>JADMIO010921747.1_pt1 | contig 81709 bp, 77 predicted proteins | sample 8958161 | NCBI WGS metagenome assembly JADMIO01 (sample SAMN16585339, study PRJNA669376) | soil metagenome | isolation source: Crop rotation soil | place: USA: Cullars Rotation, Alabama | collected 2011
CGCGACAACTTGTCCACGTGGAATTCTAAGCTTAGGATCCCAATGTGCTGGAAAGACCGACGCCACTGCGCTTCCGGACGCGTATTACAAGGCCGTGACGCTGCAAGCCCTCGACGGGTCCGGCAAGCTCATCGGGGCGTACTCGCAGGTGCATCCCAGCATGGTCAATCCCGCGGTGCGCGCGAACGGCAACTTCTCGGACCTGCGCCGCACGACCAACCAGTTCGACGAGGAGCAGGTGTACTGGTCGATCGACACGGCGAACCGTGCGATGCAGGCGCTGGGCTACACCGTCGGCAACGGCAACGCCATCATGAATTACCCCATCAAGGTCTACGCTCACGACTCGCCGACGTGGGGCAACCAGGACAACTCGAGCTTCACCGGCAACAACGTTGACGGCGCGGGGACCGGCGTCCTCGAGTTCGGCACGGGCGGCGTGGACGACGCCAACGATGCGGAGATCGTGTGGCACGAATACGGCCACGCCATCCTCTACAACCAGCGGCCGGGCATCAGCCAGAACATTGCGAGCGAGGGCGTGGGCGAGGGCTTCGGCGATTATTTCGCGGGGACCATGAGCAAGCGGGTGATGGGGGCGGCCGGCTACCACGTAACGATCGGCGAATGGGACGCGACGAGCTACAACCCCGGCAATCCGCCGTTCCTGCGCAGGCTCGACAACCCCGTGTTCTGGCACCTCAACGGCGCCGAGGTGCACAACGCCGGCGAGACCTGGTCGCACCCGCTCTTCGACTACGACGAGCAGGTGGGCCCGGACGTCGCGCTCAAGGTCGTCCTGCAGGCAAACTTCCTGTTCGACTTGAGCCCGACGCAGGCGGAGGGGTCGGCCGCCATGCTCGCCGCCGACCAGCTCGTGAACCAGGGTGCAACGAGCGGCCAGATCAGGAACGCCTTCGCCGAGCGCCATACGCCCATCGGCACGGGCGGGTCGGTCGGCACCGTGCATCCCGTGGTTCACACCATCGGCGTCGCCAATCCCGCGACCGGGACGTTCTTCCTGCGCAACTCGTCCACCCCGGGCGCGGCCGACGTGGCGGTGAATTTCGGTCCGGGCGGCGTGACGCAGATCGTCGGCGACTGGAATGGCAACGGGTCCGACACGATCGGGGTCTACGATCCGGCGACGGGCAACTTCTTCCTCAAGAACAGCAACGCCCCTGGACCGGCGGACGTCGTGTTCAGCTTCGGCGCCGGCGGTCCCAACATCCTTCCGCTGGTCGGCGACTGGAACGGCGACGGCACCGAGACGGTGGGCATCTACGACAAGACCACCGGCTTCTTCTTCCTCAAGAACAGCAATGCGCCCGGCCCGGCGGACCTCGTGTTCAGCTTCGGGCCCGGCGGAGCCGGCATCGTGCCCATCGTCGGCGACTGGGACGGCAACGGCACGGACACGGTGGGCATCTACGTGGCGTCGACCGGCGCCTTCTTCCTGCGCAATTCCAACAGCGCAGGCGCAGCCGACATCGTGTTCACCTTCGGACCCGGCGGCGCCGGGATCGTGCCGGTCACGGGCGACTGGAACGGTGACGGCGTGGACACCATCGGCATCTTCAATTCGGCGACCGCGACCTTCTTCCTGCGCAACTCGAACTCGTCCGGGCCAGGCGATGTCGCGGTGGGCTACGGCGCACCGGGAATGGTGCCGCTGGTCGGTGACTGGAACGGGGTGATGCACTCCGCCGCACCGTAATCGCCGCGCGATTCAGTGCACGGCGTTGAGCTTGTCGAGCTTGGCGGCGTACAGGTCGTGCTCCGTGCGCGTCGTGCTGTTGCGCACGGCAATGGCGAGGTGCTTGCGTGCCTCTGCGGTGTCGCCCAGGCCCACCTCGACCACGGCGAGCCAGAAGTGGAACTCGTGATAGTCGGGCGAGCGCGCGACCTCGCGCTCGAACGACACCTTGGCGGCCGCGAGGTCGCCGGCGCGCATCGCCGCCATGCCGCGGTTGAAGTACGCGAAGGGCGGCTCCGGCTCGAGCTTCGCAAGCTGCGCCGCGAGCCGCGCTGACTCGTCGGCTTTGCCGGCGTCGGCCAGCACGCGGACGAGGTTGCCCATCGCCTGCACGTTGTCCGGCTCACGGGCGACCACGTAGCGCAGCACCGCTTCCGCCTGAGCGAGGTCGCCGTGCTTGCGGTAGATCGCCCCCAGCGTGTTGTACGCGACCAGGAACCCGGGCGACTGCATCACCGCCTCGCGCGCGAACCAGTACGCATCGTCGACCTTGCCGCGCGCCAGCGCCTCGACGGCGCGGTTGTTCATGTACATGGCGGTCACGATGCCTTCGTCGATCGCGCGCGAGCGCACCGTCCGCATGTCCTGCGGGGGCAGGAAGTCGATCACCATTCCCTCGCTCTCGAACGCCTTGTTGCCGAGGCGCGTCGCGTAGACGACCTCGTCGGTCTTGCGCCTGCCGAGCACCACGTTGACGTGGCCGATGGACAGGTACATGTCGCCGCTACGCGCCCAGGCGTCGTCGACGAACACCTTCTGGTACTCGACGTTGAGGTCGAGCGCCTTCGCGAACGCCGCCGTCATGATGACCAGCGACAGGCAATTGCCGGCGCGCGCGGCGAAGGCCTGCGACGCGTTGCGCGTGGTCGCCGAGTCGTACTCGAGCTTGAGGTCGCCCTGGGTGTACAGCGCGTCGACCAGCGCGAGCTGCCGTCCGCGATGCTTGATGCGCGGGCCGACGTCGGTCTCGAGATAGCGGCGCATCTCGTCCGACAGCGCGAACACCTGGGTGGCGTCGATGCGCTCGGACGCCGGCGCGAACCGCGCGTCGTCGAAGAAGCGCGTATCGCGCGGGACGTCGGGCGCGAGTGCGCACGACGCGAGCAGCAAAACACATGAAAGGGCGATGCAGCGTGCCATGGCGCCTTGGACCTCGCTTCATTCTATGCCGCGCGGCCCGCCCGCTACAATATCGGCCTGCCCGTGTTCGCCTTCTTCGAATCCCTCATCCGGCCGACGGCCCGCCCCGGGACGCCGCCGCCCGGCGGCCTCCTCGCGTTCTACTGGCATTTCGTGCGCCAGACGCGGGGGCTGTACGCCGCGATGTTCTGCACCGGCCTGTGCGTGGCGCTGATCGACACGGCCGTCCCCGTGTTCATCGGCAAGCTCGTGACGCTGATGGGCGCCGATGACCGGGCGAGCGCATTCCACGCGGCGCTGCCGATGCTCATCGCAATGGCGGCGGTCATTCTGATCGGCCGCCCGCTTGCGCTTTTTGCCGACAGCCTCGTGCGCAACAACGCGGTGCTGCCGGGTGCTACGAGCCTCATCCGCTGGCAAAGCCACTGGCACGTCGTGCGCCAGAGCTGGCCGTTCTTCCAGAACGACTTCGCGGGCCGTATCGCCAATCGCGTCATGCAGACCGGCCACGCGCTGCGCGAGTCGGTGGTGTCGAGCATCCGCGGCGTCTGGTACATCACGATTTACGGGCTGTCCGCGCTGGCGCTGATGGCGCTCGCCGACTGGCGGCTCGCGCTGCCGACGGTCCTGTGGTTCGCGGGTTACGTCGTGTGCCTGCGCCGCTTCGTGCCCCGCATGCGCGACCTTGCCAGAGCCTCGTCGGAAGTGCGCTCGCACGTCATGGGCAGGGTCGTCGACAGCTACACCAACATCCTCACCGTCAAGCTCTTCGCCCGCGCCCGCGACGAGGACGCCTACGTGCGCGAGGTGATCGACGAGCACTCGGCGGCGATGTCCGCGCACACCCGGCTCATCACCACGTTCATGGCGACGCTCAGCGCGATGAACGCGCTCCTCCTGGTGGCGACGGCCGGGATCGGCATCACGCTGTGGGGGCACGGCCTCGTCAGCGCAGGCGTGGTGGCGACCGCGTTACCGCTCGCGTGGCAGATCGCCAACGTCGCCGGCTGGGTGAGCTGGGAAGTGACCGGCATCTTCGAGAACATCGGCGTCGTGCAGGAAGGCATCGAGACCATCGCCGTCCCCCACGCGCTGGTCGACGCGCCCGGTGCGCGTGACCTCGTGGTCACCCGCGGCGAGATCCGCTTCTCGCACGTGACGTTCACCTACGGCCGCGACGACGGCCGAAGGGTGCTCGACGATCTCGACCTCGTCGTGCATCCCGGGGAGCGGGTCGGCCTCGTGGGCCGCTCAGGCGCCGGCAAGTCGACGCTCGTCAACCTGCTCCTGCGCTTCCACGAGATCGAGCACGGCAGCATCCGCATCGACGGCTGCGACATCCGCAGCGTCACGCAGGAGAGCCTGCGTGCGGCGATCGGCATGGTGACGCAGGACACGTCGCTGCTGCACCGCTCCATCGCCGCCAACATTGGGTATGGCCGGCCGGGTGCCACGCCGGCCGAGATCGAGAGCGCGGCGCGGCGGGCGCACGCGCACGAGTTCATCGTCGACCTCATGGACTGGAAGATGCGCACCGGGTACGAGGCGCACGTCGGCGAGCGCGGCGTCAAGCTCTCGGGCGGGCAGCGCCAACGCATCGCGATCGCCCGCGTCATCCTCAAGAACGCGCCCATCCTGGTGCTCGACGAGGCGACCTCCGCCCTCGACAGCGAAGTCGAGCTCGCCATCCAGGACCAGCTCCTCGGGCTCATGGAAGGCAAGACCGTGATCGCGATCGCGCACCGGCTGTCGACCATCGCGCGCATGGACCGGCTCATCGTGCTCGACCAGGGCCGCATCGTGGAGGAGGGCACGCACGAGGCGTTACTCCGGCGGGGTGGGCATTACGCGCTATTGTGGAAGCATCAGTCGGGCGGATTCCTGCCGCACGACGTTCCCGTGGAGGAGGAGCCGCCCCTCGACGACGGCCCGGTCGACGAGATGCGCGCGGACGAGCAGATGGAGCCGTCGACGGATGACGAGCCGCACCGGGTGGATTAGCGCGGTCGTAGCAGGAACGGTCGCTGCGGTCCTGGCGGGATGCGTCTCGCTGACCGCGGACCCGCGCGCGCTCATTTCCGGTCCCGACGGCGTGCAGGTCAAGACGCTGCCGTGCGACGCGGCCGTCGGCGTCGCGCGCAAGTGGTTCCCCGCGGACGCCGGCGGGCCCGCGCTCGATCCCGCGCGCATCCGCCTCCTCACCTGGAACATCCACAAGGAGGACGACCCGGGCTGGGACGCCGACCTCGCGCGCTTCGCGCAGGCGAGCGACATCGTGCTCCTGCAGGAAGTCACGCTCATCGACCCGATGACGGAAATCCTGCAACGGGCCGGGCTGCGCTGGGTGATGGCGAGCTCGTTCATCTACAAGGACACGGACATCGGCGTGGTTACCGCCGCGCGCGCGCCAACCGTCGCGCACTGCACGCAGCGCGTGACCGAGCCGCTGATCCGGCTCCCCAAGTCCTCCGTCGTGACCTGGCTGCCGCTGCGCGGCTCGAGCAAGCTCCTCGCGGTGGCCAACATCCATTCGATCAACTTCGCGTTGACGCTGGGCTCATACGAAGCCCAGTTCGCCGGCGTGGTCGAGGCGTTGTCGCAACACGACGGCCCGATCGTCCTGGCCGGCGACCTCAACACGTGGACGGACCAGCGCCTGGTTGCGCTGCAAAACGTCGCCGACAAGCTCGGGCTCACCGAGATTCCCTTCGAATCGGGTCGCTCGCGCTTCCTCGGCCACGAGCTCGACCACATCCTGGTGCGCGGCTTGACCGTCGAGTCGGCGCAAGCGATCGCGGTGAAGTCGTCCGACCACAACCCGGTCACGGCCGTGTTGCGGGTTACGCCCGCGCCGCAATCAACAGCGCTACCATAGTCGTCCGCCATACCGTCTTTTAAAACCCCATGACTCCCTCTCGCCGCTTCCTTGCGTGCGCGCTCGTCGCGTGCGCATTCGCGTTGACTTCGTGCGGCAACTCCGACGCGCCGACGCCCGCGAAGACCGCGGCCTCACCCGCATCGCCCGCTGCACCGGCGGCCCCGGCAACACCGGCTGCGCCGCCGCCGGCGGCCGCGAAGGCGGATCCCAATGCGGCGATCAAGCGCGCCGCCTCCGAGGTGTGGATCTTCGCGTTCCCGCTGGTCCTGACCGACGTAACGCGCGAGGCGCAGTCGGGTGGAGCGTCGAACACGTTCCGGCACGTGCGCACGATCCCCGACGCATCGACGACCGGCACCGCGCATCCGAACGCCGATTTCCTGTACTCGCAGGCGTGGCTCGACTTGTCGAAGGGTCCCGTCGTGCTGACGGTGCCCGATACCAAGGGACGGTACTACCTCCTCGCGCTGCTCGACGCCTACACCAACGTGGTGGCGTCGATCGGCAAGCGCACCACCGGCACGGAGAAGCGGCAGTTCGCGATCGTCGGGCCGGGGTACAAGGGTGCGGTTCCCGAGGGAACGTCGGAGGTGAAGTCGCCGACCGACCTCGCCTGGATCTTCGGGCGCACGGCGGTCGAGGACAAGGGCGACCTGGCCAACGCCACCAAGATCCAGGACCAGTACAAGCTCGCCGGTCCCGCGCAAAAGGCGCCGGCCAAGGGCGCGGCCAAGGGAGCAGCGCCCAAGGCTCCTGCGAGCGCGACGGGCACCGAAGGCAAGAGCCCGCGTGACCAGGTCGTCGCGATGAACGCCGCCACCTACTTCGCGCGCGTGGCCGCCCTGCTGCCAGACAATCCGCCGTCCAAGGATGACGCCGGGATCCTCGACAAGATGAAGGCCATCGGCCTCACGCCGGGCAAGCCGTTCGATGCGGCGAAGCTCGACCCGGCCGTCGCCCAGGCGCTCGACGAAGGCGTGCAAGCGGCGATCCAGGCCGTGTCGCAGGCCGCCGGCGGGCTTGCCGGCGCCGATATCCGCAACGGCTGGCGCATCGACCGCGCTCTCGGGCGCTGGGGCAACGACTACGGCCGCCGCGCGGTGGCCGCGTGGAACGGCATCGGCGTCAACGCCCCCGAGGACGCGATCTTCATGACCACCGACTTGGGCGGCGGCAAGAAGCTCGACGGCGCCAACCGCTACGTCCTGCACTTCGACGCGAAGCAGCTGCCGCCCACGGATGCCTTCTGGTCGCTCTCGCTGTACGACGACAAGCAGCGCTTCTTCGCCAACCCCGCCAACCGCTACAACCTCGGCAGCACGGACAAGCTGCGGACGAACGCCGACGGCTCGCTCGACATCGTCCTGTCGCAGGCCAACCCGGGAGGCGACGCCAACTGGCTGCCGGCGCCCAAGGGACCGTTCAGCGTCATGCTGCGTGTCTATTGGCCGAAGCAGGACCTGATCGACGGCCGCTGGAACCCGCCTGCGATCAAGCTGGCCGGCGCCTGACCTTCAATGCGCCTCCCCGACCTCCTCGCAACCAAGGCCGGCCGGCTCACGACGTTCTTCATGCTGTACATGACCGAGGGCATCCCCCTCGGCTTCACGGCCACCGCGATCGCGACACAGATGCGCCGCCAGGGCCTGGGCCCCGTCGCGATCGGCGCGTTCGTGGGCTCGCTGTACCTGCCGTGGGCGTTCAAGTGGATCATGGGCCCGTTCGTCGACGCCTTCTCGTCGGATCGCTTCGGACGCAGGCGGACGTGGATCATCGCGATGCAGATCGGCATGATGGCGACGCTGATCGTCGCCATGCCGGTCGATTACGTCACGCAGATCGGCCTTTTCACCGGAATCATCCTGCTGCACAACGCCTTCGGCGCGACGCAGGACGTGGCGATCGACGCACTCGCGGTCAACGTGCTTCCGGAGGACGAGCGCGGCGTCGCCAACGGCTTCATGTTCGCGGGCGCTTCGATCGGGCAGACGATCGGCGGGTCGGGCGTGCTGTTCCTCACCAACGTGATGCCGTTCGGCTCGACGTACATCTTCGTCGCCGCCACCATCCTCCTCGTCACCGTGTTCATCGCGCTGCCGCTGCGCGAGCCGCCCGGCGAGCCGCGGCCGCACGCGGGCAAGAGCAAGCTCGCCGCGGTCGGCGGCGACCTCGCGCGCTTCGTGCGCGAGGCGTGGCGAGCGTTCACGGGATCGCGGCCGGCGCTGGTCGGCGTGATCGTCGCGCTGCTGCCGTTCGGCGCGTACGCGCTGTCGCTCGCCCTGCAATCGAACCTCGCGGTCGAGCTGGGCCTCGACGACAACGAGGTCGCCAAGCTCAACCTCGTCTCGACAGTGGTGTTCGCGCTCGCGTGCGTCGCCGGCGGATGGGTGTCGGACCGATTCGGCCGCCGCAGCACCCTCGCGCTCTTCGTGTTCCTGACGGTGGTCCCCACGCTGTGGCTCGCCTACGCGATGCAGCACGCCGGCTGGATCATGCCCATCGACGTCAAGGCGCCGAACCGGGCGGTGCCCGACGCCGCGCTGGTGACCACCTTCTGGCTCGCGGTGATCGCGTTCAATGTGTTCCAGGGCCTGTACTACGGGGTGCGCTCGGCACTTTTCATGGACGTGACGACGCCCGCCGTCGCCGCCACACAGTTCACGGCCTACATGGCGCTTTCCAACCTGGTCATCACTTACACCTCGTGGTGGCAGGGCAACTCGCTGGCCGTCTGGGGCTACCCGATCACTTTGGTCATCGACTCGGTGGTCGGGCTGTTCGTCCTGTTCCTGCTGCCGTTCATGGCGCCACGCCGCGCGCCCGCGGCCGACCTCGCGACCGCCGACGACTAGAATTTTCGCGGCGGTGTCGATTTCCGCCACGCCGGATCGTCGTGGAGTCATGCGCCCCGTTTTTTCACAGGCGCCAACCACAGGAGATCGACATGCGATTCATGGTGATGGTCAAGGCCACGGCGGATTCCGAGGCGGGCGTCATGCCCGACGAGAAGCTCATGGCCGACATGGGCCGGTTCAACGAGGACCTCGCCCGCGCGGGCATCCTGCTCGCCGCCGACGGCCTCAAGCCGAGCGCGCAGGGTGCCCGCGTGCTCTTCAACGGCACGAGCCGCAAAGTCGTGGACGGCCCCTTCGCCGAGACCAAGGAGCTCGTTGCCGGGTTCTGGATCTGGGAATTGAAGTCGCGCGAAGAGGCCATCGAATGGGTCAAGCGATGCCCGAACCCCTTCCCGCACGGCGAGTCGGTGATCGAGATCCGCCCGTTCTTCGAAGCCGAGGACTTCGGCGCCGAGTTCACCCCCGAGCTGCGCGCCCAGGAAGAGCGCGTGCGCGCGCAAATCGACAACCGCAAGTGAGAAAGGCCCGTACATGAAGATCGAACCGTATCTTTTCTTCGACGGACGCTGCGACGAAGCGCTCGCGTTCTATCAACAGGCCCTGGGGGCGGAGACCACGATGCTCCTGCGCTACAAGGACAGCCCGGAGCCCCCGCCGCCCGGCATGCTGCCGCCGGGATCGGAGAACAAGGTGATGCACGCGAGCGTGAAGATCGGCGACGCGATGATGCACGCTTCCGACGGCCAGTGCGGCGCGGCGCCGAGATTCGACGGCTTCTCGCTCACGTACAACGCGAAGAGCGCCGACGAGGCCGACCGGGTGTTCGCGGCGATTTCGCAAGGCGGCCAGGTGACGATGCCACTCGGCAAGACGTTCTTCGCGCAGAAATTCGGCATGTGCAGCGACAAGTTCGGCGTGGGCTGGATGGTGCTCCTCGCGCAATGAAGCCACCGACCAAGCTCCCGCATCCTGCTTGCGACGAGATCCATCGCGTGAAGGGCATCTTCGGCCGCCAGTGGTTCCTGGCGGTCGCGTTGCGCGCGAGCACGCCGCCCAGGCGCAAGCGTCCGGCCGAGGCGCGCGCGGCGTGACCGCGCAGGCCACGCACCGGGCCATCGAAGCCGTCTTCCGTGTCGAATCGGCGAAGATCATCGCCGGCGTCGCTCGCATGGTGCGCGACGTCGGCGTCGCCGAGGAGCTCGCGCAGGACGCGCTCGTTGCCGCGCTCGAGACGTGGCCCGAGGCGGGCGTCCCCGACAATCCGGCAGCGTGGCTCATGACGACCGCCAAGCATCGCGCGCTCGACCGGCTGCGCCAGCGCAAGCTGCACGCCGAAAAGGAGGACGAGCTCACGCGCGAGATCGAGGCGCTGCTCACCGAAGCGCAGCCGCGCGTCGACGCGAACCTGCGCGACGACATCGGCGACGACCTCCTGCGGCTCGTGTTCACCGCGTGCCATCCGGTGCTGTCGAAAGAGGCACGCGTCGCGCTCACGCTGAAGCTCGTGGGCGGCCTCGCCACCGACGAGATCGCGCGTGCGTTCCTGGTGCCCGAGGCCACCATCGCGCAGCGCATCGTGCGCGCGAAGCGCACGCTGGCCGACGCGCGCGTGCCGTTCGAGGTCCCGGGCGCGAGCGAGCGCGGCGAGCGGCTTGCCGCCGTGCTCGAGGTGATCTACCTCGTGTTCAACGAGGGCTATTCGGCGACCTCGGGCGAGCATTGGACGCGTCCTGCGTTGTGCCAAGACGCGCTGCGCCTCGGACGCGTCCTGGCCGAGCTTGCGAAGGACGAGGCCGAGGTGCACGGCCTCGTGGCCTTGATGGAGATCCAGGCGTCGAGATTGCCGGCGCGCGTCGGCGCCGGCGGCGAGCCCATCCTGCTCCTCGACCAGAACCGCGCGCGCTGGGACCGCCTCCTCATCCGGCGCGGCCTCGCGGCGCTCGACCGCGCGCAAGCGCAAGGCGGCGCACCCGGGCCGTACGTGCTGCAGGCGGCGATCGCGGCGTGCCATGCGCGCGCGCTCGATGCGGCCGATACCGACTGGCCGCGCATCGCGGCGCTGTACGACGCGCTCGCGGCACTCGTGCCCTCACCGGTCGTCGAGCTCAACCGCGCGGTGGCGGTGTCGATGGCGTACGGCCCGCAGGCCGGGCTCGTCATCGTCGATGCCATCGCCGACGATCGCGCGCTCGCCGGCTACCATCTGCTGCCGAGCGTGCGCGGCGACCTTCTGTCGAAGCTCGGCCGCCACGCCGAGGCCGCCGCCGAGTTTCGCCGCGCCGCCGACATGACGCGCAACGCGCGCGAGCGCGCGCTGCTCGTCACGCGGGCGAATGCGGCAGCGGCGCGTCGGCCGGAATGAGCCGCGCGTTGCGGAGGTAGGCCCAGAATTCACCGGGAATCGGGTGCGCGATCATGGCCACCGCGTCGCGCCACTGCCCGATGCGCTGCGCGCCGGAGACGACGATGTCCACCGCGGGATGCGCGAGCGGAAACTGCAGCGCCGCCGCGCGCAGCGGAACGGCGAATCGGCGGCAGGCATCCTCGATGGCGCCCGTCCGCTGGATCCACGACGCCGGCGCTGCCGCGTAGTTGAACCGCAGCGGCCCGCGTGCTTCGCGCACGCCCGTGGCGAGGATGCCGGAATTGAACACGCCGCCGAGCGCGATGCGCACGCCGCGCGCCGCGCACAGCGGCAAGAGCTTGGGCAACGCGCTGTGGTCGATGAGGCTGTAGCGACCGGCAAGCAGCAGGCAGTCGAGGTCGGTGCGCGCGAGCACGTGAAGGCACACGTCGACGTCGTTGACGCCGAGGCCGACATGCCGGACGAGCCCTTCGTCCCTCGCCCGCTGCACCGCCGGGAGCGCCTCCTTCATCACCTGCTCGAGGATCTCCCTGTAGCGTGGGCCATGCGTCGCCTCGTCGCAGTCGTGCACGAGTGCCACGTCGAGGCGTGCAAGCCCGAGCCGCTGCAGGCTGTCCTCGAGGCTGCGCCGCACGCCTGCCTCGCTATAGTCGAACCGCTGCACGAAGGGCAGCACGTCGACGTAGCCGTTCTGCTCGCGCGGCGCGTTCGCGCGGGGTGACAAGAGCCGCCCGACCTTGCTCGAGAGCACGACCTCGTCGCGCACGACGGCGCGCAGCGCGTGACCGACGCGGTGCTCGGACAGCCCGTTGCCGTAATGCGGCGCGGTGTCGAAGCTGCGGCAGCCGTCGTCCACCGCGGCATCGAGCAGTGCGTGCGCCTCGCCGTCGGCGATCGCCTCGAACAGGTTGCCGAGCCCGGCGCCGCCGAGCCCGAGGCGCAGGCCGCCCGCGGTCGGCGGGAACACCGTCATCGCGCGCGCACGGTGAGCTCGTCGAAGACGCGCTCCACCCGCGGCTGGGCGGCGACGAAGCGCACCAGCGCGGCGCGCACGGTCTTGTTTGCGACGCAGCCTTCGAGCGTGACCCAGCGACGGCTGGTCGTGACCCACACGGACGTGGCGGCAAAGCGCTTGTCGTGCGCGATGGCGGCGCGCACCGCTTCGTTGATCTCGGGATCGCGCCGATAGGCGCCGCCCGGCTCGCAAGTCCCTTCCATCGCGCAGCGCGTGCCGCGCTCGCTGCGCGCATGCGCCTGCGCGCCCGCCTCTTCGTTCGTGTACAGCCGCGGCCGGGCCGCAGGGCACGCAGCGATGCCGGCCGTCGCCTGCGCGAAGGGATCGAGCTGCTGCAGGTCGGCCCCGGCGGCCGACGACGCTGCCGCTACAATCGCAGCTCCTATCCAGCGAGAGACCGACATGACCATCTCCATGTACAACGCCTCGGCCGGCGTCTTCGTCCGCGTCCTGACCAGTCTCGCGCACGTGCTGCGCAAGGGTGCGGAGCACGCCGCCGCGAACAAGATCGACGACAAGGTGTTCCTCGATGCGAGACTTTACCCGGACATGTTCCCGCTGGCGGCGCAGGTCCGCATCGTCACCGACTTCGCGCGCGGCGCGTGCGCCCGCCTGGCCGGCGGCGAGCCCGACAAGTGGGAGGATGACGAGACGACGTTCGCGCAGCTGATCGCGCGCGTCGAGCGCGCACTCGAGACGGTCAAGGGGTTCACGCCGGCGCAGCTCGACGGCTCGGAAGGCCGCGAGATCACGCGACCCATCGCCGGCAAGCCCAAGGTGTTCACGGGGATCAACTATCTCCTCGAGTTCATGCAGCCGAACGTGTACTTCCACGCGGTGACGACGTACGCGATCCTCCGGCACAACGGCGTGCCGCTCGGCAAGTCCGACTACATCGGCGCGTTGTCCTGACGGCTTTTTTCAGGCGGACACGAGCGAAGCGCGCTGCGGGCGGGCGTCGATCGCCTGCCGGGCGGCGAGCCACGCCGGATGGATCGTGTCCTGCGACCACACGCGCCGGTGCAGCTCACGCAGGCCGTCGCGGTCGATCAAGACAGTGTTCTGCTCGAAGTCGTTGAGCGCGTCCGGACCTTCCTTCAAAGCGCGCTCGACGAGCGCGCGGCGCGCCTCGCGCACCGCCGAGGGCAGCACGGGACGCGGCGCCGCGAACGCCGCCATCATCGCGTTCACCGCAGGGTCGACCACGGCGACGGTCCACGTCGCAGGCGGTGACGCGCTTCGCGTGTAGCGCTGCATGGCGGCGATCTCCGGCGGCGGGCTCGTCTCTTCGGGAATTAGGAACAGTCCCGCGCGCCGCGCGCGCTCGCCCAGCGACGCGCGGCTCGTGAACACCGACAACGGGATCGATACCGCAAGCGCGCCCGCGACCGGCGCGAGCCACCACACGAACGCCGGATCGAGCCAGTAGACGAGGCCGATCCACGCGATACCGAACGCGGTCTGCACGCCGTGACGGCGCAGCGCCTCGCGCCACGAGGTCGCCGCATCTTCGCGCGAGGGCGACTTCCAGCCCACCGACCGGCCGAGCAGCGCCGCCACGACGAAGCGCGTGTGGAACAGCATGCGCACCGGCGCGAGCAGTGCCGACATCACGATCTCCGCGCCCACGCTCGCCACGAGCTTGGCCTCGCCGCCGTATTTCACGGCTGCGCGCAGCGGCACCAGCAGCACGCTGAGGAGCTTGGGAACGAACAGGATGAGCGCGGTTCCGGCGGCGAGGCTCAGCGCCCATTCCGGGCGCCATTGCGGCCAGATGGGGAACAACTGATAGGGCTCGGTGAAGTACTCGGGCACGACCAGCGTGTGCAGCGCGAGCTGCACCGTCGACAGCAGCAGGAACAGGAACCACAGCGGCGCCGACAGGTACGCCATGACGCCCGTCATGAACACCACGCGATGCGCCGGATGCAGGCCGCGCGTGAGCATCAGCCGCGCATTCATGAGGTTGCCCTGGCACCAGCGGCGGTCGCGCGAGAGCTCGTCGATGAGGTTCGGCGGCATCTCCTCGTAACTGCCGACGACGTCGTAGGCGATCCACACGCCCCACCCGGCGCGACGCATCAATGCCGCCTCGACAAAGTCGTGCGACAGGATCTCCCCCGACAGTGCGCCCGTGCCGGGCAGCCGGTGCAGGCCGCAGTACTCGATGAACGGCGCAACGCGGATGATCGCGTTGTGTCCCCAGTAGTGCGACTCGCCGAGCTGCCAGTAGTGCAGGCCGGCGGTGAACAGCGGACCGTACATGCGCGTGGCGAACTGCTGGATGCGCGCGAACAGCGTGTCGCGTCCGGTCGCGCGCGGCGCCGTCTGGATGATCCCCGCGTCGGGGTGCGCGTTGGCGAGGCGCACCAGCGTGACGAGGCAGGAGCCGCTCATCACGCTGTCGGCATCGAGCACGATCATGTACCGGTAGCGCGATCCCCAGCGCCGGCAGAAGTCGGCGATGTTGCCGCTCTTGCGCTTGATGCGATGGGTGCGCCAGCGGTAGAAGATGCGGCCGAGGCCGCCGACCTCGCGGCACAGCGCCTCCCAGGCCGCGACTTCGGCGACGCGCGTGTCGGCCACACTCGTGTCGGATAGGACGAAGAAATCGAAGTGCGCGAGCTCGCCCGTCCTTGTGACCGACTCGTACGTCGCGCGCAAGCCGGCGAACACGCGCGCAACGTCCTCGTTGCGAATGGGCATGACGACGGCGGTTCGGCCTGCCGGATCGATCGGCGCGTCGCCCGCTTCGCCGCGCGACAGAGCGAACCGCTCACGCCGGCCGAGCAGCACGATGAGCCCGGCCATCGCCGTCCAGAAGCCGAGCGACACCCACGTGAACAGCACGGCGAACAGGACCAGGATCACGATCTCGAGGAGCCGCGTGCCGTGATACGGCAGCACCTCGCTCATGAGCGCGGTGGCGAGCCACGTCTGCGAGAGCGCCAGGGCCAGGAGGACGATGCGCCTGCGGTTGGCGACGTAGTACCAGCGCTTGCGCGTGCTCCGCTCGGGAGCATGGTCACGCACCACGCTCCAGGGCATGGGCACCATCGACACGCGCTCGATCGGCGGCGTGGTCACCAATCGCGGATAGCCGCGCTCATCGGTGCGCAGCATCGCCGGGTCGTGGATCGCCTGCGCGATCGTGTCGAGCCGTTCGCTCATGGCCGCGGCGCTGCCTTCACTCGGGAGGCACGATGTAGCTCCACGTCGGCGTGAGCGTCTCGCCCGAGCGCAGGAACGCGCGCATCTCCAGCGGCTTCTTGTCGTCGACCTGCTTCACGCGCAGGCGCAGGCGATAGCCGCCGGTCACTTCGTTGCGATAAGCGTGGTTCTCGACGATCTCGCCGTTGGCGTCCACCGTGACGACGCTCTCGACCTTGGCATCGGGCGCGAGGCCGCTCAGCGCGGGGCCCTCGAAGTCGATCACGAAGCCGAGCGAGGGGTCGGGCTGGCGGGTGTAGCCGTGCCCGCGCCGCGTCTGCGCGATCCACGCGAGCTGGGGCCGCGTGTCGGCGTTCTTCTGCCACCGGATGCGGTACTCGAAGTCGAGCGGCGCGCGCGGCGCGGGAACGTCGTCGGGCACCCAGAACGCAACGATGTTGTCGTTGGTCTCGTCGGGCGTGGGAATCTGGACGAGCTCGATGCGGCCCTTGCCCCAGTTGCCGCGCGGCTCGATCCACGCGCTCGGCCGCAGCTCGTAGCGCGCCTCGAGATCCTGGTAGTCGTCGAACGAGCGATCGCGCTGCATGAGCCCGAAGCCCGCGGGGTTGGTGAGCGCGAACGAGGTGACGAGCAGGCGCTTGGGGTTGACGAGCGGGCGCGTGATCCACTCGCCGGTCCCCGCCTGCACGAGCAGGACGTCGGAGTCGTGCACTTCCGGCCGATAATCGCGCGCGCCGGTGCGCGGCTGGTTCTCGCCGAAGAAGTACATGCTGGTGAGCGGCGCGATGCCGAGCTTGGCGACGTTCTTGCGCAGGAAAATGCGCGCCTTCACGAGCGTCGCCGTCTCGTTGCCGGGACGCACGACGAAGCGGTAGGCGCCGGCCACGCTTTCGGAGTCGAGGAGCGCGTAGAACGTGAGCTCCTTCGCCTGCGGGTCGGGGCGCTCGAGCCAGAACTCGGTGAAGCGCGGGAACTCCTCGCCGGAGGCGAGCGCGGTGTCGATCGCGAGGCCTCGCGCGGAGAGGCCGTAGCGCGCGTCCTTGGACACGCCGCGGAAATACGACGCGCCGAGGAACACCAGCACCTCGTCCTTGTACTTCGGCGTGTTGATCGCGTAGTGCAGCCTGAATCCGGCGAAGCCCACGCTGCGCAGCGCGTTGCGGTCGAGGCTGTTCTTGCCGTAGTCGAAGAGCTCGGGATCGAAGCGGATCTCGCGCGCGACGCCGCCCACGATCTCTGAGATGCGCACGGGCTTGTCGTAGTACAGGCCCGGATGCAGGAGCTGGACCTCGAACGGCAGGTTCTGCGCGCGCCAGATGGAGCGGGCGGGCTTGAAGCGGATGTCGCGGTACTCGTCGTATCCCAGGGCGCGCAACGCCTGCGGAAGCTCGGTCTTGGGAGCCTTGTACGACTGCGCGGCAAGCGCCGCGGCGCGCCTTGCCACGTCGTCGAAGTCGAACGCGGCGGCACCCGCGGCGAAGGCGAGCGCGGCGACGGCGGCGGCGAGCCTCATGCGCACGCTAGCCGCCCTGCGCGACGCACATCGCCACACCTTCGTCGATCCAGCCCTTCGCCGTCATCTCCGCCACGATCGCGCGATCCGTGGTGAAGCGATGATTGGAATCACCGAAGGGGCGCCAGGCGCGATACAGCGGAACGCGTCCGGCGGAGCACGAGCCGTCCGCGTTCGCGGGTGCAGCGTAATACGGCACGCCTTCGAGCAGCCATTGCCCGGCCTTGTCGAGCGCGTAGCACTCGGCGCGATCGCGCGTGAAGAAGTGCGAGCTCGGCCCCTTGCCCGGGATGCCGCTGAAGCGGTAGACCGTCGTGTCAGCGGAGGTCGGAACGCAGCCCGGATGGCGCACCGCGTTCCATGCCTTGCCCGTGCGCGCCCACGGCCCGACCTTGCCCGCGTCGATGGCGGCCATCTCGATGAGGTCGGAGGTGTAGAAGTAGTGATCGAGTCCCGCGTGGTAGTACTCGACGAAGCTCACGATCGTGTCCGGCGGCGGTGCGGACAGGCAGGCGTAGCCGTTGCGGCTCACGCCTACGAAGTCGCCCGACTCGACGAGCCGGGCCGTAAGCGCCGTCGGGTCGTCCAGCGGCGGATAGGTGAAGGCTGCGTATTCGCGTCCATAGGTGGTGGAGACGATCCCGCTCGGCTGCACGATGGGATGGTCGAGCGACGCCGCGTACGCCGCGTCAGTCGCCACCTTCTGCGCGAGCTCCGTCGGGCCCAGCGTCCTGTGGATGGCCCACATCGTGGGAAGGAGCTCCGGCGCCGCATTGCACCGGCCCTCGACCGGCAGGATGTCGATGGTCATCGTCGACGATTCGGCGACCGCGCCGCTCGACGTGCCGACTTGCCCGGTGACGGTGTACCGGCCCGCCGGAAGCGGGCTCAGTACCGAGACCCACGGTGCAAGGCAGTTGCGCGGCGCACCGGGCGGCGACAGGCCACCGGTGAGCGTGATGCGCTTGTTGGCGGCATCGACGACGGTCGTGGACGTGCAATCCCACGCCGTCGTGAAATCGACGCGCACCGTGACGCTGCCGCGGTCGACCAGCTCGCCGTAAGGGTGCGAGAACGTCATCGTGAGCGCGCCGGCGGCGCCGCTTGCGATGAGGCTCATGAGGAGAATCAGTCGTCGCATGGTCCTACCCCAGATTGGGCGCGAGCCGGCGCGCCGCTTCCTCGCCGGTGATTCCGCTGCGCTGCGCGAAGTCGGCGAGCTGGTCCTGCCCGATCCTGCCGACCGCGAAGTATCGCGCGTCCGGATGCGAGAGATAGAAGCCCGACACCGCCGCCGTCGGCAACATGGCGAAGCTCTCCGTGAGCGTCATCCCGAGCTCGCCGGGTCGCAGCTGGTCGAAGAGCGCGGCCTTCACGGCGTGGTCGGGACACGCAGGATACCCGGGCGCGGGTCGGATGCCGCGGTATTCCTCGCGAATCAGCGCCGCGTTGTCGAGCGACTCGTCCGCCGCGTATGCCCAGAGCTCGCGGCGCACCTTGGCGTGAAGCCACTCGGCGAACGCCTCCGCGAACCGGTCGGCGAGTGCCTTCAGCATGATCGCGTTGTAGTCGTCTTTCGCGCGCTCGAACTCGGCGATCTTCTTCTCGATGCCGAGCCCCGCCGTCACGGCGAAGCCGCCCAGGTAATCCACGCGGCCGGACTCCTTGGGCGCCACGAAATCGGCGAGGCACAGGTTCGGCTTCCCGGGCGGGCGCTCGTTTTGCTGGCGCAGGTTGCGCCAGGTGAAGGCGACGTTGCCGCGCTCGTCGTACACCTCGATGTCGTCGCCCACCGCATTCGCGCGCCACAAGCCGACGACGCCGCTCGCCGTCAGCCAGCGCCCGTCGACGACCTTGCGCAGCATCGCCTGGCCTTCGCGATGCAGGTTACGCGCGGCGTCGCCGACGATGGGATCGTCGAGGATCGCCGGATAGGGACCCGACAGCTCCCACGCCTGGAAGAACGGTCCCCAGTCGATGAAGCGTGCGAGCTCGGCCAGGTCGACGTTGCGGAACTCGCGCCGGCCCGTCGCGCGGGGGACCGGCGGCGCGTACGAGTTCCACTCGGTCGCGAACGCGTTCGCGCGCGCGGCTGCGAGCGAGATCAGCGCCGGACCCTTCTTGGCGGCATGCTGCACGCGGATCTTCTCGTAATCGGCGGCGACTTCCGCGACGTAGCCTGCCTTGAGGTCGTCGGACAGCAGGCTGCTCGCCACGCCGACGGCGCGCGACGCATCGGGCACGTAGACGGTCACGCCGCCGTAGTTCGGCGCGATCTTCACCGCCGTATGCACGCGCGACGTGGTCGCCCCGCCGATCAGGAGCGGCTGCTTCATCGCCAGCCGCTCCATCTCGTGCGCGACGTGCGCCATTTCCTCGAGCGACGGCGTGATGAGGCCGGAAAGCCCCACGAGGTCGGCATTGCGCTCCATGGCAGTGTCGAGAATCTTCTTCGCGGGCACCATGACGCCCAAGTCGATGACCTCGAAGTTGTTGCACTGGAGCACCACGCCGACGATGTTCTTGCCGATGTCGTGCACGTCGCCCTTCACCGTGGCCATGACGACGGTGCCCTTGGGCTTGCCCGCGTCGCCGGACAGGAGCTTCTCCTGCTCGATGAACGGCACCAGGTGCCCCACCGCCTGCTTCATGACGCGCGCGGACTTGACGACCTGCGGCAGGAACATCTTGCCGGCGCCGAAGAGGTCTCCGACCACGTTCATGCCCGCCATCAGCGGACCTTCGATCACCTGGATGGGACGCGCGAACTTCTGGCGCGCTTCCTCGGTGTCCTCCACGATGTACGTCGTGATGCCCTTCACGAGCGCGTGCGAGAGCCGCTCCTCGACGGGAGCGTCGCGCCATGCGAGGTCCTCGGTTGCCACCTTGCCTTGCGCCTTGACCGTCTCGGCGAACGTGACCAGCCGCTCGGTCGCGTCTTCACGCCGATTGAGCACCACGTCCTCGACACGCTCGCGCAGCTCCGGCGGCAGCTCGTCGTAGACGCCGAGCTGTCCCGCGTTGACGATGCCCATCGACAGGCCGGCGCGGATGGCGTGATACAGGAACACGGTGTGGATCGCCGCGCGCACGGGCTCGTTGCCGCGGAAGCTGAAGCTCACGTTGCTGATGCCGCCCGACACCTTGGCGTGCGGCAGGTGCTCGCGGATCCAGCGCGTCGCGTTGATGAAGTCGACCGCGTAGTTGTTGTGCTCCTCGATGCCGGTGGCGATCGCGAACACGTTGGGGTCGAACACGATGTCTTCCGGCGCGAACCCGACGCGGTCGACGAGGATGTCGTAGCTGCGCCGGCAGATCGAGGTCTTGCGCTCGAACGTGTCGGCCTGCCCCTGCTCGTCGAAGGCCATCACGACCACCGCGGCGCCGTAGCGCTGGACGAGCTTCGCGTGGTGCACGAACGACTCCTCGCCCTCCTTGAGCGAGATCGAGTTGACGATCGGCCTGCCCTGCACGCACTTGAGTCCGGCCTCGATGACCTCCCACTTGGAAGAGTCGATCATCACCGGGACGCGCGCGATGTCCGGCTCGGAGGCGATGAGGTTGAGGTAGCGCACCATCGCCGCCTTGGAGTCGAGCATCGCCTCGTCCATGTTGACGTCGATGATCTGCGCGCCGTTCTCGACCTGCTGGCGCGCGACCTCGACGGCTCCGGCGAAATCCCCTGCCAGCACGAGCTTGGCGAACGCGCGCGAGCCCGTGACGTTGGCGCGCTCGCCGACGTTCACGAACAGGGAGTCGTCGCCGATGTTGAGGGGCTCGAGTCCCGCCAGGCGCATCAGGCGGGACACGCTTGAGGCAGCGTCCTGGGCGCGGTGGGCGCGACGGCGGCGGCGATCGCGCGGATGTGGTCGGGCGTCGTGCCGCAGCACCCTCCGACGATGTTCACGAACCCGCTCTTGGCGAAATCCGCGAGCAGCGTCGCGGTCTGGTCAGGCGTCTCGTCGTAGCCCGTGTCCGACATCGGGTTGGGCAGCCCGGCGTTCGGGTAGCACGAGACGAATGTGTCGGCCACGCGCGCGATCTCCTCGATGTAGGGGCGCATCAACGCGGCTCCGAGAGCACAGTTGAGCCCCACCGCCAGCGGCTTGACGTGGCGCACGGCGTTCCAGAAGGCCTCGGGCGTCTGCCCGGACAGCGTGCGGCCCGAGGCGTCGGTGATCGTCCCCGACACGATGAGCGGCAGGCGCCGCCCCGCCTTCTCGAAGTACGACTCGATCGCGAACAGCGCCGCCTTGGCGTTGAGCGTGTCGAACACGGTCTCGACCAGCACGATGTCGGCGCCTCCCTCGCACAGGCCGGCGACCGCTTCGGTATAGGTGGCGACGAGCTCGTCGAAGGTGACGTTGCGCGCGCCCGGGTCGTTGACGTCGGGCGAGATCGACGCGGTGCGGTTGGTGGGGCCGACGGCCCCGGCGACGAAGCGCGGCTTGTCCGGCGTACGCGCCGTCCACGCGTCCGCGCACTCGCGGGCGATCCTTGCCGCGGCGAGATTGATCGCGTACGCCTCGCCCTGCATGCCGTAGTCGGCCTGCGCGATGGACGTCGCAGTGAACGTGTTGGTCTCGATGATGTCCGCGCCGGCCGCGAGGTACGCATCGTGGATGCTGCGCACGACCTCGGGCTGCGTAAGCGACAGGAGATCGTTGTCGCCCTGCAGGTCGTGCGTGTGCCGGTGGAATCCGCCCCGAAAGTCGTTCTCCGAGAGCTTGCACGCCTGGATCTGCGTGCCCATGGCGCCGTCCATCACGAGGATGCGCTCGCGCATGAGGCGGGTCAGCAGCGGTGTCCGGTCGGGTTGCATGGATGCAGTCGGGGGCGGGTGCAAGACCTTGAATTTTAGCTTATGTTGCACTGCGGGCCGGAGCCCGAAGCAGTATGCTTGGCCGATGCGGAGACGCGACGTGCTGGTCGTGCTTGCGGCGCTCGCCGGCGTCGCGCGCGCGCAGTCGCCGGCGCCGCGCTGGCGCATCGGCTACCTCGGCCCGTCGGCGGATACCGCCCCGCGGCTGTTGAACGCGTTCCGCGAAGGGCTCGCTGCACTCGGGTACGTCGACGGCCGCAACGTCGCCGTCGACTACCGATGGACGAACACGGGCACCGCGATGAACCCGGACGCTGCCTTGCTGACCAGTGCGCGCGCGCTGGTCGCTGGCAAGGCGGACGTCATCGTGGCGTCGATCGACCCCGCCATCTCCGCCGCCAGCAAGGCGACATCCACAGTGCCCATCGTGATGCTGAACGCGAGCGACCCGGTCGCGAGCGGTTTCGTCCGCAGCCTCGCGCACCCCGGCGGCAACATCACCGGGATGAGCAACTCGAGTTCGGAGCTGACGGCCAAGAAGCTGCAGACGCTGCACGACGCGCTGCCCGGCGCCGAGCGCATCGGCATGCTCGTGAGCGGACCCGCGCGGACCCGGGAAAACACGGTCGCAAGCGCGCGGGCGGCGAGCACCGTGCTGGGACTCAAGCTCGACCTCGCCGAGGTGGACGAGCCCGATGCCATCGGGCCCGCGATCACCGCGCTGAAGCGTCGCGGCGCGCAGGCGCTGTTCATCGTCGACACCGGCGGCGGCATCTTCTTCACCCAGCGTAAACGGCTTGCCGAGCTCGCCGTCGCCAGCGGGTTGCCGCTCATGGCCGGCAACGCCGAGAACGCGGAGGCGGGCGCGCTTCTCGCGCTCGCGCCGGACTCCTCGGAGAACTATCGCCGCGCGGCGGGCTTCGTCGACAGGATCCTCAAAGGGTCGAAGGCGGGCGATATCCCGGTGGAGCTGCCCACGACGCTCGGTCTGTCCATCAACGAGGGCACCGCGAAAGCGCTCGGTGTCGTGTTTGCGCCGGCGCTCCTGCTGCGTGTGGAGCACAAGTATCCATAGCTTGCGTGCTACGCTAACTCCATGAAGCACCTCACGCCCAACGAAGCGCAGGAGCTCCTCGCCAAGAATCCGCAGGCGGTGTTCATCGATTGCCGCAGCGAGATGGAGTATTACTTCGTCGGCCACCCGGTGGGCTCGCAGCACGTCCCCTGGAACGACGGGCCGGATTGGGAGATCAACCCGCATTTCGTCGGGCAGGTGAAGAAGGTCGCCAGCATGAACCGGCCGATCGTGCTCATTTGCCGCAGCGGCCACCGCTCGCTGGACGCGGGCCTCGCTCTCGAGAAGGCGGGCTTCACGGAGGTCTACAACGTCAAGGACGGCTTCGAGGGACCGCTCGACGACAAGCACCATCGCGGCACGCGCTCGGGGTGGAGATTCGAGGGGCTGCCGTGGGAGCAGTTGTAGAAGACTTCTGATGAAGGAGTCGCTCGGGCGGCAGGCGCTTCGCGCGTTACAAAACTTCTGATGGAAAAGTCGCTCGGGCGGCAGGCGCTTCGCGCGCCGGCCCGCGCCTCGGGTGTGACTTGAATGGGAACACTTGCTACGTCGTTCTACGACGCGCTGCATCCTCGCGCGAGCGACGACGAGCTCGCGTGGTACGCGCAACGCATCGGTGACCCCGCGACGCTCGCGCTCGACGCCATGTGCGGCTCCGGCCGCCTCTTGATACCCTTGCTCGGCCTCGGGTTGAAGGTGCACGGCGCCGAGGCTTCGCCGTCGATGATCGCGCGCTGTGAGGAGAAGCTCGCGGCGCAGTCGCAAGCGGCGACGCTGTTCCGCCAGGACGTGACGTCGCTCAACGTGCCGTTCCGCTATGGCGTCGCGTTCCTGTCCGGCAGCACGTTCGACGCGGTGGTCGACCCGGCCGCGGCAGCGGCGGCCCTTTCTCGTATCCGCGCGCATCTCGTGGAACCAGGCACGCTGATCGTCGCCTGCCACCTGCCGTCGACGACGCTGCAGCGCCTCGCGGCGCCGCTCGTCGAGGTGCGCACGGCCAAGCTCGCCGACGGGTCGCAGATCGCGTTGCGATCGGAGACCGTGTGGACGGAAGGCGCGCGCTCGATGCGCTCGCAGCGTCGCTATTCGCAGCGCCGGGGATGCGAGCGCATCGCCGAAGAAAGCGAGACCGTGCGCGGCACGTGGTACGCGCCGGCCGACATCCTGGAGCTCGCGCGCGCCGCGGGATTTCGCAACGCACGCACGGAGGCCGTTCCCGTCGTGGCCGACTACGAAGGCGACTCGTTCGCGCTCATCGCTTCGGCGTAGCGACGATCCGCGCGAGGACGGCGGCCACGATGCGGTCGCAGCGCGCGCCCGCGAATGCGAACACGCCCGCCTCCGTGGCGTCCATCTCGCGGGCGAGCGACTCGCGCAGGAGCGACCGCGCGCGGAAGTGGCGGCTGCGCACGGCAACCTCCGACAGCCCGAGGCTCTGGGCGACGTCCTGCACGGACATGTCCTCGATCGCGCGCAGCACGAACACCGTCCGCAGGCCGTCCGGCAGCGCGTCGACGTGCCGCTCGAGGAGCGCGCGCATCTGCGACCTCATGGCGGCGGCCTCCGGCCGCTCGATTGCGTCATCGTCGATCTCCTGCTCGGATAAGTCGAGATCCCTCGCCATGGGCACGACGTTGTCGCGGCGCGCGTCGCGGCGAAGGCGCATCAGGCACTCGTTGTGCACGATGCGCGAAAGCCAGGTCGCCACCGACGCCTCGCCGCGGAATTGCGCGAGCGCGCGGTAGGCCTTGACGTACGCGTCCTGCAGCGCGTCCTCCGCGTCAGCATCGCTGCGCATGGTCGCGCGAGCGAGGCGGAACAGGCGGCGGTTGTAACGTCGCATGATCGCCTCGAAGGCGGCGGGCTCCCCGGCCGCGGCGCAGCGCACGAGCGTGGCGTCGCCGGCGTCGGCCGCGAAGGACCTTGGGAGGGGACGAACGGCCGTCATTGCACGCGGAGTCGTGCCTTCATCGTGGGGTGCAGCGTACACACGTAGTCGAATGTGCCCGACTTGTTCGCCACCCACGTCCAGGAGGCGCCCGCCGCGATCGAGCCCGAGTCGAAGGCGCCCGTCGCCGTGGCCGTGTGCGGGAACGGATCCTTGTTCACCCACGTCACCCGGTCACCCCGGTGCACCGTAACGCTCGCCGGAGAGAAGGCGGTGCCGTCGATGACGATCGTGTGCGTTGCCGCCAGCGCCGGCATTGCAGCGAGCGCGAGGGCCGCGGCAAGGACGCGAGCGGTCATTTGCCGAGGTCGGACTGCAGGTGCTTCGCGTGCTCGAGGTGCGCGACGAACGCGGGGCGCACCTTGACGAGCAGCGCCTTGAGCTCAGCGTTCTGCGCGCTCGGCACCAGGGTCTTGTCGAGCGCGTCGATCACCTGCTGGTGATAGGCGACCTCGTGATCGACGTACGCCTTGTCGAACGCAGCACCGGACAACGTCTTCAGGTTGGCGACGTTGGTGTCGCCGCCCTGCTGCAGGGCCTTGCTCGTGTCGTTGGGCTCGGGGGTGACCTTGAGCTTGGTCACGAGCGCGCTCGCCTGCTTGTTGACTCCGGTATGGTCGGTGATCATCTGTTGCGCGAATTCCTTCACCTTGGGTGACTGCGCCTTGCCTTTGGCAAGCTCGCCTGCGTCGATGTCGACCTGGTTCGCGGTGACCACGATCGCGGCGATTTGCGCGTCGGACGGGCCGGCGGCGACGGCGGCACCGGTCAGGCATGCAAGGGCCAGGGCGCTGGCGGCAACTGCAACGGATCGCGACATGGGATTCTCCGAAAGGACGCCGGACTGCCGGCTCACGTCACGATAGATGCCGCGACGAGCCGTTTCGTTGCAGCGCCTACCAGGAGCCCGAGCTCCCGCCCCCGCCCGAGCTCCCGCCGCCTCCGGAAAATCCGCCGCCCCCCGAGCTGCTCGACGACCAGCCGCCTCCGCTGCCGCCGGTGCTCATCGTGAAGCCACCGATGCTGGTCGTGCCCTTGCTCTTCAAATCGGCCTTCGCTTTCTCGTACCACGGCGAGCGCGCGATGAAGAGCTTGGCCAGCGGATAGCCGACGAGGTACACGACGAGGATCGCGAGCGCCCCCTTGACGCCGACGACGATGATCGGAAACATCGCCCAGAACGGGATCAGAAAGAGGTACAAGAACCAGCCGACGCCCGGCGTCATGACGCCGATGATCGTGAAGAGCCCGATGATGCCGAAGATGAAGGCGCCGAGCAGGATGCGCATCGGCCACGGCGGAAGGTCCGGCTCGCTGAATCCGAGGCTCGCCGCAGCCGCTGACGGCGTGTCCTTCGCGGGCTCGGCGCCGGTCTCGAGCAGCGCGATGATCGCTGCGACGCCGTGCTCGATGCCGCCGTCGAAGTCGTTGCTGCGCAACTGCGGCGTCATCTCGTTGCGGATGATGCGGCTCGCCATCGCGTCGGTCAGCGTGCCTTCGAGCCCGTAGCCGACCTCGATGCGCATCTTGCGGTCGTTCGGCGCGACGACCACCAGCACGCCATTGTCCTTGCCTTTCTGCCCGAGCTTCCAGTCGGCGAACACGCGGCTTGCATACTCCTCGATCGAGTCGCCGCCGATGGTCGGCACGGTGAGCACGACGACCTGGTTCGTGGTCTTGTCCTCGTGCGCCTTGAGCGCCTTGCCGAGGCGATCGCGCGCGGCGGGCGACAGCACCTCGGCATCGTCGACGACGCGCCCGGAGAGGTAGGGGAGCTCGGCCGCGAGCAGCGGAAGCGCGACCAGGGCGAGCGCTGCGATCCCGTGCTTCACGAGCCCGCGTCCTCGATGGGCGCGTCGGCAAACGCATCGCCGCCGCCGCGCACGATGCCCTTGCCGGACAGGAGGTCGCCGATCGCGTCGAGCCCTGCCAGGAGCGCGTCGCGCGGCGCGCGCGCCCGCAGATGCTGCGTCATGCTGTCGATCACCGCGTCCCATTCGGCCGCGGACACCGTGTCGCGCAACCCGGTATCGGTCAGGATCACCACGCGCCGCTCGAGCATCGCGACGAGCACGAGGATGGCCGTGCGCTCGCGGGTCGCGAACAGCTGGCGGTCGAGGAATTGCGCCTTGGCGTATTGCAGCGTCTCGAGGGCGGCACGCGACTCGCGCAGGAAGAGGCGCGCGAAGGAAGGCACGCACACGCTGGCGAGCGCGCACATCGCGCCAATGGCAAGCACGGCCACGACGGACATGACGATGGCGTCGCTCGCGACCCATTCGGGCCGCAGCATGTCGCCCGCGACGACCGCCAGGGCGGTGAGCGAGGCGCCGAGCGCGAACGCCTTCCACACGGTCTCGGGATACGTGTCGCACTTGCCGACGACCATCGTCACGACGTCGATGCCGATCGCGCGCTCCAGCACGTGCCGCGCTGCTGGATGTCCTGTGCGTCGGCGGGCGTCAGGTACATGCAGGGACGTGCGATCAGGTCAAAGCGTGAGGCCCATGTACACCACGCCGGGCATGGGATTGTGATAGTACGGCGGGCACTCGCGAAATCCCATGCGTGCGTACAGGCGCAGCGCATCGCCCATCCAGTGCGCAGTGTCGAGGCGAAGCTCGCGATAACCGATGTCGCGCGCCTGGTCGAGGATCGCCTGCACCAGCGCGCGCCCGAGGCCGGTGCCGCGCGCGGCGGACCGGACGTACAGGCGCTTCACCTCGCCCACGCCGGGCTCGTCGAGCGGACGAAGCGCGATGCATGCGACCGGCGGCTCCGAGGCGAGCAACAGCCGGCCGCGCGGAGGCGCGTACTTGCCGGGAAGTGTTGCGAGCTCCTCGTCGAAGTTCTGGAAGCTCAAGTCCACGCCGAGCCATGCGGCGTATTCGCGAAACAGCTCGCGCGCGTACGCGAAATCGTGTTCGGAAGTCGCCTCGCGAATCGTAAGCGGCGTCAAGTCGCGCGTTCGCACGCCGCGGTGCGCAGGTCGCTCCCCGGATAGCGCGGCGTGAGCTCGCGCAGGCGCGCCATCACCGCCTGCTGCGGATCGCGCACGACCACCAGCGTCTGCGACACCGGCTGGTTGCGTCGCTCGACCTTGGCGAGGTTGATGCCGATGCGGGCCAGCTCCTCGGTGTACGCCACCGCGGCGGCCTCGGTGGGGAAGTTGCCGAACGAGATCGCGAACTGGCTCTTCGGGGCGTCGCCGATCGAGAGGTCCTTGAGTCCCTGCCGGCGCAGCTCCGCCATGCGGTTCTCCGCAGCGGCGCGACTGGCGAACGGTCCCATGTTGACCCAGTAGCCGTTGTCGATCTCGACCTTCTTCTGCGAGACGAGGCGGCCCAGCGCGAGCGGCTCGATGTCGGAGAGCGCGCGCGTGCGGTCGACGTCGGAGAACGGTCCCCACTCGACGCAGACGTCGTTCAGCGCGGCGACCTTGGCCGGGCCGAGCGCTGCGACCTGCTGCGGGGTCAAGAGCTTGATCTTGTCCGGCTGCACCTGGTCCTGCAGCAGCACGGCCTCGCCCCCGCCCGAGTCGAGGCGCGTGTACAGGTACAGCGTCACGTTGGCGAGCAGCAGCAGGATGATGACGATGCGCATCGGACCTTATTCCTGCTCGGCGGCAAGCGCGAGCACTCCTTCGAGCACGAGATTATCCACGACCTCCACCGGACTGGTGAGGTGGGGTGCGATGCCGAGCGCCGCGCCGCCCGTCAGGTAGCAGCGCACCGCCGTATCGTCGCTCGACAGCCGCCCGCGCATGAGCTCGATCGCGCCGCACACGGCCTCGATGGCGCCGGTGGCGAGCGCGTCGTGCGTGTTGGTGGGAAACGTGCGGTACTCGCCCGGCGCGAGCTTGAGCGCGGGCGCGCGCTCGCCCAGCGCCTGCAGCATGAGCTGCGGACCCGGCACCACGATGCCGCCTTGGAACACGCCGTCGCCGTCGAGGGCATCGATGGTTACGACGGTGCCTGCGTTGACCGCCACGCACGGAGCCGCGGCGTGCGCGCTTGCGACGACGCGACGGCGCGCGGCCACGAGCAGCGCCCAGCGATCGGCGCCAAGCTGCGCGGGAGGTCGATAGCGGTTGACGACCCCGCCGGCCCGCTCCTGCGCCACGAGCCACAACATCGGCAGCCGCCAGCGAGACAGCTGCGCTTCGACCCGCACGCGCACCGCCTCGCCACCCGCGTTGACGCCGACGGCGATGGCGGGACGGGGCAGGTTCTGCCAGTCGCGCAGCGCGAGCGTGCCGATGTCGGCGTTGGGGAGGATGCCCTGCGCGTACCAGCCGCGCGGACCGATGAGGCCCCACTTCATCCTGCTGTTGCCGACTTGCAGGATGAGAGCGGGGTAATCCATTCAGGCGGTTACGCGCCTATGCGAGCGCTCACGCTCGCCGCAGCGAGATCTCGCCCGAGAGGAAGCGCGCGCGGCGCGGACCGTCGGCGAGCACGAGCGCACCGGTGCTGTCCACGCCGGCGACGGTGCCCTTGACGCTGGCGCCATCAGGCAGCAGGAGCTTGACCGGCTTGCCGTGGTAGGCATGGCGGTGCTGCCACTCGACCGCGAACGCGGGGAACCCGGTGCGCGAATAGTGATCGAGGGTGGCGGCAAGCTCGGCCGACAGCCGCGCGAGGAGGCGATTGCGGTCGATGGCGGGCGCGCCGCGTCCGGCCACCGTGGTGAGGTCGCTGACCGGCTGCTCGATGTTGCGGCGGATCTCCGCCGGAAGCCGGACGTTGAGACCCACGCCGACCACCACCGTGGACGGTCCCAGCGCGTCGCCGTTGAGCTCGACCAGGATGCCGCCGACCTTCAGATGCTTGTGCACGAGGTCGTTCGGCCACTTGAGCTCGACGCCGCCCAGGCCTTCCGCCTCGAGCGCCTTGACGACCGCGACCCCGACCGCCAGCGACAAGCCCGCCAGGAAGCCCGCGCCCTGCTCGTAGCGCCAGCCGATCGAGAACGTGAGGCTGCCGCCGGCGACGGCCGTCCAGGCCTTGCCGCGGCGCCCGCGACCCGCGCTTTGCCATTCGGCGGCCAGGACCTGGCCGTGAATGTCGCGGCGTTGCGAGCGACGCAGGAGCTCGGTCGAGGTCGAGCCGACCTGGTCGACCACTTCGATGTCGAGCGGTGGAAAGACCGTGCCGGCAGTGGCGAGGTCGTGCAGCGCACGTCGCACCTCGTCGGCATCCAGGAAGTCGGGGGTGGCCGTCAGGCGGTAACCAAGGCCGCGCACGCGCTCGAGCGACAGCCCGGCCGTTTCCGCCTGCTTCAAAAGTTGGGAGACGCGCGCACGGGTGAGCCCCACGGTCGCGGCGAGATCCTCACCGGAGTGGAAAGCGCCATCCGAGAGTTGGCGCAGCAACGAGAATCCTAGAGGAGTAAGCACTGACATCTACCTGTATGTTGCACTGCAAATGTACCACGTTGGCGCAGATTTCGCACCATTCACGGGCCTTTGAGTTGACGCATGTGCGTCCGCGGGGCAGCGATTGCAAGCCTGTAGGACACCGCAGCGCAAAAAAGGTTGACGCCTCCGGGCATTGGAAGCGTCGCCGCAGCGTCACGAAAGCATCTTTATAAGGCTCCAGCGTCCGAAAAGCCAGCCTTTTCAGGTAGACAGACGGGAAACCAGGGCTTTGTGCAGGCTCGGGTCTCCGCACGCGATGACCGCGCCGCCCTGGTCGCACGGGCCGCCCGACCAGTTGCTGACCCGTCCGCCCGCGGCTTCGATGAGCGGGATCAGCGCCTGGATGTCGTACGGTTGCAGGCCGTTCTCGATGACGACGTCGACCAGTCCCATCGCAAGCTGCGTATAGCAATAGCAATCGCCGCCATAGCGCAGGAAACGCGCATTCGCGGACACGGTGGCGAGCGCGCGCTGCTCCGCCTCGGACACGAATTGCCGCGGGTCGGTCGTGACGACGATGGCTTCCTCGATCGCGGCGCATGAACGCGTTTGCAAGCGCCGCCGCTCGGTCCCGCGGCGCCATTCCGCCACCTCGCCGGCGATGCCCACGAAGCTCTCGCCGACGAAGGGCTGGTGCGCGACGCCGACCACCGGCGCCGTGCCGTCGTGCAGCGCGATGAGCACGCCCCAGTGCAGCTGTCCCAGGATGAAGCTCTTGGTGCCGTCGATCGGGTCGATCACCCAGGTCAGCGGCGAAGTCCCGCTCTCGCGCCCGCGCTCCTCGCCATGAATGCCGTGCGTCGGGTAGGCGGACTTGATCGCATCACGAATGACCTCCTCGGCGGCGTGGTCGGCGACGGTCACGGGGTCGTATCCCATGAAGTTGCGCTTGTCCTCCACCGCGATCGCGCGGCGGAAATGCGGCAGGATCGCCTCGCCGGCACGCTGCGCGATGCGACACGCGAATTCGAGGTACTCCGCGCGCTCAGCGAGCGGCATCGAGCACCTCGCGCTCGCGGTCGCCGGAGAGCACGTCTTTCCAGGCGCCCGCGTTATCGCGCTGTGCGAGCCAGACCGCCGTGTCGCGGATCGTTGCCTGCAGTGGCCGCGTGCGCAGGCCTGCGCGCTCGGCCTTGGTGCAGTCGATCTGCATGAAGCCCGCTTCGTCGGCGAAGGAAAGCGGGATCCACAGCGGCAACCCGATCCACGGGTCGACCTTCTTGTCGATCAGGATCTGCTCGTCGACCCAGCGCGCCTTCGGCGCGGTGGCGCCGCCGACCTCGCGCAGGGCATCGACGAGCGCTGCCATCGTCCACTGCCCTGCCGGGCTCGTCGCGTTGTGCGTGCCCTCCAGTCCCTTGTCGAGGAGCTCGAGCATGAAGGCCGCGAGGTCGCGCGCGTCGATGAGCTGGATCGGCCGCGACGGCGGATGCGGGACCACCGCCTCGGCAGCACGAGCGCCCAGGAGCGCAGGCTGGGCGAAGCGTGCGACCCAATATCCGAAGCGGTCGGTGGGGTCGTGCGGACCGACGATGAGACCGGGCCGCACGTTGAGCGCGCGCGGGCCGTACACCTCGGTCACGACGCGCTCGCAGGCGGCCTTGAGCGGACCGTAGTACTTGCCGATCTCCTCCGTCGTGGGGTCCTCGAGGGCGCCCACCGGGTCCTTCTCGGTGAGCCCCGCGCGGCTCGCGTCGGTGAACACGGAGATCGACGACACGAAGAGGTAGCGGCCGACGCGCGAAGCCAGGAGCTCCGCCGATTGCCGCACGACGCGCGGCACGTAGCCGCAGGTGTCGACCACCGCGTCCCAGGTGCCTTCCTCGAGCGCACGCAGTCCGGGCGAGACGGCCTGGTCGCGGTTGCCTTCGAGTGCCTTCACGCGGCCCGGCCAGTGATTGGGCTGCTTGCCACGCGTGAACACGGTCACGTCGTCGCCCCTCGCGAGCGCGAGATCCGTGAGATGGCGGCCGAGGAATCGCGTGCCGCCGAGAACCAGCAGCTTCATCGTGGGACGATTTGAATGCCGTTGAGCCTTTCCTGCGCTTCGACAAGCGACGCCACGTACTTGTCCCCGAAGCCCAGGAGATTCGCGTTGACAAGGCTCTGGTGCACCGCTTCGCCCACGATCGCCGACACGGGCAGCGATTCGGCGAAGTGCGTGTAGTAACGGAGATCCTTCATGGCGTTGGACAGCGTGAACTTGAGGCCGGTCAAGTCGCCCTTGTTCTCGAGCATCTTGCCCACGATCATCTGGAAGATGCCGGAATTGACCGCACCGGCCGAGATGACCTGATGCAGCTTCGCGAGCGAGAGGCCCGACTTGGCCGCGGCGGCACACGCTTCCGCGGTGGCCGTGGCGATGGCCTGCGCAATGAAGTTGTTGATGAGCTTCAGCACGATGCCATGGCCGGGCGGGCCGGCGTGGATGACGTTCTCGCAGAACGCGCGCAGCACCGGTGAAAGCTTCTCGAACGTCGCGTCGTCGGCGCCGACCATGATGTTGAGTCGCCCCTGCTCCGCTTCCACGGGCGTGCGGGCGAGCGGCGCGTCGACGAACAGCACCCCCTTGGCGGCAAGGTCCTCGCGCATCTTCGCCGTGGTCGAAGGCTCGCTGGTCGAGGTATCGACCACGATAAGTCCTGGCTGCGCCGCCGACGCGACGCCGTCCTTGCCGTCGATCACCTCCTCCACCTGCGGCGCGCCGGTCACGCACAGGAACACGATGTCGTTGCCGCGCGCCAGGTCGGCGTTGGTGGCGACTTCCGTAGCCCCCGCGGCGACGAGGTCCTCGAGCGGCTTGCGGTTGCGGTGCGCGCGCACCGTGAGGGGAAATCCTTTGCTGACGAGGTTCTTGGCGATGCCGTGGCCCATGAGGCCGAGGCCGACGAATCCAATGCGCGGCTTATCCATGATGTGCTTGCTCCGGGCTGGTCTTTGCGCTGTCGCGTGAGGAGGAAAGATAATACCGCGTGATCCTGCGGACGCCTTTGGCCCTGGCCCTGGCGATCGCGGCATGCGTGCCGGCCGCGCGTGCCGACGTTGCGTCCGCGCTCATGGTCGACGGTCGCGAGCGCACGTACCGGGTTCACGAGCCGGCGCCGGCGCGCGCGGGAGCGCTGCCGGTCGTCATCGTCCTCCACGGCGGCGGCGGCAACGCGGACAACGCCGCGCGCACGGTGCAAATGGAAGGGCGTGCCGACCGCGACGGCTTCCTCGTCGTCTATCCGGAAGGCACCGGGTTGATGGGCGGCCGCCTGCTCACGTGGAACGCGTGGAATTGCTGCGGCTACGGCGTGAAGACCGGCGTCGACGACGTGGGCTTCGTCCGCGCGCTCATCCAGCGGCTCGCGCACGATTACTCCGTAGACCGCAAGCGGGTGTATGTCACGGGGCTTTCCAACGGTGCGATGCTCGCGTACCGGCTCGCGTGCGAGCTCGCCGACGAGATCGCAGCGATCGCGCCGGTCGCCGGCGCGCTCAATACGGACGCGTGCACGCCAAAACAGCCGGTATCCGTCATCGCGTTCCACGGCCGCGATGACCGGTACGTCCGCTACGACGGTGGCGCGGGAGGCGGCTACATCCCGGGGAGCGTCACGCGTGTCGACCGATCCGTGGTCCACGCGATGTCGACGTGGGCGCGCATCGATGGCTGCGCGGCGGCGGCTCCGCGCGAGAGCCGGGGACACGTCACGAGGGACGGCTACCGCGATTGCCGCAACGGTACCGAAGTGGTCGTCTACACCATCGCCGCGCAAGGGCACGCGTGGCCCGGCGGCACGCCGGGCATTCGCAATGGCAACGTCGACGCCCCGACGCGGGAGATTTCGGCGACGGATCTCATGGTGGACTTCTTTCTCGCGCACCCGAAGGCGTGATGCTGCGCTCGGCCCGCTCGCTCAGTCGACGGCCTCGCTGCACCACCACGGCCCGCCACGGCCCCCGCGTCGGCCATCCTCCGTCGCTCGCGGACGCGCGCTGCGCGCCTCCCTCGCTGCGCTCGGCCCGCTCGCTCAGTCGACGGCCTCCTTGCACCACCACGGCCCGCCACGGCCCCCGCGTCGGCGTCGTCCATCGCTCGCGGACGCGCGCTGCGCGCCTCCCTCGCTGCGCTCGGCCCGCTCGCTCAGTCGACGGCCGTCGGCTCCGGCGGCACGATGAGCGCGCGCCGGCGCTCGTGCCACGTGAGCAAGAGGCCGCTGCCAGCGATCAGCGCCATGCCCGCGAAGGTGAGGCCGTCCGGCAGGTCGTCGAACACGAGCCACCCGATCGTCGTCGCGAACACGAGGTGCACGTAGGTGAACGGCGTGAGCGCCGACGCCGGGGCGCGCGCGAACGCGAGGATCAGCATGAAGTGCCCGATGGTGCCGAGGACGCCGAGCGCAAGCATGAGCGCGACGTCCGACCACGCGACGTGGATCTCGGAGCCGAACCAGGGCCACACCAGCGTCATGATGGCCACCCCGACCAGCGCCGGATAGAAGAGCGTCACGCGCGGATCCTCGCCGGCGAGCATCCGCGTCGTCACCTGGTAGAGCGCGTAGCAGCCCGCGGACAGGATGCCGAACAGCGAGGCCGCGTTGAAGAGATCGGCGCCCGGCTGCACGATCATCAGCATGCCGGCGAGCCCCGCGAACACGAAGGCGCCGCGCGCAACGGTCAACCGCTCGCCCAGGAACGCGATGGCGATGACGATCACGATCGTCGGCGTCAGGTAATTGAGCGCGGTGGCGTCGGCCAGCGGCAGGTAGCGCAGCGCCGCGATGAAGCACAGCGACGAGCAGATGAGCAGCACGCCGCGCACGAGCTGCATGCGCAACTGCCGCGTGCGGATCATGCCGAGGCCCATCTTGGGCGCGAGCCAGATCAGCATCGCGAGCACCTGCGCGCCCCAGCGCGCCCAGACCAGGAGCGGGATGGGATAGCGCGACGCCAGCGTCTTGCTGATGGTGTCCGACACCGAGAAGCACGCGACGGCGCCGACGATGAGGAGGATCGCCGAAGACGGGATGTGCGCGTGGTCGCGCCTCATCGCGCGAGCGCGGCGTTGAACGACGCCTGTTGCGCATTGCGCAGCGCGATGCACTGGTCGATGCGCTCCAGAGCCGCCCGGTAGCGCGGCATCGCGCCCTCGACGTGGGCGAGGCGCGCCTCGAGCGCGGTCGCCAGGAGCGACCGCTCGCGGGAGGTGCAGGCATCGCGCGCCCACTCCGGAATGTATTCCTGGTGCTCCTGGGGAATGGCGGCCATCGCCGCGTCGCCGTTGCGCCCGAGCCATGCGAGCGCGAGCGCGCGGGTCGCGTCGTTGTCGAGCGCCTCTTCGAGCGCGGCGGAGGCAAAGCGCGAGCGTGCGTCCCCGGCCAGCATGTGCGCAAGGCCGCGGTCCATCAAGACGGGATCCGGGAACGCGCCGAGCGCGCGGTAGGCGTCCTCGCGCTCGTTCGGGTCCTTGGTGCTGAGCGCAATGTCCTGCAGGGCGTTGAACAGCGCGGCAGCGTCCTTGCCCGACGACGTGCGCGCCGCGCCGACGAGCACGACGCGGCGCGCCTCGGGCGGGATCGCGCTGCGGTGCACGAGCCAACGCTGCGCGAGCTGCTGCCCCTTGCGCGCGAGCGCCGTATCCTCGCCGCGGATCGCGACCAGCGCGACCGCGTCGAGGCGCAGCCGGAGCACGTCGGCACCGTCCCCCTTCTGCGGTAGCCAGCCCAGCTTGCGCGCGCGGTCGCCGAAGTCGCGCCGGATGAAGGCCGCGTAGCGCGCCTTGTTGGCAGGATCGACGAGCGCGGCCGGCACCGCGCCGGCCAGCGCGTAGGCGCGACGCGCGACGCGTAGGTCGGGACTGCCGGCCTCGCGCGCCGCGACGCGCAGCGCGACGTCGTAGCGCACGGCGCCGCCGCGCGCCAGCACGCCGAGGTCGCCCAGCAGGGGATCGTAGTCGGCGCCGACGAGGATGCGATCGGCCTTTGCCAGCGCGTCGTAGAGCGCGGGCGACAGGCGCGGCAGGTAGTAGCCGATGCCGTTGCGGTTGGCGACCACCCATTGCGGGCACGCGCCGCCGAGCGGCACCGTCTGCCTCGGTTCGCGCACGATGGTGCAGACCTGCCGCGAGGCCGATGCGGTGCCGAAATCGAAGCACGCGGGAAACGTCCATGGCTCGCCGGGTTCCGCGGTGACGCCGACTGGCACGAACCGCTGCTGCGCGATCTCGAGCGCGGGCGAACCCTTGCAATTGAGCGCCACGTCGAGCAACGGCACGCCGGGGCGGTCCGCGAACGCGCGGAACGCGGCGGCGATGGCCGGGTCGTTGGCGGCCAGCGCGGCAAAGAAATCGTCGGTCGTGGCGTTGGACCAAGCATGCTTCGTGACGTAGGCGCGAACGCCGTCGCGGAAGCGATCGGGCCCCAGCCATTGCTCGAACATGGCGAGCAGGGTCTCGCCCTTGGAGTACGTGATGCCGTCGAAGGCCGCGCGCACGTCGCGGGCGTTGTCGATCGACTGCCGCAGAGCGCGCGCGGCCGGCAGCTGGTCGGCGTCGATCGCGTGGGTGCGCTGGTTCGAACGCCGGCTGCGCGGCCACTGCGGGCGCATTTCCATGACGAGCTTGCTGCCGAGCCACGAGGCGAACGACTCGTTGAGCCACAGGTCGTTCCACCACGCGGGTGTGACGTAGTCGCCGAACCACATGTGCGCGATCTCGTGCGTGGTGATGCCCAGGAAACGCTGCTCCCACAGCGGACCCGCCTCGTCGGGCCGCGCGAGCAGGTATCGCGCGCCGTAAGTGATGAGGCCGGGATTTTCCATCGCGGCGCCGAAGAAGGACTTGGGATAAGCAAGGAGGTCGAGCTTCGGGAACGGATACGGCACGCCGAAAAAGCGCTCGGCGGCGGCGAGGACCGCACCCGTGTTCGCCGCCGCGTCCTGTGCCTCGCGCGACCGGCCCTTGGGCACGATGATGGACACGGGCGTCGCGTTGACGCCCGCGCGACCGCCGTCGACGACGTCGAACTCGCCCACCGCGAATGCCACGAGGTACGACGGAAGCGGCGGCGAGCGCTGGAACGTCACCTCGCGCCATCCCGTGTCGCCCGCGCGCTCCGATTCCACGGGCATGTTGGCGAACGCCCGCATGTGCCCCGGAATCGTCAGCACGAGCTTCCAGGTCGCCTTGCGGTCGGGCTCGTCGAAGCAGGGCAGCACGCGGCGCGCATCCATCGGCTCGAGTTGCGTGAGCGCGTACCAGCGGCCGTTCTCGTCCTGGCGAAAGAGCCCGACCGAGCCCTGGCCATCCATGGTTGCCGAGAAGCGCAGCGACAGCTTGACCTCGCCGGCCGGCAACACCTTGGCGAACGAGACGCCGATGACGTCCTCACTGCCGGGCACGACGGTTGCGGCAATTGCGTCGCCGCCCGCCGCGACCGCACTCGCGTCGCGCACGCCCACCCCCTTGGCGTTGAGCCACACGAGGTCGGTGGGCTCGAGGACGCGCAGGCGGATGTCCACCGAGCCGGTGAACGGGGCCTCGGCCGGGTTCACGCGCAGGTGAACGTCGTAGTCGAGGGGTTCGACATTGCGCGGCAGGCGCAGCTGCGGCACCGCAGCCGCGCCCGGCTGCGCATAGGAGCGCGGCACGAGCGCGGCAACGGCGAGCGCAACCGCGCACAGCAAACGAACGAGGGCGATCAAGGGTAGGCGAGCAGGCGACGAGCCGGGCGCAACCGACCGGCGAGGCTCATTTTACCTCGGCGGCGTCGTCATCGAGAGCGCCGCTGCACCGACGATCAACGCAGTCGCGCCGGCGAGCGCGGCGGTGAACGCGCGCGAGGTCATGACGAGCAGCAGCGCCGTCGAGAGCACGGGCGTCGCATAGGCGAGCACGCCGACCACGCGCGGGTCGCCGCGCTTCATGGCGATGTCCCACAGGTAGAACGCGGCGCCCATCGGCCCCAGACCCAGCGCGACGAGCTTCCATCCGTCGCCGGGCGACAGCACCGCGCGCGGCTCGAACAGCGCGTGACACGCAAGGGCGAGCGCGCCCGACGCGAGCGCGAACCCGCCGATCGCCCATGACGAGAACGGCGCGACCCTGCGCACCAGCAGCGAATAACAGGCCCACGTCAGCGCGGACCCTGCCGCCAGCGCGAATCCCAACGATGCGCGCGGGTCCATCGCCGTGGGTGCGACACCGATCGCAAGTGAGGCACCGGCGAGGCCGATGAGGGCCGCCACCACGTGTCGCGGGCGCAGGCGCCAACCCGGCAGAAGGAGCGGCGTCATCAGCACGATCAAAAGCGGCCACAGGTAATTGACGAGGTTGGCCTCGACGGGCGGTGCGAAGCGCAGCGCGAGGAAGAGCAGGAAGTGGAAGCCGAACAGGCCCGCGACGCCCAGCGCAAGGGTGCGCGCGGGGACGCGCCACAGGCGCCAGCGCATGAGTCCCGGCAGCGCTCCAATCGACAGCGCGCAGCCGGTGAGCAGGAACGGCGGGAGATGGGCGAGCGCGAGGCCGAGCGAGGCGAGCGTGCTCCACAGCAGGATCGCGCCGGCAGCGGCCAGGAGCGGCGTCGCCACTTGGGGTCAGGCGAGCGCGATCTCGACGCGCCGGTTGCGCTTGCCCTCGCTCTTGATCTTGAGCACGCGGATGGCGCCGATCTCCGCGATGTTGCGCACGTGCGTGCCTCCGCACGGCTGCAGGTCGACGCCGGGAATGCGCAACAGGCGCACGCGGCCGCTTCCGCGCGGCGGCTGCACGCTCATCGTCTTGACGAGCTCGGGGCGGGCGTCGAGCTCCTCGTCGGTGATCCACACCGTCTCGGTGTCGATCGCCCGCGCGATGATCGCGTTCGTCTCGTGCTCGATCTTCTGCGCATCGAGCAGGCTCATGTCGATGTCGAAATCGAGGCGCGCTTTCTCCGGCGCAATGTTGCCGCCGGTGACCGGCGCGACCACCACGCACGACATGACGTGCAGCGCCGTGTGCAGGCGCATGAGCGCATACCGGCGATCCCAGTCGACGCGCAGGCCGACGACGTCGCCGACGGCGAGCGGCGCGCCCGCGGCGACGACGTGAACCACGCTGTCGTGCGCGTCGCCCTTGCGCGTGTCCGTCACCGCCACGAGGTCGCCGCTGGCGCGCACCAGCGCGCCGGTGTCGCCGACCTGGCCACCGCCCTGCGGGTAGAACAGCGTCCGGTCGAGCACCACGCCGCGCTCGTCGATACCCGTGACAGTGGCAGTGGCTTCGCGCAGGTAGGCGTCGTCGCGAAAGAGCAGTTCCGTAGGCATCGGCAGATTGTAGCGGTAAGATCGTCGGTCTCGATTCGCGGTCTGAAAGGAATATCGATGCTCTCCAGGTGCCTGCCGCTCGCCGTGCTCGCCGCCGTGCTCCTTTTCGCAACGCCTTCACAGGCGCAACAGCCTGCGCCGCGCGCCCGGGTCGTCATGCAGGTGAGCGACAACGATCCCGCCAAGTGGAACCTCGCGCTCAACAACGCGAAGAACGTGCAGGCCGACCTCGGCGCAGCGAACGTCGACATCGAGATCGTGGCCTACGGTCCGGGCATCAACATGCTGAAGGCGGACTCGGTGGTCGCGGGTCGCGTCGGCGATGCGCTCGGCGCCGGTGTCGCGGTCGTCGCCTGCGAGAACACGATGCACGCCCAGAAGCTCGCCAAGGACGACATGCTGCCGAAGGTCGGCTACGTCGGCGCCGGCGTGGTCGAGCTCATGCAGAAGCAGCAGCAGGGCTGGGCCTACATCCGCCCCTGATGGACGAGGGCCGGCAACCGGCGACGATCGGCAGCGGCTTCGCCGATCGCTACCTGGCGGACGACGAGGTCCGCGACATCGTTCGCGCGGGCCTCGACGCGATCGCGCCCGACGGCAAGCGCATCCTCTTCATCATCCCGGACGGCACGCGCACGATGCCGATGCCGCAGATGTTCGCGCTGTTCGGCGAGCATCTCGCGCGGCGCGCCCGCGCCTTCGACTTTCTGGTCGCGCTCGGCACGCATCAACCGATGGACGACGCCGCGCTCTCGGCCCACCTCGGCGTCGCCGTGAAAGACGGCATGGCGGGAGCGTCGCGCGTGTTCAATCACGCCTGGGGAGATCCCGCGACGTTCGCCACCATCGGAACCATTGCCGCGAGCGAGATCGAGGCGCTGTCCGGCGGCCGGCTGTCGCAGGACGTGCCGGTGTCGCTCAACAAGCTCATCTTCGACTACGACCACATCGTGATCTGCGGGCCGGTGTTTCCGCACGAGGTCGTCGGGTTCTCGGGCGGCAACAAGTATTTCTTCCCCGGCATCGCGGGCGCCGAAGTCATCAACTTCACGCACTGGCTCGGCGCGCTCATCACCAACTACGAGGTCATCGGGTCGGGCTACACGCCGGTGCGCGCGGTCATCGACCGTGCGGCGTCGATGGTGACGGTGCCGACGTCGTGCTTCGCGCTGGTGGTCACCAAGGACGGCACGGCGGGCCTGTACTTCGGGGATGCGCGCGACGCCTGGCAGCAGGCGTCCGCTCTCTCATCGAAGCTGCACATCGTCTGGCTCGACAGGCCCATGACGACGGTGCTGTCGGTGATGCCGCCGATGTACGCCGACGTGTGGACGGCCGGCAAGGGCATGTACAAGATCGAGCCCGCGGTCGCCGACGGCGGCGAGGTGATCATCTACGCGCCGCACATCCGGGAAGTGAGCGTGACGCACGGCCGCATCCTCGACGAAGTGGGCTATCACACGCGCGACTACTTCACGGCGCAGCCGGCGCGCTTCGCGAAGTATCCGGGCGGCGTGCTCGCGCATTCGACGCACGTGAAGGGGCTGGGGACGTTCGACCCCGTCACCGGCGTGGAGAAGCCGCGCGTGACCGTCACGCTGGCCACGGGCATTTCGGAAGAGCGCTGCCGCAGGATCAACCTCGGCTACCGCGACCCCGCGACGATCGACATCGCCGCGTGGCAGGGGCGCGAAGACGAGGGAATCCTGGTGGTGCCGCGTGCGGGCGAGATGCTCTACCGCGTGAGGTCGTGAAAAAGGGACAGCCCGAAAAAAAGGGACGTACCCTTTTTTGGAGCGGGTGAAGGGAATCGAACCCTCGTCGTAGGCTTGGGAAGCCTCTGCTCTACCATTGAGCTACACCCGCGCTCGCGGGCGACGATTCTACCTGACTAGCCGCCGGTCTTTGCGAGCGCCTGGTCGATCGCGGGCAGCGCGCCCGGCAACCGGAGCGCAAGCGCACGTTCCCGGCACGCGGCGAGCTCCGCCGCATCGCCCTCGCCCCGTCCCGACGCAACCAACGCGCGAGCGCGGCGCACGACGAACTCGACCGACGGCACCGTCTCGGCGCGCGTGTAGCCCTCGAGCGCGCCTGCCTGCCACGACGCGGCGTCCCAGTCGCGCATGCGCAGGAGCGCATCGATCGCCTCGCGCCGGTACCAGAAATGGCAGTGCGCCGGCGCCCCCTGCGCCAGCGAGCGCTCGCCATCGGCGAGGACCTGCCTCAGGTCGCCTTCGCGCTCGGCCATCATGGCCCGCGCGCCGTGGACGACGCCCGCGAAGAAGCGCTCGCCCACCTGCTGCATTTGCTCGAACACGCCGCGCAGCGCCTCGTGCGCCTCGTCGCGGCGGCCGACGTTCCAGTAGGCGAACGCGAGCAAGCCGAGGTCGAACATCATCCACCGCCGCGAGCCGATCTCGCGCGCGAGCGCGAGGCTGCGCTCGGTAGGCTCGATCGCTTCGGCATAACGTCCTTGCGCGACGCGCACCCAGCCCTCGGATTCGTCGGCCATCACCAGGGCTGCGCGCTGGTGGAGCTGCCTCGCCACGCCGCGCACCTGGTCGAGCACGCCGATGGCGCCGTCGGCGGGCTCGAGGTACGCGTGAACCACCGCGAGCATGCAGCGGTTGTTGAGCGAGAAGCGGGTGAGCCCCATCTTCTGGCACAGCGCAACACACTGCTCGAACGCCGCGAACGACGATTGCATCCGTCCTTCCGCGTACAGCACGTCGGCGAGGCCCGACAGCGCCTGCGCTTCGCCTTCACCGTCGCCGCAGTCACGCGCATGCTCGAGCGCGAGCACCTGCGCCGCATGCGACGCGCGCGCGTCGCCCCGCGCGAACTCGAGGCAGCCACGCAGGTACGCGACCCGCGAGGCTTCGCGCCGCAGCGCCGGTTGCGCCGCGAGCGGCTCCGCCTGCTGCAGCACGTGCAGCCCGCGCTCGGTGGCGCCCGTCGCGCGGTGCGCCATCGCCATCCCGAGGTACGCGTTGCATCGCTGCCCATGATCCTGCGCGTACGAGAGCGCACGCTCGAACGCGGCCAGCGAGCGGGCGGGATCGCCGAGGTCACGCGCAAGATCGCCCTCGAAGCGCGCGAGGGCGTATTTGACGTCTTCGGGTGCTGCAAGCGCGCTTCCGCGATGCGCGAGCGCCTGCGCGGCCTCGAACCGCAGCGCCGCCGCCTCGCCTCGCGCGGCGGCGAGATACGCCGCGGGCGCCCTCGGGTCGTCGGCGCGATCGAGATGCTCGGCGAAGAGAGCCTCGTCGCGCTCCTCGTACCACGAGGCTGCGCGCAGGTGGAGCGCGCGGCGGTGGCTGTGCAGGAGCGAGGCGTAGGCGCCGTCGCGGATGAGCGCGTGCACGAAGCCGAACGTGCGCGCGTCCGCGTCGTCCGAGCGCACGAGGTCGCGGCCGAGCAGTGCGCCCGCGTCGTACGCGGGATCGTCGAGCACGTGGCGCAGCACGCCGAGGTCGAAGCGCTGCCCGATGACCGCCGCGGCCTGCACCGCCGCCTTGTCCGCGGGCGGCAGCCGATCGAGCCGGCTGTGCACCACGCTCTGGATGGTGGCCGGTATCGCCGAGCCGTCGGCGCCGCTGCGCAGGAGCTGCGTGAGGAACAGCGGATTGCCCTGCGCGCGCTCGACGCACCCGCTCGCGACGCTCGGATTGGCGGTGAGGTACGAGCGCGCGAGCGCCAGCGCATCGCGGGTGGAAAGCGGTCGCAGCTCGCATCGCTCGACGTCGACGTCGACGGGCGGCGCGCCGAACGGATCACCTTCACGGCGCGAGGTGCACACGACGAGGAGCGGCGAGCGCGGCGCGGCGTCGATGAGCGCGCGCACGCCCGCAAGCACGCCCGGCGTGGCCCAGTGCAGGTCCTCCAGCACGATGACCGACGGGCGCTCGGATGCGGCGCGCATCGCGGCCGCGTCCAGCACGCGCATGCGGCCTTGCGCGCGTGTCGCGTTGTCCATCGCCTCGTACATCGCGGGCTCGCGTTGAGCGAGTGCCAGGAGATCGGCCGCGAACGGCTCGTCGCCCGCGCTCACGGCTCCCGTCTCGACGGCGCGATCGAGCGCGGCGCGACGCAGCGCGGCGTTGGCATCGCCGGGGATGCCGATGAGGCTCGCGAACAGGGCGTGGATCGCATCGCGGCCCTGCGCGGTGCCGAAGTCGAGCACCGTCGACATGTAGGTCGCGAAGCCGCGCCGGCGCGCATGCGCCACGAGCTCCTGCACGAGGCGCGTCTTGCCCATGCCCGGGTCGGCGCGGACGACCCACGCGCGGCCGCGCTGCGCGTTTTCCACGTCCTCGAGCAGCGCCTCGAAGCGCGCGACCTCGTCGTCGCGGCCGAGGAGCGGGTGCTCGGCGGCGCTGTCCATCCGCAGCGATCGCAGCTTCCACACCGCCATCTCGTGCGGAAAGCCGCGAATGGCCGTCGTCGCGACGTGATCGACCTCGATCGACGACACGCAGCTGCGATACACGTCGTCGGAGATGACCGTTTCACCCGCATGCGCGAGCTCCAGCAATCGCGCGGCGAGGTTCACCGCGTCGCCCGTGACGGTGTAATTGCGATGCACCGCGCTGCCCGTGTCGGCGGCGACGACTTCCCCGCTGGCGACGCCGACGTGCGCGCGAAGCTCGCGTCCGGTCTCGGCGGTGAGCGTTTCCATCGCCTGGTGGATCGCAGCCGCCGCGCGGAGCGCGCGCACGGTGTCGTTGCCGTACGCGACGGGCGCGCCGAACAGCGCCATGACGCCGTCCCCCATGTGCTTGTCGACCACGCCGCCGCACTGCGCGATGAGACCGTCGACGAGCTCGAAATAGCGCGTGAGGAGGCGATGCATGCCTTCCGCGCCGAGCTCGTTGGCGAGAGGCGTCGAGCCGCACAGGTCGGCGAACAGGATCGCCACCACGCGCCGTTCGGCCGGAGGACCCGGCGGCGCGGCGGTGAGCGGCGTGCCGCACTGCGGGCAGAAGCGCGCACCGGCCGGCGTCGGCGACGCGCACTGCGGGCAGGCAGTTGCCGGGTTCATGCCCGAAATTCTGTGTTAAGGTGCCTGTCGACGCTAGGGGTCCTGGCTTCCGCGAGCGAAAACGCGGGCCGGGTGAGATGAAACCCTTGGAACCTGATCCGGATAATGCCGGCGCAGGGAAGCGCGAAGCGCCCGCTCCTTTCCGCTTCCCGCTCCTCGCGCCTCTTCGAGGAGTACGCCATGAACGCCAACGACCGCTTCTTCGCCCGCGATGCGAAGGTGGATTCGGCCGCCGTCGCGCCGCTGCCCGCGTCGCGCAAGATCCACGTGCAAGGATCGCGGCCGGACATCCGCGTGCCGATGCGCGAGATCTCGCAAAGCGACACGCCCGCCTCGTTCGGCGCCGAGAAGAACCCACCCCTCGCGGTGTACGACACGTCGGGGCCGTACACGGATCCGGCCGCTCGCATCGACATCCGCAAGGGACTCGCGCCGGTGCGCGCCGCGTGGATTGCCGAGCGCAACGACACCGTCGAGCTCCCCGGACCCACGTCGGCCTATGGGCAGGCGCGCCTCGCCGATCCCGCGCTCGCCGGCATGCGCTTCGACCTGCACCGCAAGCCGCTGCGCGCCAAGCCGGGCGCCAACGTCACGCAGATGCACTACGCGCGCCGCGGCATGGTGACCCCGGAGATGGAGTTCATCGCCATCCGCGAGAACCTGTTGCGCGACGAGCTCGCCGGCCGCTTTCCGGAAGGCGTGCGCCGCCAGCACCCGGGCCAGAGCTTCGGCGCGGCGATCCCGCAGGTGATCACGCCCGAGTTCGTGCGTGACGAGGTCGCACGAGGGCGCGCGATCATCCCCAACAACATCAACCACCCGGAAACGGAGCCGATGATCATCGGCCGCAACTTCCTCGTGAAGATCAACGCCAACATCGGCAACTCCGCGGTGAGCTCGTCGATCGGCGAGGAGGTCGAGAAGATGACGTGGGCGATCCGCTGGGGCGGCGACACGGTGATGGACCTGTCGACGGGCAAGAACATCCACGAGACGCGCGAGTGGATCGTGCGCAACTCGCCGGTCCCGATCGGAACGGTGCCCATCTACCAGGCGCTCGAGAAGGTCGACGGCAAGGCCGAAGAGCTCACGTGGGAGATCTACCGCGACACGCTGATCGAGCAGGCCGAGCAAGGGGTGGACTATTTCACGATCCACGCCGGCGTGCTCCTGCGCTACATCCCGCTCACGGCCAAGCGCATGACCGGCATCGTGTCGCGCGGCGGCTCGATCATGGCCAAGTGGTGCCTCGCGCATCACAAGGAGAGCTTCCTCTATACGCGCTTCGAGGACATCTGCGGGATCATGAAGGCGTACGACGTCGCGTTCTCGCTCGGCGACGGCCTGCGCCCCGGCTCCATCCACGACGCCAACGACGAGGCGCAGATGGGCGAGCTCGCGACGCTGGGCGAGCTCACGCAGATCGCGTGGAAGCACGACGTGCAGGTGATGATCGAGGGGCCGGGCCACGTGCCCATGCACATGATCAAGCACAACATGGACGAGCAGCTGCGCCTGTGCGGCGAGGCGCCGTTCTACACGCTGGGGCCGCTCACCACCGACATCGCGCCGGGCTACGACCACATCACGAGCGCCATCGGCGCCGCGATGATCGGCTGGTACGGCACCGCGATGCTCTGCTATGTGACGCCGAAGGAGCACCTCGGCCTGCCGAACAAGGCCGACGTCAAGGACGGCATCATGGCCTACAAGCTCGCCGCGCACGCCGCCGACCTGGGCAAGGGACATCCGGGCGCGCAGCTGCGCGACAACGCGCTGTCGAAGGCGCGCTTCGAGTTCCGGTGGGAGGACCAGTTCAACCTCGGCCTCGACCCCGACAAGGCGCGCGAGTTCCACGACGAGACGCTGCCGCAGCACGGCGCCAAGCTCGCCCATTTCTGCTCCATGTGCGGCCCGCACTTCTGCTCGATGAAGATCACGCAGGACGTGCGCGAATATGCGGCGAAGCAGGGCATCGCGGAAAGCGAGGCGCTCGCGAAGGGCATGGAAGCGAAGGCCGTCGAATTCGTGAAAAAGGGCGCGGAGATCTACTCCAAGGCCTAGCGCCGGCCGCGCAGGAGTCCCCACAACCCTGCGCCCGACGCGCCGAGCAGGATCACGGCGAACGCCGCGGCGACGATCCTCGCCCACCACGGGATCGCCGCGGCGATGACGCCCGGCACCCCCGCGATGCGGTAGGTGCCGTCCGCGTCGGGGTGGAACGGCATGAGGGCGAGCGACGCGCACGCAAGGCCGAAGGCACCAATCCACGCGCAGAAGGCGAGCGTGCGCAGGCGCGGCGCCCGCTGCTCCGGAATCGACAGGAACAATCCGCCGCCGCCGAAGATCACGCCGAGCACGATGGTCAGCGGATAGTCCGCGCGCGGCAGCGTCGCCGACCACCATGGGGACGTGCCGAGCGCGACGCCGACGAACAGCAGCAGCGCGCCCATGAAGTACATGCGCGGATGCTACGACGTTTCGCTAAGCGGCGCACGCGGGCGGCGCCACCTACAATCGCCCGATGGCGCGGGGCGACATCCGCATCGGCATCTCCGGCTGGCGCTACGAGCCCTGGCGCGGGACGTTCTATCCCAAGGGACTCGCGCAGTGGCGGGAGCTCGAGTACGCCTCGCGGAAGATGTCGACGATCGAGATCAACGGCTCCTTTTATTCGCTGCAAACGCCGGCGTCGTATCGCATGTGGTACGACGCGACGCCCGAAGGGTTCTTGTTCGCGGTCAAGGGCGGCCGCTACATTACGCACATGCTGCGGCTTCGCAACGTCCGGGCCGCGCTCGGCAACTTCTTCGCTTCCGGCATCGCCGAGCTGCGCGACAAGCTCGGGCCTTTTCTCTGGCAATTCCCGCCCAACTTCGCGTACGACGCGGAACGCGTCGAGAGCTTTCTTGCGATGCTGCCCTACGACACGGACGCGGCGGCGGCGGTCGCGCGGCGCCACGACCAGAAGCTCAAGACACGCGCGGTCTGCGTCTATAAGCCGGCGCGCACGCTGCGCCACGCGATGGAGGTGCGGCATCCCTCCTTCGAGGACCCGGGCTTCATCGCCCTGCTTCGCAAGTACAACGTGGCGTTCGTCATCGCCGACACCGCGCGCAAGTGGATCGAGCGCGACGACGTCACGGCGGACTTCGTCTACATACGCCTGCACGGCGCCGTCGACCTGTATCACAGCAGGTACACGGACGAGGAGATCGCGCGCTTCGCATCGCGCATCGATTGCTGGGCGCGTGGCGCCGAGCCCACCGACGCGCTGCGTATCGGGCAACCCGCCGCCCGCGCCCCGTCGCGCGACGTCTACTGCTATTTCGACAATACCGACAAGGTGCACGCGCCCGACAATGCGATCGCGCTCGCGGGCGCGGTGAGCGGTCAGCCCTTCGGCAGCTCGACCTTGCGCTTGGCCATGTAGTAGAGGTACGCGAGGAGGTCGTCGAGCTCGCGCTCGCTGATTGCGTTGATGTCGAAGCCCGGCATCTTCGACCCCGGCCACGAGCGCAGCGCCTGCGGATTTCGCACTTGCACACGCAGGAAGTCCTCGCGCATGTACTCGGTGGGGCTGAACGGAACGTTGAGGTCGGGGCCGACGCGCGCGTCGCCCAGGAGGTTCAACGTGTGGCAGGGCAGGCAGTTGGCGGTGAACACGGCGAAGCCGCGGCGGACCGGATCGTTAATCGGCACGCCTACGGCGGGCGCGAGTCCGGGGAAACGCACGGCGATGGGCGCCACTTCCTCGATCGTTGCGATCTGGTAAGGCCACTGCTCGGGCGAGATCCGGCCGCGCTCGGTGCGCAGCCACACGAGGTAGAACGGCCCCGCGGTCCTATTTTCGCCGGCCTTGAGCGGCGGCCACGGCGCGTTGGCGGGTTCGATCGCGATGTACGCGCGCGGAGCGTCCTCCGTCGAGGCGAGCAGCAGCGCTGCCGGAACGCTGGCCGCGAAGCCGTCGCCCGCCACGAAGCGGACGGTGTCCTCGCGCGGCAAACCTGTGAGCAGCACCGACGCCGGCACGGCGCGGTACGTCATCGGCTTCTTGTACGCGACGTCCTGCGGCACGTTGATCGTGGTCGCGGCCGGATGCGCGAGCAGCGTTGCGGTGGTGTGCTTCTGCGTGCGCCCGCCGACGGTCAGCGTGAGGTCGGCGGCGCGGGCAGCGGTGACGAGCAGTGCGAGCAGGCACGCGGCGGCGGCGATGCGCATGGTCGGTTCAGTCCTCTGAAGCGGTCAGGCGCACGAGATAGCCGCCCGATTTTTCGTCGCGCTCGAGCGACAGGTGGCCCGCTTGCGCGGCTTCCTCCAGCATCGCGTTGAACGAGCGGAACCCGTAGAACGATTCGTTGAAGCCCGGCTTGCGCCGCTTGAGCGCCTGCTTGACCATCGAGCCCCAGATCTTTTCCGCTCCGCGCTCCTGGGCGAGCGCCTCGGTCGTCGAAACGATGAGGTCGATCACCTCGTCGCGGCGCGTGTCGTCGGTCTTGGGTGGGGGCGGCGCCTCCTCGACCGGCACGTCCGTCGCCTCGGCCTGCTTGGCCTTGGGCTTGCGCTTGGCGGGCGCCTTCGCGGCGCGACGGGGCGCGGCCTTCTTCTTCTCGCGCACCAGGTCGTCGTAGAAGATGAACTCGTCGCAGTTGGTGACGAGGAGATCGGAGGTCGAGTTCTTGACCCCGACGCCAATCACGGTCTTGTCGTTCTCGCGCAGCTTCGACACGAGCGGCGAGAAGTCCGAGTCGCCGCTGATGATGACGAAGGTGTCGACGTGCGTCTTGGTATAGCAGAGGTCGAGCGCGTCGACGACCATGCGGATGTCGGCGGAGTTCTTGCCGGACATGCGCACGTGCGGGATCTCGATCAGCTCGAACGACGCCTCGTGCATGGTCCCCTTGAACGTCTTGTACCGGTCCCAGTCGCAGTACGCCTTCTTGACCACGATGCTGCCCTTGAGCAGCAGCCGCTCGATCACCTTGGTGATGTCGAATTTTTCGTAGCTTGCGTCGCGCACACCGAGGGCGATGTTCTCGAAGTCGCAAAACAGGGCCATGCTGGCGTCGTCGGAGGGGGCGGGCATCCCGTATCCTCCCATGAAAAAGGGACGTACCCTATTTCAATTTGTTTCAGGTGGTTGCCGAGATGCGCACGGGGATGCGGCGGCGGCCGAAATCGCGCCGATGCGCCTCGAAGCGGCCGGCGATGGCGGTGCCGCACTCGGGGCACGCGCCCCCGTCGGTCACGCGGTAACGCAGGATCTCGTGCCAGTCGCGCACGATCAGCGTCGCATTGCAACCGGGACAGTGCGTCGTGCCGCCGTCGCGGTCGTGGACATTGCCGGTGTACACATAGTGCAGTCCCGCACGCAGCGCGATCTCGCGCGCGCGGGTGAGCGTCGCGGCAGGCGTGCGCGGCAGGTCGGTCATCTTGTAATCGGGATGGAAGGCCGTGAAGTGAAGCGGCACGTCGGCGCCGAGCTCGCGCGCTATCCATCCGCACATCGCGGTGAGCTCCTCGCTCGAATCGTTCTTGCCGGGGATCAGCAGCGTGGTGATCTCGGTCCACACGTTCGTCTCGCGCACGAGGTACTGCAGGGTCTCGAGTACCGGCGCGAGCCGCGCGCCGCAGAGCTTGACGTAGAACTCCTCGGTGAACCCTTTGAGATCGACGTTCGCCGCGTCCATTTTCGCGTAGAAATCGCGGCGTGCTTCCTCGCCGATATAGCCGGCGGTCACGGCGACGCTCGCGATGCCACGCGCGCGGCACTCATCGGCGGTGTCCATCGCGTACTCGGCGAAGATCACCGGATCGTTGTAGGTGAACGCGACGCTCCTGCATCCGTGCGCCTGCGCAGCAGACGCGATCGCCGCGGGCGACGCTTCGTCCATCAGCGTGTCCATCTCGCGCGACTTGCTGATGTCCCAGTTCTGGCAGAACTTGCACGCGAGGTTGCACCCGGCGGTGCCGAAGGAGAGGATCGACGAGCCCGGGTAGAAGTGATTGAGCGGCTTCTTCTCGACGGGATCGATGCAGAAGCCCGACGAGCGGCCGTACGTCGTGAGCACGATCGCGTCGTCCTTGCGCTGGCGGACGAAGCAGGCGCCGCGCTGACCTTCGTGCAGGCGGCAATCGCGCGGGCACAGGTCGCACTGGATGCGGCCGTCGGCAAGCGCGTGCCACCAGCGTCCGGGATGGTCGGTCATGACGGACGCTCCTCGAACTTCTCGACGGTGTAACGCGCCACGCGCACGTCGTCGCTCCAGAACGTTTCACCGAGACCCGCCTTGTGCTTGAGCGCACGCAGGAACTCGCGCGGATGCGGCAGCTGCTCCCATACCTGCGGCAGGAACGTGGCGCGATGCCCGTCGTGCTGCAGGACGACGCCGTCGATGCCCGGGCGCAGGGTGGCGGCCACCGATTCCTCGCCGCCAGGCGGCAGCGGCTCGCTCGGATTCAGCAGCGACACCTCGATGGTAATGCGATCGAGCTCGTCCCGGCGCAGCGGCGAAAAGCGCGGGTCGCGAAACGCCGCCGCGACGGCGTTGGCGCGTACGTCCTCGGCCAGCGTTCGCCATGCCTCGACCGTCCCGATGCACCCGCGCAGGTCGCGGCCGCTTCGCAGCGTCACGAAGGTCGCGCCGATTCGCGTCAGCTCCGGCGAGACGGCTGGCGCGGGGGACGACGACGCGCCGAGCTCGCGGGCGATGGCGCCACGCGCGAGCGCGAGCAGCGACGCGCCAAGGTCACGCTCGTCCATCGCCTGCGAACGCGAACGAGGCGTAGCCGACGACGCGCGAGCGGTCGCCCGCCGTGTCCCCCGAGTTGCGCAGGTCGAGGAGCGCGGGCGCAAGACCGCGCTGACTGGCGCAACGCAGGAGTCCGTTGATCGGGGTCGCGCCGCACGCCTGATCGTGGTCGAGCGTCGGCGACATGGCGAGGATCGCATCGGTCGTCGCGCGGTCGATGCTTCTCGCCTCCGCGTACGCGTGGTAGTGCGACAGGTCGGAGCTCACGACGATGAGCGTCTCCGGGCCGCCCCACAGCGCGTCCATCACCTGCGCCACGTCTTCCGGTGTCGCGTGCCCGACGGCGAACGGCACCAGCGAAAAATCGCGCAGCATCGTCTGCAGGAAAGGCAGCTGCACCTCGAGCGCGTGCTCGTTCGCATGCGCCGCGTCACTGACCGTGACCTGCGGGAACGCGAGCGCCATCGCGACGGCGTGGGTGTCGATACGCACCTCGCCGAGCGGCGTCTCGAACGCAACGGCGCTGGTCGTCGCGAGGCCGCGTACCGCGACCCGGTGCGCGGGACCGAACAACACCACGCGCTTGACCGTGTCGCGCAGCGGCGCGATGAGCGCGTAGCCGTGAGCGGCAATGGGTCCCGAGTACACGTAGCCGGCGTGCGGCACGATGAGCGCCTTGGGCGCGAGGGCGGGTTGAGCCTTTGCGTCGGACAGATACGAGCGAATGTCGCCCGCAAGGCGCTCGGGCGCGCTGGGATAGAACATGCCGGCCACCGCGGCCGGCCGCACGTCTTGCATGGCGAACCTGCGATGCGTGATGCCGCGAGCACTTAGTTTACTCCCTCTCCCGCGCCCGGCGATGTTGCTACACTGCGGCGCCATGACGCTCCCGACGCTTTCCCTGCTCGAGACACGTGTGCTGGGCGTGCTCGCCGAGAAGCAGCTCACGGTCCCTGACACTTACCCGCTGACGCTGAACGCGCTCGTCGCCGGATGCAACCAGAAGTCGAGCCGCGATCCCGTGATCGAGGCGAGCGAAGCGGAAGTGCAGTCCGCGATCGACCAGCTGATGTCGCTCTCGCTCGTGATGGAGTCGAGCGGCGGGCGCGTCATGCGCTACGCGCACAACATGCAGAAAGTCCTCGCCGTCCCCACGCAGGCGGTCGCGATCCTCACGGTGCTCATGCTGCGCGGCCCGCAGACCGCCGGCGAGCTTCGCATCCACACCGAGCGGCTGCATCGCTTCAGCGACATCTCGGCGGTGGAAGGATTCCTGCACGAGCTCGCGGCGCGCGAGCATGGCGCGCTGGTGGTCGAGCTCGCTCGTGAACGCGGCGCGCGCGAGACGAGGTGGGCGCACCTGCTGTCGGGCGCGCCCGACGTCACCGCGGTCACGGAAGCCGCTCCTGCCTCCGAGCGCGTGGGTGTCGGCGAGATTGTCGCGCTGCGCGCGACGGTGGAGGATCTGCGCTCGGAGCTCGCGGCGATGCGGGCGGACGTCGATCGGCTGATGGCGGAGCTCGGTATCAAGCGTTAGCCGACCGTCGGCGTATAGTGGTCCGCTCGATCACCAACACGCGAGGTGCGCCATGGGATTGCTCGATGGTTTGCTTGGTGGGCTCATGAGCGGGGGCTTGTCGGGGGCGCGCGACCGTGGCGGCGGCATGGGCGGGATGGGCGGTATGGGTACTGCCGCGATCATCGGCATCGTGCTCCAGCTCCTGCAACGCAGCGGCGGCATCGGCGGCCTCCTCCAGCGGATGCAGCAGGCGGGCGCTGGTCCGCATGGACAATCGTGGGTCGGCACCGGTCAGAACATGCCGATCTCGCCGGACATGCTGTCGCAGATCTTCGGACACGGTCAGATGGACGAGATCGCGCAGCAGCTCGGCGTATCGCGCGACGAGGCCGCGAGCACGGTGGCGCAGGCGCTGCCCGACGTCGTCGACCGCATGACACCGTCGGGAACGATTCCCCCCGACAGCGACGATCTCGTCGCGCGCACGCTGCAGGAGCTGCAGGCTCCCCGCTAAATCAGTCCTGTCGCCACGGCAGCCCCGCCATCTGCCAGCCGTTGACGCGGCGCTGACCCGCCGCGTTCTTGTCGCCCTCGAAGCCTTCGAGGACGTTGAACGCCGCGGCAAAGCCGCTCTCGGCCGCAAGCACAGCGGCGTGATGCGAGCGCACGCCGCTGCGGCAGAGGAACGCGACTGGGCGGTCCTCGCGCACCGCGTGACGCAGCTCGTCGACGAAGCTCGCGTTACGCGCCTTGGCCGGATAGTCGTACCACTCGATGGGCTTGCTGCCGGGAACGTAGCCGACGAGGTCGCGCTCGGCGTTGGTGCGCGTGTCGACGAGGTCGATGGCGCCGGCTTCGAGCAGCGTCCACGCTTCCTGCGGCGTGAGCAGCCCCGCCATCGGCACGCCGCGGTCCTTCGCGCGCTGCGCGGCCGTCGCGAAGATCGATGCGATGGTCTTGGCGTCAGCGGTCATCCGCGCATTCTACGTGAGACAATCGCGCCTCCTTGGACGCATCGCCTTCCCTCGTCGTCGCTCTCGTCCTCGGCATCGTCGAGGGGCTGACCGAATTCCTGCCGATCTCGTCCACCGGCCACCTCATCGTCGCGGGCTCGCTCCTCGGCTACACGGGCGAGCAGGCGAAGGTGTTCGAGATCGTGATCCAGGCGGGCGCGATCCTCGCGGTGTGCTGGGAGTTCCGCGTGCGCCTCGTGCGCGTGCTCGGCGGCCTCTTCCGCGACGCGCGGGCGAACCGGTTCGCAATCAACGTGATCGTCGCATTCCTGCCGGCCGCGGTGCTGGGCCTGCTCCTCGGCCGCTACATCAAGGCCGCCTTGTTCTCGCCCGTCCCGGTCGCCGTCGCGTTCGTCGTCGGCGCGCTCGTCATCCTGTGGGCGGAGCGCAGGCAACGCGAGCGACCGGATACGGTGCGCATCGACGACGTCGACGCGATGCGGTGGACCGACGCGCTCAAGGTTGGATGCGCACAGGCGCTGGCGCTGATCCCCGGCACGTCCCGCTCGGGCGCGACGATCATCGGCGGCATGCTGTTCGGCCTGTCGCGCCGCGCGGCGACCGAGTTCTCGTTCTTCCTCGCGATTCCCACGCTGCTCGCCGCGTGCGCATACGAGGCGATCAAGAACCGGCACCTGCTCGCTGCCGCCGACCTGCCCGGGTTCGGCGTCGGCTTCGCCGCCGCGTTCGTTTCCGCCTTCTTCTGCGTGCGCTGGCTCATCCGCTTCGTGAGCCACCACGACTTCACGCCATTCGCGTGGTACCGCATCGCGTTCGGCGCGTTGATCCTGGTCACCGCCTACGCCGGCCTCGTGTCGTGGGCGTAAGCCGGGTCGGCGGCACGCGGTAAAATAGCGGTCTTTCTCCTTCATCGCCTTGGAGGCGATCATGCCCCCCGACACCATCGAACGCGACGCGCTCGCGCTCAAGGATCCCGCGCTTTTTCGCACCCAGTGCTACATCGGCGGCCAGTGGGTCGGCGCCGACGAGGGCGGCACGCGCACGGTCACCAACCCCGCCACCGGTGCGCCCGTCGGCACCGTGCCGGTGTGCGGCGCGAGCGAGACGCGTCGCGCGATCGAGGCGGCGGAGCGCGCTTTTCCCGCATGGCGCGACATGCTTGCCAAGGACCGCTGCGCCATCGTGCGCAAGTGGTACGACCTCATCCTCCAGCACGCGGACGATCTCGCGCTCATCCTGACCACCGAGCAAGGCAAGCCGCTGTCGGAATCGAAAGCGGAGATCGCGATCGGCGCCGCGTACGTCGAGTGGTTCGCCGAGGAAGGCAAGCGCGTCTACGGCGACGTGATTCCCACGATCGGCAACGATCGCCGCCTCGTCGTCGTGAAGCAGCCCGTGGGCGTCTGCGCCGCGATCACGCCGTGGAACTTCCCGCATTCGATGATCACCCGCAAAGTGGCGCCGGCGCTGGCCGCGGGCTGCACGGTCGTGTGCAAGCCCGCCGAAGCGACGCCGTATTCCGCGCTAGCGCTGGCCGAGCTCGCGCATCGCGCGGGATTCCCCGCTGGCGTCTTCAGCGTCGTGATCGGCAAGGCTTCGCAGATCGGCGGTGAAATGTGCGCCAACCCGACCGTGCGCAAGCTCTCCTTCACCGGATCCACCGAAGTCGGCCGCAAGCTCATGGCGCAGGTGGCGCCCACGATCAAGAAGCTGTCGCTCGAGCTCGGCGGCAACGCGCCGTTCATCGTGTTCGACGACGCGGACCTCGATGCGGCCGCCGACGGCGCGATCATCTCCAAGTATCGCAACGCCGGGCAGACGTGCGTCTGCGCCAACCGCCTGTTCGTGCAGGACAAGGTCTACGACGCGTTCGCGGAGAAGCTCGCCGAGCGCGTGCGCAAGCTCGTGGTCGGCAACGGCGTGAACGGCGGCGTCACGCAGGGACCGCTCATCAACCAGGACGCGGTGGCCAAGGTCGAGGACCACGTGTCGGACGCGACGCGGCGCGGCGCGAAGGTCGCGCTCGGCGGCAAGCGCCATGCGCTGGGCGGCAACTTCTACGAGCCGACCGTGCTCACCGGCGTCACGCGCGAGATGAAGATCTTCTCGGAAGAGACGTTCGGGCCGGTCGCCCCGCTCATCCGCTTCAAGGACGATGCCGAGGTGGTCGAGATGGCCAACGACAGCGAGTTCGGCCTTGCCTCGTACTTCTACAGCCGCGACATCGGGCGCGCGTGGCGCGTCGCCGAGCAGCTCGAGGCCGGCATGGTGGGCGTCAACACCGGCCTCATCACCACCCAGGTCGCCCCCTTCGGCGGCGTCAAGGAATCGGGCCTCGGCCGCGAAGGGAGCAAGTACGGCATCGACGAGTACGTCGAGATCAAGTACATCTGCTTCGGGGGGATTTGAACCCCCGATGGATGACGTCGCTCGCCGGGCGCTTCGCGCCGAAGCGCGCCGTGTTTCTTAGAACGTAGCCGGAGTTTCGCCCGAGTCGGTGGCCGTCGGATGCCGCAGGCTCTCCGGCAGCGCGAACCCGTCCGTCGACGCTGCGACGGGCGCCGCGCTGACCGTCACGGGTGCAGCCGTCGCGTGAGCAGACGGCGAGGCGAAGAACACCTGGTCCGCCGCGAGCGCGCCCGCCATCAGCACCAGCACCACCGCCGCGGTCTTGATGCCCCTGCCAGCCCGCGACCGCTCGAAATCCACTGATTTGATCGTTGCCATTGCCGCTTTCCTTCCTGTGTCGTCGCGTGAACGCCACGCGTGAGGCCAATGTAGGCCGTGGGGAGGAAGGCGGACGAGGGAGAAATGCGCGGCGAATCTGCCGAAAATTCACAAGGGCAAAGGCGGCGCGGCTGACGCGAAGCGCGGCCGAGCGACGTGTCCATCCGACACCGTCACCAGCCCGGAGGTAAGCGCTTCAATATGGTTATGCGGCGGTCTTCCACCGCCAGGTAGCCGCCACCGACCAGGTCCTTCATCAGCTTGCCGATCATGTCGCGCGACGCGCCCACGCGATCGGCGATGTCCTGCTGGGTGAGCCGCTCCGCGACGACCTGGTGGCCGTCGTGCTCGACCGCGAGCGCGTTCAAAAGGCGCACCAGGCGCCCGTAGACATCGGACAGCGCGAGGCTTTTCACGTTTTCGGTGGCGCCGCGGCAGCGGCGGATCAGCGTCTGCACGAGATGCTGCGCGAAGTCAGGATTCTGTGCGAGGAAGTCTCGGAACTGCGCGCGGTTGACGATCGCGCAGGTCGTGGGCTCCATCGTGACCACCGACGCCGAGCGCGGCTCGCCGTCGAGCGACATCTCGCCCACGTACTCGCCGGGACCGTGGAAGTTGATGACGACCTCGCGTCCGGCCGCGTTGCTCGCATAGACCTTCACGCGGCCCGACAGCAGGATGTAGAGAGAATCGCCGACGTCGCCTTCCGCGATCAGGATGGTGTTCTTCGGAAACGTGCGGACGACGCCGGAAGCAGCGATGCGGCGCAGCGCCTCATCGGGAAGCGCGATGCCGGTTGATGCGATCGTATCGGGCAAGCGAGTGCCTCGGTCAGCGTTGCATCGGCAATGCTAGCACGCCGCGCGAGGCCCTCTAGTCGTACTTTCGGGCGTCCTCGATGACCTTGCCGTCGTTTGGCAGCTCGCCGGGCTTGCGGAAGGCCACCTCGCCGCGAAGCTTGGTGACCTCGCGGATCGACGCGACGATCGCCTCGGCGTGCGACGCCGCGCTGGCCGGCACCTCCACGAGCAGCGTCATGCGATCGTTGCCGCCGGGATTGTCGACGACGAGGCGCGCGCGGCCCACCTCGGCGTGGCGCTTGACGATCTCTGCCACCTGCGACGGGTGCACGAACATGCCCTTGACCTTGGTCGTTTGATCGGCGCGGCCCATCCATCCCTTGATGCGCGCGTTGGTGCGGCCGCACGGCGACGTACCGGGAAGGAATGCGGACAGGTCGCCGGTGCCGAAGCGCACCAGCGGATAGTCGGTGTTGAAGAGCGAGGTGACGACCACCTCGCCCACGTCGCCCTCGGCCACGACGTCGCCCGTGCCGGGCCGAACGATCTCCACGATCACGCCTTCGTCCACGACCAGCCCCTCACGCGCCTCCGTCTCGTAGGCGATGCAGCCGACGTCAGCCGTGGCGTACGCCTGGAACGCGCCGATGCCGCGCGCCCCGAGCGCGTCCCGAAGCGCCGGCAGGAACGCCTCGCCCGACACCAGCGCCTTGGTGAGCGCAGGCAGGGCCGTGCGCTGCTCGTCGGCCTTCTCGAGGATGATCTTGAGGAACGACGGCGTGCCGACGTAGCCGTTCGCGCGAAGGTCGGCCATCGCCTGCACCTGGAGCTCGGTCTGACCCGTGCCGCCCGGGAACACCGTGCAACCGAGCGCATGCGCACCGCATTCGACCATCGACCCTGCGGGTGTGAGGTGGTACGAGAAGCAGTTGTGCACGAGGTCGCCCTCGCGGAACCCGGCAGCGAACATCGCGCGCGCGAGCCGCCAGTAATCCGGCCGCGCTCCCTCGGGCTCGTACAGCGGACCGGGACTCTGGAACACGCGGCGCGCCTCGCCGTAGCGCGTCGCCGCGAAGCCGCCGAACGGCTTGTCGGCCTTCTGCAGCTCCGCGAGCTCGGACTTGCGCGTCACCGGAAGCGCCGTCAAAGCCTCGAGCGACGTGATGCTGTCGGCATCGACGCGCGCCAGGCGTTGCGCGAACGCGGGCGCATTTGCCTTCGCGTGTGCGATCTGCCCGCGCAGCGACGCGAGCTGCTGCGTGCGGCGAAGCGCCGGGTCGCGGGTTTCCAGTGTGTCGAAGTGCTTCATGCGCGGCTCATTTGGACGCGATCGCATCACGCGCCCTCTTCGTGAGCTTGGCCATGACGAGCGCGTGCGAGCGGGCCACGAGCTCCCTGGCCTGCGCGTCGGTGAGCGCCTTGGCATCCTCGAGCAGCACCCAGTGCGCGCGGGCGAGATACGGCGCCGGGATGATGCCATCCACGTCGGTGAGCTCGAGGAACCGCTCGGGGTCGCACTTGAAGCACACGTTCGTCGCCTTCTTGCCGCGGATACCGAAGACCGCGAACATTTTTTCGCCGACGCAGTGGCACTCGTCGGCGCCCCACTTGACGTCGACGGTGGCGCCGGGAAGCGTCTTGCAGTACTTGCGGAGCGCCTCGATGTTCATCGCGTGGGGGCACTTATCACGACAACCAGCGCTTCCGCCGACGGTAGTGCTTGACGTCGCGGAAGCTCTTGCGGCCGGCGGTCGACAGCCCGAGGTAGAACTCCTTCACGTCGTCATTCGATGCGAGGGCCCGGGCATCCCCGTCCATCACGACGCGTCCGTTCTCGAGGATGTAGCCGTAATTCGCGTAGCGAAGCGCCACGCTCGTGTTCTGCTCGGCGAGCAGGAACGACACGCGCTCCTTCGTGTTCAGGTCCTGCACGATCTCGAAGATTTCCTCGACGATCTGCGGCGCGAGCCCCATCGACGGCTCGTCGAGCAGGATCATCGAGGGCTGCGCCATCAATGCGCGGCCCACGGCGGTCATCTGCTGCTCGCCGCCCGACGTGTAGCCGGACTGGCTCGCGCGCCGCTGCTTGAGCCGCGGAAAGTAGTGATAGACCTTCTCGAGCGCCGCGGCGATGTCAGCGCGCGATCCCTTGCGCGTGAAGGCCCCGGTGAGCAGGTTCTCCTCCACCGTCAGGTGCGCGAAGCAGTGCCGTCCTTCCATCACCTGGCACACGCCCATGCGCACGAGGTCGTTGGTCGTGAGCTTGTCGACGCGCTTGCCCTTGAACTCGATCGTGCCCTTGGTGACGTCACCGCGCTCGGCCGAAAGGAGGTTCGAGATCGCCTTCAGCGTCGTGCTCTTGCCCGCGCCGTTGGCCCCGAGCAGCGCGACGATCCTGCCCTCCGGCACCTCGAGCGAGACGCCCTTCAGCACGAGGATGACGTGGTCGTAGATCACCTCGATATTGTTCACCGAGAGGTAGGTTTGCGCCGTCATGTCAGCCCTTCGTGGGCCGGCCCGCGAGGGCCGGTTGCCCACGCTCCACCCTTAGCCTTCTTTAGAACAATCGCGGATCGGGATCTTCTTCTCCGCGGCGTACTTGTCGGCGGCCTCGATCACCATCTTGCGCACCATCTCGCGGTCGCCTTCCATGAACGGCGTCACCTGCTTGAAGCCGTTGCCCGTCCACATCTGGAACTTGACCTTGCCCGAGCCCTCGTGATCCGCGCACGAGGTCTTGATCGGCGGGAACAGCCCAGGCGCGCCCAGCTCCTTGATGCGCGCCTCGGTGAGGTTCAGGTTCTCGAAGGCCCAGCGCAGCTGCTCGGGCGTCACCACCTTGCCCTTGCCGTACTTGTTCTGCGCGACGCGCAACGCCTCGACCAGGATCATCCCGTACACCACGCCGCGCGTGTACATGACGTTGCCGAGCCGCGACGGGTCTTCGAGGTTGCCCTTGCCGGCGCCGTACACCTTCTTCTTGATGTCCTGCATGATCGGGAAGTCGGTTCCGGATGCCGTGAACGATGCGCTCACGTAACCCTTCGATGCCTCGCCCGCAGGAATCACGTCCTCCTCCGAGCCCGCCCACCACACGCCAAGCAGCTTGTCGCGCGGGTAGCCGGTCTTGGCCGCCGTCTTGAGCGCGACCGTGCTCATCACGCCGTACGTCCACATGATCACGTAATCGGGCTTGGCCTGGCGGATCTGCAGCCACTGCGATTCCTGCGTCTGGCCGGGAACCGGAACGGGAATCTTCAGCGTCTCGAACCCGAGCTTGGAGGAAAGCGCGTCGAGCACCGGAATCGGCTCCTTGCCGAACGCGGAGTCGTGGTACAGGAAGCCGATCTTCTTGCCCTTGAGCTTGTCGAGGCCGCCTTCCTTCTGACCGAAGTAGGCGATCATCGCCGCCATCTGGTCCCAGTACGTCGTGCCGAGCGGGAACACCCACGGGAACACGCGGCCGTCGGCGGCAATCGCGAGGCCGTAGCCGAACGTGGTCATGGGGATCTTGTCGGTGGCGACGCGCTCGAACAGGCCGTACGCGATGCCCGTGGCGAGCGGCTCGACGGTGGTGCCGCCGCCGTTCTTCTTCTTGAGGCGCTCGTAGCACTCCACGCCCTTAGAGGCGTTGTACTCGGTCTCGCACTCCTCCCACATGAGCTGCACGCCGTTCACGCCGCCGTTCATGTTGGTGAGCGTCCAGTAGTCGATGGCGCCGCCGTAGTAACCGGAGCCGCCGGCCGCGGACGGTCCGACCCGATACGAGAGCACCGGCAGGTATTGCTGGTTCTGCGCGACCGCCGCAGTCGCCGCGAGAAGCGCGGCGCCGAGCAGCACGGACTTGATTGCCTTCATTGCATCCTCCTAGAAATATCCGACATCCCAAAAAACGTTCGCAAAATACTCGTTTCTGCCAGCTCTTTCCACGAAAAGCGCCGGGCCGCCCCAAGCTTTTCGTCTGACTCTTGCAGTCCGGCGCAAAGTAGGTTTTCACTTTGCGCCGCGGCCTTGCAGTTCCGGCGCAAAGTAGGCTTTCACTTTGCGCCGCGGCCTTGCAGTTCCGGCGAAAAGTAGGTTTTCACTTTTCGCCGAATCAATGAGGGAACGGCCACAGTCTCAGCTTCTCCTTTGCGATCTGCCACAGCCGCGCGAGCCCGTGCGGCTCCACGATCAGGAAGAAGATGATGAGCGCGCCGAACACCATGAGCTCGAGATTGCTGATCGTGCTCTCCGCGATGTGCATGCCGAGCGCGCTGTCCAGGAAGCGCACGGTCACCGAGAGGACCACCGGCATCAGCGTCACGAACCCGGCGCCCAGGAACGAGCCCAGCACCGTGCCGACGCCGCCGATGATCACCATGAACAGGATGCGGAACGACAGGTCGAGGTTGAACGCCTCCGGCTCGACCGTCCCCAGGAATGCATACGCGAACAGCGCGCCCGCGACGCCACAGTAGAACGAGCTCACCGCGAAGGCGAGGAGCTTGGCGCGCATGAGGCGAATGCCGATCACCTCGGCGGCGACGTCCATGTCGCGCACGGCCATCCACGAGCGCCCGGCGTTGCCGCGCGCCATGTTCTTGGCGGCGAGCGCCAGCACGGCGACGATCGACAGCACCAGCAGATACTTCGCCTGCGGCGTGTTGAAGGCGTACCCGAGGATCTCGATGGGCTGCGCGGTGATGACGCCCGAGCTCGAGTAATTGGTGATCCATCCCACACGCGTGAGCAGCCACACGATGAAGAACTGCGCGGCGAGCGTTGCCACGGCGAGATAGAGGCCGCGGATGCGAAGGCTCGGCAGTCCGAACACGATGCCGACCAGCGCCGCGACCACGCCGCTCAGCGCGAACGCGACGAGGATCGGGATCCCTGGCACGCGCAGCACGAAGTTGTACGTCGCGAACGCACCCACCGCCATGAACGCGGCGGTGCCGAGCGACAGCTGGCCCGCGTAACCGGTCAGGATGTTGAGGCCGAGTGCTGCGAGCGACAGGATGAGGAACGGGATCAGGATGCCGGTGAAGAAGTACGGCGTGGCGACGAACGGCACTACCACGAAGGCCACGAGCAACACGAGCGCGATCGCGATCCGGTCCTGCAGGATCGGAAAGATCGCCGCGTCCTTTTCGTAGGACGTCTTGAACTGGCCGGCTTCGCGGTAAAGCATCAGGTGTCAGTTGACGGTTGGCAGTTGACAGAGAAATCGGTCATATGCGGCGGATTATCTTCTCGCCGAAAAGCCCTTCAGGCCTCACCAGCAGGAACAGGAGCGCGAGCACGTACGGGAACCATCCTTCGATGCCGCCGCCGACGAGCGGACCGAGATAGACCTCGGCCAGCTTCTCGGTGGCGCCGATGATGAGGCCGCCCACGATCGCGCCGGGAATCGATTCGAAGCCGCCGAGGATCAGCACCGGCAGCGCCTTCAGCGCAACGAACGTGAGCGCGAACTGCACGCCGTTGCGCGCGCCCCACAGGAGCCCGGCCACGAGCGCGACCGCGCCGGCGACGCCCCAGACGATGGCCCAGATCTGCTGCAGCGGGATGCCTACCGCCAGCGCAGCCTGGTGATCGTCGGCCACCGCGCGCAGCGCGCGTCCGATGCGGGTGCGGCTGAAGAACAGCGCGAGCACGGTGACCAGGATCGCGGCGACTGCGGCCGCCACCAGGTCGAAGCGCGAGACGTTGATGTTGGCGTTGTCCATGAGCCAGGCGATGGGCTCGTCCTGGACGCCGAGCTCGAGGGCGCGAACGTTGGCACCCCACATGAGCTGTGCCGCGCCTTCGATGAAGAACGTGAGGCCGATCGTCGCCATCAGGAGCGTGATCTGCGGCTGGTTGACGAGCGGCCGCAGCACGAATCGCTCGGTCAGCAAGCCGACGATGACCATCACGACGAGCGTGGCCGGAATCGCGAGCCACCAGGGCAGTCCCACCTCCAGCAGTCCGACGTAGGTCAGCGCCGCGTAGAAGACCATCGCGCCCTGCGCGAAGTTGAACACGCCCGACGCCTTGTAGATGAGCACGAAGCCCAGCGCCACCAGCGAGTACATGACGCCCGAGAGCAGCCCGCCGATCAGGACCTCGAGGAAGAAGCTCAATGCGCCACTCCCAGGTAGGCGTCGATGACCGCCTTGCTGCTGCGGATCTCGTCGGGCGGGCCGTCGCCGATCTTCTTGCCGTAGTCGAGCACGACGACCCGGTCGGAGATGTCCATCACCACGCCCATGTCGTGCTCGATCAGCACAATGGTGGTGCCGTACTGCTCGTTGACGTCGAGCACGAATCGGCACATGTCCTGTTTCTCCTCGACGTTCATGCCCGCCATCGGCTCGTCGAGCAGCAGCATCGACGGCTCGGCGGCGAGCGCCCGCGCGAGCTCGACCCGCTTTTGCAGCCCGTACGGCAGTCGGCCGACCGGCGTCTTGCGGATGTGCTGGATCTCGAGGAAGTCGATCACCTCCTCTACCTTGCGGCGGTTCTCTATCTCCTCGCGCTTGGCGGGCCCGAGCCAGATCGCCTGCTCGAGGAAGCCCGCCTTCATCTTGAGGTTGCGGCCGGTCATGATGTTGTCGAGCACCGACATGCCGCGGAACAGCGCGATGTTCTGGAACGTGCGCGCAATGCCGCTGGCTGCGGCCTCGTACGTATCCATGTCGTGGCGCGCCTGTCCGCGGTAGGTGATCGTTCCCTGTTGCGGGCGGTACACGCCGTTGATCACGTTGAGCATCGAGCTCTTGCCCGCGCCGTTGGGCCCGATGATCGCGCGGATCTCGTGCTCGCGCACGTCGAAGCTGATGTCGGTCAGCGCGCGCACGCCGCCGAACGACAACGAGATGTTGTCGAGGGACAGCAGGACGCCGCCGATTTGTCTCCGGTCGCTCATGCGGCCTTGGCGTGGGCGTGCGCGGGCGCGAACGTCTTGGCATCGGCGATCGCGAGATCGGCGGCGACCATGTTCGTGCGGCCATCCTCCAGCCGCACCAGCGTCTCGATGTGCTGCGACGGGCGCCCGTCGTACAGGGCGTCGATCAGCACGCCGTACTTCTCCGCGACGAAGCCGCGGCGCACCTTGCGCGTGCGCGTCAGCTCGTCGTCGTCGGGGTCGAGCTCCTTGTGCAGGACGAGGAAGCGGTGCACCTGCGAGTGCGCGAGCTCGCCCTCGCGCGCGAGCTCGGCGTTCACCTGCTCGACGCACTCGCGGATGAGGGCATACACCTCGGGCTTCTGCGCGAGGTCGGTGTAGCCGCTGTACGCAATGCCGCGGCGCTCCGCCCAGTTGCCGACCGACCCCATGTCGATGTTGATGAACGCGCACACGCGATCGCGGCCGTCGCCGAACGCGACCGCCTCTTTCACGTGCGGCGAGAACTTGAGCTTGTTCTCGATGTAGTTGGGCGCGAACATGGCGCCGTTCCAGAGCTTGCCCACGTCCTTGGCGCGATCGATGATCTTGAGCTGCCCGCCCTGCTCGAACAAGCCCGCGTCGCCGGTGTGGAACCATCCCTCCGTATCGATGGACTCGGCGGTGGCGTCGGGCCGCTTGTAGTACTCCTTGAGCAGCATCGGGCCGCGCACGAGCACTTCCCCGTTCGCGGCGATCTTCGCCTCCACGCCCGGAGCGGGCACGCCGACCGCGTCGAGCTTGACGTCGGCGTCCGGCTGCAGGCACACGTAGGCGCAGGTCTCCGTCGAGCCGTAGAGCTGCTTCAGGTTGACGCCGATGGAGCGGTAGAAGCGGAAGAGATCGGGTCCGATGGCGGCGCCGGCGGTGTACGCGACGCGGATGCGGCTCATGCCGAGCACGTTGCGAAGCGGCGCGTAGATGAGGAGGTTGCCGAGGGCGTAATGCACGCGCTGCACGAGCGGGACGTGCTTGCCTGCGAGGACCTCCGCGCCACACTGCCGCGCGACGGCCATGAAGTGCCGGAACAGCCAGCGCTTGATCGCGCTCGCGTCCTCCATGCGGATCATGACCTGCGTGAGCAGGTTCTCGAACACGCGCGGCGGCGCGAAGTAGTAGGTCGGTCCGATCTCCCGCAAATCCGTCATCACCGTGTCGCCCGACTCCGGGCAATGGATGGTGAAGCCCGCGACCATCCATTGCGCGATGGAGAACAGGTGATCGCCGACCCACGCCATCGGCAGGTACGACAGGATGCTGTCGTTTGCCGTCAGGCGATCGAACTCGCATCCGCCCTGCGCCGCGGCGATGAACGCGGCGTGCGTCTGCCGCACCCCCTTGGGACGGCCGGTCGTGCCCGACGTGTACAGCATGACCGAGACGTCGCCGGGCGCGCCCTGCGCGACCTGCGCGTCGAACCAGCCGGGATGGGCACGGTCGAACTCACGGCCGATCGCCTGCAGCGCCTCGAAGCTCGTGACGCCTTCGTAATTGCGCAAGCCGCGCGGGTCGTCGTAATAGATGTGCGCGAGCGACGGCACGCTCGCCTTCGCCTCGAGCATCTTGTCCACCTGCTCCTGGTCCTCGACGATCGCGTACGCGATCTCGGCGTCGTTCAGGACGTAGACGAAGTCGGCGGCCGGTGCGTCCTGGTACATGGGCACCGCGATGCCGCCGAGCGCCTGCGCGGCGAGCATCGACCAATAAAGCCGCGGGCGATTGTCGCCGATGATGGCGAGGTGCATGCCGCGCTCGAAGCCCTGCGCGGCAAGGCCGCACGCCAGCGCACGCACCTCGTTGGCGACCTCGCGCCACGTCCACGTCTGCCAGATGCCGAGGTCCTTCTCGCGAGTGGCGGGATGGTCCGGCCGCACCTTGGCATGGTGCGCGAGCAGGCGCGGGAACGTGTCGTCCATGGCTCCTCCGAAAGCGGGGTCCCGCCGCCCTCTGCGCGGCGCTGCGGGACCGGCATCTTAGCCGGTTCGGCGCACGCTTAGAATGAGGCGTCGCGTGAATGTAGGGGGAAATTCGAGCCGAGGTTGTCGTCGCAAGGACAATTCGCGCCCGATGAGCCGCCCATGCCTTCGCTCGCCTCGCTCCTTCGCGCCTCGCCGTGGGCGCGCGCCTTGTCGCCGGCCGATCTCGCGCGCGTCGAGGCGGAGACGGTCACGCGCGTCTGCCCGCCCGGCACGCTCGTGTGCCGCAAGGGCGACGCGGTCGACGCGTGGATCGGCGTCATCGACGGCCTGGTCAAGATGGCCAACGTTTCGCCGGACGGAAAGCCCACGAGCTTCGTGGGCGTGGGGCCGGGCGGATGGTTCGGCGAAGGCTCGCTCCTGAAGGACGAGCCGCGCCGTTACGACATCGTGGCGCTGCGCGAGAGCGAGATCGCGTACATGCCGCGGGCGACGTTCATGTGGCTGCTCGACACCAGCATGGCCTTCAACCGCTTCCTGCTGACCCAGCTCAACGAGCGGCTGGGGCAGTTCATCGGCATGGTCGAGCACGACCGGCTGCTGGGGCCGGACGCGCGGCTCGCGCGCTGCCTCGCGGGCATGTTCAATCCGATCCTCTATCCCGGCAACGAGCCGCGCCTGCCCGTCTCGCAGGAGGAGATCGCGCAGCTCGCGGGCATCTCGCGCCAGCGTGCGAACCAGGCGCTGCAGCGGCTCGAGCAGGCGGGCTTGCTGCGCATCGACTACGGCGGGATCACCGTCATCGACCTGCCCGGGCTGCGCGAGTTCGAGGAGTAGGTCGGGCTGCAGCCCGACGCGACGTTCCGGGCCTGCATATTCGGTGTGGATTGCAGGTCGGGCTTCAGCCCGACGGGACGTCTGCGCCGGCGTATTCGCGTCGGACTGAAGTCCGACCTACGCGTATTCGATGTCCCGCGCCGGTGTATTCGGGTCCGACCTGCGTCCGACCTACCGGTACGCGAAGAATCCCTGACCGGTCTTGCGCCCCAGCCGTCCCGCCGCGACCATCTCCTTCAGCAGCGGCGCCGGACGGTACTTGGGGTCGTTGAAGTCCTCGTAGAACACGTTCATCACCGCGAGCAGCACATCGAGACCGATGAGGTCGCACAACGCGAGTGGACCGATCGGGTGGCTGCAGCCGAGCTTCATGCCTTCGTCGATGGCCTCGGCGGTCGCAACGCCTTCCTGCAGCGCGAACACCGCTTCGTTGAGCATCGGGCACAGGATGCGGTTGACGGCGAAGCCGGGGCTGTTGCGCACCTGGATCGGCGTCTTGCCAAGCCGCTTCGCAAATGCCGTCGCCGCGTCGCGCGTCGCGTCGGACGTCTGCATGCCGCTCACCACTTCCACCAGCGCCATCATCGGCACCGGGTTGAAGAAGTGAAGGCCGACGAACGCGTCCGGCCGCGCGAGCGCCGCCGCCATCGCGGTGATCGAGATCGACGACGTGTTGGAGGCGACGATGCCGTCCGGCTTCAACGCCTTTTGCACGTCGCGCAGGATGCGCAGCTTCAGATCGAGATTCTCGGGCGCCGCCTCGATGACGAGGTCGCAATCGCCAAGATCCGCGTACGAAGTCGTCGCCTGGATTCGGCCGAGCGCCGCCTCCTTGTCCGCCTCGGTGATCTTCTCTTTCTTCCGGAGGCGGTCGAGGCTGCTGCCGATGGCCGCCATCCCGCGGTCGACGGCGCGCTGGTCGATGTCCAGCATCACCACCGGGACGCCCGACGCCGCGCATGCCTGCGCGATGCCGTTGCCCATCGTGCCGGCGCCGATGACGGCTGCCTTGCCAATCGTCGTCATGAGGAGCTCCGAATGCAGGTGTAGATCAGGCGCCCGCCGCGACGCGCGCCGCGCCCGCGCCCGCGGCTTTCGCAGCCGGGAGGCGCGGCGGCTTCGCGACGAGCCCGCCGAGGAAGATGTCGATGAAGCCCGGCGCGGCCGCAGCGAGATCATACGCGGCCGGATCGAGCACCCACTCGTGCATGATGCCCACCATGTACGCGTGCAGCGCCTGCGTGGCGAGCGCCGCGTCGACGTCGTCCGGCAGCTGGCCGGCCCGCGCGGCGTGCCGCATCATGTCCTCGATCTGCATGAGGCATGCGCAGCGCTCCTGCTTGTGCGACGTGGCAAGGCCCGCGAGCTCGTCGACGAGCTCGCTCTTGTGGAACACGATCTCGAAGACATTCTGCGCGCGCGCGTCGTTGGCGAGCTGCACGAGCGCAGCGATCGACAGGCTGCGCAACGTCCCCAGCGGATCAGTGCAGGCGCTCTGAACCGCCTGGTCGAATTGCGCATCGAGCGGAAGCACGGCGCGATCGCACATCGCACGAAAGAGGTCCGCCTTGTCCTTGAAATGCCAGTAGACCGCGCCGCGCGTCATGCCGGCCGCGGTCGCCACTTCGGCGAGCGACGTGCGCGTGACGCCCTGCTCGCGAAACAGCCGCTGCGCCGCGTCGAGCAGGCGCTCGCGCGTAGCTAGCGCCTCTTCCTTGGTTTTCCGTGCCATGTCCAGCCTAAACTTTCTGCCCGACTCTTTACAAACATTCGTGAATGTATGTAATCTAGGCATCTTTGGCAAGTTGCAGTGCAACAAACCCGGCCACAAGCCCTTGGGTTTGCTAGAAAAATTTCCCGGAGCCTCGCCATGCCAACTTCTCCGCGCCTTCGCGCGATCGTCGCCCTTTCGCTCACGTCCGTCCTGGCCGCCTGCGGCCAGCAGCAGCAAGGCGGAGGATTCCAGGGAATGCCGCCCGCCGAAGTTACGACGGTCAAGGTCGAGCCCAAAACCCTGCCGGCGACATTCGAGTACGTAGGCCAGACCACGGGATCGAAGGAGGTGGAAGTCCGGGCACGCGTGACCGGCATCCTCGAAAAGAAGCTCTTCCAGGAAGGTGCTTGGGTCAAGGCCGGGCAGCCGCTGTTCGTCATCGACCCCAAGCCGCTGGCCGCCCAAACCGCGGCGCTCGAGGCCGAGGTGGTGCGCGCAGAAGCGCAAAAGGCCCAGGCCGAGCGCGAGCTCGCGCGCCTTCGTCCGCTGGCCGAGAAGCGCGCCGTGGGCCAAAAAGAAGCGGACGACGCCGCGTCCAACGTCCAGCTCGCCGAAGCGGCGGTTCGTGCGGCGCAAGCGCGCCTCGCCGAAGTGAAGCTCAACCTCGGTTACACGCAGGTGACCGCGCCGATCGCCGGACTGTCGAGCCGCGCGCCCAAGTCCGAGGGCAGCCTCGTCACCGCCAACGAGACGCTGCTCACCACCGTCTCGCAGGTCGATCCCATGTGGATTCCGTTTGCCATCGCCGAGAACCAGCAGCTGCAGCTCAACAAGGCGGTCGGCGAGGGCCGCCTCACGCTGCCGAAGGACAACGCGTTCGACGTGCAGGTTCGCCTCGCGGACGGCTCGATCCTCGACCGCAAGGGCCGGATCAACTTTTCCGATACGCGCATCAACCCCGCCACCGGCACCTTCGAGATGCGCGCGGAAGTCTCCAACAAGGACGGGCTTTTGAAGCCCGGCCAGTTCGTGCGGGTGAAGCTGCTCGGGGCCGTGCGCAACAACGCGCTCGCGGTGCCGCAGGTCGCGGTGATGGACGGCACGCAGGGCAAATACGTGTACGTCGTCGACAAGGACAAGGACGGCAAGGAGATCGCAGCGGTGCGTCCGATCACGCTCGGCGACTGGGTCGCCATCGACAACCAGAACCTGTGGGTGGTCGAAAGCGGTTTGAAGCCCGGCGACCCCGTGATCGTCGACGGCGTTGCCAAGCTGCGCCCGGGCGCGCCGATCAAGGTGGTCGCGCCAGGCGCCCTGCCGGCCAAGCCGGCCGCCCCGCCGGCGCCGAAAGCGTAGGGCCGCCACGATGCTCTCGCGCTTCTTCATCGACCGGCCGATCTTCGCGGCCGTGATTTCCATGTTCCTCGTGCTCGCGGGATTGGCCGCGATGCGCGTGCTGCCCATCGCGCAATATCCCGAGATCGCGCCGCCCGTGGTCACGGTGACCGCCGTGTACCCGGGCGCGTCCGCCGAGACGCTCGAGCAGACCGTCGCCGCGCCGATCGAGAACGCGATCAACGGCGTGCCCAACATGATCTACATGAGCTCGACGTCGTCTTCCAACGGCGTCGTGTCGATGCAGGTCACCTTCGACATCGGCACCAACGTCGACGACGCCGCGGTCAACGTCAACAACCGCGTGAAGCAGGTGGAGCCGCGACTGCCGGAAGAGGTTCGCCGGCAAGGGGTGACGGTCGAGCGCGGCAGCAGCGCGTTCCTGCAGGTCCTCGCGTTCTATTCGCCCGATGCGAGCTACGACGGCCTCTTCATCAGCAATTACGTCACGCTGAACGTCCTCGACCAGCTGAAGCGGTTGCCCGGTACCACCAACGTGCAGATCTTCGGCGCCAAGGACTATGCGATGCGCATCTGGCTTTTGCCGGATCGCCTCACGCAGCTCAAGATGACGCCGTCGGACGTGATCCGCGCGGTGAACGAGCAGAACGCGCAGTTCGCGGCGGGCAAGGTCGGGCAGGCGCCTATCGCACGCGGCCAGGACCTCACCTACACCATCACGACGCAGGGGCGCTTCTCCGACGCCAAGGAGTTCGCCAACATCATCGTGCGCGCCGACCCGAACGGCTCGACGGTGCGGCTGTCCGACGTCGCGCGGGTCGAGCTCGGCTCCAAGGATTACGACTTCATCGGCCGCTACAACGGCAAGGAAGCGACGCTCGTCGGCATCTTCCTGCAGCCGGGCGCCAACGCGCTCGAGGTCGCCAAGACCGTGCGCACGACGATGGCCGATCTCGCGTCGCGATTCCCGCAGGGGCTCGCGTACGCCGTGCCATACGACACGACGCGGTTCGTCGAGGTGTCGATCCGGGAAGTGGTCTACACACTCGTCGAGGCGATGATCCTCGTGTTCCTCGTCGTTTATCTCTTCCTGCAGAGCTGGCGCGCGACCATCATCCCGCTCGTCGCCGTGCCCGTCTCGCTGCTCGGCGCGTTCGCCGGCTTGGAGGTGCTGGGCTACTCGATCAATACGCTGACGTTGTTCGGCATGGTGCTCGCCATCGGTATCGTCGTCGACGACGCGATCGTCGTGCTGGAGAACGTCGAGCGCATCATGCAGGAGGAAGGCGCCAAGCCGCGCGAGGCCGCGATCAAGGCCATGCAGGAGGTAACCGGGCCGATCATCGCGATCGTGCTCACGCTGACCGCCGTGTTCGTGCCGATCGCATTCCTGGGCGGGCTCACTGGCGAGCTCTATCGCCAGTTCGCGGTGACGATCTCCATCGCCGTGGTCATCTCAGGCCTCGTCGCGCTCACGCTCACGCCGGCGCTTTGCGTGATCGTGCTGAAGCCGGTGGAGTTGCCAACGCGCGGGTTCTTCGCCTGGTTCAACCGCTTTTTCGGCGCGGTGACGCACCACTACACCTCCGGCGTTTCGTGGATGATCCGCCGCGCGATCGTCGGCATCCTGTTGTTCGCGGGCATGGTGGCGATCACCGCCGGGCTGTGGAAATACACGCCGGGCAGCCTCGTCCCCGACGAAGACCAGGGCTTCTACATCTCCGCGGTCATCCTGCCTGACGGCGCGACGCTCGAGCGCACCGACAAGGTCGTGAAGCAGGTCGAGCAGGCGATCCAGAGCAACCCCGCCAACCGCGACGTGATCTCGTTCACCGGCTTCGACTTCCTCGGAGGCGGCATGCGCAACAACGCCGCCACGATCTTCGTCACGCAGGTGCCGTGGGACGAGCGCAAGGTGACGGCGCAACAGCTCGTCGGGGAACTGTTCGGCAAGACGGCGCACATCAAGGAAGCGCTGGTGCTCGCATTCAACCCGCCGCCGATCTTCGGCCTCGGCACGGCGGGCGGCTACGAGTTCTACATCCAGAACCGCGGCGAGGGCGGCAGCAAGCGGCTGAACGAGGTGACGCAGGCGTTCCTGCAGCGCGTCAGCACCGACCCGCAGCTCGGGTTCGCGCAGACGCTATGGCGCGCCAACGTGCCGCAGCTCTACGTCAGCGTGGATCGCGAGAAGACGAAGAAGGTCGGCGTCCCCATCACGGACGTGTTCAACGCGCTGTCGGCGACGCTCGGCAACTACTACGTCAACGACTTCAACAAGTTCGGACGCGCCTGGCAGGTGCTGATGTCGGCCGACCCGTCGTATCGCAACCGCCCCGACGACATCGGCGCCATCTACGTGCGCTCGGACAAGGGCGACATGATCCCGCTCAACTCGGTGGCCAGCGTGCAGTTCAGCTCGGGACCCGATTCGCTCGACCGCTTCAACAACCTGCCGTCGGTGAAGATCTTCGGCAGCGCGGCGCCCGGCATCAGCTCCGGCCAGGCGATCGCGCGCGTCGAGCAGATCGCCAAGGAAGTGCTGCCGCCGGACTTCAGCTACGACTGGGGCGGCACCTCGTACCAGGAGAAGCGCAGCAGCGGCGCGTCCACGTTCGCGCTCGTCCTCGCGGTGATCATGGTGTTCTTGATCCTGGCGGCGCAATACGAGAAGTGGTCGCTGCCGCTGTCGGTGCTGCTCGCGCTTCCGTTCGGGACCTTCGGCGCGCTGGCCGCGATCCATCTGCGCCACCTCACCAACGACGTCTACTTCCAGATCGGCCTCGTGACGCTGCTCGGCCTCGCCGCCAAGAACGCGATCCTGATCGTCGAGTTCGCGGTGCTGAAGAAGCACGAGGGAATGTCGGCCTCGGCGGCCGCGATCGAGGCGGCACGCCTGCGCTTCCGTCCCATCCTCATGACGTCGCTCGCGTTCATCTTCGGCGTCTTGCCGCTCGCGATCTCGACCGGCGCGGGCGCCGGGGCGCGCCATTCGACGGGTACGGGCGTGATGGGAGGCATGATCGCGGCGACATTTCTCGCGATCTTCTTCGTACCACTCTTCTTCCGGCTGATCACGGATCGCCGCATGCGCGAGAAGCGATCGAAGGACCAGCTCTACCGCGAGATCGACCACCACAAGGTGATGATGGACAGGAAGCACACGCACCAGACCCCGGGACATCCGCCGCGCGGCGTGGTGCCCGACGCGGGGGCCGACCATGATTAGGAAGCGCCTCGCTTCGCTCGCGATCGCCGCGTTCGTCGCAGGGTGTGCGGTCACGCAGCCCGCGCCGCCCAAGCTCGACCTGCCGCCGGGCCAGGCGACGGCCGCGCAGAACGAGCTCCTGCAACACTGGTGGACCGCGTTCAACGATCCCGTCCTGACGGCGCTCATCGAGGAGGCGTTCGCCAACAACCTCGACTTGAAGCAGGCGCTCGCCCGCATCGACGTCGCGCGCGCGTCCGTCTTGCTCGCGCAGTCGTACCTCTATCCGTCGGTGAACCTCAACGGCAACGCCGGGCGCTCGCGCATTTCGGCGAACACCACGCCCCCGCTTCCGCCGGGCACGCAGCTCACCAGCAACAACTACGGCCTGTCGCTGCAGGCGAGCTACGAGCTCGACGTGTGGGGCAAGTACCGCGCGGGGCTCCTCGCCGCGGAGAACGACCTCCTCGCGTCGCGCTACTACAACGAGACCGTGCGCATCACGGTCGCGGGCGACGTGGCCGCCGCGTATTTCCGCCTGCGCGCCGCCGACGCCGAGATGGTGGTGCTGCAGGACACGCTCAAGCTGCGCACGGACACCGTCAAGCTGCAGCGCGACCGCTTCGAAGGCGGCATCATCGGCGAGTACGACCTTCGCCTCGCCGAAGCGGAGCGCTCGGCCGTGGTCGCCGACATTGCGCGCACGGAGCAGGCGATCGCGAACCTGGAATCGGCGATCGCGACGCTGACCGGACGCTCGCCGCGCGCGGTGTACGCTCCGGAGGTCGCGCGCGGTGCGTCGATCGAGGAAGTGACCGAGGTCCCGCAGCTCCCCGCGGGTCTCCCGTCGGGGCTCATCGAGCGCCGGCCGGACATCCGCCGCAACGAAGCGCTCCTCGCCGCGAGCGACCTGCGCATCCAGGAAGCGCGCGCGAGCTACTTCCCCTCGCTGTCGCTCACGGGCGCATACGGCTTCGAATCGGCGGCGCTGTCGAGCCTGTTCTCGCCCGCCGCCGCGATCTGGAACCTGGGGTTCGGACTCGTGCAGCCGCTGATCGGACTCAAGAACATCGAGGCGCAGGTCGAGGTGGCCACGGCACGCCGCGAGGAGCTCACGGCGCAATATGCGCAGACGGTGCAGAACGCCTTTCGCGAGGTGCACGACGCGCTCGTCGTGAACCGCACCCAGCGCGACGTGCTCGCGGCCGAGACGGATCGCCGCAACCAGACCGCGAAGGCTTACGAGGTCGCGCTCCTGCGTTACGACGCGGGACGCACGTCGTTCCTCGAGGTGATCGACGCGCAGCGGCAGCTGCTGGCTGCCGAAACGCTGCGCATTTCCGCGGCGCGCGACGCCAAGCTCTCGCTCGTCGACTTCGCGAAGTCGGTTGGCGGTGGGTGGAATCCGGACCAGATCACTGCCGTGCGCTAGCGTCGCGGGTCGCCGCTGCTGTCAACGCTTGCTAGAATGCCCTCCCCGCCGCCGCTGGCCGGCGGCCGAGAATCGGAGAAGGACGCATGAAGCGCTTGGTGACCATGCTGGTGGTACTCGCGATCGCGGGCGTCGCGCTCGCGCAGCAGCCGCCGATCAAGATCGCGGGGATCGTCGAGCTGTCGGGCACCGGCGCCACCTCGGGCACCAACTTCGACAACGGCGTGAAGCTCGCCGTCAAGGAGATCAACGCCGCCGGCGGCATCCTCGGTCGCAAGGTCGAGTACACGAGCGCCGACACGCAATCCAATCCGCAGATCGCCAAGGCGCTGGCGCAGAAGGCCGTGGACGACCAGGCCTACGTCGTGATGGGGCCGGTGTTCTCCGGGTCGATCATCGTCAGCATGGCGGAGACGCGGAAGGCGGAGATCGCCAACTTCACCGGCGGCGAGGCGGCGACCATCACGCAACAGGGCAACCCGTACGTCTTCCGCACGTCGTTCACGCAGACCACGGCGATGCCCAAGGTCGCGAAGTACCTCGCCAACGACCTCAAAGCCAAGACGGTCGCGGTCATCTGGGTCAACAACGACTTCGGCAAGGGTGGCCGCGACACGATGATGAAGGAGCTCGACAAGCTCGGCGTCAAGGTCGTGGCCGACATCTCGACCGATCCCGGTCAAGTCGATTTCTCCGGCGCGGTGCTGAAAGCCAAGCAATCGAATGCCGACGCGCTCTTCGTGTACAGCAACGAGGAAGAGTCGGCGCGCGCCCTGCGCGAGCTCAAGAAGCAGGGCTACGACAAGCCGGTCGTCGGCGAGACGGTGCTCACGAGCCAGAAGGTGATCGAGCTCGCGGGCGACGCCGCCAATGGCGCCGTGGCGCACGTCGGGCTGACGGCGGACGCGCCGCAGGCGCCGATCAAGGCATTCGACCAGAAGTACCAGGCCGAGTACAAGTCGAAGGGTGATCACAACGCGCTCAAAGGCTACAGCGCGATGTACATCGTGAAAGTGTTGACCGAGCGGCTCGGCAAGGTCGACTCCAAGGCATTCGCCAACGCCATGCACGGCGCCAAGTTCACGGTCAAGGACAATCCGGGCGTGCTGCTCGACGTCACCTTCGACGCCAATGGGGACCTCGACCGCGAGAGCTTCATGACCAAGGTCGTGAACGGCAGGCAGGAAGTGGTGGCGACGCTGCCGCCGGCCGGCAGGTAGGTCGGGGTTCAGCCCGACGCGCTGCCATGTGTCGGGCTGAAGCCCGACCTACGAGACGTCAATGACCACGCCTCATCAATTCGGCATCGCGGGCCTCCTCGGCTGGCCCGTCGCGCACTCGCGCTCGCCCGTAATCCACAACCACTGGCTTGCGCAATTCGGCATTCCGGGACGTTACGTCCTGTTCCCCGTGCCGCCGGAGAAGCTCGAGCAGGCGGTGCGCGGCATCCAGGTCCTGGGCTTGCGCGGCTGCAACGTCACGACACCGCACAAGCAGGCGATCTTTCCCATGCTCGACCGCGTGGACGACCTCGCGCGCAGGATCGGCGCGGTGCAGACGGTGGTCGTCGAGAAGGACGGAACGTTGTCCGGCTTCAACAACGATGGCAACGGCTTCATCCAGAGCATCAAGGACGCGGCGCCCGCCTGGCGTCCCGACAGCGGCCCGATCCTTGTACTCGGCGCGGGCGGCGCGGCGCGCGCGGTCGTCGCGAGCCTGGCCGCGCAGGGAGCGAAGGAGATCCGGCTCGCCAATCGCACGATCGACAAGGCGCGTGAGATCGCCGATGCCGTCGGCGCAGTCGTCAAGGTGGTGCCATGGGAACAGCGCGAGGACGCGCTGGATGGCGTTGCGCTCGTCGCCAACGCCACGAGCGCCGGGGCGGCCGGCAAGCCGCCGCTCGACATCGCGCTCGACCGTTTGCCCGCGCACGCGATCGCAGGCGATCTCATCTACGTGCCGCCGGAAACACCGTTCCTCGCGGCGGCGCGCGCACGCGGCAACGTTACCGTCAACGGGCTCGGGCTGCTGCTGAACCAGGCGCGGCCGGCGTTCAACGCGTGGTTCGGCGTGATGCCCGAGATCACCTCGGAACTGCTGCGCGCGATCGAAGCTACGTTTTAGGCGGTGTCGGATGGAGGCTTTCGCAGAACTGAAGATTGACTCGCACGTCCACGTGCTCGACCCCGCGCGCTTCCCGTACAACGCCGACACGCACTACGCGCCCGCCGGGCAGGAGCTCGGCACGCCCGCGCAGCTCTTGCAGGTGATGGCAGCCTACGGCACCCGGCACGCGCTGCTCGTGGGTCCCAATTCGGGATACGGGCTCGACAACCGCTGCCTCCTCGATACGATCGCGCGCGGCGGCGACCGCTTCAAGGGCATCGCCGTCGTGCGCAACGACATTGCGTACGACGAGCTCGTCGCGCTCAAGAAGGCGGGCGTCGTCGGCGTGGCGTGGAACGTGACGTTCTACGGCGTCGATCATTACCGCGACGCGGCGCCCCTCGTCGACATGCTGGCCGGCCTCGACATGTTCCTCGATATCCAGGTCGAGCATGCCCAGCTCCTGCCGTTCATGCCGATGCTGGGCAAGAGCGATGTGCGCATCCTGGTCGACCACGCCGGACGTCCGACGGTCGAGGCAGGCCTCGATCAACCGGGCTTTCGCGCGCTGCAGGACCTCGCCGCCACCCGCCGCGCTTACGTCAAGCTGTCGGGATTCGTGAAGTACTCGCGCGAGCCTTCGCCGCACGACGACGTGCGACCGTTCCTCGACGCTCTGCGCGAGGCGTACACGGTCGAGCACTGCCTGTGGGCGTCGGACTGGCCCTACCTGCGCGCACCGGCGCGCGTGGACTACGGCGTGCAGCTCGGCGTCGCGCAGCGGCTGTTTCCGGACGCGCGCGAGCGCCGCGCCTTCATGTTCGACAACGCGAAGCGCCTCTTCGGCTTTTCCCGGCGCTAGTGCGCCGCGACGGTGAGGTAGCGGTCGAGCGTCGCTGCGTCGTTCGCGAGCTCCGCGCTCGGTGCCGCATGCACGACGGTTCCCCGCTCGAGGATGACGGCCTGGTCGGTGATCTCGAGCACGCGCGCGGGATTCTGCTCGACCAGGATGGCCGACATGCCTTCGTCGCGCACGAGCGACGTGATCACCCGCAGGAGCTCCTCGACGATCAGCGGCGCCAGGCCCTCGAGCGGCTCGTCGAGCAGGATGAGCCGCGGGTTCAGCACCAACGCCCGGCCGATGGCGAGCATCTGCTGCTCGCCGCCGGACAGCTGCGTGCCGAGGTTGGCGCGGCGCTCGCGCAGCCGCGGGAAGAGATCGAACACGCGCGCCGGCGTCCAGCGGCCGGGGCGCGCCACCGCCGTCAAGTTCTCCTCGACGGTCAGCGACTTCCAGATGTTGCGCTCCTGCGGCACCCAGCCGATGCCGGCGCCGGCACGCTGGTCCGCGCGCATCGTCGCGAGCGCGCGCCCGGCGAGGTCGATGGTGCCGCCGCGGTAGCGCGTCACGCCGACGAGCGTCGCGAGCAGCGTCGTCTTGCCGGTCCCGTTGCGGCCGAGCAGCGCGAGCGACTGGCCCTCGTCGAGCGAGATGTCGATGCCGTCGATCACCACGCTCTCGCCGTAGCCGGCGCGCAACCCGCGAACGCGCAAGAGCTCAGGCATAGGCTCGCAAGACGCTCACAGCGCTTCCCCAAGATAAGCCGCCTTCACGCGCGGATCGCGCGCGATTTCGTCGGCCGGACCGTCCGCGAACAGCGTTCCGTCGACCAGCACCGTGATGCGCGATGCGAAACGGAACACGAGATCCATGTCGTGCTCGATCAGCAGCACGCTGACGTCGCCCGGCAGCGCGGCCAGGGTGTCGAAGATGTCCGCCGACTCGCTCGTCGGCACGCCGGCCGCCGGCTCGTCCAGCAGCAGCACGCGCGGCTTGCACGCGCAGGCGAGGGCGATCTCGAGCAGCCGCTGCCGTCCATACGGCAGGGTGGCCGTGCGCTCGTGCATCACCGGCTCGAGCCTGAACCGGTCGAGGATCTCCACGATCTCGTCGGTCACTGCGGGCTTGCTGCCGGGATGCCGCCACCAGTCCGATCCGAACCCCATGCGCTCCGATACCGCGAGCCCGATGGTCTCGAGCGGCGTCAGGTCGGCGAACAGCTGGTTGATCTGGAAGGTGCGGGCAATGCCGCGACGCGCGCGCTCGAACGGCTTCAGTCCGGTGATGTCCTCGCCGTCGAGCACGATGCGTCCGGCGCTCGGGCGCAGCACGCCCGACAGCAGGTTGACGAACGTGGTCTTGCCGGCGCCGTTGGGACCGATCAAGGCGTGGCGCGCGCCGTGCTCGATGGCCAGCGTGACGTCGTTGGTCGCGACGATGCCGCCGAAGTTGCGGCTGACGCCGACGGTCTCCAGCGCGGCGCCGCTCATTGACATACCTCGAATGACGCGACGCCGAGCGTCGCGCGCCCGCGTCGACTCGCATTCGCTCGACGCCCTCCGGGCCTCGCTGCTCGCACCGCGGCGCTCATCTGCGTGTGAAGCGCGCCGCCAGCGCGTGCAGCGGCGCGCCCCATCGCCCCATGCGCTCGCGACCGATCAGCACGATCACCACCAGCACGAGCCCCAGCCAGAATTGCCAATACTGCGGAGTGATGTTGGCGAGCCAGTCCTGCATCAGCTTGAAGACGACGGCTCCGATGAGGCCGCCGTAAAGGTAGCCGACGCCGCCGATGATCAGCATGAGCAGGAGGTCGGCCGAGCGGTCGAACGAGAAGACGTCGAGCGAGGTGAACGCCGTCGTCTGCGTCAGGAGCGCGCCCGCCACACCTGCGTAGAACGCGGCCACCGTGTAGATGGCGACCAATCGCCGGTCCACGGAGATGCCGATCGCGGACGCGCGCACGGCGTTGGCCTTGATCGAGCGCAGCGACAGCCCGAACGGCGCGTGCACGATGCGCCTCGCGACGACGAACAGCACGAACAGGACGACGAGGCTGTACACATAAGCCGTGTGCCCGTACAAGTCGAACCGGAACAAGCCGAGCACCGGCGCCATGGCGATGCCCTGCAGGCCGTCGGCGCCGCCCGTGATGTCGGAATAGCGGTTGGCGATCTCGCGCAGCACCAGCGCAACGCCCAGCGTCACCATGAGACGGGTGAGATCCGACCCGCGCAAGACGAGGAAGCTCGTCGCGAACCCAAGCACGGCCGCGCACAGGCCCGCGAGCACGAGCGCGAGCACGGGCTCCGTCACGAACGCGTGCTTGGCCATGAGCCCGGCGGCATAGCCTCCGAATCCGAAAAACGCGGCGTGACCGAGCGAGATGATGCCGGCGTAGCCCAAGATCAGGTCGAGCGAGAGCGCGAAGAGCCCGAGGATCGCGATCTCGGTGAGGATGAGGTGCTTATTGGGCAACAGCCAGATGGAGGCCGCCGCAACGACCCAGAACGCGATCTCGAGCGGCGTCCACCGTGACGGCCGCGCCAGGCGTTGTGCTACCTCGGTCGCAAGCGAGCTCGTCATCGGCTAGCGTCCCGTCGCTCGCGAGAAGAGGCCCTGCGGGCGCCAGATCAACACCGCGATCATGATCGTGTAGATCACGAAGCCGCCGAGCTTCGGCGCGTAGTACTTGCCCGCGACGTCGCCGATGCCGAGCAGGATGGACGCGAGAAACGGTCCCGTAATGCTCGACGTGCCGCCGACCGTGACCACGATCAGGAAGTAGATCATGTACTTCAGCGGGAAGATGGGATCGAGCCCGAGGATCTCGGCGCCCAGCGCACCGCCGAGCCCCGCAAGCCCCGACCCGACGGCGAACGTCACGGCGAACACCACGTCGACGTTGATGCCGAGGCCGCGCGCCACGCGCTGATCGTCGACGGCGGCCCGCAGGCGGCTGCCGAAGCGCGTCTTCATGAGCGCGAGCTGCAGCGCGAGCGTGATGAGGCCGCATACGGCGATGATGAGCAGCCGGTACTTGCCGACGCCGATGCCCATCACGTTGAACTGGCCCTGCAGGGCTTCGGGGATCTTCACGAACTGCTGCGACGATCCCATGATGTAGTCGACCGCCGCGACCGCCATGAACACGAGCCCGATCGTGAACAGCACCTGCTCGAGATGGCTCTTCGCGTAAACGTGCACATACAGCGTGCGCTCGAGCAGCGCGCCCAGCAGGGCGATCACGAAGAACGCGATGACCACCGACACCAGGAACGGCACGCCCATCCGGTTGACCAGCACCACCGTCACGTACCCGCCCGCCATCGCGAACGCGCCGTGCGCGAGGTTGACGAGGTTCATGAGGCCGAGCGTCACCGACAGCCCGCACGCGAGCACGAACAGCAGCATGCCGTAGGCGACGCCGTCGAAGAGGACCGTTAGCATGGCCGGAAAACTTCTGCTGGAAACGCACCCGCGCGGCGGGTGCGTTTTTGGCCATCATCCGCCGGAGACATGCTTACTTCTTTGCCGCCTTCACCGGGTCCTTCACGTTCTCGAACGTCGCGAACTCGACGTTGTACAGCTCGCCGCCGACCTTCTCGACCTTGCGGATGTAGATGTTCTGGACGATGTCGCGGGTATCGGGGTCGATGGAGATGGGGCCGCGCGGGCTTTCCCACTTGGCGCCCTTCATGGCCGCGATCAGGCTGTCGCCATCGGCCTTGCCGCCCGTCTTCTTGAGCGCGTCGTAGATGAGCTGCATGCCGTCGTAGCCGCTCACCGCCATGAAGTTCGGGCGCAGTCCGTTGTTGGCCTTCTTGAACGCCTCAACCCAAGCCTTGTTCACGGCCGACGGATGCGCCGCCGAGTAAAGGTGCGCCGTCACCGTGCCGATCACCGCGTCGCCCATGCCGTTGAGGAGGTCGTCGTCCGTCACGTCGCCGGGACCGATGAGCTTGATGCCCGCCTTGTCGAGGCCGCGCTCGACGAATTGCTTGACGAACGTGCCGCCCTGGCCGGATGGCACGAAGACGAAGATCGCATCCGGCTTGGCGTCACCGGCGCGCTGCAGGAACGGCGCGAAGTCCGGATTCGCAAGCGGGAATCGGATGCTCTCGATGATGGTGCCCCCGTTCTTCGTGAACTGCTCCTTGAACGACGTCTCGGCGTCCACGCCGGGCTTTCCAGCACAGTGGGATCCGAAGCTTGGAATTCACGTGACTTGAAGTCGCGGCCGCACTGACCCTATAGTGAGTCGTATTAATTTAAATCATACCAACATGGTCAAATAAAACGAAAGGCTCAGTCGAAAGACTGGGCCTTTCGTT
>JADMIO011251614.1_pt1 | contig 81674 bp, 80 predicted proteins | sample 8958161 | NCBI WGS metagenome assembly JADMIO01 (sample SAMN16585339, study PRJNA669376) | soil metagenome | isolation source: Crop rotation soil | place: USA: Cullars Rotation, Alabama | collected 2011
CGTTCACGTGGAACGCGAACACCTCCACCGGGTCCCGGACCCATTCGACGCGCTTGCCGCCGGCGTGGACGACGAGGCCGGCAAGCATGTCGGCGCGCCCGACCGGCGAATGGTGACCCGGCCACCATTCCGGGTACAGCAGCACGATCGGCTGCCCGCCGCGCACGGGGACGGTCTCGTGAATCGAGAAGATGCGGCGCTCGACGTCGGTGGCGTCCACGCGCACCTGGATGGTGCCCGCGTACGGCGCGTCAACCGGCGGCGCGATCGGCGGAGGCATCGGAACCGGCTGCGGACCGGGCGACTGGGCGAGGACGATGTAGCCGCACGCGATCGACAGGCATGCCGACAGACACGCGCGGGGGAACACTCGAGTGCTGAACACGGGCCACTCCATTTCGAGCGGATGTTACTACTCCACGGGGCTGCCACCGGCACGTGATTGGCTCCCTCGACCATCCACGCACGACCGGCGCGGCGGAGTCACGTGCGCCGCAGTGTCCCCTCCTGGCGGGAGCGAACAACACGTTCGGCGTGCGGTCCACGCTGGTCGGCATCTGCTCATTAGTCTTCCGGGAAGCAGACAATCATCTCCGTTGACCGAGGCGAACCGCGCCGACATACTCTCTCCCCGGTTCCGAGCGAGTCCAGGGGGGATTCATGTTCCGTATTCCGGTCGTCATCCTCGCGGTTCCTGTCTTCGCTTCTGTTCTTTCCGGCGCAACGACAAGAGGTCGGCGCATCCGCATTGCTCCGTTCCTGCTGATCGGCGTCCTGACCAGCGCGGCCGCGGGCGTCGACCCGTCGATTGCCGTGGCGGCGGACAACCCGATCGTGATCGAGAACCTCCAGCCTGGCACGAACAGCTGGGAGATTCCGTCCGGGACTGCGGCGAACGATAGCGCAGGTCAGATCAAGGGTTACGCGTCGGCAGCGAGCGTCAACAAGGGCGACGACATCAGCTTCTACGTCAGCGTCAACCCGGCCCAGACCTACACCATCGACGTGTACCGGCTCGGGTACTATCAGGGACTCGGCGGCCGGCTCATGACGCACATCGGTCCGCTGAACGGCATCCAGCAGGGGGCGTGTCCGACCGACCCGACCACCGGCGCGAGCGAATGCCAGTGGACGCCGACATACACGCTGTCCACGCAGACATCGTGGACGTCGGGCATCTACCTCGCTCTCCTGACGAACGCGGAGAACTTCCGGAACTACGTCGTCTTCACGGTGCGCGACGACGGCCGGGCGGCAAGCCTCGTCTACCAGCAGCCGGTGACGACGTATCAGGCCTACAACAACTACCCGAACGACAACGCGACCGGCAAGAGCCTGTACGAATTCAACAGTTATGGCGCGAACACGGTGACCGGCGGAAAGGCCGCCGCCAAGGTCTCGTTCGATCGGCCGTACGCCGACAGCGGCAGCGGCGGGGACCTCCTCTCGTTCGAAATCCAATTCATCCACTGGATCGAGAAGAACGGGTACGACGTGACGTACATCACCGACCTCGACACCCACCTGAACGGCGCGGCCTGGCTCTCGCGTTACCGCGGATTCCTGTCAGTGGGACATGACGAGTATTGGTCCAGGCCGATGTACGACGCCGTCGTCGGCGCGCGTGACCTCGGCGTCAATCTCGGCTTCTTCGGCGCGGACGCAGCCCGCTGGCAGATCCGCTTCGAGGCATCGAGCACGAACGTTCCAAACCGCGTCATCGTGTGTTATCGCGACGAGACGCTCGATCCCGTCACCGACCCGTCGCTGAAAACGGTGCTGTGGCGCGATCCGCCGCTCAATCGGCCCGAACAAACGCTCGTCGGCGTCCAGCGCGGCGCGACGGTTCCGTGGGCGCCGGTGACGCAGTACGGCGCTTACGTCGTCAACAACAGCCAGAACTGGGTCTACGCCGGCACCGGGTTCCATGACGGCGACACGGTAACCGGCATCGTCGGCTACGAGGCGGACCGCAACTTCAGCGAGTATCCGTCCGCCGACGCCGTTCCCGGCAGCTACACGCTGTTATCCACGTCTCCGTTCACCGGGGGCTACGGCAATTCCTCGGTCTACCAGGCAGGAAGCGGCGCGTGGGTGTTCGCCACCGGTTCGATGGCATGGAACTGGGCGCTCGACAATTACGGCGGGCCGAACCTGCTCGACACCCGCATCCAGAGAGCGACGGCGAACGTGCTCGACCGCTTTGTCGCGGCCGCAGCCTCGCAGACACTCATTGCCCCGGCGGATACGAGCGCGCCGACGGTGTCGCTTGGAACGTCGCCGGCCAACGGCAGCACCATCACGGGCACGGTGACGCTGACCGCGACGGCGAGCGACGACGTGGGCGTCGCCGGAGTTCAGTTCCTGCTCGACGGGACTCCTCTGGGGGCCGAAGACACGACGGCGCCGTACTCAATCAGCTGGAGCACCACGACGGCGCCACGGGGCGCCCATGCGCTCTCGGCGCGTGCCCGCGACGCGGCCGGCAACACGGCGCTCGCAACCGCCGTCAACGTGACGGTCGCCCACCAGACGACCGGGAGCGTCGTGATCAACGGCGGGGCCGCCGCCACGAATGCGCGAACGGTGACGCTGACGCTGGCCGCCACCGACAATGCCGGCGCGGTTTCCCAGATGCGGTTCTCCAATAACAAGACGGGCTTCTCCGCTGCGGAAGCCTACGCCACGACGAAAACGTGGACGCTCGCATTTGGCGCGGGGACCAAGACCGTGTACGTCCAGTTCCGTGACGCGGCTGGCAACTGGTTCGGGCCGTTTTCCGACACGATCGCGTACGACACCACGGCGCCGACGATCTCCGCCGTCGCGGCAGGCGGCGTGACCAGCGCCTCGGCAACGATCACGTGGACGACGAGCGAGCCGGCGACGTCCCGGGTGGAGTACGGCCGGACGACGGCCTACGGCACGCTCACGGCGCTCGACTCGACGCTCGTGACGGCGCACTCGGTCACGCTGACGGGATTGAACCCGCAAACGATCTACGACTACCGCGTGCGATCGGCCGATGCGGCGGGAAATGAGCGAGTCGGCTCGAATGCGACGTTCACGACACTCGCCAGTCCGCCCGACACGACGCCGCCGTCCACGCCGGCCAACCTGGCGGCCACGGCGGTGTCGGGCAGCCAGATCAACTTGACCTGGAGCGCTTCGACGGACAACGTGGCCGTGACCGGATACAGGGTATTCAGGGGAGGCGCGCAGATCGCGACCGTGAGCGCGCTCTCGTATTCGAGCGTCGGTCTGTCGCCGAACACGACGTACACCTACACGGTGGCCGCGTACGACGCGCGGAACAACGTCTCGCCACAGTCGGCGCCCGCAAGCGCCACGACGGCGGGGGACACGACGGCGCCTTCGGTTTCCATCACGTCGCCCGCCGGCGGCGCGACGGTGTCCGGCACCATCACCGTCGCGGCCAACGCGAGCGACAACATCGGAATCGCCGGCGTGACCTTCACGGTTGACGGGTCGGCGATCGGAACCGAGGACACGGCGTCACCCTACTCCGTCAGCCTGAACACCACGACCTTGTCGGGTGGAACGCATACGCTGAGAGCCATCGCCAGGGATACGTCGAACCTCAGCACGACGTCGGCGCCGGTGTCGATGACGGTGAACAACACGGCGCCACCGCCGCCCTCGATGATGATCCGGTACGTGAACACGGCGTCGACGGCTGGAGGCGACGGAACGACCAACGCCACGACCGGCGCCAACCGTGCCTTCAAGTCGCTGCTCGACGCGATCAATTCGCTGCCGGCCGTGCTGACGATGCCCGTCGTGATTTACTGCGACGGAGCCGGTGGACCGGACACGACACCCGTCAACCAGACGCCATTCGACATGGTCACGTCGGCGGCCAACTACCTTCTGATCACGACGAACGCGGCCAACCGCGCCAGGGTGCCGCTCGACCCGGCGCGGTACACGTTGATGGGGACGAATACCAGCGTGCTCTACAACAACATCCCGAGCCACATCCGCATCGACGGCATCCAGGTGCAGCTGACGATATCGAACGGGGGGACCTACATCGGCATCAAGACGAGTAACGCGAACGAGGTCGCGACCGACATCGATGCCCGTATCTCGAACACCGTCGTGAAGTGCGTCGTCTCGAACGGCAACGCGATCGGCTTCAACACGCGCTACCCCAGCGCGGGAGCGGGCGGCAGTGTCTCGGTGTGGAATTCGGTCGCCTACGGCTGTACGACGGGATTCAACAACGACTTCCCGGGCGCGCAGTACGTCAACGACACCGCGTTCAACAACAACTTCGGCTACGTCGATGACGCCACCAGTGCCATGAAGGTCGTCAACTGCCTCGCGGCGAAGGGGACGAAATCCGGCAGCATCGGCTTCGTCGGGACCATGGCGCCGGGCTCGGATTACAACGCGGAGGACGATGGCAGCGGAGCGCCCGGTGCCCACTCACGCTCGGGCCGGACGTTCACGTTCGTCAACGCCTCGATCGCCGACGTCCATCTGGCGGCGGCGGACACAGGCGCGAGAGACGCTGGCACCACCGATCCGCTGCTTGGCAGATTCGCTGACGACATCGACGGTGTCCTCCGGTCAGGCGTTTGGGACATTGGCGCGGACGAGTCGGTCCCGTAGCGGATCGGGCGCGGCACCATTCTTGCCTCTCCAGATCGCCGTGAACGCCGTGCGACCAGTGACGTCGGCACCGATCGGGCCCCCGGCACCCCCGAGAGCCGCGGTGCGGACCATGATGGTGGTGAGCAGGGATCCCGGGCAGGCCTTGCCCGACTCCGCGATGGACGCGGCCGATTGCGACGTCGTCCTCATTGAAGGCCTCGCGCACGCGTACACCCGGATCAAGCACGTCCGGCCCGACGTGGTCATCCTCTGCGTGGCGATTGACGATCCGCTCGGGTGCCAGGCCCTGTCGATGCTCGCACTCGATCCCGATACGGCGTCGATTCCGGTCATGACCTATGCCGCGACGAGCGCCGAACTCTTCCGCCAGGACGCCGTCGACGTGGAAGATCCGCCGATCGTGTCTCGATCGATGGCTCCCGCGCGGTTGAACTAAGTCAGCCCGTTACGCCCGCCCACGGTTTCCCGCCGTTGCGACGAGGCGGCCTTACGGCGCGATTCGGGCAATATCACACCTGTTCCTGAAAAAGCGCTGCGACGACCTCCTGTGTCCTTGCCCACATCCCACGGCGCCGCCACGCATGGAGATCGACGCGCACGCATGCGTTCAGGTCTTCGCGGAAGATGGCCTCCATGCGCTTCACGAGCGGCTCGTCGTAGAAGCACACGTTGCTTTCCTCGTTGTGCGCAAAGGAGCGGCTGTCGAAATTGGTCGTACCGACCGTGCCCCAGACGCCGTCGACGACCATGGTCTTCTGGTGGAGTAACGTGGTCTGGTACTCGCAGATCTCGATGCCGGCCTGCAGCAAGCGCCCGTACAGTCGCGTCCCGTTCTGACGGGAGAGCCAGTTGTCGTTGTTCATGCCCGACACCATGATCTTCACGTCCACCCCGCGCCGCTTCGCCTCGATCAACGTATCGATGGCCGGAGCGTCGGGCACGAAATAGGGATTGGCAATCCAGATCCTGCGCCGGGCGCACACGATGGAGAGGTAATACATCGTCCGCGCCGTTGATGCGCCGGTCACGGGCGTGCTCATGAGCGTCAGCGCCATGTGCGGGCCTGCCGCTTCGATCTCCGGATAGTAGATGGGGCCCGACACGAGCTCCCGGGTCCGTTCCAGCCAGTTCTGGGCAAACCCTGTTTGCAGCGGGGTGACGGCGGGGCCCTCGATGCGGACCTGCGTGTCGCGCCAGTGGTCCTTGTCCTGGGCGTGCCCGAGCCACTGATCGGCAATGCCGGCGCCGCCCGTGAACCCGACGCGACCGTCGACGATCAGCGACTTGCGGTGTGTCCGGTTGTTGAAGCGGCCGAGCGTGTACCACTTGATCGGGTTGTACCACGCAACCTGACAGCCGCCCGATTCGAGGATCTCCAGGATGTCGGCGCCGATGCTGCTCGACCCCACGGCATCGAGCAGGATCTTGACCCTGACGCCCGATTTGGCGCGCTCGGCGAGTGCCGACGCGAACCGGCGGCCGATTTCTCCTTCCCAGTAGATATACGCCTCGATGGTGATCGAGCGCTGCGCGCCCGCGATTTCCCGCAGCATCGCCGGGTAGAATTCGTCGCCGTTGTTCAACAGCTCGATTCGATTGCCGTGCGTGAACGGGATGCCGACCGCGCCGGCGATCGTCGGAAGGAACTCGGGCGAGTCCACGCCGAACTCGTGATCCAGGCCGTATCGAGGCGGCGACTCGACAGGCGCAATCAGGTAACTGAACGTGGCCATCGCGCCGGCGCCGAATGCCCAGCCCCACTTCCGCTCGACGATCGCGAACAGGCACGCGAGCAGCCAGGGCCACCAGGACCACAGCAGCTTCCGCGCCCGCGTCCAGAACGAGGCGAGGCCCTTCGGAGCACGTTTCAGCGGATCGATCGTGAGAGGGCGGCGCCTCCGTCGATGACGCGACGGGCGGCGCCAGCCGAGAGGTCTGCTCCGAGGCCGTGGAACGCGACGTGGCGTCAGGCCTTGTCCTTCTTCTTCTTCTCTTCCCATTCGACGGCGCTCGCATCGTCCAGGGCGACAATCGCGTTGGACAAGGCGTCGGTGCGCGCCTGAATCGGCAATTGCACCTCGTAGCAGATTTCCTCGGGCGACGAGGCGCGCAATTCGAATGTCGCGCGGTGGCGCCTGAGCAGCTGCTCGATCCTCGGCTGCAGCTTTTCCGAGTCCTTGCTCGTGATCTTCAGCGTAAACACCTTGAGCGGATTCGGCTCAATCGATTCGATCGCCCACAGCACCCCCAGGATGAATACCGCACCGAAAATCGACATCACGAAGAGTCCGACTCCCGATGCGAGTCCCACGGCCAGCGTCGCCAGCATGACGCTGGCATCCTTCGGGTCTTCGATCTTGGCGCGGTAGCGGATCAGGCCGGCGACGCCCGCGACGCCAAACGCGCGAGCCAGACTGGCACCGACAATCACCATGACGAGCGCCCCGACGATCGCAAGAATAATCTGCGTCTGAATCACCGGGGCGGAGCGTGGCGGCGTGCCGCGCCGCCGTGGACGAAACGCGAGCGCAGCCCCGAGCAGCGCGGCGACCGGTAACCGGATCGCGACGTTCCGCAATTGCGCCGGCATCGTCGACAGGTCGTCTTCGAGCGGGGTTGACGCGGAAGGTGCGAGCGGCTGCGTTCTCGCGGCATCCTGGGCGGATACATCCTGCGCCGCGACGACGAGCAGCAGCGGCAAGGCGAACAATAACCTGCCGACAGTCGTACGTATGCGACATGACGTGCGGGAGTCGGCGCGGTCTTTTCCGGTACAAACAGACGTCATCTGTCTTGCTCCTAGGCTCATGTCGGAAAGTCGGATGACCTGTCAGGATTCCCCGACAGGCAACGCTAATCGCAGCGGACCTGCAGCACCAGCACGAATCGCGTCCAGGAACGCACCGCGTGCTTCGCTATCGGGGTAAATCGCCAACGCGCACGGCTGCGGAGTGGGTTCGAAATCAATTTGCTGCCGCCGAGCATGTCGCAATCGAGTCGAGCCCTTCAATCCCAGGCCGGTGCGGGCGGCTGGGCTCGATCGTATCGGCACGACCCGTGCTACTAATCTTCCCGGAGAACGTGGTGCCTGGCATCGGGTCGATTGTGAATGCGCTGGTCCTCTTTGGAATCATGACGATTTCGGTCGTGGCGGGGCTCGTCATGGCGCGTGGAAGCTTGGAATGCATATTCCGTGTCATGACGTTCGCGGCGGGACAGCAACATATACCTGCCGCGGAACGGCAGCCTGCTTTCGTTTCGACGCTCGTGCGCGACGTCGCGGCGTGACCTCAGTTGAGGCGCACACCTACCGAGAGCAGACGTGCTGAATTCCGGCGCTGACCGGGGTGTGGGAGAAGCGGAATTGAAGTCGCTCGGCGGACGGGCGTCAGCGCGAAAAAGATCCGCGTGGATGGTGGATGCCGTTCGCCGCCGTTCACGGACGGCCGCGGCCGGGTGGATTCGACTTGCCGCCGCCGGTGTTGCCGCCCGAGTTGCTACCCGCGTTGCCGCCCGAGCCGCTGCCCGAGCCGCTGCCGCTGTTTCCGTCCGGCCTGCCCGACTGCGAGGGCTTCCCCGGCGCGGGAACGCCGGATGGCGGACCGGGATCCCTTCCGGACTGTCCGCTCCCGCTCCCGCCGCCACTGCCGCTCCCGCTTCGGTTTTCGTTTCCGCGCACGTCCGGTGAGCCGCTGCCTCGCCGATTCGAGCCGGACTCGCCTGGCAGATTCGCAAGCGCGTCCGGCCCGCGCTTGAGCGCGTCACGTACCCGCTCGAGCGCGGCTTCAGGGACCTGGCCCTGCTGCACGAGCTGTGTCAGCGCCGCGATCGCCACGTTGCGGCGATCGCGGGAGGCGTTCTCCGCCACCGCCCTGAGGACCGCTTCGTTGACGCCCGACTCGATGGCGTCGGCCCCGACCCCCAGGCTTGCCGCCGCGTCCACCTCGCCGCGCAGCGCCTGGCTCGCTCGTTCGAGAACGGCTTCCCTGCGCTCGATGGCCGCCGCGATCCGTTCCGGGGAGACACCTTTGGCCTTCCCTTCGGCGATCTTGCTTTCGAGCAGGGACACCGGAATCCCGGCCTGGCGGGCGCGCGAGAGCGCGGTATCGATCCGCTCCTGCGGCGGCTGGACCTGCGCGTAGGCGGCAGCGGTGCCTGTCAGCGCCAGCGCCGCGATCACGACAGCCATCCGGAGCTTCATCGTTCCTCCTCGAAAACCCTGCTTCCCGAACCTGCGCTTCGGCGCACCTGAGACAAAGACGATTCACGCGGTGCGCCCGTCACATTCTGCGGGCCAAGCGCCGAGCTCAACGCCTCGCGCGCACGCAGCGCGCGCATCTTGATCGCGCTGACCGAGGCGCCGAGCAGTTCTCCCATCGTCTCGTAGGGAACGCCGTCCACGTAGTGCATGACGAACGCCTCGCGAAGCACGGGTGGCAGCGTCGCCAGCGCCCGCCTGATCGCCGTTCGTGTTTCGCTGCGCTCCGCGAGCGCTGCCGGACCGTCGGCTTCGTCCAGCGGGATTGGCTCGACATCGTCGAGCGGAACGTTCCGCCGGCCGGCGGCCTTGAGGTGGTCGAAGCAGCGGTTGCGCAGCGTCCGAAAGAGCCACGCGCGGAAACGCGACGTATCGCGGCACTCCCGCAGGTTCAGATAGGCGCGCACGAACGCGTCCTGCACCATGTCGGCCGCCGTATCGTGGTCCAGCACGATCGACACGGCGTGGCGGTACAGCACGTGCTGATATCGGCGCACGAGGTGCTCGAACTGCTGCTTGTCGCCGTCGAGCACACGCGCGATCGCGTCGGCGTCCGACGGCGCATCGGACCGGCGGCGACCGAAGGGCACGGTCATCAATTCACCACCAGCACCGCCACATATCCGCCGAGCCCATCGTCCCGCCGGCCGGCGGCCGATGGCGGCACGAACCATTCGCCCGCCGCCGATCGGAACGTGTAGTGATACACGCCGGGCGTCAGGGGCAGGCGCACGATCCACTCGCCGCCTTCGCGCTGCATCGGCGCCGGCTGCCAGTTGTTGAAGTCACCGGCAATCGAGACCTCCCCGGCTGGCGCGTCGGCCGCGGCGAGCCGGATGGACACCGCCCCCGCCGGAGACGAGGCGACGGGCACGAGCGGCGCCGGGACGCGGCCAAGCCGCTGCGTCACGCCGACGCTCCACGACCGCCGCGCCGGGTTCCAGTACAACGGGTCGGGCGCATCCTGGCGGACGCTGCCCCAGACGGTCGTGCGTGCGCCGAGGCTCACGCCGCCTCCGAGCGCCCATACGCGCTCGTCCAGGTCGACCGCCGTCCATTTCCCGGCGTGGCCCCAGAGCTGCACGCGCGAGACGTCATAGGCAACCGTGGCGCCGACAAACGGATACGTGCCCTCGCGCGCGTGTACCCACCGCGCATCGCCGACCACGCTGAGCGTGGTGCCATAGCCGCCGCGGGCGCCGGTTTCGAAGACGCCGCGATTCTCGCGGAGGCCCGCGAACGACAGCGTCTGGCCACGCCACCCGGCGCGACCCTCGATGAATCCAGCCCCTTCCGACACGCGTGCGAACGGTATCGCGTCGAGCGCGCCTCCGGTACCCGTTTGATCGACCACGCGGTCGCGGAACGAGTACCCGTGAACGCCGACATCTGCGCCGACACCGACCCTGTGGAGCTGCGATCGATTCAGCATCACGCGGCCGCCGGTGCCGGCGGCGCCCCACAACGTCCCGTCGCTCCCGGGCGCCGCGAAGGTTCCATACACCCACGTATCGCGGCGCGTGTCGTACCGCAGGCTCCCGATCAAATTACTGGTATTGACGTTGGCCGACAGCGGCTGGTAGACGAGCCGCCCGGCCGACAAGTCCGCCGACCACCCCTGCCCGCGCGCCGAGGTCGCATAGCTCAATGCCACGAAACTCACCATCAGCGTGGCGATGACGGCGCCGTTGGTCACAGCGTCGGCGTGCCCGGCGACAGCAGCGCAAGACGGCTGTTGGTCCCACCGAACCCGTCGCCGATCTGCGGCGCCGACGGATCGGGGACCCACCGCCGCCCGTCGACGACGAAGGCGTAGTCGTGCACGCCCTGCTTCAGGGGGACCGTGATCGTCCAGATGCCGGGTGCGGACTCGCGCAAGTCGTAGCGCGGCTCCCAGTTCGTGAAGGTGCCCGCCAGCTGGACTCTCGAGGCCGCGGTGTCCAGGCGGAACTGCACGAACAGCTCCGGATCGGTCGCGGCATTGGTCACCTGCGGCGCGCTCGAGGGAAGCTGGCCAACGAAGACGAACAGGACGATCGCCGCACAGGCGACCGCGGCGAGCGCGTACGCGGGGCGGATCGAAAACTCGCGGGGGGCCCAGAGCATCTGCGCCAGGCGCCTGAGCAGGCCGGCCCTCTGCGCGGAAGGCAGTGGCGTCATGTCCGCGATTCGGCTCATGACCGCCGCCGTCAGGTCGGGCTCCCGCCGGGCGGCCAGGAAGTCGCGCGTGTCGTGAATGGCACGGTCTATCTGATCGTTCATAGGAAGGCCTGTACTCGGAGACGAGGCAGATGGCCGCCAGGTCACATTATGCCGTGCCATGTGACGCAGCGCCGGGGTGCCTCGTCTAGGTCTCCAAAGGCCGCGTCTGGCTGAAGACCCCCCCGTCGCCGGCGTGCCACAAGGAGATACGGGAATGACTTTGACGCTTGAGTCGGCAGGTCTGCGCCTGCTCGTGGGTACGTTCGCCGCCGCGGTGTTGACCGTTGGATGCGGCAGCGGGAGCGCCCTTCAGTCGCCAACCGGACCGTCGGGCACGGTCTCAGCCACCTCCAGTGTGGCCGGCGACGTGTCGTCGGCGTCGAGCGCCGATCTCTTCGAGACGCTGGACAAAGGGGGCAATCCCGGTCGCGGCAAGACCGGTGATGCCGGCGACTCCGAACACGGCAGCGGGCCCGGCAATGCCGGCGATCACGGGCGCGGCCACGACGACCGCGTCGTCGGTTTCGTCAGCGCGAAGTTCGCGGACACCTTCACCGTCAACGGCATCACCGTGGCCGGGGGACCGGGGGTGGTCATCCGCCATGGCAACCGCACGCTGACGATGGCCGACATCCAGGTCGGCGATCACATTCAGGCGCGCGGCAGCATGGAGGGAACGACGCTCGTTGCGACCGAGATCAAGGTCGAAGACACGGGCGATGACAACGACGAGGGCGCGGGCCAGGCCGAGCTCAAGGGCGCCGTCTCAGCGTTCTCCGGCGCGGCGAGCTGCCCCGCGGCGACGTTCACGATCGGCACGACGAAGGTGACCACCTCCGCCACGACCGTGTTCGACGATGTGACGTGTGCGACGCTCGCAGACGGCGCGATCGTCGAAGTCGAAGGCACCAAGCAGGCCGACGGATCGATCCTGGCCGGCAAGGTCGAGGGCGAAGCCGGCCCTGACGAAGTGGAAGGGATGATCTTCGCCCTGGCTGGAACCGGATCGTGTCCCGCGCTGACGTTCAAGGTCGGCTCGACCCTGGCCACCGCGACGACGGTGAACACCAGCGCCTCGACGAAGTTCGACGGCGTCGTCTGCACGGCGCTCGCAAACGGCGCGCGCGTCGAGGTCGAAGGCACCAAGCAGGCCGACGGGTCGATCACCGCCGCGTCTGTCGAACTCCACTGACCCGCCCGACCGGGGATCACGCCACGCCCGGGTGATCCCCGTTTCGCAATTCCGGTCGGCTCAGGCGGCCTGGATGTTGGACGCCTGCTTGCCTTTCGGACCTTGCGTCACTTCGAATTGAACCCTCTGGCCTTCCTGGAGGGTCTTGAACCCGTTCATGTTGATTGCGGTGAAGTGCGCGAACAGATCTTCGCCGCCGTCATCGGGGGTGATGAAGCCAAAGCCCTTGGCATCGTTGAACCACTTCACTATGCCTGTTGCCATAAAAGACCTTCAGGTGCTCCTTCAACCACCCGCCGGGGGTCACTCTCGGTCGTTCGGACCGACCATGCCTGCGAGCGGCGCTCGAGGATTATCTCAAAAACGGCCGTCCTCTGGCCTCACGGGTGTCCCCAATCGAACAGCGCACCGCCGCCCGATCGAGGAGAGTAGGAACAGATGCGAATCCTCAGTCTGACGATTCTGGTTGCTGGGAGCGGTCTGGTGGCTTCGGAGACGCTCTGGCCCGGCGTCGGGTACCGTCTCTGGCTTGGCGTGGCGCTCGTGATCGCGTGGCTGATCGCGCGCGATTCGCACGTCTTCACGACGACCTGAGCAGCGACGCTCATGGCGCGATCGGGTTGGTCCGATCGATCGATGTGCCTTCGCCCACCATCAGCATCGGCGCGTAGTTCATCTGCTGGCAGACGTACTCGAAGAGCTCGGTTCCGTTCTCCCAGCGCAGGTTGAAACCGGTCTTCCACGGCGCGGTGAAGGCGCCCGGATCATCCGCGACGACCTCGTACTTGATCGTGTTCGCGTCGGTGCGGGTGAACCGTTCCAGCAGCCGCAGCCTGTCGGTCGTCGGCGTGCCGCGCCGATCCAGCCAGAACGATTCGTTGAACCCCGTCGTGTCGACCACCAGCGTGTCGCCGTCCCACCAGCCGATCGAGTGGCCGTAGTAGCTCGGCTCGAGGTTGGCCGGATGCGTACGGCCGTCCATGTAGATGGTGCGGTAGGTATGCGGTCCGCCGATGTCGAAGATGAAGACGCGCTGCAGCTCAGGAAGCTCGACGAACTCCACGCCGTACGGCGTCAGGAACTGACGGATGCCGCCCGACGGTTTGCAGCGGGTGTGCGGCTCGAGCTGGAACTTGCTGCGATTGGCCAGCAGCGCGCGCGCCCATGGCTGGAGCGGCGTGTTGTCGCCGGTATCCTGCGCTCCGCCTGCGCCGGGCAGCCAGACGCCCTTGACGGCCGGCGTCGGGCCGCCAAGGATCACGCGTCCCGCGGCGTTGCGCGGCGCCGGGCCGGCGGGACCGCGGGCTTCCGCGATTCCCGGCGCGGGGGCGCCGCCGCGGCCTTGCGGGACGCCCACCTGCACGCCCGGGGTCGGCTGCGGCTGCTGTTGCTGCGCGGCCGGCTGCGCCGCGCCCTGCCGCGCATGCAGCGGCGCCCGCACGAGCGCCCCCGCGATGAAGGCGACCGCCGCCATGAAGAGGACAGCGCGTCGCATCAGTTATCGACGCCCGGCGATCCGCTCGAGTCGGCGTCGAGCGTCTCGCCCGGACGTCCGCCCGTCGACGTGAGCGTCACCCGTTGCGCGTTCATGCGATTGCTGCCGTCCTTGGCGCGCGAGCCGGCGATCGTGACCTCCTCGCCGATCTTCAGCGTGTCGCGGCGCCAGCCGCGGCGCTGCAGGCCGTGCGGCGGCCCCATCTCCGCGCCCCAGTTCGTCACCTTGCCGGTGGCCTCGTCCTTCACGTTGATGTGAATCCACGCGTGCGGATTGGTCCACTCGACCTTCGTGACGATGCCCTTGAGCGTGATCGGCTTGTTGGCGTCGAACTCCGCCGCGAACGAGTGATGCGCGAGCACCGCCCTGCCGCCGCCGAGAAGACCCACCGCGATCAGGATCCCGAGGACGTAGGCTCTCATCGTTTCCTCCTACGATCTGTTGTCCTGGCAGTAATGCCGGGGCATCTCTTCGCCCGCCACCCACCGCAGCGTCCAGCTGCTCGACCACGGCCGCGTATACGCGCCGGGATCCTCGATCGTGACCTCGTACTTCATCGTGTCGAAATCGGTGCGTGTGAACGTCTCGACGAGCCGAAGCTGCTCGGTGTGCGGCAGGCCGCCGTTGGTGAACCAGAAATCCTCATTGAACCCGCGCGTGTCGACGACGAACGCGTCGCCGTCCCATTTGCCCACGCCGCGCCCGTAATACAACGGGTTGTCATCGTCGCCGCCGATCTGGCCGACGTGGCCGCGGCCGTCGGTATAGATGATGCGGTAGTTGTTGTTCCCGCTCCCGATGAGGACGAACACGCGCGAGCGCTCGCGGTCCTCGACGAGCTGCACGCCGTACGGCTGCTGGAACTGGCGCGGCCCGCCCGGCGGCTTGCAGTTGAGGAACATCGGATCGTCGCGGAGGAACCGCCGCTGCCGCGCCGTGTAGAGCGCGAGCGCCCACGGCTGCATCGGCGCCACCTTCGGCGCGTCGGCGATGTTTCTCAACAGCCCCCACGCGTCCATCGGAATGTTCGCGCCGTTTTCGACGAGCACGGTGGACGAGGGATAGGCCCAGTAGCCTTCGGTCCCGCCAGGCAGCGCGCCGAGCCGCGGCTGCTTGTCGGGCCACCGCGGCGTCGGCCGCGCGGAGACGAGCGGGGCCGGGGCACGCGGCGTCACGTTCAGCACGCGGCGGCCCGTCGCGCCGAGGACGATGGAGTTGCCCCAGATCTGACGGCCGCCGTCGCGTGCGGCCCACCCGTCGACGCTGATGGCATCGCCCGGCTGCAGCGTCGCGCGATTCCAGCCGCTCTTCTGCAGGTCGATCGGACTCTCGAGCTCGATCGCCCAGCTCGCGGGCTGGCCCGCGCCTTGACGCACGTTGATGAGCACGTGCACGTGCGGGTTGCGCCAGTCGATGACCGTGACGACGCCTTTGAGCGTGATGCGCTTGCTGTCGTCGAACTTCGCGAGAATCTCGTGATGCGCGACCAGACGCGCGGAGGCCCCGGCGGCCAGCACGAGCGCGGTGAGCGCGGCGGCAAGATGGCGAGACCGGGCTGACCTCATCGCGTGCTGCGCTCCTACTGCCGCGTCATCTTGAAGGCGCCGCTTTCCTTCTGATTCTTCCAGGTGCCCGTCACGGCCCGGTTGGGCAGGTGCAGGTTTTCGATCTTCCCGTCGATGACGTAGGTCAGCGCGCGACCTGATTTGTCCTTCGCGTCGGCCTCGAAGTGCACAATCCACCCGTCGGGGTTCAGCGAGGCGTTCTTGATGGCGATGTTGTCGGTGCCGGGATTGATCGTGCCGGTGATCGCCTTGCCGTCCCAGTTCAGCACGAGAAGGAGATCGGGATCATGCGTCGTGTTGCCCGTCCATGTCCCGAGCCAGGATCCCTTCAGCGGATGACCCTCCTGAGCGGTGGCAGGCGTCACCAGGACACACGCACATACGACCGCCGCGGCAAGGTTCCTGAAGGTCATGACGTCGGGCGATTATACGACCTACTTCGCCAGCGGGTCGGGACGCAGCTGAAACTTCACCAGCTTGCTCGTCCCGCCCTTGCCCTCCTCGGCGTGGAAGATGGCCCTGGTGGCGTAGGTGGAGTAAAGGCCCCGCCCTTTCCAACCAGCTTGCGGGTTGTCGATGCGGCCGTCGAGCAGCTTCGCGTAGAAGCCCATCGGGTACGGCACGCGAAGGTAGGTGAACTTGCCCGTGGCCGGCGAGAGGGCCGCGATCGCCTCGGACACCGGAGCCATCGGCACGTTGGCGCCCAGGCCCAGCGTGTTGTGCTGGTCCACCCAGTTGTAATACCCGCTGTCGGCAGCCCCGGAATCGGAGACGCCCTTGAACTGCGGGCCCGCGTACGGGTAGAACGTCCAGCCTTCGGGGCACTGCTGCCCCGTGGCGGTCGGGCCGTTCAGCGGTCCCTTGCACTTGCGTCGATCGAAGCTCGCGAGGTGTCCGCTCGACAGGCCCGTCCACACGACGCCGTTGCGATCGATGTCGATGCCGCGCGGCGAATAGCCCTGCACCGGTGCCTTGTCGTTCCCGAAGGGCAGCTCGTACCGTTCGGCCAGCGCCGTCGCCGGCGGGTTCGAGCCCGGATTCAGCCGGACGATCGCGCCCGGGAATCCCAGCACCGCGCCCCAGATGGATCCATCCACCGGACTTGGAATCACCGCGTAGAACGGACTGATGATGCGTTTGTCCTTGGTGGGATCGATCGGCTGATCGGGCTCCACGTAGGCGTCACGCTTCCCGTTGCCGTTGGTGTCGAGGATGAACGCCGTCCATCCCTGCGCCTTGGCCTCGTCTTTCGTTTCGTCGAAGAGCTTCGTGTTGAGCCATCCGACCACCTGGCCGCCACCGCTGCAGAACCAGAGCGTGTTGTTGGCGTCCTCGGCAAACTGCAGGTGGTGTGTCGCGAAGCACAGGTCGATGAGCGTGAACTTCTTCGTCTTCGGATCGTAGACGGAGACCTGCCGGCCGCTCTGGTTGATGGGAAACGCCTTCGCCGACGGGTGGTTCGAGCCTTCCCGGCAGAAGGCCGGCGTCTCGTTCGGCCGGATGATCTGCGCGGTCCAGACACGTCCCTGGCCGTCCATCGCAAAGCTGTGCGCCTGGGTCCTGCTCGTCCACTGCACCACGTCTCCCCAGTAGGGCGACGGCGCCAGCATCGCCGTCGGCACTCGCGGCGTGCTGGGATCCCGAACCTCCAGCGGGAGCTTCGAGGCCACGTGCGTGTTCGGGTCCACCACCGGCAGATAGTCGTCGGAGAGCTCGAGCGAGCCGTACACCGGTCCGTTGGCGTTCACGCGCGGGTTGCGCTTGTCGGTGGAAATCTCGTCGTGCAGAAACGCTTTCGGGTCGGCCCAGTCCCACATGCTGATGACGACGTTGCGCTCCACGCCCTGCGGCCGGGGCGGTGTCGGAGGGACCTCGCCGGCCGCGATCCGATCCGTCCACTCGGCCAGTACCTTGAACATTCGCGGCCCGGTGCCCACGACCTGACTCGCCATCCCGGCGCCGGCCTGGCCCGAGCGCACTCGCCGCTCCCACGCGGCAACCGAGGTCGGAAACTTCCCGAGGCTCTCGGGAATTTCGCGTGTGGCCCTGCCGCCCATGAGATGGCACCCGAGGCAGCCTTCCGTCCTCAACCGCATCTGGAACTGCGCCTGGCTCTTGATGCTCGGATCGATGCCGTTGCCCTGCGGCCCCGTACCAGGAAACTCGCTCTTGTCCGGCACGCGCAGCAGCGACCACCAGTAGTTGGCCGGGAAGTACTGCGCCGCGGCCTGCGGGGTCGGCGCCGCGACGGCCGTCAGGTTGAGCGTGTGGCCCGGCTCGCCCTTGACCTTCGGCGAATCCACGAGCCCATACCCGCGAACCCACACGTCGTAGTTCGCCCTCGGCAGATCGGGCACGAGGTATCGTCCCCGGTCGTCGGTGACGACGATCTTCACGAACTTCGTCGGCAGGTCTTTGGTTTCGGCAATCACCCAGACGCCCGCTTCCGGTCCCGTGGGTCCGGTGACGACCCCGCCGAGGTCGTCGGAGTCGACGGCGACTGTCTGGTTCGCCTGCTGGCCGGCGCTGAGATGGGCTTGGCAGGCGATCAGGAACGCGGCCAGGCCGGCGGCGATGAACCCGGCGTACGCGACGCCCTTTGTCATTCCCATGGAGTGCCTCCTGCAGACGTAGTGACGACCGAGGTTGCGACCAACATCAGGGTGGACCCGAGCGGCGGTGGCGTAGGATAGCGTCGCGCAGCGGCGACTGCAAGGCGCTCGAGTCATTCAGCGGGCGGGTTATCGCCCATTCCATCTCGTCACTGGCCGCCGATATAATTCGCCGCCGTGCGCCGCATCGCCGGGCTGATCCTGGTCGCGTCACTCCCGGCTTGCGGGTCCGGACCGACGGGGCCGCCATTGGCACCCTCGACCGCTTCGCCGCCGGCCGTCAATCCGCTCCCCTCGCCGTTGCCGGCGCCGATCTCGGGACCACACACGGTTCAAGGGGACGTCTTCGATGCGCAGACGGGCCGGATCGGCGCGGTCGACGTCAACCTGTGGGTTCAGCAGGCGCGCGTCGGCTACTCGTACTGGTGGGCGAACGGGCGGTTGACGTCGAACGCGGTCGGCCATTTCACCGCTCCCAATATTCCCGATTCGCAGATCACGATTCTCGCGGTGAAGGATGGTTTCGTGCAGCCGTGCGCCGTCACGACCGATGTGACCAACGATCGCGTCGTCAACGTGGAACTGATCGCCACGGCTCGATTCGATGGGCCGGCTGAACCTCGTCCCGTGGCGGCGACGGGGCCAATCGTGAACGGGTTGATTTTCGAATCGACCCCCGAAGGGCGGCAGCCTGTCAGCGGCGCGTCCGTGTGGGTCGCGAATGGTTTCGAAGTCGCGCTGGCGACGACGCGCAGCGATCGGGGCGGAGGTGTATTCCTGTGCAACCTGCCGACCGACGCATTCCTTTACGTCACGAAGGCAGGCTTCAACGACGTCTCGAAAGGACCCGTCGATCTATCCGGAGCAGCGACTCTGGAAATCGAGATGACACGGCGTTAGCCGCACGGTGCGTTGAGTACCGCAGATGACGGCTACGGTGTTTGGAAATGGTCCCGAGCTGACCCCTCAGATCGCCACCGCGTCGATGTACTTGCGTAGGCCTTTGTAATTCAGCAGGCAGATCAACACGACGGCCGTGTCCATTTCACGGACTTCGGTGTCGAAGTAGCTAGATGCCACTCGCCGCTCGCGACGACCGGCGCATCGACAGCGACCGAAGCGTTCGGCACAAGTTGAGCATCGCCCTTCGCATCGGGTTGCTCGCAGGAATCGTCTTTGCGGTGTTCATGTCGTCGGAACGACCGACGCAACGCGTGCTTTCCGTCAATGTGTGGTCGCGGGAACAGACGGGTTTGACCAACACCGGGACGGTCATTGAGCCGGTGATACTGGAATACAGCGCAGCTCATCGGCTATCGATCAATCAGCAGTATGTCGCGTCTGCGGAACTCGAAAAGGTGCTACGCGCGGTTTATCAAGATCGAAGTGACATGTCGATCATCGTCTCCGCCGATGGCTCCTTGCGATACGGAGACGTTGTTCGGCTGCTCGACGCTGCGAAGGGCGCGGGTATTGAGCGAATTGTCATCCTGACCTGGACGGCGCGGTCGGAAGGTCCCTAGTCCGCGCAGTTCGTCTCGTTGCATCCGCCAACCGTCCCGACGCGCTCGACGTTCGTAGCCGCGTGCGCCCTCGCAAGCGCACCCGCCGCGCATCGCTGCCGAGCCTCCAGCCGAACCTGCGACGCTGTGACGAAAACGCGGTAAGATCTAAATCGCATCTCGGAGAAGAGCGCCTCCGCGCTCTCGCCAGACGGCCTGAACCGGCCCGTTGGCTCCCGCACCTGCGGGGATGTGATCGCGAAAGCGATAAAAAAGGTTCGACAGCGGACAAGAGTCCGCTGGACTCCAGAGATGCCTCTTGAATGGAGGCACCGAATGAAAGCGAAGAGAACCCCTACGCGCTCGGTCGAGAGTGTCCTGTTCATCTTTGGACCTCCCGGCCCCGAGCAGTTCAAGGCCCAGGTGCGCGAGTGGGCAGCGGCACAGAACCGAACGGAGAGTCAGGTCTACTTCGACTTCATGCAGAGGAAGCTGACCGACTGGTGCGGCCCCAACACTGAGTGCGGGATCGACTCCTTCATGTCCCGCGCGCTCGATCACCCCGTGAGCGTCCACGAACCGGAAGTGACTTGGTGGTGGGACACCGAGCAGCGCCCCGCGCTGCGACTGATGGGCGGTTCGATCCGCAGCACCATCGAGCCGGGAACGATTGCCTATCTGGAGAACAAGGAGTTCGTGAACCTCCTGCTCACCGCCCTCTGCCTGCTGTTTCAGGTCGAGCGCGTCGAGGCCCAGATCATCTACGACGACTTCATCCCGTGGTCGCAGGTCGGGAGGATGTCGTGACGACTCCGCCGCCCCTCCACATCACCGGCGGCATGTCGGTCTCCGACGCGCTCGCCGTCTTCCGGGAAGGCTGCAATCACGGCCCCGAGCGGCTCTGGATCACCGAGAGCTGGATCACCCCCCGCTTCGCCCAGCTCCGGGAACTTCTCACCGACCCGATCACCGAGGCCGAGGCGGAGGCGCTCACCGAGACGGTGCTGAAACGCCGAAGGCTCGACGACGTGATCGAGTGGCTCGACCACCGGCCCGCGACGTGGGAGGAATACCGGGAGCTGGTCAGACGACGGGCCACGAAAAGCTGGAAGGCGGCGAGGGAGAGAGGCTTCTTCCCGTGGGAGGACGTGGAAGCGTGTCGCACGGGCGCTCCTCCCGACGGTGAGGTGCCCGTCGAACTCGTGCTCACCGCCCCGACCCGGGATGTTGCAGCCGCGAAGGCACGCTATGAACGTCAGGCCGTTGCCTGCACGACATGCGGCACCCCTTCGGGGGAGCTGGCGTGGATCCACTTCCGAAGCCCCCTCTGGACGTGGCAGCTGCTCTGCGGACGGGAGGGATGGCTGACGGTCTGCGACCGGTGCCATCTGCAGGTGGACTTCTTCATGGAGTCGATGAACTGAATGGCGGCGACGGCTCCGCGAGGAGGCATTCGTGACCGACCGTGTCTCACGCCGCGCTCACGAACGCGCTAGCGAAGATGGACGATGACGGGCTGCAGGTCGGACTTCGTGATCAGGGCCGCGGCACGGTCGCGTTCAGGTGCGGCGCCCTGCGCGGCAGTGAACGCTTCCCACGCGCACTCATACTATTCGCGCGTCGAGACGGGTTGGATTCCTCAATGGTGCGCCGCAGGTGGCGCTCACCGAGCGCGATCACACGATTGAGACTCTCCCGCGGACGGCCTCGACAAGGACTCGCCAACTCCTCACCCCGTGATGCCGCCGAGCACCGGTTCCGTCGCGTTCTCGATAGCCGTTGTTGTTCCCGCGTTGGAAGCCGGTTCGTCCGACAGGAGCGAACGGAATGAGGGACCGGGGGGCTTGGACGATTTCCGGAATTGACTCATCCACGATCCGCCGCGGATGGTCCCTAGCTGAGGGATTGAACCAATGCCGACGCATCGCGCAGGTCTTGAGTGTCGAAGCCCTCCGTGAATGAACTGTAAAGATCTGCGACCATCTGTCGGGCGAATCGATGCTGTCCTCGATCTATGTAAAGACGGCTCAGGCTCATCACAGCCCGTAATTCGTACGAGGCGGCCCGCTGGCGGCGCGCGACGTCGATAGCCTGGGCAAAACAGGCTTCCTTTGCCTGGCTGTCGGCAAGGCATTCGCCTTTGAGCCGATGAAGTTCCGCCTCGATGTATCCCTCCCCCGTCCGCTCGACAATTTCCAGCGCATCGGCCAGCACCTCGAGGCCTGCGCTGGAGTCGCCCTTCGTCATGAAAGACTCGGCAAGAAGAGCCAGAAAGTACGGTCGCAGGCTTTCGAATCGCGCGGACTGCATGCCTTCCAGGGCTTCTCGCAGGAGAATAATGCCGTCCTCGTCCTTCGCCTGCTCTACCAGCGCCCAACCCCGCAGCGCCCCAGCCCACGAGCGCAGCACTACAGCCCACCAGTTCTGTTTCTCGGCCAGTTCGATGGCAGCCTCCGTCTGCCGACGCACGCCATCCGCGTTGCGGCGATGATGCTGGAGCATCGCGTCGAAGAGCAGTGAGAACACGACGCTGTAACGGTGGTCGAGCGTCTGGGCGAGTGCGATCGCCTCCTGACTTGTCCGGACAGCCTGATCGGGTCTGCCTAGAATCCACAGACTCAACGCGAGGCAGCACCGGCTTCCAACGACCGGGTCATGCCCTCCATACGAAGCTGCCAGCGCGTGATGTTGCTCCGGAACATAGAGCGCTATCGCCGCTTCTGCCGATTCAGGAACCGATACGAAACGACCGGACAACCAGTTCGTCTGCGCCATCGCCTGACACGCGAGCAGGAGGTAAGACGCCTCGTTCAGCTCCCCTGCGAGTGCGCTCAGCCGGAGCGCCAGATCATGAGCGGCGCGGTAATCGGCGCGGCCGAGACGATACTGCCAATGGCCCCAGACGAGAGGGAACAGCTGCGACGTCTGGCCAACCTGTCGATAGAGCTCGAGAGCGGCCGCATGGACCTCCTCCGCCTCCGCCGCGCCCCAACTTTCAGCGGCCATCAGCGACCGGCCGAGGATGGTCTGGAGACGCAGCTGCCGCTGTGCGCGATGTGACGTCGCTGGAAGCTGCGCGGCGGCGTTGAGGCCGCGACGTGCCAGCATGACCGCTTCTCGCACCGCGTACATCTGGATCGCCTGTTCGGCCGCCAGCTCGAAGTGCTCCGCCGCCTGCTCGAAGTTCCGAGCCGTGTCGAACAGCATCGCGAGCTCGGAGGCGATCGCGACCCGTTGTTCGCCATGGCGCAGGTCAGCACGTGCGCGATGGCGGCACTCACCGCGGCTTTGCGCGACGGACGCAATGAGTCGTACAGCGCGTTTTGATAGAGGACGTGTACGAATCGGTATCGCAGCGTAGGAGTGCGGTCGGGAAGCTCGCCGTCCCGGATGAGCCGGACAAAGAAATGCAGTCGATCGAGCACGTCAAGTCGCTCCTCGACGTCGGCTGCGTCGCGTCCAAGCGCCTCGGCGACGACCGCCGAATCGAATTCACATCCCTGGACACTTGCCGCCGCCAGCAGCCGGGCGTCGCTCCGACTCAGCTGACTCCGCTTCCGGTCGATCATGCTGCGCACCGATTGCGGGAGCTCGCGCTGAAGATCCGCAAGCGATCCGGTGAAGAGCCATCGCCCGTGTTCCTCGCCGATCGCATGGGAGTCACGCAGGTGCCGCACGATGTCGGCCATGAAGAGTGGGTGGCCCTCGGTCTTCGCATGGATCACGGCCGCGAGATCCGCAGGGAACGCGTGCGTGGGGAATTCGAGCGTCAGGTACGTGTCGATGTCTTGGCTGGTCAGAAATCCGAGCGGCATCTCGTGACACACACGGCGCCTCACCAGTTCCAGCTTCACGGAAACGAACGGATGCCGGGCAAGGAGCATCTCCGACGGGCGGTAGGTCGCGACGACCAGAACGCGAAGCGCATCGAATCGTGCCGCGAGATACGACAACAGATCGATCGTCGACACGTCGGCCCAGTGGACATCGTCGAAAAAGAGGACGAGCGGAGCGAGGCGCGCCAGTTCCGTCAGGAACGCGACCAATTCGCGCTTCATGTCTTCCGGCGAGGTGGCCTCGGCGGATTCGGGTGAGGCACGCACGGTGACTCGGCGGAACCATGATGGTGCCAGCGATCTCATGAGGCGGACGACGGAGTCACCGCCCGAGTCCCGAATCAGGCCGTCCAGCATCTCGAGCCACGGCAGATAGGCGCCGGTTCCCGCCAGACGCTCCGAGCACCGGCTGCGTCCGACTCGGCATGCTCCATCGGCGACGGCCAGTTCGCTCAGGAAATCGTCAACGAGCGTCGTCTTGCCGATTCCCGCTTCACCGGCCACGGCCACGAGCAGGCCGTGGCTGGCGATGGAGGCGTCGAACGCGTCGCGCAGTTCGCGCTGTTCGCCGGCGCGGCCGACGCTATGGCGCGCCGCCTCCACCGGCGCCGCCCGCCGCGCGGCTGTACCGCGGTGGCCGATCAGCTCGGCGAGGGCGGTGTCCACCTCTGACGCACCCGGACGGTTCCGCGCGTCCTTCTCCAGCATCTGAAGAACGAGCGCATCGACGGTCCTCGGAATGGCGGGAATGAGATGTGATGGCGGCTGCGCGTGGTTGACAACGACGGCCTGCATCAGCGCCGTTTTCGATACGGCTGCAAACGGGCGCTGTCCGGTCGCCAACTCGTAGAGAAGGACTCCAAGCGAGAAGATGTCGGTCGCCGCCGTCACACGCTCACCGCATATCTGCTCCGGCGACGCGTACCCGAGCGTGCCGAGCGGAACCCGACGTGTCTCGATTGCGGCATCGTCGTGGGCATCCTGAGCAACGAGCCGGGCAAGCCCGAAATCGAGCAGCTTCACGTAACCGTCCTCGCGCACCATGACGTTTTCGGGCTTGACGTCCCGGTGAACGATGCCGGCCACATGCGCGACGGCCAGCGCTTTCGCCAGCTGCGAACCGATGCGCGCGAATGCATCGAGGGCAAAGGGACGCGGAATCAGGCTCCGGAGCGTCGAGCCATGAATGAGCTCCATCGCGATGAAGCGTCCCACATGCGGTGCGGCGGCGATCTCGTAGATGGTCACGATGTTCGGATGATTGAGGGCGGAGGCGGCACGGGCCTCGCGGCTGAAATGCTCGACCGCCGCGTCGTCTCGCGTGACGTTCGATGTGAGAACCTTTATCGCGACGTCTCGGCCGAGCCGTTCGTCACGGGCCCGATAGACCTCCCCCATGCCGCCGGCGCCCAACGCCGCGACAACCGTGTACGGACCGAGCCGCGTCCCTGCAGCAAGCGTCCATGTCCGCCCGGGCTGGTCAGGAGCGAAGGCGCGTGATGCGACGTCGATCGCTGGATCTTCCATGAAGCCATCGGTCCCGCGCGCGTGAGCCAGGAGCGATTCGACTTCCTGCAGCAGCGCCGTGTCCGTTCCGCAGCTCTCGCGTACGAAGGTCGACCGGTCGCGTTCCTCGCGGTCGAGAGCGTCGTGATAGAGCTGCTCAATGCGTTTCCAGCGATCCGGACCCATCACCATCGGAGTGAGAACGACATCAGCGCGAATCCGTGACCAGGCGGAAGTCGCAGACGAAGTTCGGAGCGCCGGTGATGTTAGCGCCGATCGAGTGGAACAGGACCGCGCCCCTGGCGCCGAGATATCGGCCCGTCCCACCCACCACCGAGTGCAGCGGCCGGCCACCGGGTCCGCTCGAACCTCCGAGCCCCGACGAAGTGAGCTGGTCGGCGGGGAACAGGGCGTCGGGCGTCATGCGCCCGATGAGGAATTCGTTGTGCACGATGCTCGGTGGCTCCGGCCGGTCCTCTTCGCCGGGCCGGCCAACGCGGTTGATGAACCAGCCGCGGGCGAGCCAATGGCCGATCGGGGTGGCCAACGAAGGGTCCCAGTCCATGACACCGAACGGAATGGTTCCGCGCTCGTAGAGGTCTCCTTCGACGAAGAACGTCGTTCCACGCCAGTTCGTCGGATCGGTTGCCCCGGGTGCGGGAATGAACGTGAACGTGTGGCCGAGGGCTGCCACTTCGAACATCGTGCGCTTCGCGCCGCTCGCCGTCGCGTCGGATGAATGGACGAGAGACATGGCGACCGCGCCCACGGATCCCCATAATGTTTTCGTGAGAAGGTCGCGTCGATCGGGGTTCGCGATCGCTGCCGTGCCGTCCGACATGCCGTGCCGACCATCAAGAGCGTTCGTCTTCATGCCTGTCCTCCTGTGATACGGTCGCCGTACCTCGCTGCAGGCGCCCTTATGGACGTAAGCGGAAAATCCGGCCCGGTACCAGAAGACGGCGATCGCGAGCCTTTCGAGTCGCAGCGCCCGGAGTCTCCCGATCGACCGGAATCGCCACGCGAAGGTGTCGGCGAGGTCACGGGTCTCTTGCAGGCGTGGCATGCCGGGGATGAAGACGCGTATCGGCAGGTTGCCGCCATCGTCTATGACGAGCTGAAGCGCCAGGCTGCACGGTACATGCGGCGCGAACGCGTGGGCGATACCTTGCAGACGACGGCACTGGTGCACGAAGTGTTCGTGCGCCTTGTAGATGCCGGCGCCGTCCACTGGCAGAACCGCCGCCATTTCCTGGCGATTGCCGGCCGCACGATGCGGCGCGTGCTGGTCGACATGGCCCGCAGTGCCGACGCCGCGAAACGCGGGGCGGGGGCGGATCACCTTTCGCTGAATTCAGATGTGGCTGCCCCAGGACCCGAACCGGCGGATTTCATCGCGCTCGACGAAGCACTCGAAAGGCTCGCGACGATGGATCCGCGCAAGGTGCGCGTCATCGAACTCCGATTCTTTGCCGGGCTCAGCGTTGAAGAAACCGCAGACGTATTGGAGGTGTCGCCCGACACTGTCACACGCGACTGGCGGATCGCGCGTGCATGGTTGAGGGGGCAACTCGGAACCGAAGCGAAGCTTTGAGACGGTCAGATGCGAGTTGGCTCTTTAGCCGGACTCGAACCTCCCGTTACCGCGAGCGCCCGATCCTGAAAAGATTGGCGCGCCCTGCAGGACTCGAACCTGCGACCTCCTGGTTCGTAGCCCCAACTGAAGCGGGCGCGCCAACTTCAACGAATCGCGTCGGAGGAGTCGAATCGCCGGGCAGCCCTTCATCAGGTTGCCTCATGATTGTGGTCATTCGTTGGTTGAACAACGCTCCGATTCCGCCGCCAACTGCCGCCGCAACTACGATTGGCTTGATGCTGCAACCCCCACAGTCGCCACTCACGTGACGCAAGATCACCCCCACAAGCGCGCCGACTGTTGCACCCGCAATGGCGTGAATCACATGGCGACGAGTACGCGAACGAATCGGCGCCGTCGTGGCGGCTTGGGAGTCCGCGAGAACCTGAGGCGTCGATGAATCATCACGGACGCTCTGGGCCCAGCAGTCCTGCGCCACGAGCACGGACATGCACAAGAGCACCACGAGCGCCACGGGCCTGGACCCGCCGAGATGGGTTTTCTTGTTCCGACCGGCGTACGTGACGGTGATCATGCCTTCATCGAGAGTGTAGGTCCCGACGTGGCGTTCCCCGAAGTCTTCAGTCGCGACCTCAAAACGTAATTTCTGCACATGCCCCTCGATTTCTCCAGCACCAGCATTCAAAGAAGTGAATTTCGGGAAACAGCGGAACGTGGAATTCGACCAATAACGACGCGGCGAAGCGAAATTGTGGAAGCCTTAAGAAATTCAGCAGCCCGACAGGCGGTGGAATAGCCGTCAGGATTTCCAAGCATCGGCCAAGGGTGACAACGCCGGCAGTAGCCGCCTTTGAACGTCATTTCCCCGTACCTGGTATTCGATTCGTGCCACGCGCGGCGCTGCTCCCTGCATTTGCACCAGACCTGTCCTGGCACCGCGATGAAGATGGCGAAGCGGTACGCGCACATGGGGCGGTCCGCACAACGCCGGGCGCTGGCGCTGCTCGATCCAACGCCCGCACTGACGTACCAACTCGCTGCCCGACGATGCCGCTGCGCCGACGATCGACACGGCGCTACCGCCGGAATCGTCGACCGTTCACTGAACCTGCTCTGGGGCGGGCGGCACGCAATCGTCGTACGCCACGTTGAAGCGATCCGCGTTGGCCGGAAACAGATCCTCAGCGAAGAAATGTGGCTTGAACTTCTCGAAGTGCATCCGATGATCGGTGAGGTACCGGCGGAACTCGTTTCTGCGGGCGACGATCTCCTCCTCTAAAGCCCCGTCAGCCCGCAGTGCGGCTTCTAGTGGTGCTGCCTTCGCTACACGCGCATCGATCGCCTCCTGCGTGCAGTAGCGGCGGAAGTAACCGCGGAGCACCTCTCGGAAGAACCACTCGGCACCGAACAGCACAAACGGGCGATCACCCTTCGGCACAGCATCGTTCGCAGCACTGATCGCTGGCGAAAGATCGCGGGTGCGGTATAGGTTCCGATAGAACGCCAAATGACCGTCGAATAGCTCGCCCGCCGTGACGACACGCGTCGGCCCCAGTACCGCAAACACCGGCGCGCGGTCGCTCGGCACGATCACCTGAGCGAACGCCGCGCCGTCGCAGGCTCCCGATACGAGCAGCAGGTTGATCGAGCAGGCGAGATTGATCTCGGTCAGCAGCGGCTTTAGGTCGGCCCACGTAACGACTTCGCCAGACGCGAGATACAGCCCTCGCGCAGCGCGCGGAGGATCGAGCAGCCCATGTGCTTCGAGGTGGATGATTGGGGCTCGTCCAGTCTGCCGTAGGTGATTGAAAACGGCGGCCACGCGTGCAAGGAAACCGGCTCGCGTCGGCTCGCGGGAGAACAGCGTTTCGATGTGGGGCCGCAGCGTGAAACCGAGCGGTTGCAACTCGTCGAACAACTGCCAACCGGTCTGCGCTTCACCAGTCGAAAGGGATTCGATGATGTGTACGGCGCCGATCCTAGCGCCAGCATTCGCGGGACCATTAGTTGTGCCCCCGCTGCCTTCCATCGCGATGCGTCAAGAGTAGTTTGGTTCGCGCCTCCCCACAAATTCCCCCACAAATGAAAACGCCGACTCAGAGCGAGTCGCCGTAAATATCTGATTTGATTGTGGCGCGCCCTGCAGGACTCGAACCTGCGACCTCCTGGTTCGTAGCCCCAACTGAACCGGGCGCGCCAACTCCAACGAATCGCTCGGCATCGACGCGGCGACTCGCGGTTGGCGAGTTGAAGGCAGACGGTCGGCGGGATCGTAGCACGATCAATCCGCGCGTCTCGTAGCAGCCGCCATTATTCCAGCCGGGGTGCCGAGGGGAAAACGCGGGCCAGAACTGTCGCACCCCCTATCATCTGCGAATGCAACCGTGGTGGATGTCGGTCGTCGCATCGCTGTGCGGCGTCACCGTTGGGTTCGCGCTCGCTCAATCGAAGGACTGGTGGTCGCGGCGCAGACGCCGCAAGACGCATTGGGCGGCAATCGGCGCCGAGCTTGAGTTCTGTCGGCGTATGGCCGAAACCTATGAGCGCGATCCAGTATTGGCACCGCTGTATCGGTTGCCCACGATGGCTTACCGAAATTCACTTGCCTCCCTGCTGGCGGATGCCGCATTGAACGGCGAAGAACTGAACGCGGTGATGCAGTTCTTCATCGAGGCCGAAACACTGAATCGAGGGCTGGACTTGGCGCAAGAGGCTCGCGCGGGCAATAACGAGAAGGCACTAGCGGAAGAAGTTCGGCGCAACACGGCCAAAGCAAGACGGCTCCGACCTGTTATCCCAGGAGAGACGCAAGCCGACCACTACACGCCCGCGCGCATCGTTATCGACAAACACGTCTGACGGGCGCTTCTCATCAGCCGCCTTTGCTCCACGCCCCGGGCCCGGAAAGGAAAGTCGGGCCAGAAGTGGCGCCGCGTCCCGAATGCGCTCGTTCACCGGGTTACGGTCTTCGCTTGATCTGGTCCCGTATCCTTCGCTTCAGGTTCGCGAATCGCTTGCGGTTCTGTGGAAGTTCGGTTCGCCCAAACTCCGACGAATGGCTCACGGTGTCCGCGAAATAGTGGTCGCGCAACGCAAGCTCCTCTACACGGGCGATGTAGTCCTCAAAGTGGTATTCGAGGAGGTGTTCGAGAAGGCAAGTGCTGAGAGCCATTCGGAGATCGTCATCGGGATGGCAACCCCACTTCCCGATAAAGGCCCACACCTCCTCACGGTCAGTGCGAATGAACTCGCTGACCTCGATGATCGCTTGCCACCTGGGATCTTGTTCGCCTTCGGGGGCTGCTTCCCCCGGTAGAACGCGCTCAGCGGCCGCGATAGCATCCCTCACTGCCATCAGGCTGATCTTATCTTCCGACCCGAGCGCTTCGGCAGAATCGTTCTTCGTGCGTTGACGCTGACTACAAATGGATGTATATACATCTGTGTGCCGCGCGCTCGCCTCGACCCGACTAAACGCAAGCACATGACTTCCATCGAGCTACCGCCCGAGATGAAGGTGGGACTCGACCGCGTGCGCGAACGCGACGGCATACTTCAGAGTGAGCAGATTCGGCGGGCTGTAGCCGCGTGGCTGAAGGACAGGGGCGTGGACGTAGATGCGCTCAGGACGAAGGCAACCAGGGCGAGCAGCAGGGGGAAACGAACATGAGGGCAGCGATCTACGCGAGGGTGAGCACGGCCGACCAAACCTGCGAGAACCAGCTAATCGATCTGCGGCGCTACTGTGCCGCCCGTGGATGGGACGCGACCGAATACGTGGATACGGGCGTCAGCGGCGCGAAGGACCGGCGACCCGCGCTCGATCAACTCATGGCGGATGCCCGCCGCCGGAAGGTGGACACCGTCGTCGTGTGGCGTCTGGACCGCTTTGGGCGCAACCTGCGGCACCTGATCACCGCCATCGAGGAACTGAACGCAGCGGGCGTGTCCTTCGCCAGCTTGGGCGAGAACATCGACACCGCCAGCCCCACCGGTCGGCTCCTGCTGGGGATCATGGGTTCGTTTGCGGAGTTTGAACGGGAGCGCATTCGGGAGCGCGTCCACGCTGGGCTGGCCCGCGCACGCCGTCAGGGGAAGAAGCTCGGTCGGAAGCGCCAGCGCATCCCCGCCAGTGACCTTCAGCGGGTCGCAGGGCTGTCCGTCAGGGAAGCGGCACGGGTTCTCGGGGCGCCCGCGTCTCGGGTCCACGGCGAGCGTCTGCGGGTGTTTGGAAATGGTCCCGGGCAGGATCCGCAGATCGTTGAGGAAACCGGCATGGCGATGCCGCCTGCCTAGGCGTTTGGGATTCAGTAGGTAGATCAACGCGCCTGCTCGATACGGGGACGATCAGCCGATACAAACAGTAGCGCCTATGGCAAAACGTCGCCCCCGCTTCCCACCCGAACCGCCCGACCCGTTGCCCGAATATCGCGAGTGGACCGACCACAGCTACAACCCAGGCTACTGGCCGTCTGTCGGAAAGACGCCACCGACGCTGAAGAACCTGTGGTCTACGAAAGACCGCCGCTGGCTTGGGATGCTCTATGTCGCGGCACCCGTGATTGGGGCAATCTTCGCGCTTCGTCGTGGCGTCATGCCTACTCGGGATCAGTTGTTGATCGCGAGTCTCGTTGCCGGGATCTGTCTTGCGTTGGGGCTGGTTATGCTGTTTTCGCGCGACGGGGCGAAGACGCGACTCAAGAAGCCGTAGAGCTACCTCGGTCGCGTCCCAGCAAGTTCCACAATCCGCCAACCGTCCCGACGCGCGCGACAATCTAACCGGAGGGATCCCACCACTCGACATCAACCGGATTCACATTCAGGTTGGCGTTTACCAGCGCGATGTCGTCAGCCGTATGCTCCCGACATGTCGGGGAAGGCTGATCGATACCGAAGAGAACATCGTCTTCACCCTCGCGCCCCAGAACAACACCCACACATCCACACGTCAATTCGGCACGTCTGGAGAGCGCGATTGCCCCTGCCTTGACTGGCTCAAACGTCATCGCTGCTTCTCGCCAGCCGCCCCGACGCGCCCAGGCGCTGTGTAGGCACCGTGGAGAACTGCCACCACGCCGACGCGAACCGCCACTGGATGGGAATTATGTCGTTCACGAATCCACGGCAGTAATCCCATGCCGCGCGGCAAACTCATCATCCACCTCAATTACTGAGACGGCTGGTTCAGCGCCGGTTGGCCAATGAACCCACGCCCGAACATAGCGCCCACGTCCGCGATACCGCCCAACGCACTCTGCGGAATCCGCCCCTGAGAGGAAACAAACCCATAGCTTCTGTCCCCGACGGAACGTCTCGGTATCGCGCGGTGCCCGCATCAGCCGCACGCGCGTCATTAGCGTTTCTTCGCCGCCTTCCGCTGCCGCTCGCCCGACGCCCTGTCCATCATTGTTCCGGTTTGATCCTCGCAAGGAACGCTTCGGGATCACGCACGAACGCGAAGGTTCGCGACCGATGAATTGCCGCCAGCAACTCTCGCTCTGACGGTCGAAGCACATGGCGATCCTCGGTGACAAACAGCAGCCCGTGTATCCGAGCAACTGCGGCAATGCCCCTGAACGAACTGAAGCGACAGGTGTCGCACGTCGATCCGCCCGAACACCTCCACGGCTTCCCGACCTTCGTGGGATAAATCGATGCGGTCGCCGTCCTCGTCACCCCAGGTGGCAATGTTTGCGCTCCATGAGCGGCGCCGTGGCAGCAGCGCCGAGATGTCACGCCTCAGAGCGTCGATGCCGTCGAACCCGCGCCACCAAGCCATCTGGTCATAGTCAGCTGCGCTGATAGTGACAGGTTGGACCGCAGTGCGATCCAAAACCTCGGTCGCCGGAACCAGATGAAAGTCGAACTGCCACGCCGCCATCGGTATGCCCGTCTGCGTCATGTTGGCACGATCCGCCAAGCGCGCTGACCACCCGACCCCACCCCCTACACCCCCGACAATCCAACCCCCCGTCCCGGCGATCAATGCCTCCGCGAAATGCGCGAGGAAACATCGCTACGGCAGAGCAAGAGGCTGGCTCGACCCACCTGCAGCAGTGACAGGGCGATCTCGATGATGTTCCGTTTGTTCCGGGTGTTCCGGCTCTACGAAGAGACCCAGTGGGTGTAGCCTGCTCTGGGTGGGTCAAAGGTCGTTGGCAGTTTCTGAACGACCAGCCCCAGCGGCTCAGGCGGCTGTGTGCGACGCGATGGCGAAGCACGGGATTAGGATCCCGTAATGCATGACACCCGAGAATGTGTTGCGGCGAATCCTCGTGGCAGTTTCAACGGATCGGTGGCAGGAAACAGTCGCTCCGTGGCTTGAGGTGCCTCTCAGCGACGGGACGCGTGCGAGCACAATACGTCGACCTGCAAACGTTGGATGTATCAAACCCGAGGCTGTCAGAACCGTTTGTCAACGGGCCTGAAGCGAGAGTCCTCGTTTCTTCCCGAAGTCTGCCTTACCTCGCGGTTCTTTGCCGTGATTCCAACGCGCAGTGGCGGTTGCGATTCTTCGAGTCTCAGTGCCCCGCTTGCTTCGGCACGGGCGTTCTAGGCGACCATCCAGATTGGCAGATTTGCCTTTCCTGCGGCGGCACCGGATGGGGCGGTGTTGTTTGAGCTTCTTTCAGTCACGGACGTTGGCAGCGGCGGTCACCCAGCGTGAGACCCGGCACGCGGAGTTCACCAAAGCAGCTGCAGCAGGCAGAGGCAGCTGCCTCTGAAAAACCCGGAACATCTGGAACAGACGGAACACCGAGGGGCCGGGACCTGCCACCGCTGGCGCCGCTGTCATGGCGGGAGAGGAACTTTTTCTTCCACTGACGCCTTCGTGAAAAGAAAAAGGTTTTGGAAGTGGGGTGGCAGCTATGGCAGCTACGGCACTCCAACCGGGAAACGTGACCGGAGCGACGAGGCCCTGAGTGTCCGCATCCGTCCCCTCCCCCATGCCTATGTCCGCAGCTGTTCATTCCCCGGCTCGATACGGGAGGGAACACATGCGGACAAGGCCGCGAGCGAACCCGGTGACGACGCCGAGGGGTTCATCCCCCGAGGCATTGCCGCCATTCGCACTCGCTTGTTCAACCATGAGCGCACCAACTAATCATCCACAACCCGAACCGTCGCGATCTCAGAGAACCTTACAACACCGAGGCGGAGCTGACCGTTCCATCGGGTTGCTGGACGGCATCCAGCACCACGTCGTCGGGTGTCACCCACATGACCTCGCCAATGACGGTGTCGCCATCTATGCAGGTCAACTCGACACGCTTGTTCTTGCTCGCGTTGAGGACGGCGAGATCGTGTTCCGTCATTGACCATCAGGATACTGCCGCTACCGCAACCGATTCAGGATCGATAATCCCTGATGTGGCCGCTGGAGATCCTCGGTCAGGAGGTGTAGGTATTTCATCGTCGTGCTGATCTCCGAGTGCCCGAGGATGATCGACAGCCGCACCACGTCGCCCCCCGCACGCAGGTATTGAGTCGCGAACGTGTGCCGCAGCAGATGGAAGCCGCTCTGTGGCAGACCGAGCCGCTTCAGGAAACAGTAGTGGCTGCGAAGCGCGTTGCGCTGCTCCCATTTGCCGCCTTCACGCGCCGGGAACATTCGGTTAGACGTGACCTCGGCCTTGTCCTTAAACTGGCTGAAGCGGAACAGCACCTTCCGCAACTCGATGGACACCGGCACCCGCCGTTCCTTGCGGCCCTTGCCGTAGACGGTCAACAGCAGGTTGTCGAGATCGAAGTCGGCAACTCGCGCGTTCAAGACTTCCTCGATCCGACATCCGGTGTCGAGGATGGTGGAGACGAGCGCGTAGACCCGCCAGTGGGCGAACGTCTTCGGGCGGTAGGTGACGATGGCCTTCAATGCGGTGTCGTCGTGCGTCTTGATGATGCGCTTCTCCAACCGTTGCGGCTTGAGCTTGACCTGCACGGTGAGTTCACACTGATCGTGCAGCCAGCGACAGAAGGCATTCATCGCACGCAGCCACGTATTGCACGTCACGGGTTTCACGCCGCGCTCGCGGAGATGAACGACGAAGTGTTGAAGGTCGGTCTTGCGGATCAGCGGGTCGGCGTCACCGCGTTCCGGTGCATCCCGTTGACTGGCGGTGAATGCTTTCCACGCGGACTCATACCACTCGCGTGTCGAGATCGTGACGTTGTTGATGTAGGTGCGCTCGCGAAGGAACTGCTGGAAAAGTTGTTCGAGACGAGACATGGAGCCAGACGGTCCTTTCCGACCTGACTGACTTCACTGATTCGCCGCACCCGATTGATCGTGTGGAGGTTGGCGCGCCCTGCAGGACTCGAACCTGCGACCTCCTGGTTCGTAGCCAGACGCTCTATCCAGCTGAGCTAAGGGCGCGGACGTATAAGCGGTCTCCGCGCGTCACGACCACGGTCGAACGACGCGGCGGATCCGCCGATGGCGAGGCGCCCTCTTCGATCCGTCCGAGGGCGCACAAACGAAAACTATAACACGCGTCAGTTGGCGGAGGGTCGCGGGTCGAGGCCGAGGATGCTGCCGGCCTGACGCGCCGCGCGCTCGTCGCGCGCCGACGACCGCTCGGCCGCGGCAACGATGTCGGAGAGATCGATCGCGGGAAGAGACGATGCAGGCTGCCCGGCCGCGGATGCCGCCGTCGGCTCCTGCCCAGCGGCCTTGGGCTCGGAGCGGGGCCCGGGACGAGGTTCCGGGCGCCGCCGCGCCGCGGGCGGAGCAGGAGCCTTCGCGGCGAGCGCCTCGGCGCGCCCGCGGCGGTACCAGAGGACCTGCGCCGCGGCCCACGCCACCCAGATCACCCACCCGGCCCTGACCGCCGGCGGCAGCGCGTTCACGGTCGCGATGACATCAGCCACGGCTGCTTTCCTCCACGTCCTTCACTGCGTCCACGTGAACCGCGGACGCGACGCCAGCGAGTACTGCGTCAGCAGCGTCTCGAAGATCGGCGCCCGCACGCTCTCCTGCGTCATCGCCGTCCGCAGCGCTTCGTCGACGTTGGTCCCCGGGTCGTGATCGAGAACCAGGATGATCACCACGCGACGCTGGTCCGAGGTGTCGCGCGCGCTGCCGAACGTCGGCTGGTGGTGCCCCGCGTTGAGCTTCCGCATCGGAATCGGCCTGGCCAGCGACGACCGCACCCAGACCGCAATCTGCTCGGCGCGGCGCCCGGCGCGCCGCTCCTCGAGAGCGCGCCCGGCCTCGAAGGCGACGCCCGGCGCGATCTCCTCGGAGCTGGCGCCGACGCAGATGATCTCCTGGGCCGTGTTCAGCACGCGCTTCATCTCCGGCGTGAACACCGGCCGGGCGCCCCCGTTCTCGAGCGTCTCCGCCGAGCTGAGACGCCAGCGGAATTCGTCCGTGAAGAGCAGGATCCGGAACGTCGCCTGACGGCCCGCGGCGTCCGACGCGCCCTTGACGATCACGTCGCGCTTCACCTCCGGCGGCGTCGGCGGCACACGCGCGCGCAACACGTCCTCGACGGTCGCGAACGTCAGCGCCCCGCCGAAGAGAACGGCCGCGAGCGTCGAGAGACACCACAGCACGGCATGCGTGCGTGAACGCCAGCGTCGGCGGGACATCGGGTCGGTGGTCGGCACGGTCGAATCCTCGGAAGACCCGGCTGCACGATCGCCGCCATTGCACGCGCGCGCACCCGCGGGCGGCGGCGGGCATGCGGCCCGCCGGGGCCGGTGACACAACTTGGCAGCCTGCAAAAGTTTGTCACGCGTCTCGGTTGCCTCGTATGATGCGCACCACGTCAGCGGGCAGCGGCTCCGCATCGTCCATCGCGCCGCGCAGGGAGGAAACCGTAATGCGGGCCACCGTCGTTGTAATCGCATTGGCCGTCGCGGCGATCTCTGTCGCCAGCCCCGTCTCGACCTCCGCGCAGACGGCCGCAGGCTGGACAAATCTGTTCAACGGCAGAGACCTGGGCAACTGGAACGTCACCGGCAACGCCGACTGGCGCGTCGCGGACGGCGTCATCGAGGCCACCAAGGCGCGCGGCTTCCTGGTGACGAAGGAGTCGTACACCGACTTCGAGATGCGCGCCGACGTCTGGGTGACCGCCGACTCGAACGGCGGCATCCTCTTCCGCATCACCAAGCCCGAGGACCCCGGCATCGAGAACGGCTACGAGCTGAACATGAACGACAAGCGCGCCGATCAGACCGGCCGCACCGGCTCGATCGTCAACGTCGCCAAGCCGCTGGTGCAGTACGACTCCGGCGGCAAGTGGACGACGGTCGTGATCACCGCGAAGGGGCCGCACATGGTCGCAACGCTCAACGGCATCAAGACCGCCGAAGCCGACGACGCGAAGTACGCGCGGGGGCCGGTGTCGCTGCAGGCGGCGGGCGGCATCGTGCGGTACCGCAACGTCGAGATTCGCGAGCTGAAGTAGGCATCCGATGCGCCGCTCAACGACGCTCGCGCGGATTCGCTTCGCCTGCCTCACCCTCATCGTCGCGAGCGCCGCGGTGGTGCCTGCCCAGCGCGCCGCCAGGACGCTGGACATCTACGTCATCGACGTCGAAGGCGGCAACGCAACCCTCCTCGTGTCGCCCTCGGGCGAATCGCTCCTGATTGACACGGGCAACGGCGGAATGGCTGCACCGCGCGACGCCGGCCGCATCGTCGACGCGGCGAAGGATGCCGGCGTCACCCAGATCGACCACCTGATCACGACGCACTGGCATGGCGACCACTACGGCAGCCTCGCGGAGCTGGCATCGCGCATGCCCATCCGGCACTTCATCGATCACGGCGCGAACATCCAGCCGGCCGAAGCAACGGATGCATTCCTGAATACGATCTACCCCGCCCTCTATGCGAAGGGCACCCACACGGTCGCGAAGCCGGGCGACACCGTTCCGTTCGCCGGCGTCACCACCCGCATCCTCGCGTCGGCGGGCCAGGTCGCGCGGGCGCTGCCGGGCGCAGGCAGGCCCAATCCGTTCTGCAACATTCCGAAGAGACCGAGCCAGCCGATCCCCGAGGATACGCAGTCGGTGACGACGCATTTCACGTTCGGCAGGTTCCGCGCGCTGCATCCGGGCGATCTCACGATCGACAAGGAATTCGACCTGATGTGCCCGAACAACCGCGTAGGGACCGTTGACGTGCTTCTCGGCCCGCATCACGGGCAGGACACGTCGAATTCGGAGGCGTTCGTGCACGCGCTGCAGCCGCGGGTCATCGTGATGAACAACGGCACGCGCAAGGGCGGCTGGCCGGCCGTCATGAAATCGTTCTACACGTCTCCCCGCTTCGAGGATCTCTGGCAGATGCATTTCTCGCTGTTGAGCGGACAGGAGTACGCGGCGCCCGGCGTCTTCACGGCGAACGTCGTCGACGAGCAGCCGGCGGCGTTGCCCGTCGCGCCGCTGCCGGCGCCCGGAGCGGACGCCCCGCCCGCGCCGGTGCACAACGGCCGCGCGTACTGGGTGAAGGTGTCGGCGCGCGAGGACGGGACGTTCACCGTCACGAATGCGCGGAACGGATTTTCGAAAGAGTACAGGTAGCGCTATTCCGGGGTCTTCCCCCACGCGCAGGCCGCGTGCTCGACGAGCTCGATGCGGATGCCGCCCGGTGCTTCCACGTATGCGGTGCGGTGGCCGAACTGGTTCGGCGCCGCCGCCGGTTCGGCGGTGAACTTCACCCCCTGCGCCTTCAGCGCGGCGCTCGTCGCGTTCATGCCGACCGGCCCGAAGCCGAGGTGATCGATCGCCCGCCCCTGGCTCGGCGCCGTCCCGTCTCCCTTCGCCACAGCCACGTACGTGCGGCCGTAACGCACCGCATCGCGGCCGGCCATCTTCGTCCGCGACCCGCCGAACGCGGAGACGAACCAGCGCAGCGTGGCGTCGGGGTCGGCCACGCGGAGCGCCACGTGGTGAAACCCGCGCCCCGGCACGTCGTTGACGAGCTCGATCTTCGTGCCCCATGGATCGACGACAACGCCGGGCGAAACCACCCTGGCGCCCGCCGCCTCGAGCTCCTTCGTCTTGCCGGCAACGTCGGCGACCGAGAAGCCGATGCTGTCGATGACGCCGCCCTCGCTCGGCTTCGCATCGGGCACGCGCAGGAAGATCAACTGGACGGGCAGCGGCCGGCGGCCGGCGAACGGCTCGAAGATAACCCGTCCCGGGTTTTCGCCCACCTGCCCATCCAGGTTTCGCGTGTACCAGTCGTACGCCTTGTCGGGATCCGGCACCGCGAGGTGAACGTGGTCGTACGGAACGCCGCCCGGGGCCTGCGCCGCGGCCGGGACTGCCAACGCCGCCGCCAGGAGCATGCCGCAGCGAAGCGAGCGAATCTTCATGACAACGGTCATCTTATGCCACCGGCTTGTGGGAGAGAATTGGTGCCATGAAGAAAGCGCTTGCGGTATTGATCGGCGTCCTGGCGGTCGCGGCGCCGGCAGCCGCGCAGCTTCCGGAGCGGCTCGACGCCGCACTGACCGCGATTTTCGGCCGCAACGAGTACGCCCCTGACGCGTTCGGCCCCGTCGTCTGGATCGACAACGGCAGCCGGTACGTCACCATCGACCGGGAGGGGCTGACCGCCCACGACACCGCGTCCGGTGAGACGAGGCTGCTGGCGACGGCAGCGGAGCTGAAACCGGCCGGGACGATCGCCGCCGTCTCGTTCTCGAGCGACGCGTCGCAGGCGCTGCTGTTCACCAACAGCCGGAAGGTGTGGCGGCTCAACACGCGCGGCGACTACTGGGTGTTCGACCTTCGCAGCCGCCGGCTCCGCCAGCTCGGAAAGGATGCGCCGGCCTCGTCGCTGATGTTCGCGAAATTCTCTCCGGACGGAACCCGCGTGGCGTACGTCCGCCAGCAGAACCTGTACGTCGAAGACGTCGGCAGCGGACGCGTGACCGCCCTGACCGGCGGTGCCAGCCGCGACCTCATCAGCGGGACGTCGGACTGGGTCAACGAGGAGGAGCTCTTCATCCGCGACGCCTTCGCCTGGAGTCCTGACGGCCGCCAGATCGCATACCTGCAGTTCGACACATCTGGCGTGGGCCGCTTCAGGCTGATCAACAACACCGACGCGCTCTACCCGACGATCACCGAGTTTCCGTATCCGAAGGTCGGGACGAAGAACTCCGCCGTGCGGCTGGGCGTCGTGCAGGCCGGAGGTGGAGCGACGCGCTGGATGAACGTGCAGGGCGATCCGCGCGAGCACTACATCCCCCGGTTCGAATGGATCGATGCGACGACGCTGGCGCTCCACCACGAGGAGCGCCGCCAGAACGCGGATGAACTGCTGCTCGCCAACAGCCGCACCGGCGCCGTGACGAACGTCTACGGCGAGACGTCGAAGACGTGGCTCGACGCGACGGACCCGATGGCGATGGATCCCGTTCGCACGGCGTACTGGCTCCGCAACGGCAGTCTCTTCACGTGGATCAGCGACAAGGACGGGTGGCGGCACGTCTACGCCGTCTCGCGCGAGGGAGGCCAGGAGACGCTGGTGACGCGGTTCGAAGGAGACGCGATGAACGTGGTCGCCGCCGATCAGGCGCGCGAGGTGCTGTATTTCATCGCCTCGCCCGACAACGCGACGCAGCGGTACCTGTACGCGGGCAGCGTGAAGGACGGCGCGGTCACCAGGATCACTCCGCCCGGCACGGCCGGGACGCACAGCTACGACATCTCGCCCGATGCCCGATGGGCGATCCACACCTGGTCGAGCGCCGACGCGCCGCCGCGCACCGAGCTGGTCTCGCTGCCCGATCACAAGGTCGTGCGGACGCTGGTCACCAACGAGGCGCTGGCACGCAAGGCGGCTCCGCTGCTCGGGCAGCCGACGGAGTTCGCGAAGGTGACCATCGACGGAGGCATCTCGATCGACGCGATGGTCGTGAAGCCATCCGGCTTCGATCCCGCGCGCAAGTATCCCGTCTTCGTGTACGTCTACAGCGAGCCCGCGGACACGATGGTGGACGACCAGTGGGCGACCGTCCGCCTGCTCTTCCGCGCCATGGCCGACGAGGGATACGTCGTCCTGACGTTCGACAACCGCGGAACGCCCGCGCCGAAGGGCGCGGCGTGGCGCAAGGCGATCTACGGCGCGGTCGGCGACGTCAACCCGCGCGAGCAGGCCGCGGCCCTCACGCAGTTCGCCAGGGAGCACAGCTGGGTGGACAGCTCGCGCGTCGCCATCTACGGCCACAGCGGCGGCGGCTCGGCAACGCTGAACGCGATGTTCAAGTATCCCGACCTCTACAAGGTCGGCATCGCGGGCGCGCCGGTGCCCGACCAGCTGCTCTACGACACCATCTACCAGGAGCGCTACATGGGGCTGCCCGGCGACAACCCGGAAGGCTACCGCCGCGGCTCGTCAATCAATTTCGCGGAGGGACTGCGCGGGCACCTGATGCTGATGCACGGCACCGGCGACGACAACGTGCACCTGCAGAACACCGAGCGGCTCGCGAACAGGCTCGTGGAGCTCGGAAAAGACTTCGACGAGATGGTGTACCCGAACCGGACGCATGCGCTGAGCGAGGGACCGGGGACGACACTCCACCGGTGGCACACGGTCATGCGCTACGTGTTCGAACACCTTCCGCCCGACGCCGCCGTCAGCGCTGCGCCGGCGCGGGAACGTACGCGCTGACCCCCTGGCGAGTCGGAGTCGGATACACCTCGTTCACGACTCTGACTCGCCTACGGCGCGGTGGCGAGTCAGAGTCGGATACACATCGTTCACGACTCTGACTCGCCTACGGCGCGTTGGCGAGTCAGAGTCGGATACAGGGCGTTGATGACTCCGACTCGCGTACGGGGCGACTCAAGGTGGCAGAAACCGCGATGTTGGCCCCTGCCCCCAAGGTGCATTGCCCTCGCTCAGAACTCGTAGCGCACGCCGAGCTGGACCGTTGTCGGCACGGCGCCGGGCCGAAGCGTCGTGAGCCGCAGGAAGTCGGTCGATCGCCGGTCGCCGATCGGATTGTCGAAGTTCGCGCGGTTGGTCACGTTGAAGACGTCGGCGAAGAGGTCGATGGTGCGGCCCGCCGGCCGCCCGCGGTAGCCGAGGCGCAGGTCCAGCTGGAACAAGCCCGGACCCGTCGCGCCGTTCCGCTTGGCGTCGGCATGAGCGGTATACGGGTTGCGGCCGGTGCCGGTATAGGTGCCCTCCGGAAGCGGTTCCGAAAAGATCCCGTTGCGGTCCTGGTCGAGCGTCGAGTCGGTGAGGCTGAACGGCGCGCCGCTGATCGCGCGCGCGACCCAGCTCACCGCCACGCCCCGGACCTTCGGCACGAGCGCCTGCCCGCTGATGACGAGGTTGTTGCGACGGTCGAAGTTGGTCGGCCCCTCGTTCAAGTCGAGGTGCAGGTCGTCGAGGAACTGGAAGGGATCCAGGGGAATGCCGAGCGCGGACGTATTGCCGCGCGCGTAACCCAGCGTGTACGACACCCGGAAGGAATAGTCCGAGGCGAACCGCTTGACGAGCGACGCTTCGAGGCCGTCGTAGTCGATGCTGCCGGCGTTGACGGGCTGACTCACCTGCGCGGTGAACGCGGGGTCCACCCGCACCAGCGTGGCGGTCCGCGCCGTGCTCGCGCGGACGCCGGGATTGAGGTCGCGCAGGATGAACTGCTCGCGCGCCCGCGTGTGGATGTAGTCGGCGCTCGCCGAGAGGTTCGTCGCAAGCTGCCGTTCGTATCCCGCGGTGAGCTGATCCGAGTACGGAATGGTCCGATCGGGGTTGTCCAGCGTCACCGTGCCGGTGTTCTTGATGCGCGAGCCCGCCGGGAAGAGCGAGGCGAGAAGCGTCCTGTTGACCGTGGGGCCTCCCGCCAGCATCGGATCGGTCGGCAGCGCGCCGACGGACGGTCCCGGATCGGCGTTGTTCGCGGGAAAGAACGCGTTGAACGACGTCGAGAAGACGCCAGCCGTCAGGATGTTGGAAATCAGCTCGAAGTGCGTCTTGTCGTAGAAGCGGCCGTAGCCCCCGCGCACCACCGCCCGGCCGTCGCCGCTGAGATCGTAGGTGACGCCGACGCGCGGCCCGAAATTGTTCTTGTCGACCGGGTATGCGTCAGGGTCGGAGAACCGCGGGTTGTCCACCTCGCGCAGCGGCTGGAGCTCGATGTCGTAGCGCAGGCCCAGGCTGAGCGTCGTCCGCCTGGTCACGGTCCACTTGTCCTGCGCGAACGCGGACCCGAAGTTCGCCTTCTGGAACGTGTTGAGCGTCCCGGGCACACGGACCTCGAGCCGCTCGGGATACGTCCGCGGGTCGGCAGCGCTGAACGGCAGGTCGCTCCGGAAGAAGAAGATGCCGTTGATGTTGTCCTGGGTGGTCGCGCGGGCACCCACGTATTCGAACTGGCCTCCCATCTTGACGTCGTGGGTGCTGCCGCCGCGCGGAATGAACCACGAAAAGGTGTCGTCCACCTGGTAGGCATTGTCGACGCGCGCCTGCGCAACCGGCGACTGCTGATCCACGTAGGTGAGAAACACGAGCGTCGGTTTGAGCGCGGCCTGGTCCTGGCCGTTGGTGTTGAAGCCGGGATTGGCAAACGCCACGTCTTCACGCGTGAAGTTCACGCGCACGGTGTTGACCTTGGTGTTGGAGAGCACGCTGTTCCAGGTTCCGACGACCGTCTGGTCGACGTCGTGCTCCTCGCGCGACGCGTTCTGGGTCACGGTGAGGTTCTGCGCGCCGGCGAACGGCGGCAGGTAGGGGACGATCTGGTTGACCTGCGGCGACGATTCGCGCAGCCACCTGACCGTCCACGTGTTGGCCGCGTTCACCTGGTGGTCGAACCGCAGCAGCGTGTTCCAGACCCGGTCGCGCGTGACGGGCGAGGCGTTGAACTCGGGATGCGAGGGGATCGTGATCGAGTTGGGACGGTTCACCATGACGCGCTCGACGTTGCCGAAAAAGTGCGCCTTGTCGCGGACGACCGGCCCGCCGATGTTGGCGCGGTAGGTCTGGAAGCGCGTGTCCGGCTTGGTGAGGCCGTTCTGCTTGACGAAGAAGTCGGGCTTCGTCATCGACGCGTCCTGGAGCAGCGCGGCGCCGACGCCGTGGAAGGCGTTGGTCCCCTGCTTGCTGATGGCGTTGATGATGGCGCCGGTCGTGCGGCCGAACTCGGCGTCGTACTGGTTGGTGACCACCTGGAACTCGGCGATCGCCTCGACGGGCGTGCGCGCCTGCGACCCGGCCCGCTGGCCGATCACGTCGTCGTTGTTGTTGGCGCCGTCGAGCATGTAGTTGTTGTTGCGCGAGTCGAGGCCGTTGACGCTGACCGCGTCCGACCCGAACGACTCGGTGCTGATGTTGGCGACAATGCCCGGCAGCAGTGCGACCATCCCGACGAAGTTGCCGTTGATCGACGGAAGCGTCGACACCTCGCGCGTGGTCACGTTGCCGCCGATCTGCTTCGAGGTGGTGTCGACGAGCGGCGTCTCCGCGGTGACCGACACGCTTTCGGTGAGCCCGCCGATCTCGAGCGCGAGGTCGAGCGTCGTCGTGCGGCCGAGATCGAGCCGGACGTCGCTGCGCATGTATTTCTTGAATCCGGTGAGTTCCGCGGCTATCGAGTAGGTGCCGGGAGCGAGCGCGGTCGCGAAGTAGGTGCCGTCGCCGTTGCTGACCACTTCGCGATACACGCCCGTCGCCTGGTTGGTGATCGTGATGGTCACGCCTGGGAGGGCCCCGCCCTGCGCGTCGAGCACGCGCCCCCGGAGCTCCGCGGTGCTCTCCTGCGCGATGGCGGCGCCGCTCGCCATCATCAATGCCGCGAGACAAGCCAGCGTCATGTAAGTTCGCACGTCATTTCCTCCTGCGTGTGACAGCCGAAAACGACTTTTGTTACGGATGAGGCCGCGATCCACCCGCGGACGAAGCAGGCCGCCGCGCCGCTGACGACGCGGGTGCCGCATGCGATGTTCCCACATTCTCCCTGCCCGGTCCCACCGCGGCGCGGCTCAGCCGGGTGGACGTCGATTCAATTCAATAGGCGGCTGGCGCCGGTACGTACGCGCTCACCGTGCTTTCGTGGCCGCCGGCGTCGACCGCCGCGACGCCGAAGACGCGGTCGTCGATGTTCGAGTGCGGCAGCGTGTACTCGGTCACGTTGCCGACGTAGATCTCATGCTCCCAGTCGGGCGCCCACGCCTCCCGCCAGAAGATCCGGTACCCGGCCGCGCCGGGCGACGCGGTCCATCGCAGGTGCGCGTCGTAGCCCGAGGGCTGCCGGTCGATCGTCGGCTGGCCGCGCTCGTTGGCCACCGCCGGCGGCGGCGGCGCGAGCGCCAGCACCGCCATCGCCGCGGCGTTCACCCGCGCGTTCTGGCCGAGGTACGCAAACGACACCCCGTCGATGGTGTCGTTCGCGTTGTGCTGCATCGAGTAGTTCTCCCGCGATTCGCGGAACCCGACCGCGGCGAACCCCTCGAGGTTCCACGCGGTGTGGTCGCCGCCGCGGCCGAACCGATCGCGGCGCGACATCAGGCGGACGCGGTGCGACGGCACGTACCGCGCCGCAATCCGCCGCGTGAACATCGCGAGCGCGCGCGACGGGGAGTCCTCCGGCCCGTCCGAGTAGAGGCGAATGGTCGCGCCGTCGGACGTGCCGTCGCCGCCGGTGGCGCCGCCGACGATGTCGTTGTTGAAGACCGCCTGGACGGGCACGCGATCCGCCTTCATCCGGCGGGCGTGCGCCCGCGCGCCGATCAGGCCCTGCTCCTCGCCGGCGACCGCGGTGAAGACCAGCGTCGCGTCGAAGTCGATCCCGCTCTCCGCGAACGCGCGTGCGAGCTCCATCACCAGCACCGTGCCGCTGCCGTCGTCGTCCGCGCCGGGCGCGTCGGCGTTGTCGGCCGGCGTACCGTAGCCGCCGCCGCCCGTGTTCAGTCCGGCCTGCCCCTGCGCGCCGAGGTTCACCGTGTCGTAATGGCCGCTGACGTAGATGCGCCGCGCCGATCGTCCCGGCAGGACCGCGACCACGTTGCGCAGCTCGACGTCGCGCGTGATGCGTCCGCCCTTCGGAATCTGATGGGTGTCGAAGGCGACCTGGAGCCGGGAACTGGACCGCGCGAGCTCGTCGACGATCCACTGGCGCGCGGCGCCGATGCCGCGCGTAGCCGACGTGGCGTCGGACAGCGTATTCCGCGTGCCGAAGGCGACCAGCGTCCGCAGCAGCTGCTCCATGCGGCTTTCGGAGATCGACGCGACCAGTTTCGCGATGCGTGCGTCGACGTCGGCCGGCGCCGCGGACTGCGCGCGCAGGCCTGTATTGATCAGGATCACACATGCCGCGACAGCCACCGGAACGACGCGCAGGGGTCGGATGGGCCTCATTTCCGCGCGCTATTCTCGCCGGGTGAGGGTGTCAGGTGAAGAGAAATCTATAATCGGCGCGTGAGCGTCTCGGAGCACAAGAGTCACGCGCCCGCCTCCGTCGCCTGCTTCGTGTTGACCGTCAGCGACACGCGAACCGAGGCGAATGACACCGGCGGTCAGGCGATCCGTCAGCTCCTCGAGACCGGCGGTCATGTCGTCAGCGGCCACGCGATCGTGCGCGACGACCCGGACGCGGTGACGCGCGCGGTGTCGGAACGGCTGTCCGATGGCGCCACGCAGGTCGTCATCACGACCGGCGGCACCGGCATCACGTCGCGCGACGGGACGTTCGAGGCCATCGATCGGCTGCTCGAGAAGCGGCTCTCCGGCTTCGGCGAGCTGTTCCGCATGCTCAGCTACGAGCAGATCGGCGCGGCGGCGATGATGAGCCGGGCGACCGCGGGCCGCGCGCAGGGCAAGGCCATCTTCGTGCTCCCCGGCTCGCCCGATGCCGTGCGTCTCGCCATGACGAAGTTGATTCTTCCGGAGCTGGGCCACGTGGTGCAGCAGCTGCGGAGATAGAGGGCAGTTGGTGGTTCGTGGTTGGGAGTGGACGATCGTAGAGGCGGACCTTTAGGTCCGCCTGGGGATCGTAGAGGCGGACCTTCAGGTCCGCCTGGGGATCGTAGAGGCGGACCTTTAGGTCCGCCTGGCGGAGAGGCATGAGCACGAAGATGCGGCCGTTCGGCGACACGATCTCGCTCGAGCAGGCACGGGCGGTGATCGACGGTGCGCTCCGGCCGATCGATCGCATCGAGCGCGTGCCTCTCGACCGCGCGCACGGCCGCGTGCTCGGCCTGGACGTCGTCGCCACGGCCGACGTTCCCCCATTTTCCCGCGCCGCCATGGACGGCTATGCGGTGCGCGCAGCCGATACGGCCGGGGCGTCGCCCGCGCATCCCGTGGAGCTCGCCTGGATCGAGAAGGTGTTCACGGGCCAGATGCCGCAGCGAACCGTCGGCCACGGCGAATGCACCGAGATCGCCACCGGGGCGCCGATGCCCCGCGGCGCGGATGCGGTCGTGATGGTCGAGCAGACGGCCGCCGACGACACGCGGATCCGGATGTTCGCGGCGGCGGAGCCCGGCCAGAACATCGGGCGGCAGGGCGCCGACATCCGGAACGGCCAGACCGTGATGCGGCCGGGCGAGGTGCTCAACGCGAGCCGCGTGGGAGCGCTCGCCGCCCTCGGCCTCGCGCACGCCGAGGTCTATGCAAAGCCTCGGGTCGCGATCCTTTCCACCGGCAACGAGATCGTCGATCCGGGCCGGCGGCTCGAGCCGGGGCAGATCTACGACATCAACCGGTTCACGCTCGCCGCGGTCATCGAGGAGCACGGCGGCCTCGCGTCGCCGCATCGCACCGCGGCGGACACCATCGACGACCTCTCGCGCGCGCTCGACGAGAGCTTCGAAGACGACATCCTGGTGTTTTCAGGGGGCACGTCGGTCGGCGAGCGCGACCTGATTCTCGACGCGCTGAGCCAGAAGGGCGAGGTGCTCTTTCACGGCATCTCCGTGAAGCCCGGCAAGCCGACGGCGTTCGGCCTGGTGCACGGAAAGCCCTTCTTCGGCATGCCCGGCTACCCGGCGTCGTGCCTGTCGAACGCGCACATCCTGCTGGTGCCGGCGCTGCGGCGCATCGCGCGGCTGCCGCCGCACGCGGTGAAGACCGTCACGCTGCCGCTCGCCCGCCGCGTCGTCTCGGCGAAGGATCGTCATCAGTTCTACACGGTGCGCGTCGCCGACGGCACGGCGATACCGGCCTACAAGGCGTCGGGCGACATCACGAGCATGTCGCAGGCGGACGGCTACTTCGAGATCGCCGCGGAAACCGCCGTGGTCGAGGCCGGCGAGCTGGTCGACGTGACGCTGTTCTGAGCTAAGATCCCCGCGACATCGGAGGATTCGATGCGGACGACACTCCTTGCCGCCGTCGTGGGCGTGGCCCTCCTGCTCGCCGCCGTTCCGGTCGTCGCACACCACTCGTTCGCGGCCGAGTTCGACGCCGACAAGCCGTTCAAGCTCACCGGCATCGTGACGAAGATCGAGTGGCAGAACCCGCACACGTTCTTCTACCTCGACATCGCCGACGAGCGCACGAAGAAGGTGACGAACTGGGCCTTCGAGATGGGGAGCCCGAACGGGCTGATGCGCAACGGCTGGACGCGCAACACGCTGAAAGTCGGCGACGCGGTCACGGTCGAGGGGAGCCTGGCGAGGGACGGGAAGCCGTACGGCAACGCGCGCACCGTCATCCTCAACAGCACGGGCAAGCGTCTGTTCGCGGCCTCCAGCCAGACGGAAAACCCATGATCCTCTGGGTGCGCGTCGGCCTCGCGGTGATCATCGCGATTGCGGCGGCCCTCTACTCGGCGGAGGCGCAGGGGCCCGGGGCGCGACGGAGCCCCGAACCGACGCCGCGCCTGGCGGACGGGACGCCCAACCTCGGACGCGTCGCCGGCGAAAAGGGCGTGTGGGACGTCCCCTACATCCAGAACATGGGGATGCGGATCCCCGGCCCCGACGGCAGGACGGCCGCGGAGCGCGCGACGCCCGGCGCCGGGCGCGGCGGCGCGAAGGCGGAGCCCGACGTGCCGTTCCTCCCCTGGGCGCGGGCGATCTACGACTACAACTCGAAGAACAACTCGAAGTACGACCCCGAAGGCTACTGCCTGCCTCCCGGCGGCCCGCGCATGATGGCGACGCCGTACCCGATGGAAATCATCCAGCAGCCGGAGCACAAGCGCATCGTGATGATCTTCGAGGGGGCCACGCACATCTGGCGCGAGATCTACATGGACGGCCGAGCGCATCCGCAGGGCGACGCGCTGAACCCGACATACCTCGGCCACTCCGTCGGCCGTTGGGACGGCGACACGCTCGTCGTGGACGTCGTCGGCTTCAACGAGAACACGTGGCTCGACTACTACGGGCACCCGCACACCGACCTGCTGCACGTGGTGGAGAAGTTCACGCGCCCGAACAAGGGGACGCTGCACTACGAGGCGCTCGTCGACGACCCCGGCGCCTATTCGCGCCCCTGGACCGTGGCGTGGAACATTCCGTGGAGCGGGGAGAGCGAGCTGACGGAATACATCTGCCAGGAGAACAACAGGTACCTGCAGAAGCTCACCGACGACTTCGGCGAGCCGCTGTTCGGGCCGCGCTAGTTTCGCACCAGTCGGAAGTTGCCTTTCGCGCCGCCCTGGGTCCACGTGCCGCTCAGCACGCGGTGGGCGGAGCCGATGTTCTCGATCCTCCCGTCGATGACGACGCCGCTCGCCTCGAGATGGACCTGCCAGGTGTCGGGATCGAGTGAGGCCTTCGTCAGCGGGAGCGCGCTCGGTCCCGGGTTGATGGCGCCCGTGATGGCCTTGCCGTCCCACTGCATCTCCAGCAGGACGCGCGTGCGCTGCGCCGCGGTCGGACCCCAGTCGCCGCTCCACGACCCTTTCAGCGGGTGGCCGTATTGGCCGGCCGCCTGCACCGCGGCAAGCAGGCCGATGACGAGCGCGAGTCTGTAGGCAGCGGGCCGCATCAACCCTCCTTGCGGGTTGACTATACTTCCTGAACGTGTCCGAGTCCCAACGGGAGGTCGCGGCAAGCATCGGCGTGCCTGCCGCGCGCCGTCACATCTTCCTCTGCTGCGATCAGACGAACCCGAAGTGCTGCGAGAAGGATCGCAGCCTCGAAGCCTGGAATTTCCTGAAGCGCCGCCTGAAGGAGCTGAAGCTGTCCGAGCAGGGCGGCGTCCTGCGCACGAAGGCCAACTGCCTGCGCATCTGCGAGGGCGGACCGATTGCCGTCGTCTATCCGGAAGGCGCGTGGTATGGCGAGTGCGATCCGCCGGTGCTCGAGCGGATCATCCAGGAGCATCTCATCGGCGGGCGCGTGGTGACCGAGCATGCGATCACGGTGCATCCGCTCGACGAAAGGGCCGGCTGAAGCCGGCCCCTAGGTATTCATAACGGCCCGTGCGTGTTCGGATCCCGGACCCCGGATCCCGGATCCCGGCCAGCCTTAAAGGCCCTTGTTCACTTCGGCCCAGTTCACGACGTTCCACCACGCCGTGATGTAGTCCGGCCGCCGGTTCTGGTATTTCAGGTAGTACGCGTGCTCCCAGACGTCGAGGCCGAGAACCGGAGACTTCCCGTCCATGAGCGGGTTGTCCTGGTTCGGCGTGCTGACGATCGAGAGCTTGCCGCCGTCCTTCAGCAGCCACACCCAGCCGCTGCCGAATCGACCGGCGCCCGCCTTGCCCCACTCGGTCTTGAAGTTGTCGAAGCTGCCGAACGAGGAGTTGATGGCATCGGCGGCCTTGCCCGACGGCGCGCCGCCGGCGCCCGGCGCCATCCATTTCCAGAACTGCGAGTGGTTCCAGTGGCCGCCGCCGTTGTTGCGGACCGCGGTGCGGATGTCTTCAGGAACGCTGTTGATGCCGCGGCACAGGTCCTCGAGACTTTTCGAGTTCAGCTCGGGATGCTTCTCGAGCGCAGCGTTGAGATTGGTGACGTAAGCCTGATGATGCTTCCCGTGATGAATCTGCATCGTCTGCGCGTCGATGTGCGGCTCGAGCGCGCCGAAATCGTACGGGAGCTTCGGAAGTTCGTGCGCCATGCATCCTCCTCGTCGATCGAACGAAGAAGGCATCGTACATCAAAACTCCCAACTCCCAATTGCCAACTGCCAAGCAGCACAGCATTGCGACGACATGCCGTTCGGAAGTTGGAAGTTGGCGATTGGCCGGTTCAGCGGATGGCCAGCATCCGATCGAGCGCGGCCTTCGTCCAGTGCTTCTGCTCGTCGGGCACGACGATGCGGTTGTGCACGCGCCCCTCGACCAGCTCTTCGAGAATCCAGAGCAGGTGGTTCGGCGAGACCCGGAACATCGTCGAGCAGAGACAGCCGAACGTGTCGAGCGACACGACGGTGCGCTCGGGCGCCACTTCGTGCGCGAGGCGATTCACCAGGTGCACTTCGGTCCCAACGGCCCAGACGGATCCGGCCGGGCTGTTCTTCACCGTCTTGATGATGTGCTCCGTGCTGCCGCTGTCGTCCGCGGCCTGCACGACGTCCCACGGCACCTCGGGATGGACGATCACGCGGATGCCGGGATGCTGCTTGCGGACGCTCGCGATCTGCGTGGCGCTGAAGCGGACGTGCACCGAACAGTGCCCCTTCCAGAGAATCATGCGCGCGCGCTTCAGCGCCTCCGGGTCGACCCCGCCGAAGATCTCCTGCGGATCCCACACGACCATCTCGTCGAGCGGAATCCCCATCTTGTAGGCGGTGTTCCGGCCGAGGTGCTGGTCGGGCAGGAAGAGAACCTTGTCTCCCTGCTCGAAGGCCCACTTCAACGTCGCGGCGGCATTCGACGAGGTGCAGACGGTGCCGCCGCGCTCGCCGACAAACGCCTTAATCGACGCGGCGGAGTTGATGTAGGTGACGGGCACCACGCCTTTCGACTTCGCTCGAGGCGAGTCCGTGATTCCCATCAGCGTCAATTCGGCCCAGCACGTCTCGAGCTGGTCGGGGTCCGCCATGTCGGCCATCGAACAGCCCGCGGCCAGGTCCGGGAGAATCACCTGCTGATGCGGCGCGCTGAGGACGTCCGCGCTCTCCGCCATGAAGTGCACGCCGCAGAAGACGATGTAGTCCGCGTCCGGATGATCGGCGATCCGCCCCGCGAGCTTGAACGAGTCGCCGGTGTAATCCGCGAACTTGATGACCTCGTCGCGCTGATAGTGATGTCCCAGGATTACGAGCCTGCTGCCGAGCCTGGCTCGCGCAGCCGCAATCCGCGCTTCCATCTCGGCGTCGGACAGGCCGAGATACTTTTCCGGCAGAGGTTGCCGTTCCGAGATGTGTTCTTTCTCGAACTCCGTGAGGAGCGGGATCAGCGTTGCCATGGGGTTATGAAAAAATTATAGGAGAGCGATCTGGTCGGCGATAGCTCAGCGGGTGTTACATCACCTCGGCGAAGGTGTTGACGATGTTGTAGAGCGTGTCGCGCTCGAGCGGCTCGCGGCCCGCCGCCCGGACGAGGCGCGTCAGCTGGGCCGTTGTCATCCCCTCGGGCGTGGGCGACCCGGCCATGTGATAAATCTTCTCCTCCTGGACGGTGCCGTCGAGGTCGTCCACGCCGAACCAGAGCGCGGTCTGCGCCACCTCCACCCCGGTCGCAATCCAGAAGGCCTTGATGTGCGGGATGTTGTCGCACACGAGCCGGGCGACCGCGTGCACGCGCAGCGTGTCGGCCGCGCTCGGCGCCGGCAGCTTCCGCATCTGGTTGTTGTCCGGGTGGAACGCCAGCGGGATGAACGCCTGGAAGCCGCCGGTCTCGTCCTGCAGCGCGCGCGCGCGCATCATGTGATCGACGCGCTCTTCCATCGTCTCGATGTGGCCGTAGAGCATCGTCACGTTGGTGCGCAGCCCGAGACCGTGCGCGGTGCGATGGATCGAGAGGTAGCGATCGGCGCCGCACTTGTCGTGACAGATCTTCCTGCGCACGCGCTCGGCGAAGATCTCGGCCCCCCCGCCAGGAAGCGAATCGAGCCCGGCGTCGACGAGCTCCCGGAGCACCTGCTCGTCGGTCATCTTGTAGAGATCGGCGAAGAACGCGATCTCGACCGCGGTGAAGCATTTCAGGTGAATGCCGGGACGGATCCGCTTGAAGCCGCGCAGCAGCTCCGTGTAGTAGTCGAACGGCAGGTGCGGGTTCAGGCCGTTGACGATGTGGAGCTCGGTGAGCGGCTGGTTCGCCCGGCGGCGAAGCTTGTCCCACGCCTGCTCGAGCGACATCGTGTAGGCCGCGGCGTCCGAGGGCTGCAGGCGCGCGAAGGAACAGAACAGGCAGCTGGCGACGCAGACGTTGGTCGGCTCGAGACGCAGGTTGTAGTTGAAGTACGTCCGCCCGCCGTGGCGCCTCTCGCGCTCGCGGTTCGCCAGCGAGCCGACCGCGAGGAGATCCGGCGCGCGAAACAACGCGACGCCGTCCTCCAGCGTCAGGCGTTGGTTCGCGCGCAGTTTCTCGTCGATGTCGGCCAGCCCGGCCGCTCGGATGCGTGTTTCCAAGGGTGTTCAAAAAATTCTACGTGCTATAGACTCGGTCCACAACCGACTCGGCCCGGGAAGGCCGGCCTCTTCAGGTCGGCCGATGCAGGGGAACCGGGTGAAAAGCCCGGACGGTCCCGCCACTGTAAATGATTCGGTGGGCCGGCTGAAGCCGGCCCCCACGTACGCCAGAGGCCCGACGCACGCAGCAGGCCGCCGCCCGACGGCGCGGAGGCTGCCGGCCCTCCGTACGTAGAGGCCGCCTCGGGCGGCCTGCGGATCACAAGTCAGGAAACCTGCCCCGCCGCTCTTGTCTTTCACCGGCGCGCGAGACGCCGGAAGGAGACCGAATGCTGCGCGCCGACGCCGTGTCGTTCGGATACGGCGACAGCGGCTTCGTGCTGGCGGACGTATCCGTCGCCATCACGCCAGGATCGCTCACGGGACTGCTCGGCCCCAACGGCTGCGGCAAGACCACGCTTCTGAAACTGCTGTCGGGCGTCCTTCGTCCGCAGCGCGGCCGCGTGCTGCTCGGAGACCGGCCGCTCGCGGCGATGCCGCGCCGCGAGCTCGCCCGCCACATCGCCGTCGTTCCGCAGGAGACGCATCCGGCGTTCGACTACAGCGTCACGGAGATGGTGCTGATGGGGCGCCATCCGCACCTCGGCGTGTTTCAGCTCGAAGGCCCGGCGGACTTCGACGCGGCGCGCGAGGCGCTCGACGCGACGGGCACGGCGCACCTCGGCGCGCGCAACTACATGACGCTGAGCGGCGGCGAGAAGCAGCGCGTCATCATCGCGAGCGCGCTGGCGCAGGGCACCGAGACTCTCCTGCTCGACGAGCCGACGGCGTCGCTCGACCTCGGCTATCAGCTCGAAGTGGCAGGGTTGCTCGCCCGCCTCACCCGCGAGCGGCAGGTGACGATGGTGCTCGCGACGCACGACCTGAACCTCGCGGCGTCGGTGTGCGGCCGGCTGGTCGTGATGCGCGCGGGGCGCGTCCTCGCGCAGGGACCGACGAGGGACGTCCTCACCACCGCGATGGTCCGCGAGCTGTACGACGTCGACGCCGACGTGCAGTTCCATCAGCGGGCCGGCCATCTGACCGTCGTCCCGATCGGGCGATCGACATGATGCCCGCCGCGGCCACGCCGGCGGCGCAAAGCGGCGACAGCGGCATCCAGGGTCGGCTGGCGGCGATCGTCCTCGGCTACGGCGCGCTGGCAGCCGCCACGTGCCTGCTCGCGCCGCTCGTCGGCAGCACGCACATCAGCCTTGCGCGGGCCTTCGACCGCTCGATTCCGTTCGCCGACAACGTCGACGCGCAGATCTTCTTCGTCGCGCGCATGCCGCGCGTGCTGACGGGCGCCGTGGCCGGCGCGGCGCTGGCGACGGCCGGTGTCGTCATGCAGGCGCTGCTGCGCAACCCGCTCGCCACGCCGTTCACGCTCGGGGTATCCGCCGGCGCCGCACTCGGCGCCATCCTCGTCATCACCTTCGCCACCACGGTCAGCGTCGGGGTGTTGTCGCCGGTGCCGCTGGCGAGCCTCGCGGGCGCGCTGCTGGCGGCGGCCATCGTCTACGTGCTCGCGACCAGGCCCGGGCGGGCGATATCGACGGCGGTGCTGCTGCTCGCGGGCGTCACGCTGAACTCGTTCTTCTCCGCGCTGATCCTGTTCGTGCAGTACCTGGCGGACTTCACGCAGACCTACCGCACGGTCCGGTGGCTGATGGGCGACCTCGACGTCGGCAGCTTCGAGCCGATCGTCGCCTCGCTCCCACTCGTCGCCCTCGCGTTCGCCATGTTCGCGGTGCTGCCCCGCTCGCTGAACCTGCTCAGCGTCGGCGCCGACAGCGCCGCCACGCGGGGCGTCGACGTCGCGCGCACGCAACGGCTGGCGTTCCTCAGCTCGTCGCTCGCGACGAGCGCCGCCGTGTCGCTCGCCGGCCCCATCGGCTTCGTCGGCATCGTCGTGCCGCACCTGGTCCGGCTGATGGTCGGCGTCGATCACCGGCTGGTGCTGCCGGCGTCGGCGCTCTTCGGCGCGGCGTTTCTCGTCGGCTGCGATCTCGTCGCGCGCACGGTGCTGGCGCCGGTCGAAGTGCCTGTCGGCGTCGTCACCGCGATGCTTGGAGGGCCGTTCTTCCTATGGCTGCTCGTCAGACGAAGCTGATCGCGATTGTCGTCGCGCTGTCGGTCTCGACCGCGTGGCCCGCGGCAGGCCAGACGGCCCGCCGGATCGTCTCGCTCGTTCCGAACGTGACCGAGATGCTGTTTGCCGTCGGCGCGGGCCCGCAGGTCGTCGGCGTCAGCTCCTACGACGACTTTCCTCCCGAGACGAAGGCGCTGCCGCGCGTGGGCGCGTTGCTCGACCCGGACACCGAACGAATCTTCTCGCTGCGGCCGGACCTCGTCATCCTGTACGGATCGCAGGCGGAGCTCGAGGGCCAGTTCGCGCGCGCCGGCATCCGCGTGTATCCCTATCGCCACGGCGGCATCGGCAGCGTGACGCAGGCGATTCGCGAGGTGGCGACGCTCGCGGGCCGGGCCGCCGACGGCGAACGGGTCGCGCGGGACCTGGCGTCGCAGCTCGACGCGATTCGCGCACGCGTCCGCGGCCGGCCGAGGCCGCGGACCATGCTCGTGATCGGCAGGGACGCGGGCGCGCTGCGCGGCGTGTACGCGAGCGGAGGCGTCGGCTTTCTTCACGAGCTGCTCGACATCGCGGGAGGAAACGACCTGTTCGGCGACGTCGCTCGCGAGTCGGTGCAGCCGTCGAACGAGATGATGATCGTCCGCGCGCCCGAGGTGATCATCGAGCTGCGGCCCGGCACTCAACCCGGCGCGGAGACGCTTCAGCGGGAGCGCGCGGTCTGGAGCCTGCTGGCGTCGGTGCCCGCGGTGCGCAACAACCGCATCCACCTGCTGTACGGCGATTACCTGCTGGCGGCCGGCCCCCGGCTCGGGCGCGCGGCGGACGCGATCGCGCGCGTCCTGCATCCCGAGTCGTTCAAGTGAAAATCCTCGTCTCGTGGAGCTCCGGCAAGGAGAGCGCGTGGCCGCTGCACGTGCTCAGCCAGCAGCAGCATCTTGCGCCGGGACGGGACTCGAGCCACGAGGTCGAGCCGTTCGTCTGGTGCGATTTAATGGCACGGGCCAACCTCCAGAACCCGACCGCAGGGGCGAACCTCCAGAAGCCGACCGTAGGGGCCGACCTCCAGAAGCCGACCGCAGGGGCCGACCGCCACAAGCCGACCGTAGGGGCCGACCTTCAGAAGCCGACCGTAGGGGCCGACCTTCAGGTCGGCCCTCAGGACCGATGAACTACCCGTCGCGCATCGTCTGCCTCACCGAAGAGACGACCGAGACTCTCTACCTCCTCGGCGAGGGCGATCGGATCGTCGGCGTATCGGGCTACACCGTCAGGCCGCCGGAGGCGCGACAGAAGCCGCGCGTCTCCGCGTTCATCAATGCGCGGTTCGACAAGATCGAGGCGCTGCGCCCGGATCTCGTCCTCGCCTTCTCCGACCTGCAGGCGGACATCGCCGCGGAGCTCGCCCGCCGCGGCTGCAACGTGGTGCTCTTCAACCAGCGCAGCGTCGACGAGATCCTGCAGATGATTCGCATGCTCGGGGGCCTCGTCGGCTGCGCCGGCCGCGCGGAGGCGCTGGCGTCGCAGCTGCAGGCCGGGCTCGATCGCGTCCGCGAGGCGAGCGCGCGGTTCGTCCGCCGGCCGCGTGTCTATTTCGAGGAGTGGGACGACCCGCTGATTTCGGGCATCCAGTGGGTCGAGGAGCTGGTCGAAGTCGCCGGCGGCGACCCGATTTTTCCGGAGCTGCGGCACGCGAAGCTGGCAAAGGACCGGATCGTCCACCCTGACGAAGTGGTCCGACGGGCGCCGGACGTCATCATCGCGTCGTGGTGCGGCAAGGCGGTGAGGAAGGAGACGATCGCGTCGCGCGCCGGGTGGGCGGCGCTGCCCGCCGTGCGGGCCGGCCGCATCCACGAGATCAAGTCAGCGCTCATCCTGCAGCCCGGACCCGCCTCGCTGACGGACGGCGTCCATCAGCTGCACGAGATCATCGCTGGAGTCGAAGTCGGGTGACGGGCTTTGTGCGAGTCGGAGTCGGATACGCGGCATGCGCGAGTCAGAGTCCGCTACGCCTCGTATCCGACTCCGACTCGCAAACGCCGTGTATCCGACTCCGACTCGCAAACGCCGTGTATCCGACTCCGACTCGGGTGATGGGGCGACTCAGGGTTGCAGATTGTGCGCGATCTGCCGATCGTGGAGCCGCGCCAGCAGCAGCTGCGCGGCGACGGCGCCGATGAGCGCCATCAACATGTCGGCCTGCGTGTCGAACGGATCCCCCTGCGTGCCGAGAAACGCATCGGCCGCGCTGCCGCCAATCAGCGCCGACCACCACTCGATGAACTCGTAGCACGCGCTGATCGCCAGACACACGCAGAGCACCAGGACGAACAGCCACCGCCCGGGCCGCAGCGGCGAACGCCTGATGAGCACTTCGCGCGCGATGATCGCCGGCACGAAGCCCTGCGCCAGGTGGCCGATGCGGTCGTAATGGTTCCGCGAGAAACCGAAGACGCGCTGCATCCAGAACCCGAGCGGCACCTGCGCGTAGGTGTAGTGGCCCCCGAGCATCAGGACGAGCGCGTGCAGGAAGATCAATCGATACGCGAGCGGCGTCAGCGGAAACCGCCGCGCCGTCGAAAGCAGCAGCGGCACCGCGATGAAGATCGGAAAGACTTCCAGGATCCACGTGGTCCGATCGGCCGGATCGATCCCCGACCAGACGAGGAACGCCCCGCCGACGGCCAGCAGCGCGGCCCCCTCGGCGCGCCTCACGCCCGCACGCGGCGGTCGTCGAGAAAGAGCGGCTGCTCGATCGACGGGATGACGCCGAGCGCCCTGGCCTTCTCGAACAGCAGCTCCACCGCGCGACGGCCCTCGGGGCCGAGATCGACGGAATGCTCGTTCACGTACAGGTCGATGTGCTGGTACATCACCTGCTCGCTCATCTCCTGCGCGTGCTCGCGAACGAACGGCAGGCTGGCGGCGCGATGCGCGAAGGCATACTCGACGCTTCGCCGGACGACCCGATTGATCGTCCGGGTCACGTGCGCCGGCAGCGAACGCCGGGCGACGATGCCGCCGAGGGGAATGGGCGCGCCGGTCTCACCCTCCCAGAATTCGCCCAGGTCGATGATCTTCCTCAGGCCTTTGGCGGCGTAGGTGAACCGGTTCTCGTGAATGATCAACCCCGCATCGAAACGCCCGTCGAGCACCGCGCCTTCGATGTCCGAGAACAGCAGCTCGCGCCGGTCCTGCGCGCCGGGGAAGGCGAGACCCAGGAGGAAGTTCGCCGTCGTGTACTTCCCGGGAACCGCAATGCGCAGCGCTCCCGATGCGACCTCCTCGGGCGTGATCGGCCGCTTCGAGACGAGGAGCGGTCCGCAGCTCCGGCCGAGCGCGCTGCCGGCGTCGAGCAGGACGTAATCGCCCGCGCAGTAGGCGTAGGCGTGGTAGCTCAGCTTCGTGACGTCCACCTCGCGCGCGAACGCGGCCTTGTTCAGCGCCTCGACGTCGCCCAGTCGCACGTCGAATTCGAGCCCCTCGAGGTCGATGCGGCGGTTCACGACCGCGTCGAACATGAAGCAGTCGTTCGGGCACGGTGAGAACGCCAGGGTCAGTTTCATGCGCGGTCCACGATCGCCAGCGCCGTGGCGTTCAGATTATCGATCGCCTCGCGCAGCTTCCAGGCCGCCCGGTTCCGTTTCTCCACGACGTTGGAGACGGCGCGCACCTCGGCGAACGGAATCTGGTGGATCAGGCAGGCGTACATGAACGCGGCGCCCTCCATGCTCTCGACCTGAGGCTGGCACCGCTTACGCACGATGCCGATCGCCTCCTCGTCGCCGTGCACGGTGTTGACGGTGATGCCGTGGACAGCCGGGAGCCGCAGCAGCACCTCGTTCGCAGGCGGCGCCGGGTTCATCAGCCGGCCAGCCTGAAAGGGAAACTCGTTCCTGCCTACGAGCTTCAGCTCGCTCGCCGTGAGAAACGCGCCGCCGTCCTGCGCGCCGAGCTCGGGGAGCTGCTCGGTGATGACGTGCACGACCTCGCCAGCCGGGATGGCGGGATCGAAGGTGCCGCAGACGCCGAGGTTGAGCGCCATGTCGTAATCCTGCCTCGCCAGCACCCGCGAGCACCACGATGCGGTCGCCACCATGCCGACGCCCGTCGTCAGCACGTGGAGCTCGTGCGCATCGCGCTCGTACATCGTCACGTGCGATTCGCCGTCACCGCGGAAGCGAAGGCCGGAGACGAACGGATCGATCTCCGCGCCTGTCGCGGCGACGATGAGGATGCGCACGCCCGGATTCTATTTCTTGGCGGCCTTCTGCGTGAGCCACGCGATGAGCGCGGCGAAGTTGGCGGCGGGCGCGCGGTATTCCTGCGGCGTCACGTGCTCGATGAACTCACGGTGCGTCGGGGCGCCGTACGGCACGGGGCCGGTCGCGAGGTTGTCCTGCTTGGTGAAAAGCTCGATGCGGGGCGCCTCCCCGTAGACGTCGACGGTATAGCGGATGTGCAGCCCGTTGTGAGACTCGGTGGCAGCCGATTGCCGCAGCTGGCTGGTCACTTTCGCCAGGTCGATCGGCAGCCGCTTCACGTCGACCGGGGCCTGCTGCTGCGCCGCCGCGAGATTTGCGGTGCCTAGAACCACCAGCCCGATGAGTACCACCCGCATGAGATGCATGGCCGTTCAGACGTCAATGCAATCCTAGTGGTTTTCCTTCCATTCCTCGTACCAGGCCATTTGGATGGCCTCGAGCTTGGGCTCGTTCGAGGTCTTCGGGTCGTCGTCGAACCCGTCGAGGTGAAGGACCCGCTCGCGCAGGTCCGTGAATCTTACGGTAAGCGGGTCGATTTCGGGGAACTTTTCGTTGAGGGCGATGCCGATGTCCTCGGCGTCGGTCCACTTCACGGCCGCACCTCCGCCGCCTTCTTGGCCTCGTCGGGCTGATCGGACTTGCCCAGCTGGATCGCGCCGCCCTCCTGTACGTAATTGCGCGTATACATCGGGAACTCGACGACGACGTCGCCGTTGATGACCGCCTGGCAGCCGAGCCGTGAGTTGGTCCGCAGGTCCCAGGCCGTGTCGAGGCGGTCCAGCTCCTTGTCCTCGGGCTCGCTGAGATGCTCCTCGCCCTCCCGCACGTAGAGGTGACACGTCGTGCACGCGCAGCTGCCGCCGCAGGCGTGCTCCAGCGGGATGCCGACGTTCATGGCGAGGTCGAGAAACGATTCCGGCAGGCCGTGGTGCTCGTACGGCAGCTTGCCCTTTTCGAATTCGACGGTGGTCTCTTTCCCGTCCTTGATGAACGTTACCTTTGGCATCTTCGCCCCACTACACGTCCTTCACGTTCCTGCCGGCGAGCGCTTCGCGCACCGTGCGGTTCATCGTCACCTCGGCCAGGCGCTGCGTGACGTTGTTGAGCGCGTGCGTCCAGTCGTGGATGGTTTCCCGGCTGGTTCCGCGCATGACGGCCTTGAGACCCGTCAGCGCGGCGTCGATGCGCTCGCGCTCGCCGGGCTGGAACAGATCGGCCGCGACGCCGTCGAGCTCCGCCCTGCGCAGCACCTTCTCGGTCGCATGGATGACGCTCTCGGCCTCGTTGCGCGCGTCGATCAGCAGGCGCGCCTCGAAATCGGCCTCCGCGTGCTCGAACGACTCGATGAGCATGCGCTCCACTTCCTGATCGGTCAGCCCGTACGACGGCTTCACCTCGATCGTCTGCTCGATGCCGGTGCGCAGCTCGCGCGCGGCGACGCTGAGGATGCCGTTGGCGTCGATCTGGAAGCGCACCTCGATGCGCGGCAGGCCCGCCACCATCGGCGGAATGCCGCGCAGGTGCAGGTGCGCGAGCGAGCGGCAGTCCGCCGCCAGCTCGCGCTCGCCCTGGAGCACGTGGATGTCGACGCCCGTCTGGTTGTCCACGCCGGTCGTGAACATCTCGCGGCCGCTCGCGGGAATCGTGGAATTGCGCACGATGATCTTCGAGACCACGCCGCCCATCGTCTCGATGCCGAGCGACAGCGGGGTGACGTCGAGCAGCAGCATCTCGCGGCGGCCGCTGACGAGGATGTCGGCCTGCACGGCCGCGCCGAGCGCGACGACCTCGTCGGGATTGAGCTCGCTGTGCGGCGTGCGGCCGAAGAGCTCCTCGACCACGCGCCGGACGAGCGGGATGCGCGTCGAGCCGCCGACGAGGACCGCTTCTTCGATGTCCTTCGGCTGCAGCCCCGCATCGGCGAGCGCCTGGCGGCAGGGCTCCAGGGTGCGGTCCACGAGCGGCTTGATGATCCGCTCGAAGTCCGCGCGGGTGATACGGCGCCGGTAGCCGGCGGGCACCCGCGGCGACGGCTCGATGCGAATCTCCGTCTCCTCGACGTCGGAGAGATCCCACTTCGCCTGGATGACCGCGCGCCGGATGGCTTCGATCGCGGCGGGTCCGCCTGCGCCGGCAACCCGGTGCTCGGCGGCACCCGCCCCACGGCCCTCTCCGGCGGGTCCGCCTGCGCCGGCAACCTGGTGCTCGGCGGAACCCGCCCTACGGCCTTCTCCGGCGGGTCCGCCTGCGCCGGCAACCCGGTGCTCGGCGGCACCCGCCCTACGGCCTTCTCCGGCGGGTCCGCCTGCGCCGGCAACGTGGTGCTCGGCGGAACCCGCCCTACTGGTGTAGGCCGGGTCCGGCGGAGCACCGGTGCCGCGCGACGCCGACCCGGCGAGGTCGATCAACACCATCTCGACCAGCAGCCGATCGATGTCGTCGCCGCCGAGGTGCGTGTCGCCGTTGGTCGACAGCACCTGGAACACGCCGTCTTCGACCTTCAGGATCGAGATGTCGAACGTGCCGCCGCCAAGGTCGTAGACGGCAATCGTTCCGCGATTGCGCTTGTCGAGTCCGTAGGCGAGCGAGGCGGCGGTCGGCTCGTTGATGATGCGGAGCACCTCGAAGCCCGCGAGCCGTCCGGCGTCGCGCGTCGCCGTGCGCTGCGCGTCATTGAAGTACGCGGGGACCGTGATGACGGCCCGATCGACCTCGAAGTCGAACTCGCCCTGCTTGCGGAAGTGCTCCTCGGCCCGGTGCTTCAGCTCGCGGAGGACGAACGCCGAAATCTCGGGCGGCGTGAACTCGCGATCGGCCACGCCGATGCGGACGACGCCGCCGGGGTCCCCGGAGACGCGGAACGGCAGAAGGCCGGACTCCTCGCGCACGTCCTCGATGCCGCGTCCCATGAATCGCTTCACGGAGTAGACCGACCGCGACGGCTCCGCCAGCAGCCGGCGCTGCGCCTCGCGTCCGACGAAGATGGTGCCGTCCTCGTCGAGCGACACGACGGACGGCACGAGCGCGTCGCCGCTCTCGTCCCGGATGACAACGGGCCTGCCTTCGTCCACGTAGGCGACGAGGCTGTTCGTCGTCCCGAGGTCGATGCCGACGACCTTACCCATGGCTGCCCGCCGCCGGCTGCCCGCTGCCAGCCAGGCTCGCGACCTCGCGCTCGATGGTCGCGAGCAGATTGTTGATGTAATTGCGCTCGAGCAGCCGCTCGCGCAGCGCCTCGAGCGTCGCGCGCTTGTCCGCCGCCGGGGCGTCCTGTTGACCGTCCCAGCGCGCACTCAGCTCCTGGAGCTGCCGCTCGTGCTCGCCGCGCCTGGCGTCGATTGGGGCGCGCGCGCGCTCCAGGCGCGCCCGCAGCGCGTCGGGATCGGCGCCCGATTCCCGCAGCTCGCGAATCTCGTCGAGCTCCTCGTTCAGCGCGAAGACCTCCTCGAGCAGCGACGGCGGCACCTTGGCGGTGCCGGTGTCGGACGCGGCCGACGGCAGGCCCTCAATCGCCAGCAGGTGCTCCACACGCGCCACGGGATTCTTCAGCGCGCGATACGCGTCGTTCAGGTACGACGACCGCTCGAGGCTCGCGAGCCGCTCGGTCGGCGAGGCGTTGTAGAAGTAGTCGGGGTGGAACTTGCGGCTCAACTCGCGGAAGCGCCGCTCGAGATCGTTGGGGTCGATCACCAGCCTGCGCGGCAGCCCGAGGAACGAAAAGTAGTCGCCGTGCCGGCCGAGCGCGAGGATGCGGCTGCACTGCGGGCAGAAATGCTCGTCGACAGGCGCGCCGGCGCCGCAGTTGCGGCACTCGAGCGTCGACGTTGAACGGACGGGAATAGGCTCGGGAGTCATGGTCAGCTGGCAGCAGGCGGCTGGCAGATCCCGCTACGTCTTACTGCCGGCTGCCGGCTGCCAGCTGCCGGCCGTCATGCGCCGAACGAGCTTCCGCACCCGCACGTGGACTTCGCGTTCGGGTTGTGGAAGACGAAGCCCTTGCTCAGCAGCTCCGTGTCGTAGTCGAGAATGGTGCCGTCGAGAAAGAGATGGCTCTTCCTGTCGACGAAGATCTTCGCGCCCTCCGGCCCCTCGAACACCTCGTCGCCGAGCCGCGGCTCGCGCTCCCACGCGAAGGTGTAACTGAGGCCCGAGCAGCCGCCGCCCTTCACGCCCACACGAAGACCGCCATCGCTGATGCCCTGCTTGGCCATCAGCGACCTGATCTTCTTCGCGGCGATTTCCGATATCTGAATCATTGTCGTCCTGGTCCGGCTGAAGCCGGGCCCTACGTGTTGTGACCCCGGATCCCGGATCCCGGATCCCGGATCCCGGCCGCCGACCGGAACCCGTCGTTACGCGCTTGGTTGTGCGTGTTCGGCCGGCGCCTTCACGCCCTTCGCCTCGTCCTGCTTCTTCTTGTAGTCGGCAATCGCCGCCTTGATGGCGTCCTCGGCGAGCACCGAACAGTGAATCTTCACCGGCGGCAGCGACAGCTCGGCGACGATCTCGGTGTTCTTGATCGCGAGCGCCTGGTCCACCGTCTTCCCCTTCAGCCACTCGGTCGCGAGGCTGGAGCTGGCGATGGCGGAGCCGCACCCGAACGTCTTGAACTTCGCGTCGTCGATGATCCCCGTCTCGGGGTTCACCTTCACCTGCAGCTTCATCACGTCGCCGCACTCCGGCGCGCCGACGAGCCCGGTGCCGACGTTGACGTCGTCTTTCGGCAGCGACCCGACGTTGCGCGGGTTCTCGTAGTGATCGACGACCTTGTTTGAGTAAGCCATTGTTTTCTCCTGGCTGGCGGGTCCGAAAGGACCTGCCCTACCGAACGTAGCCCTACCGAACGTAGAGCCGGACCTTCAGGTCCGCCTTAATGCGTCACCCACTGCATCTTCGACAGGTCCACGCCTTCCTTGACCATCTCGTACAGCGGCGACATCTCGCGGAGGCGCCGCACCACTTTCGTGAGCTTGTCGACGACGTAGTCGACCTCTTCGTCGGTCGTCCAGCGGCCGAGGCCGAACCGGATCGACGAGTGCGCGAGGTCGTCGCCCGCGCCGAGCGCCTTGAGCACGTAGGACGGCTCGAGGCTCGCCGACGTGCACGCGGAGCCCGACGAGACCGCGACGTCGTTGATCCCCATCAGCAGCGACTCACCCTCGACGTAGGCGAAGCTGATATTCAGGTTGTGCGGCAGCCGGTGCTCCATCGACCCGTTGATGTAGATCTCGTCGAGGTTCTCGTGGAGCTGCTCGTTGAGGCGGTCGCGCAGCCCGCGGAGCCGCGCCGTGTCCTGCTCCATCTCCTGGCGGCACAGCTCGGCGGCCTTCCCGAGCCCGACGATGCCGGGCACGTTCAGCGTCCCCGAGCGCATGCCGCGCTCGTGGCCGCCGCCGTTGATCTGCTCCGCGAGCAGCACGCGCGGACTGCGCCGGCGGACGTAGAGCGCGCCGACGCCCTTCGGCCCGTACAGCTTGTGGGCGCTGATCGACACGAGGTCCACCTTCAGCGCGTTGACGTCGAAAGGCACCTTGCCGACCGCCTGCACGCCGTCGGTGTGAAAGATGATCCCCTTCTCCTTCGCAATCGCGCCGATCTCCGCGATCGGCTGGATGACGCCAATCTCGTTGTTGGCCGTCATGATGGTGATGAGGATCGTCTTGTCGGTGATCGCGGCCCGCAGCTCGTTCAGGTCGATGCGGCCGTCCTTCTGCACCGGCAGGTAGGTGACGCGCAGCCCCTGCTTCTCGAGCTTCTTGCACGTGTCGATCACCGCCTTGTGCTCGGTGACGCACGTGATGATGTGGTTGCCCTTCTCGCGGTACATCTCCGCGACGCCCTTGATGGCGAGGTTGTTCGACTCGGTCGCGCCGCTCGTGAAGATGATCTCCTTCGAATTCGCGCCGATCAGGTCCGCGACCTGCTTGCGGGCCGCTTCGACCGCGTCCTCCGCCTCCCACCCGAACGGATGGTTGCGGCTCGCCGCGTTGCCGAACTTCTGCGCGAAGTAGGGCATCATCGCCTCGAGCACCCGCGGGTCGACGGGCGTCGTGGCGTGGTAGTCCATGTAAATCGGGAGCTTCATCGTTTCTCTCCGGCGGTCCGCCCCGCCTGGCACCTGTTGCCCGGCGCGACCCGCCCTTCGTACCTTCTCCGGCGGGTCAGCCGCCGCCGGCACACCGTGCCCGGCGGGACCCCGCCCCACGTACTACGGTCGCGCCTGATGGAGCACCGCGGCGTGCGTGGCCGCAACCGGCACGCTCTCGGCGGCAATCTCCGCAATCGTGACCGTTCCGAGCGCAGCGACGATCCGCTCGCGAATCGCCCAGAGCGGGTCGCGGATGCTGCACTTGCCGAACTGTTCGCAGTCGTGCTTGTCGGTCGAGCACGCCGTGACGGTGAACGGCCCGTCAATCGCCTCGATCACTTCCGCGACGCTGATCGTCGTCGCGGGACGTCCGAGCATGTAGCCGCCGCGCGTTCCCTGGGTGGACGCCAGCAGCTGCGTCCGCACGAGCCGCTGAAGCACCTTGGCCATCAGCTCGATCGGAATGTCGTACTGTTCCGCGATCTCGCGGGCGCTCGTCGACGAGACGTCTCGCTTCTGGGCGAGGTGCTTCATCGCCATCAGCGCGTAATCGGCTTTCTTCGACAGTCTCAGCATGGAGCCCCGCTTATATCCGACTGGGATCGTCGTATTTTATGAGGCCTGGCGAATCCGGTCAAGATCGGTCGGATTTGCGGATGGGTCGGAGCCGGGCCGTAAAGCCCCGGCCCCCTAATATTTCGGCTGGGATGGATCGACTTTGTCGATCCAATCGAGGATCCCGCCCTTGAGATTCTTCACCCGCTTGAACCCGACCGACTGCAGGAACTCCTGGGCTTTCGCGCTGCGCCCGCCCATCTTGCAGTGCGCGACGATGTCCCGGTCCTTCGGCAGCTCGGCGTAACGCCGCGGCAGCTCCCCGAGCGGGATGAGGACCGAGCCGGGAATCCTGCAGATTTGATACTCGTTGGGCTCGCGCACATCGAGGATGAACACGTCGTCGCCCGCGTCGATCCGCTTCTTCAGGTCGACCGAGGTCGTCTCCCACTCGTTCACGGTTGCTCCTGTGGCCTGCGCGGCGGCCGGGTCGGGCCGGATGCCGCAGAACTGCTCGTAGTCGATCAGCTTCGTCACGGTCGGGTGCGTGCCGCACACCGGGCAGTCCGGATCCTTGCGCAGCTTCAGCTCGCGGAAGCGCATCTTGAGCGCATCGTAGATGAGGAAGCGGCCGATCAGCGGATCGCCGATGCCGAGGATCAGCTTGATGGCTTCGGTGGCCTGGATGACGCCGATGATGCCGGGCAGCACGCCGAGCACGCCGCCTTCCGCGCAGCTCGGGACGAGCCCGGGCGGAGGCGGCTCGGGATAGAGACACCGGTAGCAGGGCCCGTCCTTCGTCGCGAAGACCGACGCCTGCCCCTCGAACCGGAAGATGCTGCCGTAGGCGTTCGGCTTGCCCGTCAGCACGCACGCGTCGTTCACCAGGTACCGCGTCGGGAAGTTGTCGGTGCCGTCGAGAATGACGTCGTACGGCTTGAAGAGATCCAGCGCGTTGTCCGAGGAGACAGTCGTCTCGTACGTGTCGATCTCGATATGAGGATTGAGATCGCGCAGGCGATCCTTCGCGGAGTCGAGCTTCGAGCGGCCGACCGACGAGGTCCCGTGCAGCAGCTGCCGCTGCAGGTTGCTGAAGTCGACAACGTCGAAGTCGACGATGCCGATGCGGCCGACGCCTGCCGCGGCGAGGTACATCGCGGCGGGCGAGCCGAGGCCGCCGGCGCCGATGCAGAGCACGCTGCCCGCCTTCAGCTTCTTCTGCCCGTCGACGCCGACCTCCGGCATGATCAGGTGCCGCGAGTAGCGTTTGATCTCCTCGGCGTTGAGGTCCGTTCGCGAAGGAGCGGCCGTTGGCTTGCCCACCGTAGCTTCAGCGGAGGTGGGCGCGCCGCCGGCGACCGAGGGCACGATGCTGAGCGAGTCGCCAGGCTTGACCGGCGTCTTTTCCTTCTCCAGGTAGCGGATGTCCTCGTCGTTGAGGTAGACGTTGACGAAGTTCCGCAACCGGCCGTCGTCGGCGTAGAGGTGCTTGCGGAGGCCTTCGTACTTCTTCGTCAGGTCGGCGAGCAGCTCGCCGACGGTGGCGCCGCTGACTTCGACCGATTCCTTCTTCTCGGTGAAGGGGCGCAGCGGCGTGGGGATGTGAATAGTGTTAGGCATAGTCCTAAGTCGACATCGCGTAGCTCCGACCGTCAGGCCGGCCCTACGATTCGAGCTTCTCCTCGTCGAAGGCCGAGCGATCCTCGCGGAGACGCCAGGACGTCATGTCCCCTGAGACGCCTTCACGGACGGAAACGATTACGTACGAAAAAAAGGGCCACGCGTAGTCGAGGTCCGTCTGCGACGGCCGCGCGGGGTGATCCGGGTGCGAGTGATAGAAACCAAGCAGTTCGCCACCCACCTGGGCCGCGCGCCCTTCGGCCGCGCGGTAGTCCTGCGGCCTCACCTTGAACCGGCGCCGCGGGCCATCCTCGGTCGTGTTCGGCAGCGCCAGGGTTTCGGTGACCGCCCCGCCGCGGCCGATGAGCGCCCCGCAGCACTCGTTCGGGTACGTCTCGGCGCCATGTGCTCGAATGGCCTCGTCCACCTGCGCGCTCAACCGGATTCCCACTACCGGTCTCCCGGAGCCGAAGCGGCCGCGCCGCTCTGATCGGCCGACTCGTCCCAGAACCGCTCCGACAGGTACTTCTCGCCGCCGTCCGGGAAGATCACGACGATCACGGAGTCGGGCGATCGCCGGGCCACGTCGAGCGCGGCCGCGAGGTTCGCGCCGCTCGAGATCCCGACAAAGAGCCCGCCGCGCGCCAGCTGCCGCGTCAGCTCGAAGGCGTCCTCGGTCGAGACGCCGAGGTCCTCGTCCGCCAGCGACGGCTCGTAGATGCCCGGCACGATCGCCGTCTCCATGTGCTTCAGCCCCTCGAGGCCGTGCAGCGGCGAGTCGGGCTGAACGGAGATCAGCCGGATCGACGCGTTGAACTCGCGGAACCGGCGCCCGGCGCCAATGAAGGTGCCGCTCGTCCCGAGGCCGGCGACGAAGTGCGTAATGCGGCCGCCCGTCTGGTCGATGATCTCCGGCGCGGTGGTGTCGTAGTGCGACCGCCAGTTCCCGGGATTGTTGTACTGATCGGCGTAGAAGTAGAGATGCGGCTCGGCCGCGTGCATTTCACGCGCCTTGAGGATGGCGCCGTCCGACCCCTGCATCGGATCGGTGAACACGATCTCGGCCCCGAACGCCTTGAGGATCCGCTTCCGCTCCGGCGTGACGTTGCTCGGGACGCACAACCGCACGCGGTAGCCGCGGGCCGCGCCGATCATGGCGTACGCAATGCCGGTGTTGCCGGAGGTCGCGTCGAGGATGATCTTCTCGCGCGTCAGCGCGCCCGACTTCTCGCCGTCCTGGATCATCCGCAGGGCCGGCCGGTCCTTCACCGAGCCGCCCGGGTTCTTCCATTCCGCCTTCGCGTACAACTCCACGTTCCGGAGGCCGGCCTCGAAGATCGCGAGGCGGATCAAGGGCGTATTGCCGATCAGGTCGACGATGGACGTAGCGGTGCGAGGAAGGCCCGGAATGGCGACTGGCATGTCCGACTAGGAAAGTCCGGATTATAACAAGGTCGGCGGGTCCGCCGTCTGCGGGCTTTTGTCCTCCGGCGCCGCTGGTGCCTGGGCGCTGCGGACCCGGCGGCTAGCTGACCGGCTTTCCCTCCGGCGTTACGACTTCGACCGGCGCCACATTGAGCTTCCGCAGCTCGGGCTCGATCTTCGCGCGGTCCCCGACGGCCACGATCACCATCTTGTCGGGCACGAGGTACTTCTTCGCAGCGGCCAGCGCCTGGTCCGCGGTGACCGCGTTCACCCGCTCGGCGACGTGGGTGAAGTAGTCGAGCCCGAGGTCGTAGATGAACAGCTGCGCGAAGCTCGCGGCGGCGGCCTGGTTGGTCTGGAAGCCCGCCGGCAGCGTCTGCGTCCGCGAATCCTTCGCGCGTTCGAGCTGCGCCGCGGTCATCGGCATCGACGCCATCGTACGGACCTCCTTCAGGATCTCGGTCACCGCCGGCGCCGTCACGTCGGTGCGCACGCCGGCCGCAATCTGGAAGGGTCCCGCGCCATGCCGGAAGTCGAAGCCCGAGCCGGCGCCGTACGTGTAGCCGTGCTCTTCGCGGAGGTTCATGTTGATGCGGCTCGAGAAGAGGCCCCCGAGCTCGGTGTTCATCACCTGAATCGCCTGGAACTCGGGCACCGAGCGCGGCGCACCGATGGCGCCGAAGCGGATCTGCGTCTGCGGCGCGCCGGGCCGATCGACGATGAGGATGCGCGCCTGGGTCGCCGCCGGGTTGCCGACCGCGGGCTTTGCCGGCGTTCCGCGCTGCCACGCGCCGAACACCTTCTCCGCGAGCGGCCGCAGCTCCGCCATCGTGATGTCGCCGGCCACGACGAGCGCCGCATTGTTCGGCACGAAGTTCTGCTTCCAGAACCCCAGCAGCGCGTCGCGCGTCAGCGCCTTCACCGACGTTTCCGTCCCGAGCTCCGTGAACCCGTACGGGTGGCGGTCGCCGTAGAGCGCGACGTTCACGATGCGCGCGGAGAGGATGTTGGCGTTCTCGCGCTGCTGCACGAGCTGCGCGAGCCGGCTCGCGCGCTGGCGCTCGATCTCCTCGGCCGGAAACGACGGGTGGAGCGCGATGTCCGCGGCCAGGTCGAGCGTCGCCGCGAAGTTCTTCTTCAGCGACCGCGCCGCGACGATCGAGGCGTCCATCGAGCTGTTGGTGTTGAGCGTCGCGCCGAGCTGCGCGACCTCGTTCGCAATCTGCACCGCGTTGCGCGTCGCCGTCCCCTGGTCGAGCATCGAGACGGTGAAGTTCGCGAGACCCGGCAGGTCGGGAGGGTTCGTGTCGCTTCCGCTCTTGACGACCAGGTTCGACGCGACAATCGGCAATCCGCGGCGCGTGCTGAGAATCAGCGTGAGGCCGTTTGCGAGCTGCGCGGTCTCGGGGACCGGCACCTGCAGCGCCCGGGCGGGGCCCGCCTTCGGCACCTCGGTCCGCCAGGGCTCGTCGGGGTTGACCGATTCCGATCCGGCGCCCGCGGCCGTCGGGGCCGGCGGGGTGGGCACCTGCGGCGCCATCACCGGGTCGCCCTTCACCGCGTACACGACCGCGCGCATCGACGGCTGCAGCTGGTCGCGCGCGAAGGCCATCAGCGACGCCGGCGTGACCGCGCGATAGCGCTCGATGTCCTTCTGCAGGTAGTCCGGCATCTTCAGGAAATGGTTGTAGCTGTTCAGCATGTTGGCCACGCCGTTCAGGTTCTCGAGCCGCGTGACCGCCTGCGTCTCGATCGTGTTGCGCGCCTGTTCGAGCTCGCGCGGCTCGACGGGCCGCGTGCGGAGCGCTTCGATCTCCGCGTTGATCGCCGCCTCCAACTCCTCGGCGGTGTGGCCCGGCCGCGCCGTGGCGTCGATCTGGAACTGTGAGCCGAGGAGCAGCGACTGCTGGGACGCGTCGACGTTCTGCGCGATCTGCTTCTCGTAGACCAGCTTCTGGTACAGGCGGCTCGCGCGCCCGCCCCCGAGGATTTCGGCCGCCATGTCGGCTTCGGCATCGCCCGGCTTGAAGATCGAGGGCGTGAGCCACGCCATGTACACGCGCGGCAGCTCGACGCGGTCGGGCACCACCTTCCGCCGCTCCATCGTGATCTTCGGCGTCTGGACCGTGATGGGAGGCACCGCCGCGCCGCGTTTCAGCGGACCGAAGTACTTCTCGACGAGCTTCTTCGTCTGCGCGGGGTCGAAATCGCCGACGATCGCGACGCTCGCGTTGTTGGGCGCGTAATACCGCTTGAAGAACTCCTTGGCGTCGTCGAGGCGCGCCGCCTGGATGTCGGCGTGCGAGCCGATGACGTTGGCGTAGTACGGGTGCGCCGGCGGATAGAGCATGTGAACGAGCTCCTCTTCCGCGTTGCCGTACGGGCGGTTCTCGACGCTCTGCCGCCGCTCGTTGCGCACGACGTCCTGCTGGTTGGCGAACTCCTTCCCGTCGATCGCGTCGAGCAGGTAGCCCATGCGATCGGATTCGATCCAGAGCGCGAGCTCGAGCCGGTTCGACGGGACGGTCTCGAAGTAGTTCGTGCGGTCGTAGTCGGTGGTGCCGTTGATGCCGGTCGCGCCCGCGGCCTCAAGCATCTGGAAGTGCGAGTCCTTCGGCGTGTGCTTGGACCCCTGGAACATCAGGTGCTCGAAGAGGTGCGCGAAGCCGGTGCGGCCCGCCGCTTCGTTGGCGGGGCCCACGTGATACCAGAGGTTCACGGCCACGATCGGCAGCCGGTGATCCGGGCTGAGAATCACTTCGAGCCCGTTGGGCAGCGTGTACTTCTCGAACGGGATCTTCGGGATGTCGGCCGCGCCCTGGGCCGCGCGGTTCTGCGCCGCCAGCGGCAGGATGGCGGCAACTATCGCGATGGCCGTCGCGGACAGGAGACGGAAGTGCGGTCGTCGTGTCTGCATGGTCAATCCTTCGTCGGGTCGTTGTTCAGGCTCGCCCACAAGTACCAGCACGCCACCGAACGGTAGGGTCTCCACGCCTCGCCGATGCGCGTCAGGCGGTCGGGCGACGGCGCCTTGCGGAGTTTATACGCGCGCTGCACCGCCCTGACGATGCCGAGGTCGCCGACCGGCAGGACGTCGGGCCGCTGCAGGCGGAAGATCAGGAACATCTCCGCGGTCCAGCGTCCGACGCCTTTCACCTGCGTCAGCGCCTCGATGATCGCTTCGTCTTCCATTCGTTCGAGCACCTCGAGCGGCAGCTGCCCTTCCTCGATGCGCTGGCACAGGTCGCGGAGGTAGCCCAGCTTCTGCGAGCTGAGGCCCACCCCGCGCAGCCGTTCGTCCGTCGTGGCGAGCACCTGCGCGGGCGTCGGGAAGGCCTCGTACAGTCCCTCGAACCGCGAAAAGATCGTCGCGGCCGCCTTCGCCGACAGCTGCTGCCCCACGATGGCGCGAGCGAGCGCCTTGAAGGGATTGGCGTGCTGGCGCGCGGCCAGGCCGCACGGTCCGTGGGCGCGCATCAGGTCGCGCAACACGGGGTCGCGCCGCGCGAGCAGGCGCCGGGCCTTGGTGTAATCGACGGGATCGGCGGGCATCTACCTGAGAAGCGACGTCACCGTGACGCGCGCCCGGACCTCCAGCTCGCCCGCGGCAATCGGCGGCGCGTCCGCGGCCTTCGCCTCGAACGCTCTCGGCATCGGGACGGGCGGCGGTGAGCTTACACCCTGCTCTTCGATTTTCAGGATGCGATCGAACGAGAGGCCGGAACCCGCGGCGGCGGCGACGGCCCGCGCACGCGCGTTGGCGACGGCCAGCCGCAGCGCTTCCCTCTCCAGCCGGTCGCGGTCCTTGAGGTCGAACCGGATGTTGTCCACGGATGTCGCGCCGGCGTTGACCACGAGATCGAGCAGCTCGCCTACGCGTTCAACGCTGTCGATGCGGAGGCTGATGGTATTGCGTGCGACGTACCCGCGCAGCGTCCGGCGGTTGTTGCTGTAATCCCAGTCCGGCTGGAGGTCATAGCCCGTCGTCTTCATCGCCTCGTCGGGGATGCCCGCGGCGCGCAGCCGATCCTGCACCGGCTTCATCGCCTCGGCATTCTTCCGCTGCGCCTCGCGCGGGCTCGCGGCGCGCGATTCCGCGGTCACGCTGATCCACGCGCGGTCGGGCACCGCCTGCACGACCCCCTCCCCCGCCGTGACGACGGTCGCCCCCTCTACTCCGTTCGGGGCAAGCTGGCCGCGAGGTGTCGGGGGCTGTTGAGCCGACGCCGCGACGGGCATGAGGAGAAGAATGGTGACGGCGAGCAATCTCGTGGACATGTCAGTCCCCTACAATAAGCTTCGCGAGGCGCTGGTGGAAGTCTCCGAAGTCAGGCGGCAGCTCAGGCATGCAATCGACCGCGCGAAGGCGCGCGCGCAGCAGAAGCGGCAGCATGCCGCCGACGCCGAGCGGGCCTACGTCTCATTTCTCGAAGACGTCGCGACCCCGACGACTCGGATGCTGGCGAACGCGCTGAAGGCCGAGGGATACCTGTTTACGGTTTCGACGCCGAGCGGAGGGCTGCGGCTTGCCTCCGACCGCGGCCGGGACGATTACGTCGAGTTCGCCCTCGACGGCAGCGCGGATATTCCGACGGTTGTGGGACGCATCCGGCGGACGCGCGGCTCGCGCACCCTCGAGGAGGAACGGCCGGTCAAGCCGGGCGCGGCCCCGCAGGATCTGTCCGACGCGGATGTACTGGCCTTCCTGGTCGAATCGCTGGAGCCCTGGCTCGAGCGGTAGGTCCGCCTGACGCCGGGACCTGCCAAACTTCCAATTTCCAACTACCAACTGCCAAGGAGCCCGTTCTCGCGAGAGTGGGCTGCTTGGGAGCTGGAATCTGGAAGTTGGGAGGCTCTCACCGCGGTATGAATCGCCATCAAACCGCCCAGCAGCGGCACGACCTGCACCTGTTCGAATCCCCGCTTCTCGAGCAGGCGCGCGACACCTTCCGCGCCGGGATAGTTGCGAATCGACTCCGGAATGTAGCGATACGTATCCGGGTCGCGATGCAGGACGAAGCCGAGCGTCGAGCCGACGATCGTCAGGTAGGTCAGGTAGGCGGCGCGCAGCAGCGCCTGCGCCGGGCGGTTGAAGTCGAGCGAAAGCAATCGTCCCCCCGGAACGAGGACGCGCGCAATCTCGTCGATCGCCTGCTCGAGGTCCGGCACGTTGCGCAGCCCGTACCCCGTCGTCACCACGGTGAAGTTCGCGGCGGGAAACGGCAGCGCAAGCATGTCGCCGGTGACGAGCGTCAAGGGCGCCTTCGCCTTCGCGGCCGCCAGCTGCAGCATCCGGAACGTGACGTCGAGGCCGACGGCGAGCCGCGCCCTCCGTGCGGCGCGGAACAGGAGGTCGCCGGTCCCGCACGCCAGATCCAGCACGCGGTCGTCAGGCGTCAGCGCGGCGAGCGCGATCAGCCGGTCCTTCCACCTTCGGTCGAGGCCGTACGACAGCACGACCGTGATGAGGTCGTAGCGGTCGGCGATGGTCGCGAACATCCGCCGGACGTACCGCTGCTTGCCGGCGGGGGTCGCGATGGTGGATCGGAGGTTCATGCGGGGCCGGCTGACGCCGGCGCCTACGGAGCCGCCCGGACGAGGAGCACCGGAATCTTCACGAGATGGCGGACGCGGTTCACGGTGGTGCCGCGAACCAGGTCGTTGAGGAACCGGTGGCCGTGCGTGGACATGGCGAGCAGGTCGACGCCGCGCTCTTCCGCGAGCCGGATCAGCTCGTCGGCCGGATCGCCCATCGCCAGCTCGGTCGAGACCTTCAGGCCCTGCGCGGTGAGGTCGGCGGCGAGCTTCGCCAGGTAGTCGCGGTCGTCCTTCATCTCTTCCGATTCGCGCAGCTGCAGCCGATCGAAGTTGCGCGCCGCCCAGCCGTCGGCCACGTGCACGAGATGCAGCTCGGAGCCGACCTGCGTCGCGAGCTGACGCACGTGGTCCAGGATCGCCTGGTCGGCGGCGGAATGCTCGATGGCCACGAGAATGCGGCGATACATCGCTACGCCAGCGTCTGCACCAGCAGCCACGCGTTGAGCGCCGCAATGATAACCGCGACGGTCCATGCGAGCGCGCGGGTCCACACGGGCGCGACAAACGGGCCCATCTTCGCCTTGTCGCCGGTGAAGAGGACCAGCGGGAAGACCGCGAACGAGAGCTGGAGGCTGAGGACCACCTGGCTGAGGATCAGCAGGGCGCCGGTTCCGCGCTCGCCGTACAGCGCGACGACGATGATGGCCGGGATGATGGCGAGCAGGCGCGTGACCAGGCGGCGCAGCCACGGGCGCACGCGCAGGTTGATGAAGCCCTCCATGACGATCTGCCCCGCGAGCGTCCCGGTGAGCGTCGCATTCTGACCCGAGCAGAGCAGCGCCACCGCAAACAGCACGCTCGCAGCGCCAGTCCCGAGCAGCGGCGACAGCAGCTGATAGGCGTCGCCGATGTCGGCGACCCCTTCGTGACCGGTCCCGTGGAACGCCGCCGCCGACATCACGAGAATCGCGGCGTTGATGAAGAGGGCGAACATCAGCGCGCCGCTCGAATCGATGGACGCGAAGCGAATCGCTTCCGCCTTGCTCGCGTAGGTGTCGACGTACTTCCTGGTCTGCACGATCGACGAGTGCAGGTACAGGTTGTGGGGCATCACCGTCGCGCCGAGGATGCCGATGGCGATGTAGAGCATGTCGCGGTCGCCGAGGATGGCGGCGTCGGGAAGGAACCCGACCGCGACGCCCGACAGGTCGGGCTTCGAGAGCCACAGCTCGACGGCGAAGCAGCCGGCGATGGTGAGGATGAGCGCGACGACCAGCGCCTCCACGTAGCGGAAGCCGCGGTTCTGCAGGAACAGGACGATGAGGACGTCGAGCGCGGTCAGACAGACGCCCCAGATGAGCGGCAGCCCGAACAGCAGGTTCAGCGCGATGGCCGCGCCGATGACCTCCGCGAGATCGCACGCGGCGATCGCGATTTCGCACAGCACCCACAGGACGACGGTCACGGGCCGGGAGTAGTGGTCGCGGCACGCCTGCGCCAGGTCGCGCCCGGTGGCGATGCCGAGGCGCACCGCGAGCGCCTGGAGCAGGATCGCCATCAGGTTGGACACGAGGATGACGCTCAGCAGCGTGTAGCCGTAGCGCGCGCCGCCGGCGAGATCGGTCGCCCAGTTGCCCGGGTCCATGTAGCCGACAGCGACGAGGTACCCCGGCCCGGCGAACGCGAACAGCTTCCGCCAGAAGCCGGCGTCCTGCGGCACGGGAATCGACCCGTGCACCTCGCGCAGGCTCGCCTCGCCGCGAGGCAGACGCCAGCCGTTCGAACCGGCCTGTTCGAGCTCTCCCGCCATTTTTGACTAGTCAAAAAATATCTTCACGACCCATCAAAAGTCAACTAAAATGCCGCGCGATGCTGCCGTCGAGCACCGTCGAGAACTACCTCAAGACGATTTACCTCGGCTCCACGGGCGCGCCGGGCGCCGAACCCCGGCTGTTGCCCATGGGCCAGCTGGCGGCGGCGCTGGGCGTCACGCCCGGCACGGCCACGACGATGGTCAAGACGCTGGCGGAGTCGGGGCTGGTGAACTACGAGCCGTACGCCGGCGTGTCGCTCACACGCGCGGGACGCCGCCTCGCGGCGCTCGTCCTCCGCCGCCATCGGCTCGTGGAGCTCTTTCTCGTCCAGGTGATGGGACTTCGCTGGGACGAGGTGCACGACGAAGCCGAGCTGCTCGAGCACGTGGTCTCCGACCGCCTCATCGACCGCATGGACGAGATGCTCGGCCGCCCGGAGGTGGACCCGCACGGCGATCCCATCCCGGACGCCGAGGGCGTCGTCAAGAAGCAGCAGGCGCAGACGCTTCTCAGCTGCCCCATCGGCACGCGCATGACCGTCACGCGCATCATCGACCAGGACAAGCTGTTCCTCCGGTTCGTCGAGAGCCACGACCTCAAGCCGGGCGAGTCGGTCGAGGTCGAGGGGCGTGACGAGGCGTCCGACAGCGTGCGGCTGCGCGCGAAGGGCGACCGCCGGATCACCATCGGCGCGCGCGCCGCCTCGAAGCTGCTGGTGCAGGTCGCGCGCGTGCTCCTGCTGGTTCTCGGCCTCGCCACGGCCGTGCGTGCGCAGCAGGCGGATCCCGAAGCGGGGTTTCCGTCGACCGGCCCCATCTCCGGCTACATGGACTTCCACGTCAACAAGTCCGACGGCGAAGCGGCCGTCATCGACTTCCATCGATTCGTCGTGCTCCTCAGCCACTCGTTCACGTCGAAGATCCGCTTCGTCGGCGAGCTCGAGGTCGAGCACGCCTTCGTCGAAGGGCTCGAGGAGTCGGGCGAGCTCGAGCTCGAGCAGGCCTACATCGACTTCCTGCTGTCGCGCGGCTTCAACATCCGCGCGGGGATGCTGCTGCTGCCGATGGGGATCATCAACGAGCGGCACGAGCCGCCGGTGTTCAACGGCGTCGAACGGCCGTTTGTCGACACGGTGATCATCCCGACGACCTGGTTCGACGCGGGCGCGGGCGTCCACGGTGAGCTTGGCCGCGGCCTGCGCTATCGCGCGTACGTGACCGCGCCGCTCGACGCGCGTGAATTCAGCGCCGACGAAGGCATCCGCGAGGGACGGCAAAAGGGCGGGCAGGCGACGGCTGCCAGCGCGGCGTTCACCGGCCGCGCCGAGTATCTCGGGGTCCGCGGGCTGACCGCCGGCGCGGCGTTCTGGCACGGGACGTCGCGCATCACGCAGACGCCCCCGCTGAATTCGTCCGTGACGGTCGGCGAGGCGGACGCCAGGTACCGTCGCGGCCGGCTCGAGCTGCGCGGGGAGATCGCACGCGTAGACGTCGGCAACGCGGCGGCGCTGAACGACAGCCTCGGCCGCGCGGTCGGCGTGCCGCCCAACATCGCCAGCGCGCTGCGAGGGTTCTACGGCGAGGCCGGGTACCGCATCTGGGACAAGGGCGCCCCGCGCGACCTCGTGGCGTTCTTCCGCTACGAGAACTTCGACACGCAGTTCCGGATGCCCGCCGGCCTGCTCCCGCTGAAGGAATTCGACCGCGACGCGTTGGTGGCAGGCACGACGTACTACCCGGATCCGGACGTCGCCGTGAAGGCCGATTACATCTACCTCAGGAATCGGAGCGGCATCTTCGCCAATCGCCACCAGCTGAACGTCGGGCTCGGATGGTGGTTCTAGTGCGTTGTGGGAGACGTATGAACTCCATGATTCGGATGCTCGTGGCGCTGCCGCTCTTCCTGATGGCAGGCGAGCCGTCTTCCGCGGCGCGCGCCGCGCAGGCCGGGGCGCCTCGCGTCGTCGAGATCAGCGCGGAGCGCTTCCAGTTCTGGCCCTCGGAAGTCGTCGTCGGCGAGGGCGAAGAGGTGGAGCTGCGTCTGCGCAGCGACGACACCATCCACGGGTTTCGCATCCTCGGCTCGGGGACGAACCTCCAGATACCGAAGCGCGGGCACGGCTATGCGGCGACGAGATTCACCGGGAACCGGCCCGGCCGGTACACGTTCGAGTGCAACCGGCTGTGCGGCGCGGGCCACGACTTCATGCGCGGCGTGATCGTGGTGAGGCCCGCGCGGACAGGAGAGCTGCCATGACGCGCGTGCTCGCGGGCGCGGCGGTGGTGTGGGTCGCCCTGCTTGCGTTTCAGGCGAGGGGAGCCTCACAGGCGTCCCCGCAGCCCGTCGGCGGACCGCTGCCCGGCATCACGCCGCTCGAGTTCAGCGAGTTCCGCCTCGGCCTCGAGGACTTCACCGAGGTCGAGACGGCTGAAGAGGGTCTGGGCCCCGCGTTCAACGGCACGAGCTGCGCCGCGTGCCACAACGTGCCGGCGATTGGCGGCGGCGGCATCATCCTCGAGCTGCGCGCCGGCTATCGCGACGAGGGCGGCGGCCACGCGGGGTTGAACGCCGCGGGCGATACGCTGATTCACCTCCTCTCCACGCCGAGCCACGCGTGCCAGGTGCAGATGCCCGACGACGTGACCGTTGTCGCCAGGCGCGCGCCGATCCCGCTCTTCGGCGCCGGCCTGGTCGAAGCCATCCCCGACGAACAGCTGCTGGCGCTCGAGGACCCCGCCGATCGCAATCGCGACGGCGTGAGCGGCCGCGCGGCGATCGTCGTGGACGCCGCGTCGGGCGCGCGGCGCGTCGGCCGTTTCGGCTGGAAAGCGCAGCACGCGACGCTGCTCGCCTTCAGCGGCGACGCGTATCGCAACGAAATGGGGATCACCAACGACCTGTTCCCGCGCGAGTCGGCCTTCGGCGTCCCGCCGGAGCAGATGCGCACGTGCGACCCGTTTCCGGACCCGGAAGACAGGCGCGATCCGCGCACGGGACGCCGCGGGATCGACAACTTCGAGGCGTTCATGAAGCTGCTGGCGCCGCCGCCGCGCGGCGCGATCACCGATACGGCAGCCGCCGGCGGGCAGATCTTCACGGCTGTGGGCTGCGCGACCTGCCACGTACCGCGCCTGACGACCGGGCCGAGCCCGCACCCGGCGTTCAACCGGAGGAGCGTCGATCTGTTCTCGGACCTGCTCCTTCACGACGTGGGAACGGGCGACGGCATCGCCCAGGCCTCGGCCGAGCCGGGCGAGATTCGCACGCCCGCGCTGTGGGGGCTGCGGCTCCGGCGGCCGCTGCTGCACGACGGCAGCGCGGTGACGCTGGTCGACGCAATCGGGCGGCACGCGGGAGAAGCCGATCTCTCGAGGCGCACCTTCGAGCGGCTGACGCGCGACGAACGGGAGCGCCTGCTCGCATTCCTCCGGTCGCTCTGAGGCCGGTTGACGAAGCTGCGGTTTTACGAATCGACGAATTGCGCGATGACGTCCATCAGCCCGGCCGGGTCGGACACGACCCAGGCGTCGTCGGCCGGCACGCCGTCGAGCGTATGGCCGCTGAAGCCGTACGCGACGAGGCAGCACCGGGCCGCCGCGCCCTTCGCCGTGTCGTAGTCGATCTTCGAGTCGCCGACCATCAGCGTGCGGCCCGGCGAGGCGCCGGCGCGCTCCATCAGCACGAGCAGCGCCGTCGGATCCGGCTTCCGCGGATACGCGCCGCCGCTGCCGATCACGTCGTCGAACAGGTCGCGCATGCCGAGCCCGGCGAGCACCTTCTCCGACGGCGCGAGCGGCTTGTTGGTCAGCACCGACACGCGCGCGTGCCTGCGGGCGGCGCGGACGACGTCGGCGATGCCGTCGTAGGGGCGCGTGTGGTCGAGGAGCTTGCGATCGTAGATGTCGAGGAACCGGTCGATCGCGGCGGGATCCTCGGGAATCCCCGATGCCGCCAGCGCGCGCCGGATCAGCACCTTCGCGCCTTCTCCAATCATCCTGGTGACGCTGTCCAGCGGCAGCGGCGGCGCGCCGAGCTCGCCGAGCAGCTCGTTGACCGAGTCGGCCAGGTCGCGCGACGAGTCGACCAGCGTGCCGTCGAGATCGAACGCGATCAGGCGGCCGTGTAGGTGGCCCACGACGTAGGCGTCTCCCAGACGGTGACGCGCACGACGGGGAGACCCTGCTCGCGCGACATGTCGTAGATGAGCCGCGCAATCCGCTCGACGGTCGGGTTGCTGTCGACGATGAAAATGGGCTCGCCCAGCGACTGGAGCGGGGCCACGAGCGGATCGTCGTGGCGGAGGATCATCTTGTGATCGAGCTCGCGATCGATCCAGCCCTTGACGATGCGCTTGATGTCGCTGAAGTCCACCACCATGTTCCGCGTGTCGAGCGAATCGGTGCGGACCTCGATCTCGGCGATCGCGTTGTGGCCGTGGGGATGCTTGCAGATGCCGTCGTAGTCGAGCAGGCGATGGCCGTAGCAGAAGTCGATCTTCTTGGTCACCGAGTACATAGTCAGTAATCTTAGTCTGCCGGGTCCGAAACACCCCGGCCTACGCGGGGCGGGTCCGAAGACCCGCCCCCTACACATGTCGTCAACGGCCGTTCTTCTTTCGGCAGGCCTCGACAGCGCGGTGCTGGCCGCGCACGAGGCGCGCACCTCGCACGTGCACCCCGTCTATGTCAGCACCGGGCTCGCGTGGGAGGACCAGGAGCTCGCGGCGCTGGACCGGCTGCTCGCCACGCCGCCCTTTGCGTCGCTCGCGCCGCTGGCGCGCCTGACGTTCACCGTCCGCGACCTCTATCCTCCGACGCACTGGGCGCTGCGCGGCGAGCCGCCCGCCTTCGATACGCCGGACGAGGACGTCTACCTGACCGGACGCAACGTCATCCTCGTGACCAAGGCGTCGATCTATTGCGCGCAGCACGCCATCGGCCGCATCGCCCAGGGCTCGCTCGCGCACAACCCGTTTCCCGACGCCACCCCCGAGTTCTTCGAGTCGATCGGCCGCGCGCTCTCGCTCGGCCTCGCGCACGCCATTCGCATCGACACGCCGTTCGCGCGGAAGGAGAAGGCGGACGTCGTCCGGCTGGGGATGGAGCTCGGCGTGCCGCTGGAGCTCACGCTGTCGTGCATGAACCCCCGGGACGGCCGGCACTGCGGCGTGTGCAGCAAGTGCCGCGAGCGCCGCGACGCGTTCAACGAGGCGGGCGTCCCGGACCCGACGCGCTACGCGGTCCAGCCCGCCAGGTAGGCGGACGGGAAGGTCCCGCCAGGTAGGCGGACCTGAAGGTCCGCCTCTACGTCCGGTAGAACGTCCGGTAGAACGGCCGGTAGAACGGCCGTTACAACGTCCGGTACACGCGACACACACG
>JADMIO010871460.1_pt1 | contig 81666 bp, 77 predicted proteins | sample 8958161 | NCBI WGS metagenome assembly JADMIO01 (sample SAMN16585339, study PRJNA669376) | soil metagenome | isolation source: Crop rotation soil | place: USA: Cullars Rotation, Alabama | collected 2011
CCACCGCCACGATCGAGGTCAGCGGCGAGCGCTTCAGGATGGCGAGCACCTCGCCGCCGGTCGCTTCGGGGCCGACGGTCGGGCCGGGCTCGACAAGATCACCCGCGCACATGACGAAGGCCGAACGCACCGGCCCGAACTCAGCCTGCGCGATCTCCACCGGCGGCAGAGTTTCCGGCAGGTCGAAGTTGGAATCGAGCAGCGTGAGCACTGAGTCATCCATTCCGCCATTGAAGCAGAAGTTCAATGACAGCGGTATGAAATAACAAGCTAAATAATTGATTTAAAAAGGAATTTATTGATTGCGCGAGAACGCAGAAAGGGGGCGCGGGAACGCCCTGCGTTGTTTAGCGCCGACCTTGTTAAGAACCGGTAAAACTCAGCCGAGCTCGGCGAAAGCGGCGGGATAAGTGGCTTTTCCCGTGGGGGGTGCCACGTCGATTAAAGTGAGGCCGGCGAAATAGGGACCGGCCCAGGCGACGTCGATCCCTTCCGCCAGCATCGTGTCGAAGCCGAAGCGGCCGTAATAGTTCTGGTCACCGAGCACCAGGATCACGGCGATGCCGGCTTCGGCGGCGCGATCGAGCCCGGCGTTGGTGAGGGCGGTGCCGATGCCTTGGCCCTGGCGATGCGGCAGGACCGAGATCGGCGCCAGGCCCCAGATGCGACAGCCGGGATCGGGATCGAGTGTGACCGGCACGAAGGCGACCTGGCCGATGATCGCGCCGTTCTCCGCCGCGACCAGCGACAGCGCGAGATCGCCGTCGGCGCGCAAGCGCTGCACCAGATCTGCTTCCGCAGCGCCGGGGAAGGCGGCGCGCAGCAGCGCGTCGATGCCGGCGGCATCCTCGGGTCGTTCGGGTCGGATCTCGAAGCTCATGATGGATCGGTTATAATTGTTGAAATCCGAATCGTCCAAGCCGCGTGATCATGTCGACCGAGCCCTGGTTCCTCTATCTGATCGAATGTGCCGACGGTGCGCTCTACACCGGCATCGCGCTCGATCCCGTTGCGCGCTACGAACAGCACCGGGCCGGCAAGGGTGCCAAATACACCCGTGCCAATCGCCCGGTGCGGCTGATCGGAACCATGGCCTATCCGGACCGCAGCACCGCGACCCGCGCCGAGCTTGCCTTCAAGAAGCTGAAGGCGGCGGAGAAGCGGGCGCGGTTGTGGGCGTTTGATGAAGTCACGCCACCTTAAAGCCTCGTCATGGTCCGCGCAGGCGGACCATCCACGAGTTTCACTCCGCTAGGCTCGGTCCAGGTCATCCAAACTCGTGGATGGTACGCCTTCGCGTACCATGACGACCGAGAGGGAAGCCGGGACCGAGCGACGCCAGTTGCGTGTTACAGCGCGATCCCGTTCTCTTTCGCGACTTCGTCGTAGATCGAGCAGGCCTTGTCGTAGTCGCCTTTGCCCAGGGCTTCGCCGCCCTGGTTCACCTTCTCGTTGGCGGCGACGACCTTCTTGGAATCTTCCTCGGTCTTCGCTTCGCCGGCCTTCTGACCGAGCGCGGTCGCGACCTTGGTCATCTTATCAACGGCCTGGGCCTGGTCGCAGCCGGCGAAAGCGGGGGCGGACAGCGCCGCGAGAGCAATGAGGCCGGCGGCGAAACGGGTGATCATCGAATTCTCCTTGGGTTCAGCCGAAGCATCATGCCTCGGCCGACCTTCGTCGTATCGACTTCCAACCCGGTTCAGGCTTCTATCTTGCCGGAAAGTGATCTGCGCCACTTCTCTTCGACCTTGCGCCCCGCCGCAACCTTCTCGGCCCCGGCGATGCGGGCGAAGCGGTGCAAGCCCTCGCGCAAGGCATCGGGATCGACCGGCTTGGCGATGTCGAGGCCGGTGACCAGCCATTTGCCGTTCTCGCGCTTGCCGTCGATGAGGCCGACCACATCGTCCTTCCAGAGAATCGGCAGCGCGAAATAGAAACGGCGCTGCCGGACCGGCGTATAGGCTTCGAACTTGTAGGTGAAGCCGTAGAGCTGGGTGAAGCGGTCGCGGTTGAAGAGGAGATTGTCCAACGGGGCGATCAAGCGCACGCGGTCATCCGCCTTCTTCGCCGAGGATTGCCAGGCGGCGTGATCCTTGGCCAGGATGAACCAGGTCTCCTCGCCGGCCTCGGTCTTCACGGTGATCGGCTCGATCAGGCCTTCCTTGGCGTAGTGATCGACCAGCTTGCGGCTCTCCGGCAGGCCGGGGCCGCGCCAGTTGCCGAAATGATGGTTGACCCGCTGCGAGAGCTGGTTGCGGCTGGCGATCTTCAGCACGCCGAGCGCGGACTCGACCATGAAGCGCTCGTGCTCGGCTTTCTTGAAGCGTGGATGCTTCAACAGCTCCGGCGCCACGTGTTCGGTCACGTCGAACTGGCGGTGAAAATTCTTGGTGCGGCCGCTGACCTGGACCTTGCCCTCGTAGAACAAGTGCTCCAGCGCCTTCGTCGTGGCCTTCACCGTGTTGAAGCCGCCGATGATGCGTTCGGCTTCGAGCTCACCGGGGCTGACCGGGCCGTTGGCGAGGATCTGCTTCACCAGCTTGCGCTTGATCGGCTTCAACTCCTCGAAATGCATCGAGCCTTCCACCGCCTTGTGGAAGTCCTGCAGGAATTGCGGCAGCCAGTCGCGGCGGGTGGCGAAGATCGGGTAATGCGTCTCCAGCATCCGCCTTTCGCCATAGACCATCTTATAGAAATCGCGGACCGGCGCGTCCGAACGCGCGGCCCAGACGATCTCATGGTTGCGCAGGCCGGTGCGGATGATGGAATCGATCTGGATCATGCCGAGATCGACGGCGCGGTCCATCGACTCCGCGGCACGCCAGAAGGGACCGCGCAGGCCCAGCCGATCCGCGAGAAAGGCGCGGACCTCCGACAGGGATTTGACCGGCGCGGCCTTCGGCATTGTGTCAGCCCTTATCGCTGACGCCGGCTTCGGCGAAGCTCGCCATGCCGCTGTGGCAATAGGCGGCGGCGCGGAACAACGGGATCGCCAGCGCGGCACCCGAGGCTTCGCCCAGGCGCATGCCGAAATCGAGCAGCGGCATCCGGTTGATCGCGGAGAGCAGCCGGCGATGGCCGGGCTCGGCGGAGCAATGCGCGACCCAACAATGGTCGATCGCATGGGGATCGATGCGATAGAGGATCGAAGCGGCGACCGTGGTCGCGAAACCGTCGAGCAGCACCGGGACCTTGGCCATGCGCGCCGCGATCACCGCGCCGGTGATCGCCGCCAGCTCCTGACCGCCGAGGCATTGCAGGACTTTGAGAGGGTCGCCGAGAACATCGCGATGACGCTTCAAGCCGAGATCGATCACCTCGGCCTTGCGCGCCAGCTGTGCACCGTGAACGCCGGTGCCGGGCCCCGCCCAAGCGGTGCCGTTGCCGCCGAACAATGCGGCGGCCATGGCCGCGGCGCTCGTGGTGTTGGCGATACCCATCTCGCCCAAGGCCAGAAGATCGATGCCGGGCTCGACGCAGGTCATGCCATAGGCCATGGCGTGTGCGCATTCGCTCTCGCTCATCGCCGGCGCCTGGGTGAAGTCGGCGGTCGGCTGGTCGAGCGCCATCTCATAGACGCGCAAATCCGCATCGGCGTTCTTGCAGAGCTGATTGACCGCGGCACCGCCGCTCGTGAAGTTCAGCACCATCTGCTTGGTGACTTCCGCCGGGAAGGCGGAAACGCCCAAGGCCGCGACGCCGTGATTGCCGGCGAAGACGGCGACCCGCGGATGCTCGACCGTCGGCGGTGTCTTGCCCTGCCAGGTCGCCAACCATTGCGTCATCTCTTCCAGGCGGGCGAGGGCGCCGGCCGGCTTGGTCAGCACCGCCTCCCGCGCCGCGGTCGCTTTCGCCGCCGCGAGATCGGGGCCGGGAAAGTCGTCGACGATCCGGCGCATGTCGGCGAGATCGTTGGTAGGACGTTTTTCACTCATGGAACCGGGGGCGGAGGCGGGCATCTGGGGTGACATGGGGGAGGGGTCTTTCTGGACGATTTGGGGTCGGCATTCGGCTTTCGCGGCGCGACCGCCTGTCCTATAAACGGGTTATCAGTTGCGGTGAAGCACCACCTGAAAAAAGGCCGAGGATCTGTCGCGCGGATGAACACCAGCACCGAAGGGCGTTCTCCTGCGCGGCGCGGCATCGGCTTCGCTCGATTCATCACGTCATGGTGGCGCGACCTTTTTCTGGCTCTGTCGTTCTTCACGCGACTCCCCGTCGGTTTCATGGCGCCGAAGATGCCTGAAGCCGCTCCCGATACCGAATCGGCCACCGCACCGCAGTTCCGGCTGGGCGAGGCGTCACGCGCTTTTCCGCTGGCCGGCCTGGTGGTCGGCCTGACCGGCGGTTTGGCCTATTGGATCGCAGTCAAGATGGGTCTGTCCGGCCTGTTGGCGGCATTGCTTGCCGTGGCGGCGACCACCGCGCTGACCGGTGCCCTGCACGAGGACGGCTGGGCGGATTTCGCCGACGGGCTCGGCGCCCGCGGCGACCGGGTCCGCAAGCTCGCGGCGATGAAGGACAGCCATATCGGCAGCTTCGGTGTGCTGGCGTTGATCTTCGCGACCGGCGTCAAGGCTGCGTCCCTGTGGCAACTCCATGCGCCCGACCGCGTGGCGACCGCCTTGGTCGCGGCCCATGTCCTGTCCCGCGCGGTCCTGCCGCTCGCCATGCGCTCGCTGCCGCTGGCGACGGCACAAGGTCTTGCCGTCATGGCCGGGCGGCCGACGGCGCAGGGTGTCTATGTCTCACTCGGCCTCGGATTCATCATCAGCTTCTTCGCGGTCTATCTGCCGGCCGCGATCGTGGCGATGATCGTCGCCATCGTCGCCGCGGCGCTGATCGGCGCGATCGCGAAACGGCAGTTCGGCGGCTATACCGGCGACGTGCTCGGTGCGATCGAGCAGGTGGCGGAGATCGCCGTGCTGATCAACCTGGTGTCGCTGGCATCATGAGCAGTCGCACGGTAACCCGCTGGTGGTGGGTGCGGCATGCGCCGATCAAAGAGGCTGCGGGCCGCGTCACCGGCCAACTCGACCTCGAAGCCGATTGCAGCGACCACGAACTGATCGCGCGGGTCGCGGTGCGCCTGCCGCAGCATCCGATCTGGATGTCGAGCCAGCTCCGGCGCGCGCGCCAGACCCTGGATGTGCTGCACAAGGCCTGCGGCATCACCGGCGCGGGGGTTGAAGTCGAGCGGGACGTCGTCGAGCAGGATTTCGGCGACTGGCAGGGCAAGACCTATGCGGAGCTCGAGGTGAGCGACGCCGACCGCTACAAGAAATTCTGGATCGCGCCCGGTACCACGCGTCCGCCCGGCGGCGAAAGCTTCGCCGACGTGATGATGCGCGTCGCCCGCGCCGTCGAGCGCCGGTCCGCGGCGCATCCCGATGCCGACATCGTCGTGGTCGGCCATGGCGGCTCGATCCGCGCCGCGGTGGCGCAAGCGCTGGGCCTCGGCCCGGCGCGCGCCTTGGCCTTGCAAGTCGATCCCCTGTCGCTGACCCGGCTCGACCGCATCGCCGATGCGGGCGGCGTCTCCTGGAGCATCGGCTGCGTGAACGCCTGACGCTTCGGGCCTAAAGCGTCACCACGATCTTGCCGAACTGCGCGTTCGATTCCAGATAGCGATGTGCCGCGACGATCTCCTCGAACGGGAAGACCTTCGCGATGATCGGTTTGAGCGCGCCGGATTCCAGCCCGCCGAGGATGAAGGTCTTGGCCGCCTCAAGCCGTTTGGGGTCGCCGGTGATCTCGTGGATCAGATAGCCGCGCAAGGTCAAACTCTTCCCTAGGACCGAAAAGAGCGGGAAGGGTGTGGGCTCCGGACTCAGGGCGCCGTATTCGAGCAGGATGCCGCCGCGTGCCATCGCCGCCGTCAACGGCACGAAGTGCGGGCCGCCGATCGGATCGAACACGACGCGCACGCCGTCGGTCCCGGCGATCGCCTCGAGCCTTGCCTGCAGGTCTTCCTCCGCCGAAGCGATGACATGGGCGGCGCCCGCCTCCAGCAAGGCCAGTTTCTTCTCGGATGTCCGCGTGACCGCGATCGGGGTGGCGCCGACCATGCGGGCGATCTGGATCGCGGCCAGCCCGACGCTGCTCGAGGCGGCGGTGACGACGACGAAATCCTTCAGCTGCAACTTGGCGATATCGATCAGCGCGCCGTAGGCCGTGACGTATTGCATCCAGACCGCGGCGGCCGCTTCGAAGCCGAGCGCCGCCGGATGTTTCACCACATGCGCCGCTGGAAAGGTCGCGAGCTCGCCATAGGCCGGCCAGCGCAGCTGGGATTGCGGCGGCACGACGCTGACCGCATCGCCTGCTTTGAGATCCGCAACACCTGCGCCGACCTGATCGATGATGCCCGCCGCCTCGAAGCCGAGGCCGGACGGAAAGGTCGCCGTCTCGATGTAGTTGCCGGTGCGCAGCATGGCCTCGGCACGGTTGAGGCCGAGCGCCTTGACGCGGATCCGGACCTCGCCGGGTCCGGGCGCCGGCACCGCGACCTCCTCGATGCTGAGCACTTCGGGGCCGCCGAGCTGATGAAAACGAACCACACGGGCCATGGGGTTACTCCTAATCAATGAGACTGAATAGGCCTGTACCAGCCGGCGCGAATGCGGATAAATGGCGCTCTTATGCACATTGTCGAAACCTATGGTTTCGAATGGGAGTTTCGAATGGATCGGCTGACCAGCATGGCCGTCTTCGTCAAAGCCGTGGATCTCGGCTCTTTCGCCGCGGCCGCCGACGCGCTGGCGCTCTCAGCGCCGATGGTCGGCAAGCATGTGCGCTTCCTGGAGGCGCGGTTGCGGGCGCGGCTGCTCAATCGGACGACAAGACGGCAGAGCCTCACAGATTTCGGCCGCGCCTATTATGAGCGCTGCCGCAGCGTGCTCGCCGAAGCCGAGGCGGCGGATGCGCTGGCGGCGGAGCAAGGGTCAGAGCCGCAGGGCCGGTTGCGGGTTGCGATGTCGGTGCATTTCGGCCGGCGTTGCGTGACACCGGTTCTGCTGGCCTTGACGCGGCGTTATCCGAAGCTGGAGCTGGACCTCTTCTACAGCGATCGTCTGATCGATCTCACCGAGGGCGAGCATGATCTGGCGATCCGCACCGGTGCGCTTGAAGACAGCGCCGATCTCACCGCCCGCCGTGTTGCGCAACAGCGCATGGTGGTCTGCGCCGCGCCGGCCTACCTGAAGCAGAATGGAAAGCCGAAGCGGGTCGAAGACCTCGCCGCGCATGAAGCGATCATCTATCGCCGCTCAGCGCGGATCAGCCCCTGGCGGTTTCCGCGCGCCGGTGCGAAGCCGGTCGAGGTGATACCCGCCGGCCGGTTGCGGCTCGACGATCTCGATGCCATCGCCGATGCCGCGGCGGCGGGCATGGGTCTCGCCTGGCTCCCGAGTTGGCTGATCCGCGACCGCATCGCCGCGGGGTCGTTGGTGACCCTGCTCCCGAACGAGCCGCCTTATCTCTATGACGTGACCGCGCTCTGGCTGCAGACGCCGCATCTGCCGCTGAAGGTGCGGCTGGCCATCGATGCGCTGGCGGCGGAGCTGCCGAAGCTGATGGATTGAATCAGGGTGTGGCGGTCGAGGCGCAGGCGATTCCGACCGGATCCTGCGGCGCGCCGTTCTCGCCCACCATCGGGATCGGTGCCGGCAGGTCGAAATACCAATCCCAGATGACCGCCGACGCGTTCGCGTCGATCACCAGAGCGGTCCGGCCGATCGCGTTCCATCGCGCGGTGATGAGTTGTTCGGAGAACGCATCCGCATCGCGGCTCACCGGCGCACAGAAGGCGACGGCGGCCTTGGGCTTCAGATCCTGCGGTGCGGACGGCCAGTCTTTCGGCCAAGGCACCTTCCGTTCCGGTGGATCCTCGGTTGCGCCGATCATCAGCTTCACTGCCTTCGGCTGCCAGGCTTGGGGTGCTGCGATCTTGACTTGCAGCAAGCGGTCGCAAACCTTCAGGAATTGCGGATCGGTCTCCTGGCGATTGCGCTGCCAGCCGCCCGCGAACACGCGTCCCTCCATCGCGCAGGGCCAGGCATTGGCGCTGAAGCGCTGATATTGAGCGCCGTCCCAGACTTCGAGAATGGTGCTGCCGACCCCTGCCGCGGCGGCGAGACCGGATTGCGGCTTGGCGACGGTCTTCAGGTCTGCGGCCGCTTCACTTCGGAGACTCTCCGCGGCATCGCGATCGAGCAGGCCGTAGGCAACCCCGCGGCCGGCCGGATCCGGATCGGCCTCGGTCGGACCGGTGCGGGTGAGCACCTGGCCGTCATCGTAGAGGACGAAGCGCAGGCCATTCGGCAATGGGCCCTGCGGCAGGCTGAGGCGTGCGGTTTCGAACAGCGCGATGAGCGGTCGCGGCGCCGTGGCGTCATCGGCGCGCGATCGGTCGCTGCCCGCATAGAGCAGCAGCACCGCAAATCCCAACAGGATCGGACCGAGCCGCGCCGTCGGCTGGAGGCGCATGCGATGAACTAACCTTCGATGACGGTCAGCTGCCGCTGCAGCGCTTCGACGATGTGGCGGAGGTCGCGGCTGGATTTGATCTGGCGGTTCCTGGAGAGGAGCACGTAATTCGGCTCCTTGTCGCCGCGCAGCAGGACCTTGGTCACGGTGAAGATCGCCTGTTCCTGGCTGCGCTTGAAGATCGAGAAGATCGCCATGTTGGAGCGGTGGTCGATGGCGTAGTCCCGCCAGACGCCGCGGGCGACTTGCCGGCTGTAGACGCCGAGCAGGTGGTTCAAATCCTCACGGTCGAAAAAGACCCTGCGGCCGTCTCGCCGGTATTCGGACAGAAGAAGGAGCTGCGCCAATCAGCCTCCCCGCCAGCGCGAGCGAATCGCCGTGCCACGCATGATGACCGAATCATTGCCGCATTCGCGCCCGGTCGTAAAGAGTCTCGCGCTGAAAATTCTGCGCGCCATCCGTCGCATCACGGCTGGTAGGCGTAGACCGTGGTCTCGGAGGTGTGCTCGGCGTCGGTCTGGTCGTAGCAGGCGACGTTGCCGCGGACCTTGTAGCAGGTGCCTTCATAAGGCCGGTGCAGGCGCGCCTGTTCGGCGGCGATCTCGGCTTCGGACAGGCAATATTTGCCGTTTTTGGTGTAACGCAGCACCGAGCAGTCGTCGCCGGTGATGGCCGAGACCAGGTGGTCCGAGACCGTCTTTCCCGAGGCGTTCAGCGAGACGCCCTCGACCGTGGCCGCGATTCCCGCGGCCGGCAGGAAGCCGATGGTTTCGCATCCGGCCATGGCCAGGCCGGCGGCGGCGAGCAGGGAGAGGGCAAACAAGCGTCGAAACGGGGTGCGGGCGCGCATCACCGGTCATCCTTCCAATAGGTCGGACAGGATAAAGCAAGTTCCGTTCCAACCGCTCTTGAGGGCGCCGAATCCGGCCGAAAGGGCTCGTTTGCACTCCCATGACCAAGTCGCTATGTTACCGCGCGATTTCGGCCGACCCCCTCCGATTCCGGTCCCGGCCGCTGCGCCCGAGGGAGTTTAAGTGGCTGATATCTTTCAGGAAGTTGACGAGGATCTGAGGCGAGATAAGGCGCTCGCTTTCTGGAAGAAGTACCAGAATCACATCATCGGTTTTGCCATCATCGCGGTCGCCGCGACCGCCGGTTTCTCCGGCTGGAAATACTGGAAGCAGCAGCGCATCGAGGCCAATGGTGCCGCCTATCTCCAGGCGCTGCAGGCCCAGGAGAAAGATCCCAAGGCAGCCGTTGCCCAGTTCGAGGCCCTGGCCAAGGATGGCGGCGGCTTTGCCGTCCTGGCGCGGTTCCAGACGGCCAACCAGACCCTGAAGGACGGCGACAAGGCCAAAGCCGCGGAGCAGTTCAGCGCGATCGCCAAGGACGGCTCGGTCGACAAGGCGTTGAAGGATCTTGCCGCGGTGCTCGGCGGTCTCGCTTGGCTCGATGCCGGCAAGCCCGAGGATGCGGCCAAGCTGGTCGAGGGCCTCACCGGCGACGGCCAGCCCTATCGTTTCTCCGCGCTCGAGGTTCAGGCGCAGGCGGCTCTGGCCGCCGGCGACAAGGCGAAGGCCAAGACCATCTACGAGCAATTGATACAGCTGAGCGCGCTGCCGACGGCGCCGCAGGGGATCAAGGCCCGGGCCCAGATCATGCTCGACCGGCTGAAGGGCTGATGATCGTGACCTTCCGCTGTCCTCCTGCGAAGCAATGCGGCGCAGCCCTGGCGGCGGGTCTTCTGGCATTGGCGCTGGGCGCCTGCGAGCCGACCAAGATTCCGTTGCCCGGTGAGCGCGTCTCGGTGCTGCAGCTCAACAAGGAGCTGAACGTCGACCCGTCGCTGTCGGAAACGCCGGTGCGGTTGCCGCGGCCCTATGAGAACAAGGAATGGCCGCAGCCGGGCGGCAACCAGGCCCATGCGATGTACCATCTGTCGGCCGGGACCGGTGCCTTCAAGCAGATCTGGACCGCCAATATCGGCAGCGCCGCCGACAGCGCCAACCGCCTGCTGGCCGAGCCGGTGATCGCCGACAGCAAGGTCTTCACCCTGGATTCCGAAAGCCTGGTCCGCGTGTTCGACGCCGAGACCGGCAAGATGATCTGGGAGCACGACCTCACCCCGGACACCGACGATGACGATCTGTTCGGCGGCGGCATCGCCGTCTATGAGGGCAAGGTCTTCGTCACCACGCCCTTCGCCAAGCTGATCGCGCTCGACGAGAAGGACGGCAAGAAGGTCTGGGAAGTCGATGCGCCGTCTCCCATGCGCGCACCGCCCTCGGCCAGCGACGGCCGCATCTTCACCGTCACCATCGACAACCAGCTGGTCGTCTATGCCAGCGACGACGGCCGCCGGCTCTGGTCGAACACCGGCGTCGAAGAGGCCGCGGGCTTCCTCGGCGGCGCGACACCCGCCGTGCTCGGCGACGTCGTGGTCGCGGCTTACACCTCGGGCGACCTGCTGGCCTTCGACGTGGTGACCGGGCGCTCGCTCTGGAGCGACAACCTCGCCGGGCGCACCGGCGGCAACGCCGTCGCCGCCTTGACCGATATCCGCGGCCGGCCGGTGATCGACCGCGACCGGGTGATCGCGATCGGCAATGGCGGCGTGATGGCGGCGATCGATCTGCGGCGCGGCGGCCGCGTCTGGGACAACGGCCTCGGCGGCACGCAGATGCCCTGGGCCGCCGGTGACTTCCTGTTTGTCATCACCAGCACCAGCGAAGTCGTCTGCCTGACGCGCGAAGACGGGCGCATCAAGTGGGTGCAGTCGCTGCCGCCGTTCGAGGACATGGAAGACAAGGAAGACCCGATCTACTGGTCGGGCCCGGTTCTGGTCGAGGATCGGCTGCTGGTCACGGGCTCGAACGGCGTCGCGCTCGCCTTCTCGCCCTATACCGGCAAGCTTCTTGGCAAGCAGACTCTGCCGGACCGGTCGCATCTGCCGCCGGTCGTTGCCAACAAGACCGTCTATATGCTTTCCGACGACGCCGATCTGATCGCCCTGCGATGAGAACGGCAGTGCGCACTCAACCGGCGGAGCATCTTGCGCCGCCGGTGTTTTCAACGCGCGACCAAATGGGCCTAAGAGAGATACGCTAGAGAGAATGCCGAAACGTACCGACATCCAATCGATCCTCATCATCGGCGCCGGCCCGATCGTCATCGGCCAGGCCTGTGAGTTCGACTATTCCGGCGCCCAGGCCTGCAAGGCGCTGAAGCAGGAGGGCTACCGGGTCATCCTGGTGAACTCCAACCCCGCGACGATCATGACCGACCCCAACCTCGCGGACGCGACCTATATCGAGCCGATCACGCCCGATGTGGTGGCGCGGATCCTGGAGAAGGAAAAGCCGGACGCCATTCTTCCCACCATGGGCGGCCAGACCGCGCTCAACACCGCGATGGCGCTGGAGAAGTCGGGCAAGCTGAAGGAACTCGGCATCGAGCTGATCGGCGCCAATGCCCGGGCGATCGATATGGCGGAAGACCGGCAGCTGTTCCGCGACGCGATGGACCGGATCGGCCTCGAGAGCGCCAAGGGCGCACTGGTCAACTCGCTTGAAGACGCGCTGAAGACCTTGGAGATGGTCGGCCTCCCCGCCATCATCCGCCCGAGCTTCACCTTGGGCGGCACCGGCGGCGGCATCGCCAACAGCCGCGAGGAGTTCATCAAGATCGTCAGCGGCGGGCTGCAGGCTTCGCCGGTCGGTGAAGTGCTGGTCGAGGAATCGATCCTCGGCTGGAAGGAGTTCGAGATGGAGGTGGTCCGCGACAAGGCGGACAACTGCATCATCATCTGCTCGATCGAGAACGTCGATCCGATGGGCGTGCATACCGGCGATTCGATCACCGTGGCGCCGGCGCTGACCCTGACCGACAAAGAATACCAGCTGATGCGCAACGCCTCGATCGCGGTGCTGCGCGAGATCGGCGTCGATACCGGCGGGTCGAACGTGCAGTTCGCGGTCAATCCCGACAACGGCCGCCTGATCGTCATCGAGATGAATCCGCGCGTCTCGCGCTCCTCGGCCTTGGCGTCGAAGGCGACCGGCTTCCCGATCGCCAAGGTCGCGGCCAAGCTCGCGGTCGGCTACACGCTGGACGAGCTCATCAACGACATCACCAAGGTGACACCGGCTTCCTTCGAGCCGACCATCGATTACGTCGTCACCAAGATGCCGCGCTTTACCTTCGAGAAATTCCCCGGCGCCGAGCAGATTCTCTCCACCTCGATGAAATCGGTGGGCGAGGCGATGGCGATCGGCCGTTCGTTCCAGGAATCGGTGCAGAAGGCGCTCCGCTCCATGGAGACGGGCCTCACCGGCTTCAATGAAGTGGTGCTGGAAAAGGACGACAAGGCCTCGATCCTGGCGCAGCTCACCAAGGCGACGCCGGACCGCCTGCTGGTGATCGCGGAAGCGCTGCGCCGTGGTCTGACGGTCGAGGAGATCTTCGAAGCCTCGAAGTTCGATCCCTGGTTCATCCGGCAGATCGAGTCCATCGTCGAGACCGAGAAGCTGGTGAAGGCCCAGGGCCTGCCGAAGACCCACGAGGCGCTGCTGCGCTTGAAGCGCAAGGGCTTCTCCGATGCGCGCCTGGCGGAGCTCGCCGGCACCACGGCCGATGCAGTGCAGAAGCTGCGCCACGACTTGAAGGTGCGTCCGGTCTACAAGCGGATCGACACCTGTGCCGCCGAGTTCGCCTCGGCCACGCCCTATATGTATTCCTGCTACGAGGGCGAGAACGTCGAGACCCCGGAATGCGAGGCCGATCCCAGCGATCGGCGCAAGGTCATCATCCTCGGCGGCGGTCCGAACCGGATCGGCCAGGGCATCGAGTTCGACTATTGCTGCGTCCATGCGGCCTATGCGCTGAAAGAGGCCGGCATCGAGACCATCATGGTCAATTGCAACCCGGAGACGGTTTCGACCGATTACGACACCTCCGACCGGCTGTATTTCGAGCCGTTGACCGCCGAGGACGTGATCGAGCTGGCGCGGGTCGAGCAGCGCAAGGGCACATTGCTCGGCTGCATCGTGCAGTTCGGCGGGCAGACGCCGCTCAAATTGGCGGCGGCCTTGGAGAAGGCCGAGATCCCGATCCTCGGCACCTCGCCCGACGCGATCGACCTCGCCGAGGACCGCGAGCGGTTCCAGAAGCTGCTGCACGATCTCAATCTGCGCCAGCCGAACAACGGTATCGCGCGCTCCGGCGAAGAAGCCGAGCGGATTGCCGGTGAAGTGGGCTATCCGGTGGTGATCCGCCCGTCCTATGTGCTGGGCGGCCGCGCCATGGAGATCGTGCACGAGCCGGATCAGCTGCGCCGCTATATCCGGCGCGCGGTGCAGGTCTCCGGCGACAACCCGGTGCTGATCGACTCCTATCTCGAAGATGCGATCGAGGTCGATGTCGATGCGCTCTCCGACGGCAAGGACGTGTTCGTCGCCGGGATCATGGAGCATATCGAAGAAGCCGGCATCCATTCCGGCGACAGCGCCTGCGCGCTCCCACCGCACACGCTTTCGCTGTCGGTGATCGCCGAGCTGCGCCGGCAGGCAGTTTCGCTGGCCTTGGGCCTGAACGTCGTCGGCTTGATGAACATCCAGTTTGCGATCAAGGGCGACGACATCTACGTGCTCGAGGTCAACCCGCGCGCCAGCCGCACCGTCCCCTTCGTCGCCAAGGCAACCGGTTTGGCGATCGCCAAGATCGCCGCGCGCGTCATGGCCGGTGAGGCTTTGCGCGACTTTAAGCTCGACGCCACCAAGCGGCACCATTTCGCGGTTAAGGAAGCTGTCTTCCCGTTCGCGCGCTTTCCCGGTGTGGACATCATCCTCGGGCCGGAAATGAAATCGACCGGCGAAGTCATGGGGCTGGATTCCAGTTTCGCCCGCGCCTTCCTGAAAGCGCAGCTCGGCGCCGGGCAACGCCTGCCGCGCACCGGCACGGTGTTCATTTCACTGAAGGACAAGGACAAGCCGGGCATGGTGCCGGCGGCGCGCAAGCTGCTGGAGCTGGGCCTCGACATCGTGGCGACACCCGGCACGGCATCCTATCTGCGCAACCAGGGCCTGGACGTGCGCGCGATCAACAAGGTGCACCAGGGCTCGCCCCATATCGTCGAGGCGATGCAGCGCGGCGAGATCAAGCTCATGTTCAACACGGTCGCCGGCCAGAAGGCGATCGCCGACAGCTTCAGCCTGCGCCAGGCGGCATTGATGGGCCAGATCCCGTATTACACCACCATGGCCGGCGCCTTGGCGGCGGTCGAAGCGGTGGGGGCGCTGGCCAGCGGCGATCTCGATGTGGCGCCGCTGCAATCCTACTTCAACGTCGAGGTGCCGACCGTCCGCACGGTGTGACTGAAGGGAAATCCTCTTTTTACTTCAGTGGCTTAGCTTGGATTTGCTTGGCCGCGCGGTGGCCGCGCCCGGCTCCGATAAAGCCGCGTTGGGCTTGAAGTCGCCCGCCTCCAATCGTACCTTTATCGCTCGACCGCCAGATAATCTGGGCCTGTCGGGTGCTGGTTGCTTGGCTTCCCATGGATTGGGAAGCCGGGATCGCCTCGCCCGAGGGGTCGTTTTTGCGTTTCGGACCCGAGAAGAATGAACAAGATCCCGATGACCGCCGACGGCTACGGCCGCCTGGAAGAAGAGTTGAAGCAGCTGAAGTCCATCGAGCGCCCCGCCATCATCCGGGCGATCGCCGAAGCGCGCGAGCACGGCGACCTCTCCGAAAATGCGGAGTATCACGCCGCGCGCGAGCGCCAGAGCTTCATCGAAGGCCGTGTGCTCGAGCTCGAGGACAAGATCTCGCGCGCCGAGATCATCGATGTCTCCAAGCTCTCCGGCAAGGTGATCAAGTTCGGCGCGACGGTGACCTTGATCGACGAGGATACCGACGAGAAGAGCGCCTATCAGATCGTCGGCGAGGACGAGGCCGATATCAAATCGAAGCGCCTCGCCATCACGGCGCCCCTGGCGCGCGCGCTGGTCGGCAAGAAGGTCGGCGATTCCGTCGAGGTGACCACCCCCGGCGGCTCCAAGTCCTACGAAGTCGCCAAGGTCCAATTCAAGTAGGACACGCTCGTTTGCGACTGCTTTTCCACGCCGCACTGGTCATCTTCGCATGCCTTGCGACGGTGGCCTCGGCGCACGCGCAGTTTGTAGAGCCCCGGCAGACCTTGCCGAAGATCGATGTCAAGGACGGTGACGATTGGATCCAGCCGTTCCGACGTTCTCTCGGCAATGCGGACCGTGCAAGGGTCGGCGCCAACTTGCGCCAGCTCCGCAATGAGGTGAACGACGATATTTTGAAGATTCGGCCAGGATTTCTCCCACGGCTCTACTGGTTTGATATCCAGTTCGATTGGGGCAATCCTGACCTCAACCAGTCCCTCCGATACGGCATCGTCGCCAGTTTCGAGGCCGATACGCCAAAGGAACAGCAAGTGTCCTGCCAGACACTGCTGGACTTTGCGACCAACAGTATTGCCATTCGGAAGCTCGTTTTTCAGCCAAGCTACAGAGACGTATCGCTGGAGCAAGTATTGACTTCGGTGACTAACAGTTCGCGCGATGCTGCCTGTTCGGAGATCATCGGAGCCGTCCATTCCATTGAATGGGAGGGAGAGGGGCTCCCACCAGGTTTTCTACAGCCTTGGCGCGACAAGCTTGATAAAGGCCTGTTGAACTTCAAGCACTGCGCCAGCGTTCAGGTCTTTGCTGCAATCGGTCGCTGGAATCAGCCGGTTGAATCGTGCACTCGACAGCATACTGAATAATATGCCGCGGTTCCTTCCGAGATTTGCATTCGGGTGGCTTTGTCGAGTGGCGTTACCAGCGGTTTTGGTCGCTCTGTTGTCTTCCAACAGCGCTTCGGCCGAGGATTCCTATCTCCTCGCTTTGACCTGGCAGCCCGGCTTCTGCGCCGATCACGCGGCGAAGGCCGAATGCAAGATCGCGCCCAAGGACCAGCCGCGCTTCACTTTGCATGGGCTCTGGCCCGACTGGGACGTGAACCGCGACGGCAAGCGCGGTTCGGGCGACGACTTCTGCGTCCCCGGCGACAAAGACCGCCAGTCCCTGATCGCACTCGATGCCGGCAATTGGCTGAAAATGCCCCCCGTCAAGCTCTCGGTGGCGAGCAGCCACGATCTGGAACTGGTGATGCCGGGTATCGCGGTCGGTCTCGACCGGCATGAATGGTGGAAGCACGGCAGCTGCTCCGATCTCAAAGCCGAGGACTACTTCGCCACCGCCATCGTGCTGTTGCGCGAGGTGGAGCGCGGCAACCTCGCGCGCCTGCTGACCGCCCAAGCCGGGAATACGCTCGACCGCAAGCAAGTGCTGGACGCCTTCGAGCAGGACTTCGGCCGCGGCAGCGCCAAGGCGCTGACCCTCGATTGCAGCAAGGCCGACGGCGTCACGGCCTTGCAGGAGATCCGGATCCGGCTGAAGCGGACCGGCGTCTCGCAGGGCCTGACCGCGGACAGCCTGGCAATTCCCGCGAAGCCCGGGCGCGGCGACTGCGCCGCCGATCTCCTGGTTCCGGCCTGGCCGCGCTGACTAGCGCAGCAATCCAAGCTTTTCCAAGTCAGGAACGTGACGACCGACACAGGCCGGTCGATGTGGGCGAACGATAACGCGAGACGCGGTGACCACTCGATATCGGCACCGCAACCCGACCCCAAGGAGGTCTCGCGCTATGGCTCAAGTCAAACTGACGACGACCGCTCTCGACCCCAACCTGTTGGCGGCGGAACAATCGATCGTCTATGTCCCGGTCTACGACACCTACACGCATGGCACCGCCGCCAACAATGTGATGAACGGCGATGCGCAGCGCAACGCGATCTACGGCGAGGACGGCAACGACACGCTGAACGGCCTCGGCGGGAACGACTATCTCAACGGCGGCGACGGCAACGACACCCTGAACGGCGGTGACGGCAACGACATCCTGCTGGGCGGCGCCGGGGCCGACAAGATGAACGGCGGTGCCGGCAACCATGATGTGGTCAGCTATGCCGGCGCCTCGGGCGGCGTCGGCGTGCATCTCGACACCGGCACCGGGAACGGCGGGGACGCCAACGGCGACACCTACTCGAATGTCGAGGATATCACCGGTTCGTCCTACAACGACTTCCTCGAGGGCACGTCCGCCATCGGCGGCAACGTGATCCACGGCGGCAACGGCAACGACTCCATCCAGGGCAACGGCGGCTACGACACGCTCTACGGCGACAACGGCGATGACTCGATCACCGCCTTCGGCACCTGGAACACCGGCGGCGCCTCGATGTACGGCGGGGCCGGGAACGACCGCCTGACCGGCGGTGAAGGTGACGACTATATGTACGGCGGTTCCGGCAACGACACGCTGGAAGGCCGCGCCGGCGTGAACACGCTGGAAGGCGGCAGCGGCCACGACACGTTCGAGTTCCAGAAGAACTTGGATCAGGCCGGCCCGGCCGAGATCTACAATGTGATCACCGACTTCAACAAGAGCGAGGACACGCTGTCGCTCTACGATGTCTTTGAAGGCAACGGCAAAAACACGGCGATCTTCGTCGGCTCCGATGCCAACGGCGATGTGCAGCTCACCTTCGGTGACACCACCGTCGTGCTGGAAGGCGTGCAGAATGCCGGCTGGAACTCGGTTCAGCAGCTGACCAACGCGGGCTTTGACGTCACCAACACCCAGTTCTGACGGCAGAACCCATCGATCAAGCCAAGCCCCGGCCGCGCCATCGGCCGGGGCTTTTCTTTTGCTGTCTTTGGCTGCTGTGACCCGCCGCACACCCCAGTCCTCAGGGTCGAACGCATTGCTTGCCTCGGGTGACAACCTGGCACTGACAACCCATCGACCCCTAAGGAGGTCTTCCAGATTATGGCGCTCTTGAACCCGAACCAGACCACGACCCTCGACCCCGATATCCGTGGTCAGTTCGATCCGCAGATCATGATCCAGCAGTACTACACGACCTATTACGGGTCGAATGCCAGCGAGACCGTGAACGGCGACTGGCAGCACAACACCATGTACCTCTATGGCGGCAACGACACCGCCACGGGCGGCGGCGGCAATGACGTCCTCGACGGCGGCACCGGCAACGACAACCTCTCCGGTGATGCCGGCAACGATACGTTGCTGGGCGGCGACGGCAACGACATCCTGAACGGCGGCGCCAACAACGACACGCTCGACGGCGGCATCGGCAACGACACGATGAACGGCGGCGACAACGACGACTATTTCAAGGGCGGCGCCGGCGCCGACAAGATGGACGGCGGCAACGGCATCGACACCGTGGACTATTCCGCCTCGGCCAGCGGCGTGCATGTGAACATGCTGGGCAACGTCTATGGCGGCGGCGACGCGCTCGGCGACAGCATCTCCAATATGGAGAATGTGATCGGCACCAAGTTCGGCGACTACATCCAGGGCACCGCGGCCGACAACAAGCTGATCGGCGGCGAGGGCAATGACAGCCTCTACGGCAACGGCGGCAAAGACTTCCTCGATGGCGGCGACGGCAACGATTACATCTCCGCCTCGGGCAACAGCGGCTCCACGTTGCTGGGCGGCAAGGGCGACGACACGCTCATGGGCAGCCAGGGCGCGGACACGATCAACGGCGGCGAAGGCAACGACTTCATCAATGCCGGAACCGGTTCGGACACCATCACCGGCGGCGCCGGTGAAGATAAGTTCGAATGGATGATCGACGCGCCGCTGCATGGCAAAGACCTGATCACCGACTTCGACCCGCTGGCGGACGCGCTGAACTTCTACGACCCGTACGGCGGCAGCAAGGTGGACCTGTTCGTCGGCAGCAGCGCCGACGGTGACGTCATGTTCAGCTGGAACGGCGGCAGCGTGGAGCTCGACGGCGTGCAGAACCAGGGCTGGACCAACGTCCAGGACCTGCAGACCGCCGGCTTCGACGTGACCTTCACCCAGGTCGTCTAAACCGGCGAAAGATCGCCGGGTCTGCGGTAGCGAATGTCCGCATTCGCGGACGGGGCAGCGATGACGTGAAGAGAAGAACCCCGGCCGAGCGATCGGCCGGGGTTTCGCGTCTTCGGTTTGGTGACGGCCGTCACCGGGTCTCGGTGACGCTCATCACCAACCGCCAAGCGAGCTTGGGCGACCCATTGTCAAGCGCGACATGACGCGCATTTAGGAGCCCGGATGTCGATCCTCACCCCGATCGAGTTAGAGACCAAAATGCTGAACTTCGCCGATATCTTCACCGATGGCTGCGATGTGAAGTTCGTCCAGGGCGCCAGCTGCAATGTCCGCGCGGCGCTCCCGGACGGGAGCCTGGTCGATCTCAGGGATGTCTATCGCGGGCGGCTGAAGCCCTGCGACTTCCACTTCGAATACGGCAAGGAAGACTGCCCTGACGCCCAGCACAAATTCTGTGCGCCGACGCCGGTCTGGCTCTGAGATTCGCAGTCACCCTGCAGAACGATTTCCTCCCCAACTGACCTCCCCCACGACCCGCGGACGAATGTCCGCATGCGAGGACGGGGGAGGTTTTTTGTTGGTTCAGCCGAACTGCACCGTTTAATCGGCGGCGGCACCCGCGGCCTGCAGCTTGTGCGGCTCCTCGGCCTCGATCGGCACGCCGGGGAGGAGCTTGGAGGTGCGGATCGCCAGGGCCGATTTGACATGGCTCACATTGGGCGCCGGGGTCAGATGTGTGGTCAGGAATTTCTGATAGGCGTCCCAGTCATGGGCCACGATCTTCAGCAGGAAGTCGGTTTCCCCCGCCAGCATGTGGCATTCCCGGACCATGGGCCACCCACCGACCAGGGCCTCGAAGGCCTTCAGATCGGTCTCGGCCTGGCTGTTCAGGCCGACATGGGCGAAGACCGTCACCCCGAAGCCAAGCGCCTCGGCATTGACTTCGGCATGGTAGCCCTTCAGGTATCCGCCCTCTTCCAGCGCCCGCACCCGCCGCAGGCAGGGCGGCGCCGAGATCCCGGCCCTTGCCGCGAGATCCACATTGGTCATCCGGCCATCCGCCTGCAGGTCGGCGAGGATGCGGAGATCGATCTTGTCCAGTTTGGCCCGTCGCATGAAATCTTCCACCAGCGAAGCGTGACTTTGCGTAATTATATTACGAGAAATTTCCTTTCGCAATTGATGTGAGCCCCGTCTCTATCGGGGCTCGGCGAAGCCGCGTAGGATCGGTTTTCTTCGATTCTCATGCTTTCACCGGTTGCTCAGGAAGGGCGACGGTCTTCGCCATGATCGGTTCCGCCGCCACCATGACCCTGCCTTCGCTCGAGGAGCTGCGTGCAGCACTCCACCGGGAGCGCGAGGCACGGCTCGAGGCCGAGCGCCTGCTGGCCCAGAGCGAGGAAGCCTTCAGCCTCGCCAAGGTCGAGCGCGAGGAACTCACCCGCGGCAAGCATGACCTCCTGCGCAACATGGGGCACGAGCTCCGCACACCCCTGAACGCGATCATCGGATTCTCGTCGCTGCTGCTGTCGCGGCTGAACGGCCGCCTGGCGCCGGAGGATTTCGACTACCTCAAGATCACCCACGACAACGCCAACGACCTGATGCACATCGTCAATCAGGCCTTGGAGATGACCCGGCTGCAGTCCGGCTCCTACATCGTCGAGAAGGACAACGTGGCGGTGGAGCCGATCATCGATTCCTGCCTCGCCATGCGCCAGCAGCAATTCGCCGAGGCCGAGATCGTGCCGATCGTCGAGATCGCGCCCAACCTGCCGGACGTCGTCGCTGACCGCACGGCGCTGGCGAAATGCCTGCTGGCCGTCATCGACAATGCGATCAAGTTCTCCGACGGCGCGCCGCAGATCCTGGTCTCGGCCGACCGGGTCGACCAGGAAGTCGTGGTCATGGTCGCCGATCGTGGCATCGGCATCGCCGAGGAGGATCTCGATCGGGTGACCGAACCGTTCTTCCAGGTCGATACCAGCCTCAGCAAGGACAAGAGCGGCGCCGGGCTCGGCCTCGCCATCACCCGCTCGCTGCTGGAGCGCCAGGACGCGCGGCTCAAGATCATGAGCCATGTCGGCCACGGCACCACGGTCCACATTCGCCTGAAACGCGCATAAATCAGCACTCCGGCGATAAGGCGCGGATTCGGCAGGGATTTCGCGGATTTTCGTCGCTTTTCGCGGGGTGTGACGGGCTTGCCTTGAGTAAGCTCCGCCGGACACTTATCTTAACGCAACGGCATTAGACCCCGACTCGCGAAAGCTCCGGACATGGCTGAAATCAGGACGAAAGCGCTCATCATCGGCTCCGGCCCGGCGGGTTACACCGCGGCCATCTACGCGGCGCGCGCCAACCTGAAACCGGTCCTGGTCCAGGGCATCCAGCCGGGCGGCCAGATGACCATCACCACGGATGTGGAAAACTATCCGGGCTTCGCCGACGTGATCCAGGGCCCTTGGCTCATGGAGCAGATGCAGAAGCAGGCCGAGCACGTCGGCACCAAGACGATGTTCGACACCATCACCGAAGTCGATCTCTCGCGCCGGCCGTTCCGCGCGGTCGGTGACTCAGGCGACATCTATTACGGCGACACGCTGATCATCGCGACCGGCGCCCAGGCGAAGTGGCTGGGCCTGCCCTCGGAGCAGAAGTTCCGCGGGTTTGGTGTAAGCGCCTGCGCCACCTGCGACGGCTTCTTCTTCCGCGAGAAAGAGGTCGTGATCGTCGGCGGCGGCAACACCGCGGTCGAAGAGGCGATTTACCTGACCAACCACGCGACCAAGGTCACGCTGGTGCATCGCCGCGACCATTTGCGCGCCGAGAAGATCATGCAGGATCGCCTGTTCCGCAATCCGAAGATCAAGGTGGTCTGGGACAGCGCGGTCGAGGAAGTCCTGGGCAGCGGCGATCCCGCCGGGGTCACGGGCGTCCGCATCCGCAACGTCAAGACCAACGCCACCACGGATATTCCGGCCGACGGCCTGTTCGTGGCGATCGGCCACACGCCTTCGACCGAGCTCTTCAAGGGGAAGCTTCCGCTCGACGCGGAAGGTTATCTGCTGACCAAGCCGGACAGCACAGCGACCGATATTCCGGGCGTGTTTGCTGCCGGCGACGTCAAGGACAAGGTGTTCCGCCAAGCCGTGACTGCCGCCGGCATGGGGTGCATGGCCGCTTTGGAAGCCGAGCGCTTCCTGGCTGCGCATGAGCACGAGGAAGCACGCGCGGCCGAATAGCAGCGAAACGCAATCCATGCGCATCGCTTTGAAGTGCGGTCTTGGATCGCATATTAGGGGGTCAGTCCATGATGGACTGGGACAAGCTCAGGATCTTTCACGCCGTCGCTGAGGCCGGCAGTTTCACCCATGCGGGTGAGACGCTGAATCTCTCGCAATCCGCGGTCTCGCGCCAGATCTCCTCCCTCGAAGAAAGCCTCAACGTCGCGCTGTTCCACCGCCATGCCCGCGGCCTGATCCTGACCGAGCAGGGCGAGTTGCTCTACCGCACGGCGCACGAGGTCTTCTCCAAGCTCGCCATGGCGGAAGCGCAGCTCGGCGAATCCAAGGATCGGCCCAAGGGTCAGCTCAAGGTCACCGCGACCCAGGCCTTCGGCTCGGCCTGGCTGACGCCGAGCATGGTCGAGTTCATCGAGCTTTATCCCGACGTCGAAGTGGACCTGGTGCTGGAGGATCGCGAGCTCGATCTTTCCATGCGCGAAGCCGATGTCGCGATCCGCATGCAGCCGCCGAGACAGCCGGAGTTGATCCAGCGGCACCTGCTGACCATGCACACATACGTATATGCAGCGCCGAATTATCTTAAGCGGCACGGCATTCCGAAGACGCCGGAGGATCTCGACGGCCATCGCATCATCGTGTTCGGCGAGGACCAGCGTCCTCCGGTGCCGGAAATCGACTGGCTGATGCGCTCCGGTGTCCGCAAGGATCGGCCGCGCCGCGCGGTTCTGAAGGTCAACAGCGTCTATGCCATCCGTCGCGCGGTGCAGAGCGGCATGGGGCTGGCCAGCCTGCCTGAGTTCATGGCGACGGATTCGCAGAATCTGGTTCGGGTCCTGCCCGAATTGCAGGGGCCCCGTATCGATGCCTATTTCGTCTATCCGGAAGAACTCCGGAACTCGAAACGCATCCAGGTCTTCCGCGATTTCCTCCTGCGCAAGGTCGCCGAAGGGAAGATGCAGGGTTGATCGCATTAGCGCGCGACACCGGCGTATAGCCTTCGCAACTGCGAGATTTTTGGGCGGATTTTTGCTGCACTGCCGTCGAATCCGGCAGGCTCCGGACGGCTCTACTCGATCAACGCACTCGAGTTTCGCAATTTTGCCATTTGGAAAGGGCGTAAGAAGGCCTGCTAAATGATTGAGGCATAACTATGAAATAGTCATGCGGAACTTGCATGGGCCCTTTGTGTTTTTGACTCTGGTTAGGTTGGCAGAAACACCTATGTTTACGCGTGTGGATTGGAGCACAGTGATGTTGCGGCAACGCAACAGTTTCGATCCCCGGTTCTAACGAAGATTGCACCGCCGAACAGTAGGCTGGCGCACCGGAAGAAGCGGACAACGAGTTTCGAGACGGACGGCTAAATTTAGGTCGGAAGTCTTACAACGGATCTGGGCGCAAGGCCCAGATGGGGTCTTCGGATCCTACGTCTCCCAGACGTAAAGCCTCCCTGTTTAACTTGCCGGGCCCTTGGGCCCGGCATTTTTCTTTCTGCTGTTGCAGATCCGCCACAGACCCGTCCGATCTCGGCCTTTTGGCGGATGCCGCACTGCGCCAGTGGAATGGCCGGGAGGCCCGGCGAAACGCCGGCCAAGTGCGTCAAACAGGGCTCAGGCAAGCAGGGCTCAGCGGTAGAGCTTGTCGCCGAGATCCTGCATGCCGCTGTAGAGCGCGGCCACGTATTCGCCATAGCCGTTGAAGAGCTGCGTCGGGACCGTGCCATTCTGGCCCAGAACCCGCTCGTCGGCCTGGCTCCAGCGTGGATGGGCGACCTGCGGGTTCACATTGGCCCAGAAGCCGTATTCGCTGGCCTGCAGCTGCTGCCAGTAGCTCAAGGGCTGCTGGTCGGTGAAGGTGATCTTCACGATGCCCTTGGCCGACTTGAAGCCATACTTCCACGGTGTCGCGAGACGCAACGGCGCCCCGTTCTGCTTCGGCACCGGCTTGCCGTACATGCCGGTCACCATGAAGGCGAGCTCGTTGCTCGCCTCGGCGATCGTGAGACCCTCGATATATGGCCATGGCGACCAGGGCGCGCCGCTGATGCCGGGTGCGACGTCGGGATTGTTGAAGCTCTCGAAGCGGATGTATTTGGCGCTCGAAAGCGGCGCCGCGAGATCGACCAGATTCTTCAGCGGAAAGCCGCTCCAGGGGACGGCCATTGACCAGGCCTCGACGCAGCGATGGCGATAGAGCCGCTCTTCCAGCGGCATCTGCTTCAACAGCGTGTCGATGTCGAGGGTCTGCGGCTTCTCGACCATGCCGTCGATGGTGACGGTCCAGGGCCGAACCGGGAGCGCCTGCGCGAGCTCGGCCACGTCCTTGCTGGTGTCGAACTCATAGTAGTTGTTGTAGTGGGTCGAGAGCGCTTCCGGCGTCACGTCGCGGTCGAGCTTGTAGGTCTCGTTGCGCTTCACCGGATAAAGGCCGGCGGACGGATCCGCCGTGTCGTCGGCGCGGGCGCTGGAGAGTGCGAGCGGGGCGGCGGCGGCGAAGCCGGCGGCCGCCAGGAAATCGCGCCGCTTGAGGTAGACACTCTCCGGCGTTGCCGCGCTTTCGGGCAATTCCCAGCCGCGTTTGATCTTGATGAACATGGCGCAACTCCCTTTGATCCTGGGGATAGTACGCCGGAAATCGCACTTTGGTTACCTCCCGCCGGTCACGACGCGGTGACCGGCGGGGGATGTAAAATTGTTAAGCCAGCAGGCTCCGCAGCATCCAGGCGTTCTTCTCGTGGACCTGCATGCGCTGGGTCAGCAGGTCGGCGGTCGGCTCGTCCGCGACCTTCTCGGCGGCGGGGAAGACCTTGCGCGCGGTGCGCACGACGGCTTCCTGGCCTTCGACCAACTGGCGGATCATCTCTTCGGCCTTCGGCTGGCCGTTCGCTTCCTTGATCGAGGACAGCTTGGCGTAAGCCGAATAGCTGCCCGGCGCCGGATGGCCGAGCGCGCGGATCCGCTCGGCGATCAGATCGACCGCGAGCGCGAGCTCGGTGTACTGCGTCTCGAACATCAGATGCAGCGTGTTGAACATCGGCCCTTCCACGTTCCAGTGGAAGTTATGGGTCTTGAGATAGAGCGTGTAGGTGTCGGCCAGCAGATGGCTCAACCCTTCGGCAATGGCCTTGCGGTCCTTCGGCTTGATGCCGATGTCGATCGACATGGAATCCCTCGTTCGGTGATTTACATTACTAATCTGGCAATTTCCCAGAGATCATCAAGGGAAAGCACGCCGCAGGACAATGGAATCTTTCGTATGGGGTGATCGACGCGGTCGATTTCCGTTAGATCTCGCGCGTCATCAAACTTTCCTCGAACGGAAAACTGGTCAGCAGCTCGCAGCCGGTTTCGGTCACCAGCACCTGCTGCTCGAGCTTGACGCCTTCGTCACCGCCGACCTCGCCCATATAGCTCTCGACGCAGAGGGTCATGCCGGGCTCGATCAGCCCGTCATAGCCGCCACTCTCCAGATCCTCGAGATAGACGACCTGCGGGTATTCATCGGCGAGGCCGACGCCGTGATAGACCACGCAATAGCGGTTTTCCAGGCAACTGGCCGGCAGCTGGAACGAACGCTCGACCAGCTCCTTCGAGGTGAGGCCAGGCTTCAGCACATCGATGTTGAAATGGATCTGCTCCCAGGCGAGGCGATAGAGCTCGCGCTGCTTCGGCGTCGGCTTGCCCGGGCCGCAGAAATAGGTGCGCGAGAGATCGGCGCAATAGCCGTAGGGACCGATGAGATCCGTGTCGAAGCTGACCAGCTCGCCGGGGCGGATGATGCGGTCGCTGGATTCCGCGAACCAGGGATTGGTGCGACCGCCTGATGCCAGGAGCCGGGTCTCGATCCACTCGCCGCCCATGGCGATGTTGGTCTCGTGCAGCTTGGCCCAGAGCTGGTTCTCGGTGATGCCGGGCTCCAGCGCATCGCGCATCCGCGCCATGCCGGTCTCGCAGACGGCGATCGAGACGCCCATCAGCGCGATCTCGTCCGGCGACTTGATGCGGCGTGCGAACTCCATCACGCCTTCGCCCTCATGCGGATCGATGCCGAGTTTCTCCAGGGCGCGGGCGCCGGCGAGATCGCAGTGATCCAGCGCCAGCCGCTTGTTGCCCCCGCCATGCGCTTGCACCAGGTCGGCGATCTCCGCCGCCCATTGTCCCGCGCGCTTCTCGACCAACGGGCCAGCCGCATAGAAATACCAAGCCTTGGCCGGTCTTATCTCGGTGATGCTCTCGAGGCCTTCCGAGAGATGGGCGCAGCCATGGAACTCGAACAGCACGACCGGTCCTTCGGTGGGCACGAAGGCGTAGCGCCCGGCATTGTGCAGGGTCCAGACCGCCATGTTCCGGCTGCCGGTCGCATAGCGAATGTTGATCGGGTCGAACAGCAGGATGCCGGCGAAGTCCTGGCGCTTCAGCTCGGCACGCACCCGGTCCAGCCGGTACCGGCGCAGCCGCTTCATATCGACCTGACCCTCGGTGTCGATGAGATCGGTCGGCGGCGTCCGCTTGGTGCGGGCGAAGGGATAGGCGTTCGGTGCCTTCGAACCGCGCGATGAATCAGGCGACATGCTGCTCTCCCCGGTGAGGGGATCAGCTTGCCATGGCGTTGGGCACTGTCCAGGGAGGAAATGTCATGACGGATAAACCCGTCGACCCCTCACCCTGTCCCTCTCCCGCAAGGGGAGAGGGGACTCTATTGGCTGCGGCACCTGCCGGTCTGATGGCTTACGCGCGGAGCGTGGAGAAATTTCCCCTCTCCCCTTGCGGGAGAGGGCAGGGGTGAGGGGTCGATGACTCTCGCCGAGTTACTTCAACGCCTGACACGCCCGGATGATGCGGGTGCAGGCTTCCTTCAGCGCCTCGGTGGACGTCGCGTAGGAGATGCGGAAATAGGGCGACAACCCGAAGGCCGAGCCTTGCACCGCGGCGACGCCTTCCGCTTCCAGCAGATAGGTCACGAAATCGTCGTCGGTCGCGATCTTCTTGCCCTGGGGCGTGGTCTTGCCGATCGCGCCCGCGCAGCTGGGGTAGACGTAGAAGGCACCCTCGGGCGTGTGGCAGTGGAGGCCCGGCGCCTGGTTCAGCAGCTTCACCACCATGTCGCGGCGTTCCTTGAACACCGCGTTGTTCTTCTCGATGAAATCCTGCTGGCCATTGAGCGCCTCGACCGCCGCCGCCTGGGAGATCGAGGACGGGTTGGAGGTCGACTGCGACTGCATCTTGGCGATCGCCTTGATCAGCGGCGCGGGTCCTCCGGCGTAACCGATGCGCCAGCCGGTCATGCAATAGGCCTTGGAGACGCCGTTCATGGTGAGCGTGCGGTCGTAGAGCTTCGGCTCGACCTGGGCGATGGTCGCGAACTTGAAGCCGTCGTAGAGCAGGTGCTCGTACATATCGTCGGTCAGGATATGCACTTGGGGATGCTTCAGCAGCACGTCGGCGAGCGCCTTCAGATCCGCGGCGGAATAGGCGGCTCCAGTGGGATTCGACGGCGAGTTCAGGATCAGCCACTTGGTCTTCGGCGTGATCGCGGCTTCGAGGGCTTCGGCGGTCAGCTTGAACTTCGAGTTCTCGCCGCAAGAGACGATCACCGGCTTGCCGTCGGCCAGCAGCACGATGTCCGGATAGGAAACCCAGAACGGCGCCGGAATGATCACTTCGTCGCCGGCGTTGAGGGTCGCGACCAGGGCGTTGAACAGCACCTGCTTGCCGCCGGTGCCGACCGTGATCTGGTCCATCTTGTAGTCGAGGCCGTTCTCGCGCTTGAACTTGGCGATGATCGCCTTCTTCAGCGCGTCGGTGCCGTCCACGTTGGTGTACTTGGTGTCGCCGGAGCGGATCGCCTGGATCGCCGCTTCCTTGATGTTGTCGGGCGTGTCGAAATCCGGCTCGCCGGCGCCGAGGCCGATCACGTCGCGGCCTTCCGCCTTCAACTGCCGCGCCTTCTGGGTGACGGCGATGGTGGGCGAGGGCTGGATCCGGTCGAGGCGTTCGGCGATGAAGGCGGCCATGATTCTCACTTCAGGAATGGCGGGAGAAAGCGGCCGGGACCTTAGCGCCGGGGGGCCGGCGGCGCAACATTCCAGAGGCCGGATTCCGGCCGAAAAATGCCAGGAATATTGCGGCTGAAGCCATTGTCGCGGTGCAATTTGTGTCGAGACAATCCATCCTGGCCGCTCTGGCTCCAACGATACGGTTTGAACCGCGGCGCCTGGCGGCTCAACATCATCGGAACAGGGGAGAAACGGCCATGCCGCTTCAGATCGTCGGCGCCGGCTTCGGCCGGACCGGGACCATGTCGACCTACACCGCGCTCAAGCAGCTCGGCTTCCCCTGCTATCACATGTTCGAAGTGCTGGGCGTTCCGGCGAACAAGAAGAGCCATCTCGACTTCTGGCGCCGGGTCGCCGACGCGCCGGACCGGCCGCGCGACGATTGGGAGCAGGTCTTCGGCCCGTACACCGCCAGCGTCGACAACCCGGCGGTCTGCGTCTGGCGCGAGCTCATCCGCTTCTACCCGCAAGCCAAGGTGCTGCTGACCCTGCATCCGAAGGGCGCCGATGCCTGGTACGAGAGCGTGATGGAGACGATCTACTTCACCGAGAACACCTGGCAGTTCAAGGTGCTGAAATTCGCGACCCCGTTCGGCCGCAAGTTCGGCGCGATGTCGCAGAAGCTGATCTGGAAGCACCTGCACCGCGACACCATGCCGGACCGCGCGCGGGCAACGGCCTTCTACAACCAGCATATCGAGGAGGTGAAGGCCGCGGTGCCGGCGGAGCGCCTGCTGATCTTCACCGCCAACCAGGGCTGGGGCCCCTTGTGCAAGTTCCTCGGCGTCGCCGTGCCGAACGGCCCCTTCCCCAATGTCAACGACCGCGCCGAGTTTCAGAAGATCAAGGCCAACGTCAATCGCGGGGCCTATGTGATTCTCGGCGTGGGGGCGATGTTGGCGGCGGCCGTCGTCGCTGGCGTTGTCTGGCTCGCGAGCTGAACGTTCCCGTCATGCCCGGGCTTGACCCGGGCATCTGTCACAAGAGTGAGCTCGGCGAGAGATCCGCGGGTCAAGCCCGCGGATGACGGCTATTCCTCCACGAAATAGTCGCCGTGCAGCGGCCGGAGCCGCGCAATCGCGTGGTCGACCGATTTCAGGTGCTCCTTCATCGCGGCCGCCGCGGCTTTTGGGTCGCGCTGCCGGAGGGCCTGCACGATCTTGCGATGCTCTTCGATGATGATCGTCGTGTGCGCGGGCACGCGGTTGGCGATATGTCCAACCCGGTCCCACAGCGACTTCACGCCCTGGATCATCCCCCAGACTCCTTCCAGCTTCGCCGCTCGGGCGATGATCCGGTGGAAATCTTCGTTGGCGACGTAGAAACCCCAGGCGTCGCGCGCCTTGGCGAAGCGCTTCTGCAGGACGAGATTGGCCTCGATCTCGGCGGTGTCGCTGTCCCGCCAAACCCTCGCGGCTTCGGTCGCGAGCGCCATTTCCAGCGCCGTGCGCGCGAACTGCGCCTCGCGGACTTGTTTGAGCTTGATGGGTGCCACAAAGGTGCCGCGCTGCGGAAAGATGTCGATCAGCCCGTCCTCGGCCAGTCGCGTGATCGCCGTTCGCACCGGCGAGCGCGAGACACCGAACAACCCGCAGAGCCGGTTCTCGCTGATCGCCTCGTTGGGCTCCAGGCGGCAGGTGAGGATTGCCTCGCGCAAGGCCTGATAGACCTGCTCGGCGGCCGGAAGCTTCCGGTCGAGCGGGAAGCTTTCAGGCTGTTGTTTCAGACTCGCGCGTCCCATCTCGCTCTCCGGAACCGCGTTGACCGGGTTCCATCTTGTATACTAGCATCCCACCGAGCGGCCGAAATCACAAGCGCCGCATAAGCGTCACCCCGGGAGGAATCATGAGACACGCTATACGCACCCTCACTCTGTCTGCCGTTTCGTCTCTGCTGCTGGCCGGCGCGGCTGTTGCCGACCCGGCGACCAAGGTCGCCCTCGTGCCGGGCGGTCCGCACCCCTACTTCTCGGCCTGGGAGCAGGCCGGCAAGGACGCGGTGAAGGATTTTGGGCTGGGCGCCGCCGATTATCGCGTGCCGCAGAAATGGGAGCTCAGCCAGCAGAGCCAGTTGCTCGAGAGTCTGCTGAGCCAGGGCTATAACTCGTTCCTGATCTTCCCCGGCGATGCCGTCGGCACCACGCCGGTGGTGCAGGAGATCGTCGAGAACGGCGGCCAAGCGCTGGCTCTGGCAGGATGCCTGAAGGATCCGACGCCGGCTTTGTTTTGCATGGGCACCGACGTCGCCAACTCGGCCTATCTCGGCACCAAGGAGCTGATCAAGGCGATGGGCGGCAAGGGCTCGATCGCGCATTTCACCGGCTTCCTGGTCGATCCGAACACCCAGCTGCGCATCGACGCGGTGCAGAAAGCGGCCGACGAGACCAATGGTGCGGTGAAGGTGATCCAGGTGATCGCCGACATCGACGCGCCGCAGCCGGCGGAAGAGAAGATCAACGCCTATCTCGCGGCCCATGCCGCCGAGGTGGACGGCATCGTCACCACCGCCTGGGTTCCGGCCGTCACCGCCGCCAACTCGCTGCGCAAGATCGGCGACAAGCGGATCAAGATGGTCGGCATCGACCATGACGAGGTCGTGCTGAAGGCGATCAAGGATGGCTTCGTCAACGGCACCATGCTGCAGAACCCCTACGGCCAGGGCTATGTCGGCTCCTATGTGCTCGACAAGCTGCGCTCCGGCTGCACCATCAAGGAAACCGCGCCCTGGGCCAAGAACGCACTCACCGCGAAGTTCGTCGATTCCGGCACGGTCTTCGTCGACGCCGGCCAAGTCGACACCTATGTCGATGCGATGCGCGGCATCACCAAGACCTTGAAGGAGAACTTCGACAAGGACTTCCTGGCCTGCAAGTAAGCGCGTGACACTCGAAACGCATCCGCCGGCGGCCCCCGAGGCCGCCGGCGGAACTTCTCAGTTCCAGAAGATCCTGTTCAGCAACGAGTTCGGGCTCGTCGTGCTGATCGCGCTCGCCTCTGCTTTCTTCGCGAGTGCTTTGCCGGGCTTCAGCGCGCCCTTCAGCCTGTTCGCGATCGGTCGGCAGATCGGGATCGACACGATGATCGGCCTCGCCATGATGGCGGTGATCGTGACCGGCGGCCTCGATCTCTCCGTGGGCGCGATCGGTGTCTCAGCCGCCATGGTTTTCGGCTGGCTCTGCGAGCGCTTAGGGCTACCGCTCGTGGTCTCGATCCCCAGCGCGATCCTGTTCGGGGCGTTGCTCGGCGCGATCAATGGCACCACCGTCGTCCGCAGCGGCGTGCACAGCTTCATCATCACCCTCGCCAGCATGAGCATCTTCTTCGGCGTGATGATCTTTCTCACCAAGGCGGAAGCCTTTCGCGGCCTGCCGCCCGAAGTGGCCGCCCTCGGCCGGCTGAAGCTCGGCGGCAAGGTCTCGGCGCTGCTGGCGATCTCGGTCACGGTCTGCGTGATCCTCTCGGTCTTCTACCGCTACACCACCCTTGGCCGCCGCATGCTGGCTGCCGGCGCCAACCCGCGCGCCGCCGAAGTCTCCGGCGTGCGCACCGGGCACATGTTCATCGCCTGCCATGCGCTGACCGGAGCACTCGCCGCACTGGCCGGGCTGATGGTGACCGCGCGCACCGGCGCCGCGGTGCCGAGCATGGCCGGGCAGCTCGGCCAGGACTGGCTGCTGCCGGCCTTCCTGGCGCCGGTGCTCGGCGGCACGCTGCTCTCCGGCGGCCGGGTCGCGGTGTTCGGCACCTTGCTGGGCGCGGCCTTCGTCAATGTGATCACCAGCGGCCTGCTGCAATTGCGGATCGGTGAGTTCTGGATCCAGGCCTGCCTCGGCTTGATCCTGCTGGCGGCGGTGCTCGCGGATCGCGGGCGGCATGTGATCCTGCGGCGGCGGGGGCTGGTCTAGATGGACAGCAAGCTCACCCGCTTCTTCGACAATGACTGGATCGGCCCGGCTTTGGTCAGCCTGGTCGCGGTCGTCGTCATCTCGATCCTGCAGCCGAGTTTCCTTTCCTCCTTCAACATCCTGGTGTTGCTCTCGGCGATCGCGGTCAACATGCTGATCGCGCTGGGCCAGCTGGTGATCATCGCGGTCGGCCAGATGAATCTCGCGCTGGGCTCGATCGGCGGGTTGGTGGCGATCAGCTTCGCGGCGATGATGGAGATCTGGGGCCTGCCGCCTCTGGTCGCGATGTGCGGCGGGCTGGCGATCGGCGTCGCGGCCGGCATGGCCAGCGGGTTCGTGATCGCGCGCACCGGCATCTCGGCCTTCATCATCACCTTGGCCGGATTGCAGATCTTCAAGGGCGTCAATCTCGGCATCACCGAGGCGCAGCCCTTCTACGGTGTGCCGCAGAGTGTCAAAGATTTCGGCAATGTCGCCATGGCCGGGCCGATCCCCTGGCTGGTTCTGCCGATGATCGTCGCCATGGTTGTTATGTGGGCGATCCTCAACCGCCTGCGGATCGGTCGCTATATCCTGGCGATCGGCGGCAACCGCAACGCGGCGGAGCTTTCCGGCATCAACCTCGACACCACGGTGATCTGGGCCCACGCCCTCTCCGGCCTGTTGGCGGCGGGGGCGGGCATGATGCTGGTCGCGCGGCTGCAGATCGGGCACCCGGCGATCGGCGAGGACTGGCTGATCTCCTCCTTTGCGGCACCGGTGATCGGCGGCGCAATCCTCTCCGGCGGGCATGTCAGCGTCGTCGGCACCTTCTTCGGCGTGGTCATCATCGCCATCATCACCCAGGCCTTGGTCCTGTTCGCGATCGATCCTTTCGTCGTGCAGATCGTGCTCGGCGCTCTCATTCTCTGGGCGGTCGGCATCAACCGCTTGCGCGAGTTCCGGGTCGCAAAGGCGAAAGCATGAGCGCGGCACTCGAAGTCTCCAACGCCTCGAAGAGCTTCCCCGGCGTGAAGGCGCTGGACGATGTCTCATTGACCCTGATTCCGGGTTCGATCCACGCCTTGTTGGGCGAGAACGGCGCCGGCAAGTCGACCCTGATCAAGATCATCACCGGCCTGCATCACCCGGACCAGGGCGAGGTCAGGCTGAACGGAACGCCGGTCCGCTTCGCCAACCCGCGCCAGGCGGTGGCCGCCGGGATCGGTGCGGTGCACCAGGAGCGCAATCTGGTCAGTCGCTTCTCGATCGGCGAGAACATCATGCTGGAGCGCCTCGGCGCGCATGCGCTCTCGGTGATCGACTACGGCAAGGTCCATGAGGAGGCCGCAAAGTGGTTGCGAATGCTGGACCTCTATATTGATTCACGCCGGCCGGTCTCCAGCCTCTCGGTCGCGCAGATGCAGCTGGTCGAGATCGGCAAGGCGCTAGCGCTGCAGACCCGCGTGCTGCTGCTGGACGAACCGACCGCCTCCCTGACGCCGAACGAGACCCAGGTGCTGTTCGGCATCCTCCGCCGGTTGCGCGATGATGGCGTCGCCATCGTCTTTGTCAGCCATAAGCTCGAAGAGGTGTTTGATCTCTGCGACACGGTCACCGTGCTGCGCGACGGCCGCAATGCCTGCACCGGCCTGCCGCTGAGCGGGCTGGCGCGCCACGATGTGGTCAGGATGATGATCGGCCGCGAGGAGCGTATCGCCAAACGCGCACCGCGCCCGCGCACCACGACCGCGCCCACTCTCGAGCTCAAGAATTTCGGCACCGCCGCGGGCCACCGCGACATCTCGCTCAGCGTCCGTCCCGGCGAGATCATCGGTCTCTATGGCCTGGTCGGCGCCGGACGCAGCGAGCTCGCCAAGGCGATCCTCGGCCAGATCCGCCGCACCGCCGGCGAGATGCTGGTGAATGGAAAAGCGGTGGCGATCGCTTCGCCGGCCGATGCGTTGCACGGGCACGGCATCGGGTATGTAAGCGAGGACCGCAAGCAGGAAGGCCTGATCCTGCTGCACTCGGTGCTGGGCAATGCCGGGATCACGGTCTGGCGCAGCCTCGCCAATGCGCTGGGTTTCCTGCGCGACCGGTCGATCATCAACCGGACCGCGCCGGTGCTGCGGCAGCTCGAGGTGAAAACACCGTCGGTCTACCAGACCATCGGCAATCTCTCCGGCGGCAACCAGCAGAAGGTCTCGGTCGCGAAATGGATCGCGGCGGGGGTGAAGCTGCTGATCATCGACGAGCCGACGGTCGGGATCGACATCAAGACCAAGGCCTATCTGCACGACCTCATTCACGAACTTGCCGAGCGGGGCACGGCGGTCCTGCTGATCACCTCGGACATGCCGGAGATGGTCGATGTCGCCGACCATATCCTGGTCATGTCCGGCTTCGCCATCAAAGGCGAGGTCGAGAACGACCGCAACTACGACCGGGTCAGCCAGGCGATCATGGGCTTCATCCATTCCAGCGCGGCGGCCTGAGGAAAAAAATGGCAAAGATCGTCCGCGTCGAAGCCCTGATGGTCGACCTGAAGCCGAAGGTGAAGCGCACCGACGCGATCCAGTCCTTCGTCAGCCAGGAGACGCCGATCATCCGCATCTATGATGCCGACGGCGCGGTCGGCACCGGCTACTCTTATACAATCGGTACAGGCGGCCCCTCGATCATGAAGCTGATCGAGCTGACCCTGGCGCCGGCGCTGATCGGTCGCGAGGCGCTGGAGATCGAGCGCATTTGGCGCGATCTGCTGTTCTTGACCCATGCGACGACGGTCGGCGCGATCACCTCGCTCGCTTTGGCGGCGATCGACACGGCGCTCTGGGACCTGAAATGTCGGCGCCAGAACGAGCCGCTGCACCGCATGGCGGGCGGCGCGCAGGCCAAGGTGCCGCTCTACACCACCGAGGGCGGCTGGCTGCATATCGAGACGAGCGCGCTGGTCGATGACGCGCTCCAGGCCAAGGCCAAGGGGTTCGGCGGTTCGAAGATCAAGATCGGCCGGCCGCATGTCTCGGAAGATGTCGCGCGGCTGGAAGCGGTGCGCGAGGCGGTGGGACCTGCCTTCGAGATCATGACCGATTGCAACCAGCGCTTCACCGTGGACGAGGCGATCCGCCGGGCGCGCTGCCTCACGCCGGTCGACATCGCCTGGATCGAGGAGCCGCTGACCGCCGACGACCTGATGGGCCATGTGCGTCTGTCGCAGAGCACGACCATCCCGGTTGCGGTCGGCGAGAGTCTCTACAGCCCCCTGCATTTCCGCGAATACCTGAGCCAAGGCGCCTGCTCGATCGTGCAGGTCGACGTGGCGCGGATCGGCGGCATCACGCCCTGGCTCAAGGTCGCGCATCTCGCCGAATGCTTCAACGTGCCGGTCTGCCCGCATTTCCTGATGGAGCTGCATGTCTCGCTCTGCGCCGCCGTGCCCAATGCGCGCTGGGTCGAATACATCCCGCAGCTCGACACCTTGACCACCGCGCCGATGCGGATCGAAGACGGATACGCGATCCCCTCAGACGAACCGGGTCTTGGCATTGCCTGGGACTTCAGGGCAATCGAGCAGCAGGCCGTGCACGGCTCGGCGTTCAGCGTGCAGTGATTTTCAGGCCGGCGCCCATTCGAACACGATCATCAGACAACCGGTCTCGGTGCGGGTGTTGTGGAACGAGCCGGGCTTGAACGAGACGAAGTCGCCGGTCTTCAGCACCCGCCCGTCGCTCTCGATCGCCTCGCCCTCGATCACGAAGAACTCTTCGTAATTGGGATGGGTGTGCGGCTTGGTCACCGAACCCGCCAGCATGTGGAAGTAATAGCTGCCACGGCTGGTCTTCGCGTCGAAGGTGATCGGCAGCCAGCGCAAACCGGGATAGTCCGGGCCGTCGAGGGTATAGGCCTCGAAGGTCGAGGGGTCGGTCTTGATGACGGTCGGGACGTCGATCGGGCGCTGCATGTCTATCGGCTCTCGGTTGCGAGCTTGAGGAGGAGGTTGCCGAGGGTGCTCGCCTGCTCCTCATTCATTTCCACGGGATCACCATGCGGGTCGCAGGTCTTGAGCTTGATGACGCCGTCCTGGACAAAAAGAATAACATCGCCTTCGAAGAGGACGTAACTGTTGGATGCGGGCAAACGCAGCCTCCTAAGGGCCGCAGCGCACCCGTCCCGAATGCCTGCGATGCGCCGATCTTACTCCGGCGCGAGCTTGGCAGGAAAGCCCGGGGCACGGAGGTCTTCGCCGACGGAATCTTCCAGCAGTTTCACGATCATCGAGGACCAGGCGCCGCCGCCATATTTGGCGCGGCCTTCAATGAAGATCTCCTCCATCAGGCCGGCGAGCTTTAGCGGCACGCCGAAGCGGCGGCCCATCTCCATGGCGAAGCCGGCATCCTTGCAGGCGAGGTCCATGGTGAAGGCGATGTCGTAGGAGCCGTTCAGAATCACCTGGCTCTCGGTCTCGTGCACGAAGCTGTTGCCGGAGCTGGCCTTGATCGCGCGGAAGGCGGTGCCGAGATCGACGCCGCCTTTCTTGCAGAGCATCAGTGCCTCGCCCGCGGCGATCAGATGGATGAAGGCCAGCATGTTGGTGACCACCTTGGTCACCGAAGCCTGTTGATGGCCGCCGAGATAGATCACCTCGCCGCCCATCGCCTGCAATGCGTTCTGGTGTTTCTCGAAGACGCCCTTGTCACCGCCGACCAGGACGGTGATGGCGCCGGCCTCGGCGCGGTGCACGCCGCCAGTGACCGGGCAGGCCAGCACATCGACCTTGCGGCTGCTGAGCGGCGCCGCGAGGCGGGCGAGCGTGTCCTCGTCGACCGTGCTCATCTCGATCCAGGTCGCGCCCGGCTTGAAGCCGTCGAGCGCCGCGGTGATGACCGCCTCGCTGGCTTTCGGAGAAGGCAGGCAGGTGATGAGGCCATCGGCGTCTTTCGCCGCTTCGGCGGGCGCGGCGGCCCAGGTGGCGCCGAGCTTGAGGAGCGGCTCTGCGGCGGCGCGATCGCGGTCATGGACCGCGACCTGGAACCCGCCGCGGACCAGGCTCGCGGCGAGATGGCGGCCGAGATGGCCGAGGCCGATGAAACCGTAACGCATGATCAGGATCCGCCGCCGAACTTGTTGGCCGTCGAGTAGTTGATCGGCGTGGTCTGCACCTCGAGATGCAGCTTGTCGCCGGTATAGGGATGCGCCAGCGCGACTTCCTCGTTGAGCTCGACGCCGAGGCCGGGCTCGTCGGGGACGATGACATAGCCGTCTTCCCAGCGGATCGGCTTCTTCAGGATCTCGGCGTGGAAGCCGCCCCAGGTCTGGATGCTTTCGAGAATGAGGAAATTCGGCAGGGTCGCGGCGAACTGGATGTTGGCCGCCCCCTCGATCGGGCCGGCATAAAGGTGCGGCGCCATCTGGGCGTAATGGGTCTCGGCCATCGCCGCGATCTTCTTCGCCTCGAAGATGCCGCCGACACGGCCCAGAGCTGGCTGCAGGATCGAGGCCGCACCGAGCGCGAGCACGCGGGCGAACTCGTATTTCGTCGTCAAGCGTTCGCCGGTCGCGATCGGCACCTTGCAGGCGCGGGCGACCTTGGCCATCTCCTCCGGCATTTCCGGCGGGGTCGGCTCTTCGTACCAGAGCGGGTCATAGGCCTCGATGCGGCGGCCCAGACGGATCGCGCCTGAAGTGGTGAACTGGCCGTGGGTCCCGAACAGCAGATCGGCCTTGCTGCCGACCGCCTCGCGCAGGCGTTTGCAGAACAACTCCGACTGGTCCATGTCGAAGAGGCTCGGCTGATGCGGATCGTAAATCGTGTAGGGACCGGCCGGATCGAACTTGATGCCGGTGAAACCCATCTTCACGTATTCCGCCGCGCGCTGCGCCGAAGCATCCGCATTGTTGTAGAAGTCGGTCGCGTCCTCTTTCTCACCGGGATAGAGGTAGGTGTAGGAGCGCAGGCGCTCATGCACCTTGCCGCCCATCAGCGCATGCACCGGCTTGTTCGTCGCCTTGCCGATGATGTCCCAGAGCGCCATCTCGATCGCCGAGAGCACGCCCATCAGCGAGATGTCGGGGCGCTGGGAATAGCCGCGGGAATAGACCTCGCGCCAGATCTGCTCGATCCGGAACGGCTCGCGGCCCAGCACATGGCGCTCGAACACGTCCTTGATCATCGCCTCGACCACCTTCGGGCCGAAGGTCGCGGCATAGACCTCGCCGATGCCCTCGATGCCGTTGTCGGTGATCAGCTTCACGAACACGAAATAACGGCCGCCGAAGCCCGGCGGCGGGTTGCCGACGATGAAGGTCTTGAGGTCTTTGATTTTCATAGGACGGCTCCCCTGCGCTCTGGGCCGGTTATATCAGGACTTTGAGTCTTGGACGATGGCGTCCGCCATCTTGCGCGCGACCATGATGGTGGCGGCGTTGGTGTTGCCGGAGGTGACGGTCGGGAAGATCGAGGCGTCGCAGATCCGCAATCCCTCCAGGCCGAAAACGCGGCTGCGGTTATCGACCACGGAATCCGCGGCGCTGGTGCCCATCTTGCAGGTCGAGGTCGGATGGAAGACCGTGCTGCAGCGGGCGCGGAAATCGGCCAGCAGATCGGTATCCGACATGGGTCCCAGCACCGGCGGGATGGTTTCCTGGATGATGTCGCGGATGGCGGGCGTCGATTCCAACCGCTGCAGCAGCTTGCCGCCGGCGATCGCTTCCTGGATGTCCTGCTCGGTCGAGATGTAATTGGGCTCGATCTTCGGCGGCGTGTCGATGCCGCCATCGCGGATGGTGATGGTGCCGCGGCTGGTCGGCCGGCAGGGCTGGAACGAGAGGATGAAACCCGAGAAGGGATCGGGATCGATGCGCCGCACCTCGCCGGGCTTCGGCGAGGGATAGGTGATCGGGTTGAAATAGAGCTGCATGTCGACGCGCTTCGCCGCGGCCGAGGAGCGCACGAAGCCGCCGCATTGATTGACACTGAGGCTCAAGGTGCCGCGCCGGGTCAGCACGTAATGCAGCGCCGCCTTGAACTGACCCCACATCGAGTTCAATTCGTCGTTCAGGGTCGGGACCTTGGACTTGTAATAATAGGTGACGGCGAGATGGTCCTGCAGGTGGGCGCCGACATTGGCGTTGTCCAGGACCGGAGCGATTCCGTTCTGCTGCAAGAGCGCACCGGGGCCGATGCCGGAGAGCTGCAGCAGTTGTGGTGAATTCACCGCGCCGCCCGACAGGATCACCGAGAAGCGGGCGCGGGCCTGGGAAAGCTGGCCATAGCGGCGGTATTCGATCCCAACGGCGCGCCTGCCTTCGAAGAGAACGCGCGTCGCCATCGCGTCGGTTTCCAGCTTTACCAACCCGCGCTTCAGCGCTGGGCGCAGAAAGGCATCGGCGGCGGAGCAGCGAAAGCCGTTCTTGGTGGTGATCTGATAGAGGCCGGCGCCTTCCGGCTGCTGCACCATGTCGCTGGTGAGCGGTAGCTGCAGCTCCCGCGCCGCCTGGAAGTAGCGTTCTTTGAGGGGATGCGCGTCGGCGTCGATGCGCGAGACGTGCAAGGGGCCGCTGCCGATCGCGATCCCGGATTCGCTCATCCGCTGTTCATTGGCTTCGAAAACCGGGCGGACGTCGTTCCAGCTCCAGCCTGCGGCGCCCATTTTCTGCCAGTCGTCATAATCGTGCGGCAGGCCGCGGTAGTAGACCAGCGCGTTGATCGAGCTCGACCCGCCGACCACCTTGCCGCGCGGCCAATAGAGCGAGCGGCCGTTCAGGGCGGCGCAGGGCTCGGTCTGGTAGGCCCAGTTCAGGGTTTCGTCATAAAACAGTCGCCCATAGCCGATCGGCAGCTTGATCCAGAAGCGGCGGTCGCTGCCGCCCGCTTCCAGCAGCAGCACCGAAAGGCCGGCGGCCGAGAGCTTGTCCGCAAGCACGCAGCCGGCGGAACCGGCGCCGACGATGATGAAATCGAACGTTTCCATGCGGCTGAGACACCCGAACCCGGGCCAGAAGCGGTCCGGAACCGGGGGAAAATCCATCGGATGACCCGCCGAGCGGAAATGCCTTTTCGGCTGGAGTGGGATGAGTTTCCAGCCAGTGGCGGCAAAGAAACGGGTTTTCCGTGGAACCGGTAGCAACCAATGCCTCGCGGATCCTGTTGGGTAGGTAGCCTCAACTGTAGATCACCGCGACCGGGCGATTTGCAGGGGAGACACGTCATAAAGCCAGCTTCGTCCTTGCCCGAACCGAAGCTGACCAGCCGAAAAGAAAACAATGAAGCTCGCGTCCCGGCCGAACCTCCGGATCAAGGCCGCCTTCGCCTTTGCTGTCCTGGCCCTGCTGGTTGTCGGCGGCATCGCCTATCGTGACCGACAGGTCTCGGTCGAGAACAGCATATGGGTCGACCACACCTACCGCGTGCTCGAAAGTCTGCAAAACCTGCAGGCGACCTTGGAGCACGTCGAATCGAGTTACCGCAGCTTCGCCTGGACCGGCCAGGAATCGTATTTCGATGCCTATCGCGCGGGCGTCGTTCTGTTCGGCGAGAAGCTGGCGACCCTGCGCAGACTGACGTCGGACAACGCCAACCAGCAGCGCCTGATCCCGGAGCTGGCCGCCTTCTCCGCCTTGAAAATTCAGCGCGGCGACGAACTCATCGAGTTACGGCGCGCCGGCGGGTTGTCGGCGGTTGTCGAGTCGGTTGCGGCCAACTCCGATCGGGGTAGCATGCAGCGATTTCGTGCGATCGTGGCCGGGATGCAGAGCACTGAATCCCGGTTGCTGGCACCCCGCGCGGCGGAGGCGGAGCGCCAGCACGACCGGACGAATGTCATCCTGATCCTGGGTACGATGGTCAGCCTGGGCGTCGCGGCCTTCGCGGGCTGGAGCATCCTGCGCGACAACAAAGGACGCGCCTTGGAGCAACAGGCGCTGCGGGAAAGCGAAGAGCGCTATCACTTGCTGCTCGACGGGCTGCAAGACTACGCAATCTTCGTCCTGGATCCGAAGGGCAGGGTGAGCAGCTGGAATGCCGGCGCCGTCCGAATTACCGGCTATACGTCCAAACAAATCATGGGCCGCAATTTCTCCTGCTTTTTTCCGCCCGACCAGGTGGAGCAGGGCCGGCCCGCGAAAGTTCTCAAGATCGCCGCCGAAAAGGGGCGGTATGAAGAACAGGGTCTGCGGGTGCGGCGGGACGGGTCGAAATTCATGGCGACCGTCACCTTGACCGCGTTGCGAGATCCCGAAGGCGAGCTGCGGGGTTTCTCCGACATCAGCCGCGACCTCAGCGAGAGCAAGGAATCGGAAGCTCGGTATCGCGGCCTGCTGGAAGCGGCGCCGGATGCGATGGTCGTGGTCGATCAAAGCGGCGGCATCGTCCTGCTGAACGTGCAGGCGGAAAAGCAATTCGGCTACCGCCGCGACGAGTTGGTCGGGCAGCCCGTGACCAACATCATTCCGAAGGGCTTCGCCGAGCGGCTGATTGCCGACGAAACCCGAAGCGCCGCGGAGGCGCTGGCGCAGCAGATCGGCACCGGAATCGAACTCATCGGCCGGCGCAAGGACGGGAGCGGCTTTCCGATCGAGATCATGCTCAGCCCGCTGGAGAGCGCCGAGGGGATCCTGGTCACGGCCGCGATCCGCGATATCGGCGTGCGCAAAGCCGCCGAGCACCAGCTTGCCCAGATGGAGGGCCGCTATCGCGGCCTGCTCGAGGCGGCGCCCGATGCCATGGTGGTCGTGAATCAGTGCGGCGAGATCGTCCTGCTCAACAAGCAGGCGGAGAATCAGTTCGGCTACCGGCGCGACGAGCTGGTCGGACAGGCGGTCAAGAACATCATTCCGGAAGGCTTCGCGGAGCGGCTGATCGCTGACGCGCTGCGCTCCACTGAAGATGCGCTGGCGCAGCAGATCGGCGCCGGGATCGAGCTGGTCGGCCGGCGCAAGAACGGCAGCGCGTTTCCAATCGAGATCATGTTGAGCCCGCTGGAAAGCACCGAAGGGATCCTGGTGACCGCGGCGATCCGCGACATCACCACGCGGAAGAACGACCAGATGCAGTTTCGCCGGACCATGGAGATGCTGCAGCAGATCATCGAGTCCTCGCCGGTCGCCATCGTCAATCTCGATTCCGATTCCAGGATCGTCACCTGGAACCGGCGTGCCGAGGAAATCTTCGGTTACTCCGCGCGGGAGGCGATCGGACGTCCCTATGTCGACCTGGTGGGCAAGTCCGGCTCGGACTCCCTCGGCGAGCTTCGGGAAGTCCTGACCGGCCGGATGGTCAGGAGCGTCGAAATCGAGCGCAAGCGCAAGGACGGTTCCACGGTCGTCCTCAGCGTCGCCGCCGCTGCCTTGACCGATCACGGCAAGTCGCCGGTCGGAATTATCGCCCTGTTCGAGGACATCACGCAGGCAAAAGAAACCCGGACTCAATTGCAGCATGTCCAGAAGATGGAGGCGGTCGGCCAGTTGTCCGGCGGCATCGCCCATGACTTCAACAATCTGTTGAGCGTGATCATCGGCAATCTGGACTCACTGCTGATCCGCCTCAAGTCTGACAAGGAGCGTGAGATCGCCAAGAACGCGCTGAAGGGAGCGCTGCGTTGCGCCGAGCTGACTAAGCAGATGCTCGCCTTCGCGCGCCGGCAGGAGCTCGATCCGGTGGAGATCGATGCCGGGACGATGCTGCGGGATCTCTCGGTGATGCTGGAGCGGATGCTGGGCGAAATGGTGAAGGTCGAGACCAGCACGTCCGACGACCTCTGGCCCTGTGTCGCGGACGAGGATCAGGTCGAGAGCGCCCTGCTCAATCTGGCGGTCAATGCGCGGGACGCGATGCCGGAAGGCGGCACCTTGACGATCGACGCATCCAACGCACGGCTCGAAGCGTCTTATGCGGCGCGGAATTCCGAAGTCCTGGCGGGCGATTATGTGAAGTTCTCGGTCTCGGACACCGGCACCGGCATGGCGCCGGAACTGCGGGCTCGCTCGATGGAGCCGTTCTTCACGACCAAGGATCCGGGAAAGGGCACCGGTCTCGGGCTCAGCATGGTCCATGGGTTTGCCAAGCAATCCGGCGGCCATGTGAAGATCTACAGTGAGCTCGGTTTCGGCACGACCGTGAACCTGTTCCTGCCCCGCGCCCAAGGCATGCAGCCTGCGTCTTCGGAGTGTGAAGAAGATGCGGCAACCGCCAGCCGGGGGAACGAGACCATTCTGGTGGTGGATGACAATATCGACGTGCGTGCAACCGCCTGCATGCAGCTGACCGAGCTCGGCTATCGGGTCATCGAGGCGGGCGACGGCAAGTCCGCGCTGGAGATCCTCGGCAATGCCTCGACGATCGATCTGGTGTTCAGCGACGTGGTGATGCCGGGCGGCATGACGGGCTTCGACCTGGCCCGGGTCGTCTACCGCGAATATCCGGAGATCAAGGTGCTCCTGGTGACCGGCTTTGCCGGCGCCGTGCTGCGCCAGCATGTCGAGGTCGGCGAGACCATGCCGATGCTGCGCAAGCCGTATCGACGGGATGAGTTGGCGGCCCGGATCCGGCAGGTGCTCGACGCAAAGCCGGTCCCGGCTGAGCTGGTCCTGACAGCAATCAGCGGAAGCGGGCGATGAAGCAAACGATTTTGGTCGTCGATGACGAAGCCGATGTCATCCGGATGATCACCCTGATCCTGGAGGACGCCGACTACCATGTGGTTTCGACGAACCGCGGCGAGGACGCCATCAAGCATCTGGCGAGCCAGCCGGTCGACCTCGTCATCACCGACATCATCATGCCGGACATGGAGGGGATCGAGTTCATCCGGAGCGTAAAGGGCAGCCATCCGACGCTGCCGATCGTCGCCATCTCCGGCGGTGGGCGCTCGCACAATGCGGACTTCCTGCGGTTCGCGCGCAATCTCGGGGCGCATGCGACACTGACCAAGCCGTTCCGGCGCGAAGAGCTGCTGGCGGCGGTGAGCAAGGTTCTGGCGCCGGCCCTGACGCAACCATGACTTCGCCAGACGCCGCGCGCGAGGGCCAACTCAGTGACATCATCGGCAGCTACAAGGCGGTGGCCTCGGGATTCCTGCGCATGCTTTCGCTCGACGCCCTGCGCGAGCGCCTGGGCTCCAAATGGGAGTCCCGGTCCGGGCATATCCAATTCGTCACGGAAGCCACCATCAAGCGCCACTTGCAGCGCGGCCAGACCTTTTACCAGGCCAACGACAGTTCTTATGTGATCGTGTTCGATTTCGATGCCGAGGAACGGGCGGAATTCATCTGCCGCGCCATCAGTCGGGAGATCATCCAGCGCCTGCTCGGCAGCAGCGAGAACAAGGACGAGACCCTGGCCATCGAGATGCGGGTGGCGGTCATCGCCAGCAGCGCGATCGTCGCAGGCACCGACCTGCCCGGCATGCTCGAGCAAAGCCTCCGGGCGGCGGCGCCAAAACTCATCTCCGGCGCCGACGATGGCGGTCGGAGCGGCGGCACGCCCATGCCATCGGTCGGGCGCATGGGCGACCACGCGGCCGCCGCCGCGGGGCCATCCACCGATCTGTTTCTGCGCAACCTGCTGACCGAAGCCCAGCACCGCATGGCCGAAGGTCTTGGCCAATCCGCCGCGGCCGGTCTCACAGAACTGCCGGGCTTCGAACTCCGCTACGTGCCGTTTTGGCACGTCGGCTCGCGGGCCTTCCTGACCTATCGTTTCGATCCGCGATTGGAGGCCGGGACGCTGGGCATGGATTCTCTCGGCGACATGACCGGTGATCCCGATCTCATTCGGGGCTTCGATCGCCTGGTGCTGAACCTTGCCGTTCTGGAACTCAGTCGGGCGATCGCGGCCGGCGCTAAATACGTCGCGATGGTGCCGATCCATGTCGAAAGCCTGACGCGCGACCAGGACCAGAGGGGGCTGCTGCAGTTCCTGGAGCAGCAGCCGGCCGCCCTGCTGCAACTGCTGGCGCTGGAGATTGCCGATACCAGGCAATCCCGATTCAACGATTTGGTGCGGCATATCTGGATGCTGAAGGATCGCTGCCGGCAGATCGTTCTGCGGCAGAATGCGACGCGGGAGCCCTGGCTGCCGTCGCAACATCTGCCGGCCGGGGCGGTCGGCATGTCGATGAAGACACCGGGTGCCGAGCTGCCCGAGCGGGAGATCGTCGCGGCCATGAATGGTTTCGTGAAAGCCATCGGCCGGCATGGAATCGAGACCTACCTGTTCGACCTGCGGACCCGGAGCCTGGCCTTTGCCGCGATCGGTGCCGGTTTCAGCCAGGTCTCGGGGCGGGCGATCGCCGCGGGGAGCCGCAGTCCGAGCGGCGTGGCGTCGGCGGGCATGGGCGATATTTTCACGGCGGCCCAGCCTTAGCGCCCCAGCCATGGGGGCCTCGTTGTCAGGCGTGCTTGCGTGCCTGCCAGACGCAGATGCCGATGACGACGGCGACCGCCGCGATGTCCGGCGACACCGTCTCGCCCAGCACCAGGGCCGCGAGCAAGAGGCCGAGGAACGGCTGGAACAGCTGGATCTGACTGACCCGGGCGATTCCGCCCAGGGTCAGGCCACGATACCAGAAGAAGAATCCAATCAGCATGCTGAACAAGGTGACATAACCGAAGCCGAGCCAGGCGGGCGCGGCAACCGCGGTTATGTCGTCAGGCCGATACCCGAGCGTCGTCGGCAGGCTGATCGGGAGCGAGATCACCAGGGCCCAGCAGATGATCTGCCAGCTGCCGAGGCGTTTTGCGAGCCGGCTGCCTTCGGCATAACCGAGGCCGCAGACGATGATCGCGGCGAGCATCAAGAGATCGGGCGCGGCGAAGCCCCCTGTAGAATGCCAGAGCGCGTAGAGGCAAACCGCGGCGCTGCCGGCACCGGCCCAGAGCCAGAAGGCCGGCCGCGGCTTCTCGGTCGCGCGCAGGACGGCGAAGAGCGCGGTCGCCAACGGCAGCAATCCGACGAACACGATGGCATGGGCCGAAGGCACCGAGCGCAGCGCCAGGGCTGTCAGCAGCGGGAAGCCGAGCACGACACCGCCGGCCACCACCAGCAGCGGAATGAGATCAGCGCGCGCGGGGAGTTTCTGGCGCGTGGCGGCGAGCAACAGTGCGGCGAGAATACCGGCACCGGCGGCGCGGCCCGCGGTGACGAACAGCGGATCGAGGCCGAGCACCGCCACCCGCGTCGCCGGCAGCGATCCGGCGAAGATCGCCATGCCGATCGCGCCGTGGATCATGCCCATCAGGCGGTGGTTGTCGGCGCGCGGCGCGGTGAGCTGCATCGTCATGGGGCGAAGATGGCGGCAGGGCGCTGGCCCAACCAGCCACAGATACGGTATAGTTGCTCATTCTGTACCGCTACAGAGGCCCATACAGATGGATCTGAGATTGAAATCGGCCGCGCCCACGCCGCTGCAGGAGCAGGTGGTGGCGGCGCTGCGCGCGGCGATCGCCGCGAAGACCCTGCTGCCGGGCGAGAAGCTGCCCTCGATCCGCAAGCTGGCCGCCGCCAACCGCATCTCGCCCTTCACCGCGGTCGAGGCCTATGACCGGTTGATCGCCCAAGGGCTGATCACCGCCCGGCCGAAATCCGGATTCTTCGTCGCTGGCCGCGAGGCGCCGCTCATTCTGACCCAGAGCGCCCCGACCCATCGCGCGGCTGCGCCGGAAGCCGTCGATCCGGTCTGGATGATGCGGCAGTCGCTCTCGCTCGACGACCGGATGGTGCATTCCGCTTGCGGCTGGCTGCCGGATTCCTGGCTGCCGGAGGCGGGGATCCGCCGGGCCTTGCGCGGCATCGCCGCGATGCCGGGCGCGCAACTGCTGCAATACGGGCATCCGCTCGGCTATCTGCCGCTGCGCCAGCAGATCCGGCTGCGGCTCGCGGAACTTGAGATCGCCGCGGCACCCGAAGCGATCCTGCTGACCGACGGCGCTTCGCAGGCGGTCGACCTGGTCTGCCGGCATCTGCTGCAGCCGGGCGATGCGGTGCTGGTCGATGACCCCGGTTATTTCAATTACCACGCGGTCCTGCGCGCGCATCGCGCCCGGGCCCTGCCGGTGCCGATGACGCGCGATGGGATCGATCTCGCGGCGCTGGAACACCTGGCCGCTGCCGAGCATCCGAAACTCTATCTCGCCAACCAGGCGATGCAGAATCCCACGGGCCTGAGCCTGACGCCGGGTCAGGCGTATCGGCTGCTCAATCTGGCACAGCGCTATGATTTCCAGATTGTCGAGGATGACGTGTTCCGTGACTTCCAGGCGGTGCCGACGCCGCGGCTCGCGGCCTTGGACGGAATGAGCCGCGTGCTGCATCTCGGCGGATTCTCAAAGACCATCTCGGCGGCGCTCAGGGTCGGCTTCATCGCCGGACCGGAGGAGACGATCCGGCATCTCGCCGATCTGAAACTCGCCACCACCTTCGGCAACAACCAGGGCGCGGCGCAGGTGGTGCACCGGCTGCTGGAGGATGGGAGCTATCGCAAACACGTCGCGGCCTTGCGCGAGAAGCTCCGCAAGGCGACGCCACCCCTGCGCCGGCGGTTGGAGGGGCTGGGCCTGAAGCTCTGGACCGAGACGGAGCAGGGCATGTTCCTCTGGATGGAGCTGCCGAAACATGCGCCGGATGCCGAGGTGCTGGCGGCGCGGGCGATCGGCCGCGGTGTCGTGCTGGCGCCGGGCAGCGTGTTCAGCCCCTCGCGGCAATGGACCCGCTTCCTCAGGATCAACATCGCGCAGAGTATCCCTGCGCGCTTGACCGAAGTGCTGGCCGCGGAGATGAAAGCCAAACCATGACCGGCAGCACCGGCGGCGGTTACGCTAGGACCGCTGCGGGTTGCATTTCCCGCGCAGTTTGGGTACATTCCGCGCCTCTTCACTCAACCGCGTGGCCGGAGGATCAGAATGAGTATCGTATTCATTTCCGACGCTTTCGGCCGGACCTCGCTTGCCGTCTCGACCCAGCCCGCTGAATGGATGGGTCGCCTGAAGGTCAAGCCGGGGTCGCGATACGCCGCGGAATCTCGAATGCCTTCTCGAGACTAACTCCTCGAGAGAAGGCCCCGACCGGATCGGTCGGGTGTCGCGGGGCGAAGACCACCGCCCCGCACAAAACTCCTGAGATTCAGGCCGACCCTGCGCCGATGCGTGGTTGATCCCGCATCCGCGTCTTGTCGAACCCATTTGAGTGGAGCGGCTGCCGGCCTGGAAAGGGCGGCGCCGGATCAAGACCATGAAGACCAATTTTTCCGATCTCTTCAGCGAACTGGGCCGCCGCGCGGCGCCGTTCCGGAACGTGCTCGGCTTCAGCTTCGGCCATTGGCGGCGCCAGCCGCTGCTGGTTTCCGCCGTCGGCACTTGCCTCCTGCTCTCGACCATGGCCGAGCTGCTGGTGCCGGTCTACGCCGGCAAGCTGATCGACGCGGTAACGCCCGCAGCGGGCAGTCTGACGCTCGACCGCGACGCGGCTCTCGATGCAGCACTCGGCGCGCTCATCGGCATGATCGTGCTTGGCGGGCTCTCCGTGCTGTTCCGGCAGCTCGGTTTCCACGGCGTCGTGAAGATGACCCTCTACATGATGTCCGAGGCGGCGCGCGAGGCCTTCGCCCGGGTGCAGCGCTTCGCCACCGACTGGCATGCCAATACCTTCTCCGGCTCGACCGTGCGCAAGGTCACCCGCGGCATGTGGGCGCTCGATCTCTTGAACGACACGCTGCTGGTGGCGCTGCTGCCGTCGCTGGTCGTTCTGATCGGGACCACCGTGCTGCTCGGGTATCGCTGGCCGTTGATGGGTGCCGTGGTGCTGGTGGGCGCGGCCAGCTTCGTGCTGCTCGCGGTGATGGGCTCGATCGGTTATGTCGGGCCGTCGGCGCGGCTCTCCAACCTCTGGGACACGCGTGTCGGCGGCGCGCTGGCCGACGCGGTCTCCTGCAACCCGGTGGTTAAGGCCTTCGGCGCCGAGAGCCGCGAGGATGCCCGCCTCGCCAAGGTGGTGGCCAAGTGGCAGCGCCGCACCCGCCGCACCTGGATGCGCAGCAACAACAACGGCTCGGCCCAGCTGACCGCGCTGCTGATGCTGCGGGCGGCGATCATCGGCATGGCACTTTGGTTGTGGTGGAATGGTGAGGCGACGCCGGGCGACCTGGTCTATGTGCTGACTGCCTATCTCGTGATCCACGGCTACTTGCGGGATGTGGGCTGGTACATCCGCGACCTGCAGCATGCGGTGAATGAGATGGAGGAGATGGTCGCGATCGGTGTCGAGCCTTACGGCATCGCCGATCGGGCGAACGCACGGCCGATCGCCATCACCGACGGGCGGATCGAGTTCCAGAACGTGCGCTTCCATTATGCGGGCCACGACCAGCCGCTCTATGACGGGTTGGACGTGACCATAAAGGCCGGCGAAAAGGTCGGACTGGTCGGACTCTCGGGTTCCGGCAAGACGACGTTCGTGAAGCTGATCCAGCGGCTGCACGATGTGAACGGCGGGCGGATTCTGATCGATGGGCAGGACATCGCCCTCTCGACCCAGTCCGAGCTCCGTTCACAGATCGCGATCGTGCAGCAGGAGCCGATCCTGTTCCACCGCTCGCTGGCGGAGAACATCGCCTATGGGCGGCCGGGCAGCACGATGGCGGAGATCGAGGAAGCGGCGCGGCTTGCGAACGCGCATGGCTTCATCGAACGGCTGCCGAAGGGCTACGGCACCTTGGTCGGCGAGCGCGGCGTGAAGCTCTCGGGCGGCGAGCGTCAGCGCGTGGCGCTGGCGCGGGCGTTCCTGGCCGATGCGCCGATCCTGATCCTGGACGAGGCGACCTCCAGCCTGGATTCGGAATCCGAGGCGCTGATCCACGAAGCGACCGAGCGGCTGATGGAAGGCCGCACGGCGATCGTGATTGCGCACCGGCTTTCGACCGTGCGGGCACTGAAGCGGATCCTGGTGTTCGACCGCGGCCGGATCATCGAGGAAGGCGACCACCGCGCGCTTACCAAGCGCGCGGACGGCGTCTATCGAATGCTGTTCGACCGCCAGGTGCTGGGGCTGGTGGAGGCGTGACGATGACGCAGGTCTTCATCCTCTGGCACGTTCGGGTCGCCGGTGAGCATGGCGGAGATGCCAAGCTGATCGGCGCCTATCGCCAGGAAGCAGGCGCGCAAGCAGCTATTGCGCGCCTGCTGCCGCTGCCCGGATTTCGTGAGCATCCAACCGGCTTTCAGATCTCAGCCTGCGAGCTGGACAAGGACCACTGGGAGGACGGATTCATCTCGGCGGAGGAGGCGCTCTCGCTCATCCACTGACCGTCACCAGTTGAACGCATCGGTCGGCACCCGCTTGCCGACGAAGAAGGCATCCGCCACGAGTTGCAGCGGGGCGTAGTGCATGTCGCTTTCGCCCTTGTCCAGCAGCTCCGCGAAGTGCTCGTAGATGCGTTCGTATTCTTCCATCGGCTCGGCGACGGTCTGCTTGCCGTCCACCGAGAGCTTGGTGCCGCCCTCGCGCAAGGCGAGCTTGGTGCCGGATTCGGTTTCGATGTCGATGTTCCAGCTCTGCGGTCCGGTCTGCCGCCAATCGACCTCGGCGGTGAGCGATGCACCGGCACCGCCCGCCGGGCTGCGGAAGCTGACCTTGCCGGCGATCGGCGTCTCGCGGTTGGTGGGCGTAATGAGCTCGGCCGAGGTCACGAACAGCGGCGCGGGCAGGATCTTGGTCAGGATCGAGAGCGCGTTGATGGTGGGATCGAACACGCCGAAACCGCCCGGCGCCCAGATCCATTCCTGGCCGGGATGCCAGCGCTTCACATCCTCTTTCCATTCGACATGCAGGCGCTTCAGGCGCTGACCGGTCAGCAGGCGTTTCGCCGCATCGACCGCGGCGTTGTGTTGAGAATGCCAGGTGGCATAAGCGACGCGCTTGGTCTTCGCCGCATGGGTGACCAGGTCGGCGGTCTCCAGCGTGGTGGCGGTGGTCGGCTTCTCCAGCAACACATGCTTGCCCGCATCCATCGCCTCGACCGCGATCGCATGGCGGACATTCGGCGGGGTGCAGATCGCGACCGCATCGACCGGTGTGCCGGATTTCAGCAACTCGCCCAGGGTCTTGAAGCTCGGCACGCCGTCGCGCGACACACCGCGCTGGCTGACCAGGCCGGTCAGCTTGAAGCGCGGATTCTTGGCGATGCAGGGGAGATGCTGGTCCTCGGTGATCTTGCCGATGCCGACGATGGCGATCGCGTAGGTCTTGGCCATGGGAGAGATCCTGACGAATAGTCTGACAAAAAACTGGGGCAAAAAACTGGGGCAAAAACTGGCGGCAGTCTAAGCAAAAGACGTCCGGCCGCAAGGGCGGAGACCCGAAGAATCACGGACCCGCGACTTGCAAGGCGGCGACCGGCTCCCCAGTATCTGAGTGGGCATGGCGGCGCGGCAACGAATGGTGACAACCATGAGACGTCTATTCGCGTCTTTGCTTTTTTCTTTCCTGTTTCTCAGCGCGGCGCAGGCCGACTCGCCGCCGGTCCATCTCAAGGGCGCGATCCAGTCGGTCAGTGGCCAGAGTTTCACCATGTCCGGCAGTTCCGCGCCGGTCGCGGTCAAGCTGACCGACCAGACCCGCATCGCGTCCCTCGAGACGGCGCAGCTTGCGGATATCACCCAGGGCATGTTCGTCGGCACCGCGGCCTTGCCGCAGCCCGACGGCACTTTGAAGGCGCTGGAAGTGCATATCTTCCCCGAGGCGATGCGCGGGACCGGCGAAGGCTATCGCCCCTTCCCGCAGGTGCAGGGCGGATCGATGACCAACGCGACCATCACCGACATCGTAGGCACGCAAGGTGCGGTCACCGATAACGGGCTCACGCTGACGCTGCGATACAAGGACGGCGAGAAGACGGTGGTGGTGCCGAAGGGCACGCCGATCGTTCTGCTGGGCAAAGGCGATGCGTCGATGCTGAAGCAGGGCGCCAAGGTCAGCGTCACGGGAACGAAGGAAGCGGATGGCGTGACCGCGACCCGGATTCTGATCGGCCTCGACGGCGCAACGCCGCCGATCTAATCAAAACGTCATCCCCGGACTTGATCCGGGGATCTGGTGCCTTCTGCGCGAGATGCCCGGCCCCCGTCCGCGAATGCGGACATTCGTCCGCGGGGCCCGGGCATGACTGTAATTTCATCAAGCGCCACCGGCCCTTTGAATTGGGCCAGGGCGGCGCTCAGCATCGGCGCGTCGCAGCGGTCGCCGCTCGCGCGTAGCTGTGCCGGCAATGCCCACCATGGAAGGGACGGGCGGCCATGATGCACGCGGTGCAGGTTGATGTTCAGGAACAGGGTCTGCAGCGGCTGGGGCAACGCGAGATTGCGCGCATAGTCCGGGCGGTCGATCGGTGTCGCGAAATGATAAACATTGTCGAACACCGAGATCAGCAAGCCGCGCGCGAACAGGAAAGCGAGCAGCAGCGGCCAGTACGCGCCGAAGGCGACGAAGGCTGTGGCCAGCAAAGACTGCGCGAGGAGCGCATCGATGCGGATGCGGCGCAGCTGAGTCGGGTTGAGGAACATGCGGTGCGCCGCCTTGCGGATCTCGGTGACCGAGGGATCATCGCCGCGATAGATCCGGCCCAGGATGCGGCGGATGGCCGGCCGCGGCAGCAGGCAGAGCAGCGGCGAAACCAGCTCGGAGAGATAGAGGCCGATCACCAGATTGCCGAGGAAGCCCAGCCGCGCGGTCGCCTTCGACGTCAGAGGGGGGTCGTAGACATCCGGCCGGTCGCCGGGATTGCGGTTGAAGCGGTGGTGCATCAGGTGCGCGAAGCGCAGCACCTGGAACGAGGAACCGAGCAGGATCGCCATCAACCGCCCGGCCAGCAGATTGATGCGGCGGTCGGGATGGAAGCTGCCATGGATTGCCTCGTGGTGCAGCGCCCAGAAGGCATTGGTCAGCAGCCCGACCGGCAACAGCAGCCCGGCGAGATGCACATCGATCCGCAACAGCAACGGCACGCCGAGCAGGGCACCGAGCGTCGCCACGGCCATGAGCGCCAACAATCCGAGATTGATTCGTCGATAGCGCGCGGACAGACGCTCTGAATGCACCGATCGTCCCCAGCAAATCCCCGGGGTCTTAAATGTCCGATCAGGCCCCTGATTGCAAGCCGCCACGCGCGTCATCCCCGGACTTGATCCGGGGATCTGCAAGAGATGCCCGGGTCACGTCCGCGAATGCGGACATTCGTCCGCGGGGCCCGGGCATGACGTCACAATGGGGTCACCCGCAATCTCAGCGCATTGCCGATCACGCTGACCGAAGAGAGCGCCATGGCGGCGGCGGCGATGATCGGGGAGAGGACCAGGCCGAAAGCGGGGTAGAGCACGCCCGCCGCCACCGGCACGCCGATCGCGTTGTAGGCAAAGGCGAAGAACAGGTTCTGCCGGATATTCGCCATCACCGCGCGCGACAGCAGCCTGGCGCGCACGATGCCGCCGAGATCGCCGCCGAGCAGGGTCATGCCGGCGCTTTCGATCGCGACATCGGTGCCGGTGCCCATGGCGATACCGATCTCCGCGGCGGCGAGGGCGGGCGCGTCGTTCACGCCATCGCCGGCCATGGCGACCACGCGGCCTTCGCGTTGCAGCTTCTCGACCGCGTCGCGCTTATGCTCGGGCAGCACTTCGGCCTCGACCGCGTCGATGCCGAGCTTGCGCGCGACCGCCTCGGCGGTCACACGGTTGTCGCCGGTCAACATGACGATGCGGATGCCGGCGGCTTTCAGCGCCTGCAACGCTGCTGGAGTGGTGTCCTTCACGGCATCGGCGATGGCGATTGCACCGGCAAGTTGATTGCCGATCGCCGCGAAGATCACGCTGGCGCCATCCTGGCGCAGGCGTTCGGCGGCGGCCGCGAGCGGCGCGGTGTCGATCTTGCGCTCGGCCATGAAGGCGGCGCTGCCCAAGGCGACGACCTTGCCATCGACCAAGCCATAGGCGCCACGACCCGCCGGGGAATCGAAGCCGCGCACCTTCGGGATCTCGAGTTTGCGATCTTCCGCCGCGGCGACGATGGCGCGGGCGAGCGGATGCTCGCTGGCGCGTTCGACTGCGGCGGCGAGGCGCAGGAGCTCGGCCTCGTCCATGCCCTCCGCCGCGACGATCTCGATCACGCGCGGCTTGCCTTCGGTAAGGGTGCCGGTTTTGTCCACGACCAGGGTGTCGACGCGCTCCATCCGTTCCAGGGACTCCGCGTTCTTGATGAGAATGCCGGCCTGGGCGCCGCGTCCCACGCCGACCATGATCGACATCGGCGTCGCTAGCCCGAGTGCGCAGGGGCAGGCGATGATCAGCACCGCCACGGCCGCGACGATGCCATAGGTGAAGGCCGGTTCCGGCCCCCAGAGACTCCAGGCGGCGAAAGCCAGCACCGCGACGGCGAGCACCGCCGGTACGAACCAGCCGGCGACCTTGTCGGCCAGGCGCTGGATCGGCGCGCGGCTGCGCTGCGCCTCGGCCACCATCTGCACGATGCGGGCGAGCATAGTGTCGCTGCCGACCTTGTCGGCACGCAGAATCAGGCTGCCGGTGGTGTTGAGCGTGCCGCCGATCAGTTTGTCGCCGGGACCTTTGATCACCGGCATGGATTCGCCGGTCACCATGGATTCGTCGATCGTGCTTTGGCCCTCGAGCACTTCGCCATCGACCGGCACCTTCTCGCCCGGGCGGACGCGGAGCTGGTCGCCGGCGGTGATTTCATTCAGCGGCACTTCCCGCTCACCATCGCTGTCGATGCGGCGCGCGGTCTTCGGCGCGAGATCGAGCAAGGCGCGGATCGCGCCGCCGGTGCGTTCGCGGGCGCGCAGCTCCAGCACCTGGCCGAGCAACACCAGCACGGTGATGACGGCGGCCGCCTCGAAATAGACCGCGACCGCGCCGTCATGGCCGCGATAGGCGGCCGGAAACAGCTGCGGTGCGATCGTGGCGACGAGACTGTAGATCCAGGCGATACCGGTGCCGATCGCGATCAATGTGAACATGTTGAGGTTGCGCGAGACCACCGAAGCCCAGCCGCGCTGAAAGAACGGCCATCCCGCCCAGAGCACGACCGGGGTGCTGAGGACGAGTTGGATCCAGTTCGAGATCGCTTGCGGCACGACATGCCCGAGATCGAAGACATGCCCGCCCATTTCCAGCGCCACCACCGGCAGGCTCAGCGCGAGGCCGATCCAGAACCGCCGCGTCATGTCGATCAGCTCGTGGTTCGGGCCGACCTCGGCGGTGGCGTCGAGCGGCTCCAACGCCATGCCGCAGATCGGGCAGGCGCCGGGGCCGACCTGGCGGATCTCCGGATGCATGGGGCAGGTGAAGATCGCGTCCTTGGAGACCGGCTTTGCCGCGCCGGGCTTCGGGGCGAGGTATTTCTGCGGATCGGCGGCAAATTTGGTGCGGCAGCCGTTGCAGCAGAAGTAATAGGTCGTGCCGTCATGCGCGAAAATGTGCTTGGCGCCATCGATCGTGACGCTCATCCCGCAGACCGGGTCCTTCGCCTGGCCGTCGGCCGGCGCCGTTTCCTTCTTCGATCCACAGCCGCAGCCGCTGTGCTGATGGCCGTGATGCGCGTGGTCGGTCATAGGCCCTCCATACTGAACCCCCGGGGGGTATCTTTCGCCTTGTCAAATATACTCCCAGGGGGTATATGTCAACCCATGCAGAAAGAAACCAAGACCGATTGCCTGAAGCGCCTCAACCGCGTCGAAGGCCAGGTACGCGGCCTCGCCAAGATGGTCGAGGAGGACCGCTATTGCATCGACGTGGTGACGCAGATCGCCGCGGTCCGCGCCGCCCTGCGCCGCATCGAGGAGCTGGTGCTGAAAGACCATGTCGGACACTGTGTGGAACACGCGATCGCCAGCGGCGACCCGAAGGAGCAGCGTGCGAAGATCGCCGAATTGATGGACGTGCTCGGCCGCAGCGAGCGGTGAGCGGGCCGCAAAGCATGAGAGGAAGACTGCATGGACCAACGGACGATGAAGAGCGGTGGGTTTCAGAGCAAAGCCCAGCAGGTCGCCGAAGACAAGAAAGCGGCACTGATCGACAAGCTCGTGGCCGAAGGAATGCCTCGGATCAAGGCTGAGATCGAGGCGGGCAAGCAGATGCGCGAGAATCCTCGAAATTCTCGGAAGTGATGCGTCCGGCGAGCGCGACGGGGCGCTCTGACCTGCCAGAATCTGTCAGCAGTCTGGCAGCCGGAGGTCCGCGCGTCTTTTCGGTGAAACCTCGGCGTACTATATAGACCGCATGCAAAAGCCCCTGCAGTCCGAACCCGTCATTACCGAGCAGCGCGTGCCGGTTGGCCCGTCTTCGGGCCGGCCGTTCCAGCTCATGTCCGAGTTCCAGCCCGCCGGCGACCAGCCGCAGGCGATCGCCGATATCGTCGCCGGGATTCGCGCGGGTGAGCGCGACCAGGTGCTGCTCGGCGTGACCGGCTCGGGCAAGACCTTCACCATGGCGCATGCGATCCAGCAGGTGCAAAGACCGGCGCTGATCCTGGCGCCGAACAAGACCTTGGCGGCGCAGCTCTATGGCGAGATGAAGAGCTTCTTTCCGGAGAACGCGGTCGAGTATTTCGTCTCCTACTACGACTACTACCAGCCGGAAGCCTATGTCGCGCGCACCGACACCTATATCGAGAAGGAAAGCTCGCTGAACGAGCAGATCGACCGGATGCGCCACTCGGCGACCCGGTCGCTGTTCGAGCGACGCGACGTCGTCATCGTCGGTTCCGTCTCCTGCATCTACGGCATCGGTTCGGCCGAGACCTATTCGGCGATGACCATCACCCTGAAGCGCGGCGATCAGATCGACCAGAAGGAGCTGCTCCGCGCGCTGATCGAGATCCAGTACAAGCGCAACGAGGCGGCCTTCTTCCGCGGCACTTTCCGGGTGAAGGGCGACAGCCTGGAAATCTTTCCGGCCCACTTGGAAGACCGCGCCTGGCGCTTGTCCATGTTCGGCGACGAGATCGAGGCGATCTATGAGTTCGACCCGCTGACCGGCGAGCGGACCGACGACCTCGCCGAGATCAAGATCTACGCCAACAGCCACTACGTGACGCCGAAGCCGACGCTGCATCAGGCGGTGAAGTCGATCAAGGAAGACCTGAAGCTGCGGCTGGCCGAGCTCAATGCCGAGAACAAGCTGCTGGAAGCACAGCGTCTGGAGCAGCGCGTCACCTTCGACATGGAGATGATGGAGGCGACCGGTTCCTGTGCGGGGATCGAGAATTATTCGCGCTATCTGACCGGCCGCAAGGCCGGCGAGCCGCCGCCGACCCTGTTCGAATATCTGCCGGAAGATGCGCTGATCTTCGTCGATGAGAGCCATGTGACGGTGCCGCAGATCGGCGGCATGTACAAAGGCGACTTCGCGCGGAAATCCACCTTGGCCGAATACGGCTTCCGCCTGCCGTCCTGTATCGACAACCGCCCGCTCAAATTCGAGGAATGGGAGCGGATGCGGCCGCAGACCATCTGCGTCTCGGCGACGCCGGGTTCCTGGGAGATGAAGCAGACCGCCGGTGTCTTCGCCGAGCAGGTGATCCGCCCGACGGGCCTCATCGATCCGGTCTGCATCATCCGCCCGACCGAGACCCAGGTCGACGATGTCGTGGCCGAATGCCAGGAGGTGGCGAAGAAGGGCCAGCGGATCCTGATCACCACCTTGACCAAGCGGATGGCGGAAGACCTCACCGAATACCTGCACGATGCCGGCGTGCGGGTGCGTTACATCCATTCCGACGTCGAAACCTTGGAGCGGATCGAGATCATCCGCGATCTGCGCCTCGGCGCCTTCGACGTGCTGGTCGGCATCAACCTGCTGCGCGAGGGCCTGGACATTCCGGAATGCGCCCTCGTCTGCATCCTGGATGCGGACAAGGAAGGCTTCCTGCGCTCGCGGACCTCACTGGTGCAGACCATTGGTCGGGCTGCGCGCAATGTCGACGGCCGGGTCATTCTCTATGCCGATCGTATGACCGACAGTCTGGAATATGCCCTGGGCGAGACCAGCCGCCGGCGCGAGAAGCAGCAGGCCTATAACGCCGCCCATGGCATCACGCCGGAATCGATCAAGAACAAAATCTCCGATATCATGAGCTCGGTCTACGAGAGCGACCATGTGACGGTGGATACCGGCGTCATCGGCGACATGCACCGCGTCGGCGCCAACCTGAAGACGACGGTTGCCGATCTCGAGAAGAAGATGCGCGACGCCGCGGCCAACCTGGAGTTCGAGACGGCGGCGCGCTATCGCGACGAGATCAAGCGGCTGGAATCGATCGATCTCGAGATTCCGAACACCGCGGCCGGCCGTGCGGGCATGGGGCTCGATGGCAAGCCGCTGCCGCCCTCCGCGCGCTCGACCGCCGGCAAGGCGGGGATGAAGCCGAAGTTCCGGCAACGCAAAGGGAAGTATTAGAGTGCCCTTCGATCACATCGGTTTCACCGTCGCCGACTTCCCGAAAAGCAAAGCCTTCTACCTCGCTGTCCTGGCGCCGCTCGGCATGAGCGTCGTCGAGGAAGGCGAGGGCTGGGCCCTGCTCGGCACCGATGGACGGCCGGAATTCTGGCTCGGGGCGGGGGATGCGCCGGGCACGATCCATTTCGCCTTCGTCGCCAAGACCAGGGCCGCCGTGCGCGAATTCCATGCCGCGGCGCTCGCCGCCGGTGGGCGCGACAATGGCGGGCCGGGCATCCGCGGGCATTATCACCCGAACTATTACGGCGCCTTCGTCTTCGATCCCGACGGTCACAACATCGAGGCCGTCTGCCATCAGCCGGAAGGCTGATGCGCCTCCAGCTCGAACGGCGACGGGATCAGCCAGGCAATCCCTGCCGCTGAGCACATCAGCGCCAGCGCGCCGATGCCCCAGAGCGCAATCTTTCCGCCGGTCGACCAAAGCTCGACCGACTTGAAGACGGCATTGGCGAACACGGCGATCAGCAGCGCGGTCACCGCAGGCTCGATCGCGGCGCCACTGGCGGCGCTGCGCGCGACAGTCAAGCTGATGGCATCGGCATCGACCAGACCGGCGATGGCGGCGAGGACCTGAAGCCCGGCCTGCCCGTAGCGATCTTCCAGGAACGCGGCGAGCACCTGCACCGTGGCGAGGATCGAGGCGAGCTTGATCGCCGGCCCGATGCCGAACGGATTGCTGATCTCCATCGCCTTGCCCTTGCCGCGTCCTGCCTGGAACCGCCAGAGCAACAGCGCGCAGGCCAGCGCCACCAGCGCGAACCAGCCGAGCGGCCAGGCCGCCGCTATGGCGAGCGCCGGATGGATCGCCGCGACGATCACCAGCATGCGCAGCACGCTCACGCCATTCGCAAGCGCGATTCCGGCGGCAAGCGGCGCCACCGACTTCTGATCCTGTTTCGCCAGCCGCGCCAAGGCGGCGGTGGTCGCGGTCGAGGAGACCATGCCGCCGAACACGCCGGTCGCCAGATAACCGCGCTTCGGGCCCAGGATGCGGATCGCGAGATAACCGGCAAAGGAGAGCAGCGAGATCAGCACGACGTACCACCAGATGCTGCGCGGGTTGAGCGCTTCGTAGGGGCCGTAGCCCTGGTCGGGCAGCACCGGCAGGACCACCAGCGAGATCACCAGCAGACGCAGGACGGCGCGGAGCTCGTCCTTGCTCAAAGCGCTGATCCAGCGATGCAGCGTCGGCTTGAGATGCAGCAGTACGACGATCACCACGGCGGCAGTGGCGGCAAGCTGCGGCATGCCGATGGTCGCGAGGGCGCCGAGCATCGTGGTCACCAGAGCGGCGGCCAGGGTGGTCACGTCCTCGACCGGCTGGTTCTGCTCGCTCTTGCTCCGCTGCGCGATCAGCACCGCGGCGACGGCCAGTAAGGCGGCAGCCACCAGCCAGGCGGTGTTTTGCTCGAACAGGCCGGCGATGCCGCCCAGCAGCCCGAACAGGCCGAAGGTGCGCAGACCGGCCTGTTCATCGGGCTGGTCTGCATCGCGCTGCTGTCGCCACTCGCGTTCCATGCCGATCAGCAGCCCGACCGCCAGAGCCACCAGCAGTTCAAGTGGATGGGAAAGAGTCTCCCAATCGAGACCGAGTTCCTTCACGCCACGCCCCTCGTTTGTTTTGGAAAAGATTGGACCAAAGTCGACGCTTTCAACCGTCTTTGCCGCTTGCCTCACCGGCTTCCGGCCGCCATGCTCCGGCCATGCCTGAATCAGCTCCCATCAAGAAGGCCCTGGTTACCGGGGCGGCGAAGCGTCTTGGACGCGCCATTGCGCTCGGCCTCGCCGCCGACGGCTGGGATGTCGCCATCCATTGCCATAGCTCGCGCGCCGAGGCGGATGAAACGGCGAAGGACATTCGCGCCCTCGGCTGCCGCACCATCGTGCTGCAGGCCGATCTCGGCAAGGAATCGGAGGTCGAGACGCTGATCCCGCTGGCCAGCGAAAAACTCGGGCCGCTGACCTGCCTGGTGAACAACGCTTCCGTCTTCGAGATGGACAAGATCGACACCGTGACCCGGGACAGCTGGGACCGGCACATCGAGACCGGCTTGCGCGCGCCGCTCGTTCTGTCCCAGGCCTTCGCGAAACAACTCCCGGAGGGGCAGGAAGGAAACATCGTCAACATGCTGGACCAGCGGGTCTTCAAGCTGACGCCCTATTTCCTGTCCTACACCGTCGCCAAGATGGGACTCTGGACACTGACCCGCACCCTGGCGCTGGCACTGGCGCCGCGCATCCGCGTCAACGGGATCGGGCCTGGCCCGACTATGGCCAGCGAGCGGCAGACCGCCGATCAGTTCGACGCGCAGACCAAGGCGGTGCCGCTGGGTCATGGCGCGAGCCCGGAAGAAATCGCGGCCGGCGTGCGGTTTATCCTGTCTGCATCGGCGATGACCGGGCAGATGATCGCGCTGGACGGCGGCGAGCACCTGGCCTGGCAGCAATCCACGAAAGGCTTCATGCCGCGCGAATAAGTCTCCCCAAGGTCTTATCGCGCTTTTCGCGCGATGGGGCCGGTATGAGACATTCGCCGGTCGCCCCTAAGACAGTGGATGGGACTCAGACGGGGCAAAACACTATAATGATCGCATGCAGCGGGCCGGCAGCCCCTGCACAGAAGCTCCAGAGCGCGGCTTCTCCATCGCTCGATTGTCGAGCCTGCCCCAGAGTGCGGCAACATCTCATCGACTGGAGGGTTCTAACCGCATGAGCCAGGCCGAAAAAGTCGCCGCGCATCCCGCAACTGCGGCATCCCGCATGATGAAGGTCTTGGTCCGCGACCTGGTGTTGCCGGCACGGATCGGCGTCTTTCAGCACGAGAAGCTGGGCACCCAGCGCGTGCGCATCAATATTGAGCTGATCGCGACGGAACATCCCGCGATCAAGGACGAGCTCAGCAACGTCGTGAACTACGCCGACCTCGTCGAGCAGGTGCGCGCCATCGTCGATGAAGGCCACATCAACCTGGTTGAAACCTTGGCGGACAGAATTGCGCAAGCCTGCCTCGTCGATCGGCGTGTGCAATCTGCGAAAGTGCGGATCGAGAAGCTCGACGTCTTCCCCGAGGCCGAAAGCGTCGGCGTGGAGATCGAAAGGGTCCGCAACCCCCGATAAGTTGCCCTTGATGCGGTGCGGTAGAAACAAAATCGCGACAGCGGCGTGACAGTGAAAAATTAATCGTATCAGACCCCTAATTGGAGATTCCTGAGCCAAGTTGTTCACATGGCGGCCGGAGTCTCAAACGCCCCAGGGAGTCAAGAGCAGAGTCCGCTTTGTGACCACGATATTTCATAAAGTGCGGAATAAGGTCATATATTTCAAAGCCTTGGCGTTTCTGCTCATTTCCTGTGCATTTCTTGGGGACTGGCGGATTCCTTAAGCTCCATCAAACGGGCTGGAGATTACCGACAGACTTATCCACAGAAATGGGGGATATCCGTCCTGGTTAACGCCAGAGTCGCGGCGTAAAAGTCCGGAAAACGACGTTGAGGTTTGCTGCCGCCAGAAAAATGCTCTGGAACAGCTTATATCCCGAACAGCATGAGCGACGATTGGACCGATACGGAAACGCCTGAAGAATCAACGGAAGCGCCGCGCGCCGCGCGCGGCCGGTTGGCTCAAGGCGCCGGCGTGATCCGCGAGAAGGTCAAAACCTTGCCGAACTCGCCGGGCGTCTATCGCATGATGAATGCGAAAGGCGACGTGCTGTATGTCGGCAAGGCACGCGACCTGAAGAAGCGCGTCACGGCCTACACGCAGCCCTACCGCCAGGGTAATCGCATCCAGCGGATGATCTCCGAAACCGCGTCGATGGAGTTCGTCACCACCCACACCGAGGTGGAAGCGCTGCTGCTCGAAGCAAACCTGATCAAGCGTTACATGCCGCGCTACAATGTGCTGCTGCGCGACGACAAGAGCTTCCCCTATATCTTGATCACCGGCGATCATCCGGCACCGCAGCTTGCAAAGCATCGCGGTGCAAGAAATCGCCCGGGCGAGTATTTCGGACCCTTCGCTTCCGCCGGCGCGGTCAATCGCACCATCGTGGCATTGCAGCGCGCCTTCTTGCTGCGGCCTTGCTCGGATTCCATCTTCGCCAGCCGCACGCGGCCCTGTTTGCAGTTCCAGATCAAGCGCTGCTCGGCGCCCTGCGTCGGCCGGATCACCGAGCCGGACTATCACGGCCTGGTGCAGGAGGCGCATGATTTCCTGACCGGCAAGAGCGACGCGGTGAAGCTGCGGATGTCGTCGGAGATGCAGCAGGCCTCGGAAGCGCTGGAGTTCGAGAAGGCTGCCCGGCTGCGCGACCGCATCCAGGCGCTGGCGGCGATCCAGAGCCGCCAGGACATCAACCTGGAGAATGTGGAAGAGGCCGACATTATCGCCGCCCACCAGGAAGAGTCGGGCCATAGCTGCGTGCAGGTGTTCTTCTTCCGCAACAACAGCAACTACGGCAGCCGCGCCTATTTCCCGGCCCATGACCGCCAGGCCGAGGTGAAGGACATCCTCGCCGCCTTCATGGGCCAGTTTTATGAGAACAAGACGCCGCCGAAGCTGATCCTGGTGAACGAAATGCCGGCGGAAGCGGAGCTGCTGACCGAGGCGCTGACGTTGCGCGCCGGCCGCAAGGTTGAGATCCTCGCCCCCCAGCGCGGCGACAAGCGCAAGGCGCTCGACCACGCCCTGCTGAACGCAAAGGATGCGCTGACCCGGCGCATGGCGGAATCCGCCTCGCAGACCCGTCTGCTCGCCGCGCTGGCCGAGCTGTTCAAGATGGAGCAGCCGCCGAAGCGGATCGAGGTCTACGACAACAGCCACATTTCCGGCACCAATCCCTATGGCGCCATGATCGTCGCCGGGCCGGAAGGCTTCATGAAGAATCAGTACCGCAAATACTCGATCCGCGACGTGACGCGGAAAGAGGAGGACGATGCGGAGACCGAGATCGAAGACCCGACCGATGGGACGCCAAGCGGCTTGGGTGAAGCACCGATGCCGGCTTTCGAAGTGCAGCCCAATGCCTCGCTCGAACAGGTGATCGAGACGATCGATCCGGCCCGGCCGCCTGTGCCCCGTGAACCCGTTCAAGCCGGCGACGACTACGCGATGATGCGGCAGGTGCTGACGCGCCGCTTTAACCGTGCCCTCAAAGAGGATCCCGACCGCGACAGAGGTCTCTGGCCGGACCTGGTGCTGATCGACGGCGGCCAGGGCCAGCTCAACACCGTGATGCAGGTCCTGGCGGATCTCGGCATATCCGACGTCTGCGTGGCATCGATCGCCAAGGGGCCGGACCGCAATGCCGGGCGCGAGCGCTTCTTCATGCCCGGCCGCGAGCCGTTCAGCCTCGATCCCAAGAGCCCGGTGCTTTACTTCCTGCAACGCCTGCGCGACGAGGCGCACCGATTCGTGATCGGGGCGCACCGGGCCAAGCGCTCCAAGGAGATCCGGCATTCAATCCTGGATGACGTGCCGGGGATCGGTGCCAAGCGGAAGAAGGCGCTGCTGCTGCATTTTGGCTCGGCCCGGGCGGTGTCCCAGGCCGGCCTGTCGGATCTCTCGGCGGTGCCGGGGGTTTCCGAAGCGGTGGCGCGGAAGATCTACGACCATTTCCATGGGGGATGATTCCATGAGGGCTGGCGGGATGGCTGATTCGCCGCATTTCAGGCCCGATTCCAGGCTATGACAGGCCGGAACCGACCTGCTATTTTCGCCCTGAACAGAAAAGAAGACGTGCACGAAGCGTCATGACCAATATCGCCAATATCCTGACCCTGTCGCGGATCGCCGCGATCCCGCTGATCGCGGCCCTGCTGTTCTTCGACCAGCCGTGGCTGCGCTGGGTCGCTTTCATCCTCTATGCGGTGGCCTGCATCACCGATTTCTTCGACGGCTATATCGCCCGGCGCATGGACCAGGTCTCGGCCCTCGGCCGCTTCCTCGACCCGATCGCCGACAAGCTGGTGGTGGCGGCGATCCTGATGGCGATGACCGCCCATGGCCAGATTTCCGGCTGGGTGGTGCTGCCGGCCCTGATCATCCTCTGCCGCGAGATCCTGGTTTCCGGCCTGCGCGAATACCTGGCGGAGCTGAAGGTCCGCCTGCCGGTCTCCATGCTGGCCAAGTGGAAGACCACCATGCAGATGGTCGCCGTCGGTTTCCTGATCGTCGGCGATGTTTCGCCGGGCTGGCCGTGGCAGATCATCGGCGAGGCGCTGATGTGGCTGGCGGCGGCGCTGACCCTCTTGACCGGCTATGACTATTTCCGCGTCGGCATCAAGCACATGACCGAAGACGACCGCGCGGACGCGAAGAAGTGAAGGTCCCCCTTTGAAAGTGTTGGGGCTTGCCGGGTGGAGCGGGGCCGGCAAGACCACCCTGCTGGCGAAGCTGATCCCGGAGCTCATTCGCCGCGGCATAACCGTCTCCACCATGAAACATGCGCACCACGCCTTCGACGTCGATACGCCGGGCAAGGACTCCTACGTCCACCGCGAAGCCGGCGCCACCGAGGTGCTGGTCGCGTCCGGCCAGCGTTGGGCGCTGATGCACGAACATCGTGGTTCGCCGGAGCCCGATTCCAAGGCGCTGATGAAACACATGAGCGCGGTCGACCTGCTGCTGGTCGAGGGCTTCAAGCGCGAGAGCCACGAAAAGCTGGAGATCTACCGCGCGGCCAACGGCAAGCCGCTGCTGGCCACGGACGATCCGAACATCGTCGCCGTGCTGGTCGACGGGCCGAAGCCGGAGACCCCTCCGATTCCCAAGGGGCTGCCGGTGATCGATCTCAACGACGTCAGCGCGATCGCCGACTTTGTCATGCGGCATTGCGGATTTCCGTCGAAACGCTAGGCTGCGCGCCATGAACACCGAAGTCCAACCGATCGGGTCGCCCTGCACCGGCGTCTGCACCATTGACGACGTCAGCGGCTATTGCCTCGGCTGCGCGCGCTCGTCGGTCGAGATCGCCGAATGGTCCAAGGCCGGCAATGCGCGCAAGCGGGAGATCTGGGCCGCCTTGCCGCAACGAATGGAGCAGCTCGGCATCGCCGTCACGCGCTTGCCCTGGCTGCCCGATGAAGTCGCCGCCTTCATCGCCGATACGCTGGTCCGGCGCAGCGGCACCTGGGTGATCGGCTGCCATGGCGCCACCGCCGAGTTCATGTTCGGCGCCGATGAGCCGGCGGAAGTCTCCGTCGCGGGTGAACTCCGTGCCCTCACGGCGCGCGGTGCCTTGCGCTTCACACCGCGCACCGATCTCCGCGCGCTCGAATGGCGCGATCCGAATGCCGCCGGCGGCCTGCGGGCGATCTTCATCGTCATTCCGCGGCCGCGCAATGTCTCGGCACCCAGCCTGCTGCTGACCGATTGCGGTCCGGATACAGCGGCGATCCAGCCCGCGCATCGCGGCGAAATTCTGTTCGATCTCGGTCTCGGCCGCGAGCATATGCGCTTTGCCGTGCGCAGCGCCGAACCGGCGTTGAACGCCGCTTTGCGCGAAGCCGCGGGCCTGCCGTTCGACGCGCTGCTGCAACGTTGCGGCAAGGCCCTGCTGGAGCACAGCCCGACGCGGGTGGTCGAGAGCGCGCTGGGCCGGATCGAGGTCGCCACGCCGATCCCGGCGCCGGGCGGCAAGTCGCCGGACGGGCCGCACACGCATCTGCTGCCGGGGCACCTGGCCTTGCAGCGTGCCACGCCGGCGGGCGTCGACCTGCCCGAGGCCTATGCGCTCTGCGCCACCTTCTATCCGCGCAATCCGCCGGAAGATCCGGCCTGCCGCGCATGATCGCCAAGGCGCGACATCATCGGCTGCTGATCGGCCTCGTCGCGGCCTATGCGCTGCTGCTGAGCGCGATGCTGCCGGCCTTCGCGTCGATGGATCCGCTGCAGGCCACTCTCGATGCGCATCTCTGCGGGCCGAGCGGATCGCAGAACGGCACCGCGCCGGTTGATCATTCCGAGCATCAGCAGAAGTGCCAGCTTTGCGGTCCAAGCTGCGCCATGGGTGGCCATGCGCCGGTTGCGGCGCTCTCCGATGCCGTCATCTCGGTCGCGCCGTTCGCGGTGGCCTTCGCCGTGCTGGAATGGCCGGAAAGCGGCGAACCTTCAGCGCTCTCCCTCTATCCCTCCGACATCTTCTCCCAAGGGCCACCGCAAGCGGCCTGATCGCCGCTTTCTTCACACACCCTTTGGAGATGAGAGATGAATCCCGAACTCACCGGGACGGCGCCCGCGCGGCCGTCGTCCCTTCCCGCGGTCTATCGCGCGGTCTGGCGCTGGCATTTCTATGCCGGCCTCGCGGTCGTGCCCTTCCTGCTGGTCTTCGCCGTGAGCGGCCTGATCATGCTCTACGGCAACTCGATCGAGACCTTCCTCGGCAAGAAGTATCCCGTCGCCCCCGGCGGCGAACGCCTGAGCATCACCGCGCAGGCGCAAGCCGCACAGGCGGCAATTCCCGGCGGCGCCACGCGGCTCTATGTCCAGCCGAAAGGAGATACCCGCGCCAGCGTCTTTCTGGTGAACGCCGATGGCAAGGACCACGTCGTCTCGGTCGATCCGCATGACGGCGCAATCCTCGGCAGCGTCGTCAAGGACGACACCTGGTTCTATTGGGCCAACCGCCTGCACGGCACTCTGATGATCGGCGACTTCGGCGACCGGCTGCAGGAGATCGCCGCGGGGCTCGGCATCGTGCTGGTGCTGACCGGGCTTTATCTCTGGTGGCCGCGCAGCACCCGCGACTGGGTCCAGGCCCTGCTGCCGAACCTCGCTCTGCGCGGCCGCGCGCTCTGGCGCCAACTGCATATGACTCTCGGCTTTTATTTCTCGATCCTGCTGCTGTTCTTTCTCGTTTCCGGCATGGCCTGGACCGGGATCTGGGGCACCAGGATCGTGCAGGCTTGGAGCACGTTGCCGGCGGAGAAGTTCGACAACATCCCGCTCTCCGACAAAACCCATGCCAGCATGAACCACGGCGCCATGAAGGAAGTGCCCTGGGCCCTGGAGCAGACGCCGCTGCCGGAATCCGGCTCGCTGAAGGGCAAGCAGGGCATCCCGATGCACAGCAAGGTCGATCTCGATTCGATCTCGGCCTATGCGCGCACCGTCGGCTTCGACGGTCAATTCCGCATCAACCTGCCGAGCGGACCGGAGGGCGTCTACACGATCTCAGCGCATTCGATGGACGGCGACACCCACAATCCGTTCGGCGATCGCACCCTGCACATCGACCAGTATAGTGGCAAGGTGCTGGCCGACATCCGCTTCGCCGATTACAGCCTCGGTGGCCAGGCGATGGCGGCCGGCACGGCGTTCCATCAAGGCAATCTCGGGCTCTGGAACACCCTCCTGAACACGGTCTATTGCCTGTTCGTCGTCTTCATGTGCGTCTCGGGCATTGTCATGTGGTGGAAGCGGCGGCCGGCGGGCAGCCTTGGCGCGCCGCGCTATCCGCGCGACTACCGGATCCCCCGCGCCGTGCTCGGCATCGCCATCGCGGTCTCGATCGCCTTTCCTCTGACGGGCATCGCGATCGTCGCCTTCGCGGTGATCGACTTCCTGTTGCCCAAGCGGCTGAAGCAGGCCGCGGCGGCGGCCTGACGGAAAGCGGGGCGGTGCTGAGACGCCGCCCCGCGCCCGCTAGGCCGCGCGGGTGGTGAAGAGCGTGCGGCCGAGGGCACTCAACAGGTCGGTCTGCGAGATCACACCCAAAACCTTGTTGTCAGCATCGACGACGATGACGGCATGGGTGCGGCCATCGGTGAGATCCGACAACAGGCCGACGGCGGGTGAGTCCGGCGCCGCAGTCTTGGCGGGCGAGAGCAGGGCGACGATATTGGCCGAGGGGCTCGCAAGCTCGCGCAGACCGACCGTGCCGAGCAGCTTTCCATCCGCGCCGATGACCGGCAGAGAGCGGATGTTGTGACGGAGCAGGAGCGCATGCGCTTCCTCCGGTGTCGCTCCCGCGCCGATCGTGATCACGTCGCGCGACATGATGTCGGCGCAAATGAGCGCGCCATGCGCACGGCTGATCGCATGCAGCTCGACCTCGGCCAGAATTTGCTCCAGATCGTCGCGGTCGATGTCGAAGGTCTCGTGCAGCTTCGCCAGCGCGGCGTCCACATCCTCGTGCCGGAAGCCGACCCGCAGCGGCGGCGGCAGGTCAGTGGTGCCGTGGGTGTTCACGGGCGGCAGCGCAGGCATATGGGGATAGCTGTGTCGCCGCGACAGCCGGTGGAACAGCAGGCCGAGTGCCACCAGGATGCAGGAGTTGAGCCCGACCGGCACGAAGGGAAACAGCAGGCCCCAGCTCGCCACCGCCGGTCCGCCCCAGGCCGCCGTCAGCGCCGCGGCGCCGCCCGGGGGATGCAGGCAGCGCGTGAACGACATCACCGCGATCGCCAGCGCCACCGCAACGCCGGCGGCCATCACCGGATCGGCGATGAACCGCGCGACCAGAATGCCGACCAGCGCGGAGAGGGTGTTGCCGCCGATGATCGACCAGGGCTGGGCCAGCGGGCTGGCCGGCACCGCGAACAGCAGCACCGCCGAAGCCCCCATCGGCGCCACCAGCAAGGGCAGGTGCGGATCCCGCCCGAGCGCGATTTCGCACAAGATGCCGGTGACCGCGATGCCGATCAGCGCGCCGGTGCAGGCGATCAGGCGGTCGCGCAGGGTGGCACCGGCCAGGATCGGCGCAAAGAAGCGGAACTGTTTCATGGCTCACAGGCTGCGGGTGGTGTGAATCAACCGGCCCTCATTAAAGGGTGTATCGGTTTCTGGCGAGGGGGATGACGAAAACCTTTGCCTAGGGTGTAGACTGCCGATCTGGCCTGTATCGGAGTGCGTAGCGTGCTGCAGCGGCGATGGATTGGAACCGGCTTTCTGGCCTTGGGCGTGGCGGCCTGTACCCCGTCGATTCAGTACGGCGCCATGCAGAGCCATAAGTATGCGGGGTCACCGGTCTTCCAGACGCGGGAGGAATGGGGCACGCCGGTCAGCAAGACGCGTTTCCTCAATGGCACCCAGTTCTATCAGTTCCGCAAACCGAACAGCGACTGCATGATGTCGGCCTGGGCCAACGATCTCGACATCATCTATCGGGTGGCTGTGTCCGGCCCGGAGACCTGCGCGGCCCGCTCGTAGGGCAGCCGCATAAAGCAACGAATGTTCGTTTCAGAAGCGCTGGCGCTCGGCTCGGCCACCTGTATCGCCTTGAGCTCGATGTTCATCAATGAGCTGAACGGCCGCGTGCCGCTGCTGCGGCTGGCGCGCTGGCAGCTCACCGCCGGGTTCCTGATCACGGCGCTTGCCGCCACCGTCGCCGGTGGCTGGGCGACACTGGGCGCATGGCAGATCTGGGCGCTCGCGGCCTCGGGTGCCGTTGGTATCGCGCTCGCCAGCACCACCTATTTCGCCGCGATCTATATCGCAGGACCGCGTGTCACCGCTTTGCTGTTTACGCTCACATCGCCCTTTGCGCTGGCTTTGGGATATTGGTTCCTCGGTGAGACGATCGGCCTGCGCCAGGCGCTGGGTGTCGTCCTGATTCTTCTCGGCGTGCTGGTTGCGATCGGGGTGCGCCGGCGCCGGCCGGCCCCGATGATCCCGCTCTCGGACGAACAACCAATCGAAGTTCCGGCACCCGACGAGGCGCGTCCGTCACTCGTTGGAATCGCGCTCGGCGTCGTGACGGCGCTCGGTCAGGCGATCGGCACGCTGCTGGCCCGGCCTGCGATGGCCTCCGGTGTCGAGCCCTTCACCGCCATGGCGGTGCGCACGGGGTTGGCGGTGATCTTCATCTGGCTGTTGCTGGTCGTGCCCGCGGTCCGGCGCCAGACGGCGCCCGCCAAAGGCGCGGACTTCGTCTTCGCGATCGCCGCCGCCTTCTTCGGTACGGCGTTGGGCATGTCCCTGCTCATGGCCGCCCTGAAGACCGGTGATGTCGGGATCGTCTCGACGCTTTCGTCGATGACCCCGATCGTCATTCTGCCGATGGTCTGGCTGCGCAGCGGAAGAATGCCGCGTCCTTTGGCCTGGGGCGGCGCGGCGCTGGCCATCGCCGGCACCGCGCTCACCATCGCCTAGGCGCGACTACTTCCGCACTGTGAACCCGGCCTTGCTGAACGCCGCCGCCAGAGCGTTGTCCGGCGCCTTGGATGGCGCGGCAGCCTTCGGCCTCTCCGTCATGTGCTGGCGGTCGCGCTGGGTCAGCGGGCGTTCGCCTTGCGGCGCTGATCGCTTCACCGCCTCGTCATGCAGCCGCATGGTGAGGGCGATGCGTTTGCGCTTGAGATCGACCTCCAGCACTTTGACCTTCACGATGTCGCCGGGCTTCACCACCTCGCGCGGATCCTTGACGAAGCGGTCGGCCAGCGCGGAGACGTGCACCAGCCCGTCCTGATGCACGCCGATATCGACGAAGGCGCCGAAATTGGCGACGTTGGTGACGACGCCTTCCAGCAGCATGCCGGGCTGGAGATCCTTCATCTCCTCGACGCCGTCCTTGAAGCTGGCGGTCTTGAACTCCGGGCGCGGATCGCGGCCGGGTTTCTCCAGCTCCTTCAGGATGTCGGTGACGGTCGGCACGCCGAAGGTCTCGTCGGCGAATTGCTCGGGCTGGATGCTCCGCAACGCGCTCGCATCGCCGATCACCGCCCGGATCTCGGACTTCAGATGCTTGAGGATGCGGCGCACCAGCGGATAGGCCTCGGGATGCACGCCGGATGAGTCGAGCGGATCGGCGCCGTCGCGCACGCGGAGGAAGCCGGCGCATTGCTCGAAGGCCTTGGGCCCGAGCCGTGCGACCTTCAACAGCTCCTGGCGCGACTGGAAGCGGCCGTTCTGGTCGCGATGCGCGACGATGTTCTGCGCCAGGGTCTCGTTGAGTCCGGACACACGCTCCAGCAGCTTGGCGGAAGCGAGATTCACATCCACGCCGACCGCGTTGACGCAGTCTTCCACCACGGCGTCAAGCGACCGGGAGAGCTGGGTCTGATTGATGTCGTGCTGGTACTGGCCGACGCCGATCGATTTCGGGTCGATCTTCACCAGCTCGGCCAGCGGATCCTGCAGGCGTCGTCCGATCGAGACCGCGCCGCGCAGGGTCACGTCCATCGACGGCAGTTCCTTCGACGCGTATTCCGAGGCCGAATAAACCGAGGCGCCGGCTTCGGAGACGACGATCTTGGTCAGCTTCAACTGCGGATGCAGCTTGATCAGCTCGACCGCCAGCCGGTCCGTCTCGCGCGAGGCGGTGCCGTTGCCGATCGCGATCAGCTCGGCATTGTGCCGCGCGGCCAAGGCCGCCAGGATCGCGATCGACTCATCCCACTTTCGCGCCGGTTCGTGCGGATAGATCACCGCGGTCTCCAGCACCTTGCCGGTCGCGGCCAGCACCGCCACCTTCACGCCGGTGCGCAGGCCCGGATCGAGTCCGATCGTGGCGCGGCCGCCGGCCGGTGCCGCCATCAGAATATCCTTGAGGTTGGAGGCGAAGACCCGCACCGCCTCGGTTTCCGCCGCCTGGCGCAGCCGCGTCATCAGCTCGACGTCGATCTGTAGTTTGAGTTTCACCCGCCAGGTCCAGCGCACGACTTCCTGCAGCCAGGCATCCGCCGGCCGCTGCTTGTCGATGATGCCGAAGCGCACGGCGATGGTCCGTTCGCAAGGCCCGAGTTCTTTCCCTTTGGGCTCCTCGTCCAGAACGAGGGCAAGGGTCAGGAACTCCTCATTGCGGCCGCGCAGCAGTGCCAGGGCGCGGTGCGAAGGAATCTTGGCGATCGCCTCGGAGGCGTCGAAGTAATCGGAGAATTTGGCGCCGGCTTCCGCCTTGCCTTCGACCAGCTTGGAGGTCAGCTTGGCGTTGCTCCAGACATAGTCGCGCAAGGCGCCGACCAGGTCGGCATTTTCGGCGAAGCGTTCCATCAGGATCTGCATTGCGCCGTCGAGTGCCGCTTTCACGTCGGCAACGCCCTTCTCGGCATCGACAAAGGCGGCGGCTTCGGTCTCCGGCGTCTTGGTCGGATCGTTCAGCAGCAGGTCGGCCAGCGGCTCCAACCCGGCCTCGCGCGCGATCTGCGCCTTGGTGCGGCGCTTCGGCTTGTAGGGGAGATAGAGATCTTCGAGCCGCGCCTTGGAATCGGCGGCATCGATCTGCGCCTGGAGTGCCGGTGTCAGCTTGCCCTGCTCTTCGATGCTCTTCAGGATCGCGGTGCGGCGCTCGTCCATCTCGCGCAGATACTTGAGGCGCTCATCCAAGGTGCGCAGCTGCGTGTCGTCCAATCCGCCGGTCGCTTCCTTGCGATAGCGCGCCACGAAGGGCACGGTCGCGCCGCCGTCCAGGAGTTCGACGGTGGCGGTGACTTGCGCCTCGCGCACGTTCAGTTCCTGCGCGATGCGGGCGGGGATGGAGAGAATCGTCAAAGAAACACCCGTAATCTATGTCTGCAAATGAGGGTCGCCCTTCTAACGCGGCCTCCGACGCGGCTCAAGACGAAAGGGCGGTTGACAGCAAAGCCGGCTTGCTGGGCCGCGGAGTCCGGGGCAATCTTACGCCAATCCACAGGGGGCGCTGTGACGAATATCATCAAGGAATCCTACGACGTCGTGATCGTCGGCGCCGGGGTCGGCGGCGGTGCCATGGCGAATCGCCTGGCCGAAGCCGGCGCCTCGGTCCTGGTGATCGAGCGCGGCAACTACCTGCCGCGCGAGGCCGACAACTGGTCGGTCAAGGCGGTGTTCCACGAGAAGAAATACACCGCGAAGGAGACCTGGCGCGACCGAGACGGCAAGCCGTTCAATCCCTCGACCTATTACTATGTCGGCGGCAATTCGAAATTCTTCGGCGCCGCGACGGTGCGGTTCCGCGTCCAGGATTTCGAGACGCTGGAGCACGAGGGCGGCGTCGCCCCGGCCTGGCCGATCCGCTACGCGGAGCTGGCGCCTTACTACGACGTGGCGGAACGGCTGATGGGGACGCACGGTCTGGCCGGCGCCGATCCGATCGAACCGCCGCGCTCCGGGCCGATGCCGCATCCGCCGATCGGCCATGAGCCGATCATCGAAGCGATCGCGGAGAAGCTGCGGGCCAAGGGGTTGCGGCCTTTTCCGCTGCCGATCGCCATCGACCGGCATCCCGGCGGCAGCTGCATCCGCTGCGCCACCTGCGACGGCTTCGCCTGCAAGCTCGGTGCCAAGAACGACGCGGAGATGCGCCTGATCGGCCCGGCGCTCCGGAGCGGCAAGGTCGATCTCATCCTCGACACCAAGGTCGAACGCCTGCTGACCGATTCAAGCGGGCGCAAGGTCACGGGCCTCGCGGTCCGCAGCGGTGGCGCGCCGCTCACCGTCAACGGCGATCTCTTCATCTCCGCCGCCGGCGCCATCAATTCGACGGCTTTGCTGCTGCGCTCGGCGACCGATAAGCATCCGCGCGGGCTGGGCAACAACGCCTCCGACCAGCTCGGCCGCAACTACATGGCCCACAACAACACCGCGATGATGGCGATCAACCCGCTGCGCCGGAATCCGGTCGTGTTCCAGAAGTCGCTCTGCATCAACGACTTCTATCTCGCCAACGCGGTCAAGCCCTATCCGATGGGCAATGTGCAGGGCCTCGGCAAGCTGCAGGGCGGCATGCTCACTGCCAACACGCGTTTCCTGCCGGAATGGCTGATGAACCGCTTCGCCGAACGCTCGGTCGATTGGTGGATCATGTCGGAGGACCTGCCCGATCCGGAGAATCGCGTCTCGGTGGACGGCGACGGGACGATCCGCGTCAGCTACACGCCGAACAACCTCAAATCCCACAACGAACTGGTGCGGCACTGGACCGGGCTGATGCGCGCCATCGGCTATCCGATCATCATCACCCAGAAGATGGACATCACCGTCGCGATGCACCAATGCGGTACCGCGCGCTTCGGCACCGATCCCGCGACCTCGGTGCTCGATCCCTATTGCCGGGTCTGGGACATCGACAATCTCTATGTGGTCGATGCCTCGTTCCTGCCGAGCTCGACGGCCTTCAATCCGTCCCTGACCGTGGTGGCCCAGGCGGTCCGCGTCGCCGAGCATCTCGCCGGTGCGCGGACGAGGGGCGAAGCAGCGGCTTGAAACAGCACAATGGAGCGGACAATGACCGCGATCGCCTACGCGAAGGCCGACGTGGACGGCTTCAACATCTTCTATCGCGAGGCGGGCCCGAAGGACGCGCCGGTGCTTCTGCTGCTGCACGGCTTTCCCAGTGCCGGACATATGTTCCGCGATCTGATCCCGCTGCTGGTCGACAAATTTTGCATCGTGGCGCCGGATCTCCCGGGCTTCGGCCAGTCCGACATGCCGCCCCATGACAAGTTCGCTTATACCTTTGACCATATCGCAGCGATCATTGACCGCTTCACCGAGGTGATCGGGCTGAAGCGCTATGCGATCTATGTGTTCGATTATGGCGCACCGACCGGCTTTCGCCTGGCTGTCAAGCATCCCGACCGCATCACGGCAATTGTCTCCCAGAACGGCAATGCCTATATCGAGGGCTTGAGCAACGGCTGGGATCCCGTGCGCGCCTACTGGCAGGATCCGTCGCCGGCCAACCGCGATGCCCTGCGCGTCATGCAAAGGCCGGAGACGACCATCTGGCAATACACCCACGGCGCCGATGCCGCGAAGGTTTCGCCGGACGGCTACTCACTGGATAACTACTATCTGGCGCGGCCCGGCGCCGAAGAGGTGCAGCTCGACCTGATCGGCGACTACAAGAGCAACGTCGCGCTCTATCCGACCTTTCAGGAATACTTCCGTAAGCACAAGCCGCCGTTACTCGCGATCTGGGGCAAGAACGATCCCTTTTTCCTGCCGCCCGGGGCCGAGGCTTTCAAGCGCGACAACCCGAACGCGATCGTGCGCTTCCTCGACACCGGCCATTTCGCGCTCGAAACGCACGCGGCGGAGATCGCCGCAGCGATCCGCGACTTCATGCCCCGATAGTCGAGGGAAACACCGCCGCCGGCTAAACCGAGCGGCGGTGCCCAGCTGTGCACTCCCGCACGCATAAGTGCACAGAAGCCGATGCTCAGCCCGCCGGCTCCGGCTCGAGGACCCGTTGCGGCGGCAGGCTGATGGTGACGCAGGTGCCCTTGCCGACTTCGCTTTCCAGCAACAGGCAGCCGGAATGCATCTCGGTCAGCGCCTTGCATAAGGGGAGGCCGAGGCCGGAGCCGTGCTGGTTGCGGGTCAGGGCATCGCCGGATTGAACGAAGGCCTCCATCACGCTCTCCAGCTCGTTCTCCGGGATGCCGACCCCGGTATCGGCGACCGCGAAGATGAATTTGCCGATCGAAGAGACGCGTGCCGAGATGGTGATCGTCCCGTCCTTGCGGGTGAATTTGATCGAATTGCCGATCAGATTGAGCAGGATCTGCCGGATCTTGCCCTTGTCCGCCAGGATCGGCGGCAAGCCGGACGGCAAGGCGGTCTTGACCGTAACGCCGGCGCGGCACGCCTTGTCGCTCAGCACGCGAACCGCCTCGGCGACGATTTCGGCGGCGTCCACGATCTCCTCATGCAATTCCATGCGGCCGGCCTCGATCTTGGCCACGTCCAGAACGTCGTTGATGATGCCGAGCAGATGGTGGCCGCTCTCGTGGATGATGACGGCGTAGTCGCGGTAGGCGCCGTGGATCGGGCCGTTGAGCTCCAGCTGCATCACTTCCGAGAAACCGATGATGGCGTTGAGCGGCGTCCGGAGCTCATGGCTCATGCCGGCCAGGAACTGCGATTTCGGGCGGCTTGCGGCCAAGGCGTCATCGCGCGCCACCCGCAGTTCCCGAGTCCGCTCCGCCACGATGCGTTCCAGATTGGCGTTGATTTCGAGCAGCGACTGGTTGGCGTCGTAGAGGTCGAAGTTCCTCGCTTCCAGCAGGCCTTCGGCCTTGCGCCGCGCGGCCGTCTCGCGCGCGATCCGGCGTTCGAGCAGGGCGACATGCGCCAGCAACTGCTCCCGCGACATCCTCGGCGGCGTCGATAGGTCCGTCATGATCGCGTGAGCTCGAAGCGGATGAAGGTGCCGTCCTCCGCGGCGTCGAGCTCGCGAACCGCGATGGTTTCACCGAAATGCGCGATCGCGCCGCGCATCAGGCCTTCGGCGAAGGCCGCGAAGGGGCGTGTCGAGCTGTAGAAGAGCTCGATCTTGTCCTCGGTCCTCCAGTCGACGTCGATCGACGGCAGCTCGGCATCCGCATGAAGCTTCCGCACCTCGACATGGATATGACCCTCGATGCGGTCCAAGAACTCGAAGCAGGACGTGATCCCGTCGAAGAATCCCGGATAGCGCACGGAGAAGCGCGCGAACAGATGCTGGCCATAGTTCCGGAACAGCTCCGGCACCGGCACGCCGATCGCCGTGCCGAGATTCCGGACCAGCGCGATCAGCTCACCGTGGTCATAGGTCCCCACTGCGGTATAGGCGCCGCCCGACGGCAGGTCGGCGGATTCGATGATGAAATCCATCATCTCGATGCCGTATTTCCGGCCGACGTGCTCCAGGAACTCGGTGAACACGATACCCTTCATGATCCAATCCTCGTCCATCCCCGCAAAAATCTGCGCCCGGACCACCCACCGAGACCGTTGCGCACGCGCGGAGACCGCACGCGGGCAGCGTGCGGTCTCCGGGCTTCAGATTTCCGTTACAACGGTTCTGATCGTCGGGACGTGGTCCGGCACGGGCGGGGGAATTTCCGGCCGGGCCGCGTCCAACGCATATGCGCCGTCAACTGGGCGCACGGAACATGATCTAGGGGCATTGGCCTGAAGCCGCATTGATCGGCCCGGCCAGAGGCATAACATTTGCGGCCAGAGCCATCCTACGGGGGCCGGAAATGCAGCTGAACGCCGACTGGGCCGGCGAAACCGTCGCGTGGTTGCGGCAGCGCAAGGTGGACTTGCGCCCGCTGCTGAAGGCGATCGGCATCGATCGCTGCGACCTGGAGTTCGGCCGGCAGGTCGATGCCCGGCATTTCGCGGCGATCCTGGACTTCGGCGCGGAGGCCATCGGCGACGCAAATTTCGGCCTGCATCGCGGCGCCGACTTCCAGATGAAGAATGGCGGCGTGCCGGCCTATCTGGCGGTCTGCTCCGAAACGGTCGAAGCGGCGATCCACGGATTTCAGCGCTATGCCTCGGTGGTGTGCGATGGATTCTCGGCGCGGGTGAAGAGCGACGGCGCCGGCGTCCAACTGGTCGTGAATGCCGCGGATCCGATCTGGCGGCAATGTCGTCATCTCGGCGAGTTCGGCACTGCGCGCATGATCGCGGCGCTGCGCACGATCACCGGCGTCGCGCTGCACCCCGTCGAGGTCCAGTTCATGCATCCGGGGGGTAGCAGCCCAGCCGAGTGCCGCCGCTTCTTTCGCTGCCCGGTCGAATATGGTGCCGCCGCGGACAGCGTCCGGTTCGCGAAGCAGGATCTGGCGATCCGCATCCCCACCGCTGATAGCCGGTTGGGCGTCATCCTGCGCGCGCATGCCGACGACCTGCTGCATCAGGTGCGGCGGAAACAGGTCGCATCCTTGGAAGACAGAGTGATGGCGCTCGTCGCCGATCGTCTGGGATCAGGCCGGCTGTCGCTGCAGGATGTGGCGCGGGAGATCGGCGTCAGCGAGCGCACTTTGCGCCGTCGCCTTGCGGAGGCGGGAACCAGCTTCAGCGCACTGGTCGAGCGCAAGCGCATCGACCTGGCGCAGGAATGGCTGACCGGCACCGATTTCGACCTGAAGCATATCAGCTTCCTGCTCGGCTATTCGGAGCCCGCGGCTTTCTCGCGCGCCTTCAAGCGCCGCACCGGCAGCAGCCCGGGCCGGCTGCGTGATGGGCCCCCCGTCACCCCGCGAGGTGACCGAACTCCAAGACGACCTTCTGGTAGAGCGGGCGCTTGAACGGCACGATCAGCTCCGGCACCTGGCGGAAATTGACCCATTTCCAGGATGAGAACTCCGGATGCTCGCCTGCGATGTCGATCTCCCGCTCTTCGCCGGTGAAGCGGAAGGCGTACCATTTCTGCTCCTGGCCGCGGTACTTGCCCTTCCACAGAGTCTTGGCGAGCTCCGCGGGCAGGTCGTAGCTGAGCCAGCCCTCGCTCTCCGCCAGCAGCTCGGCACTGGTGACGCCGGTTTCCTCGTTGAGCTCGCGCCAGGCGGCGTCGAGCGGGGTCTCGCCCTTGTCGATGCCGCCCTGCGGCATCTGCCAGGCGGGGCCGGGACTGTCGAGCCGTTGCGCCACGAACACCTGGCCCGCGTGGTTGAACAGCGCGATACCGACGCCGCGGCGATAGGGCAGGGCGTCATAGTTCCACCGCGCGTCCTTGTTCTGTTTCTTCTCTTTGTCCTTGCCCATCATCTCATCTCTGCAACAGAGCGCTGGCGGGCGCCGGAATCGGCGCCTGGTCGTCGAACCGGCGCAGCCAATCCGCCAGCACCGTGATTGTCAGCGGCGAAGCCCGGGCCACCGCCAAGGCGCTGCCTTGTTCTTGCGCGACCTCGACCGCGGCTGCAAGCCGTGCCGTGACCGCCGTGCGTGAAGGTTGCGCGTCAAGCGTCACGCTGCTCTTCGCGGCGGAGAGGCCGGCTTCCTTGGCGGCCGGCAAGGTCTGGCTCATCGGTTCGCCGCTGGTGTCGATGAAGGCCAGGCCCAGCCGCGCGATCTCGCCGGCGAGGATCGCCGCCGCCCCATCGTCCAGCAGCAGCGCATCGCCGCCCCGGCCGGCGAAGCCGAAGACGGATGGTGCCGCAGCCGCGACGCCCGCGATCCGCCGTGCCGTTTCGTCGGCATTGAGGCCGATCAGGACGCCCAGCGCGCCGACATCGCGCCGGTCCTTGGATTGCAGCGGCAGGTCGACCAAGGCCTCGTGGCCGAAGGCGCGGGCCGCTTCGATCCAGGCGGAGAGGTCCTTGGCCTCGGGGCTGAAGCTCAGCGAGACTTCGGCCGGCAGGCCGGCGATCGCCGCCGCGGTCACCGCGCGGTCCGGCCCCAGCCCGGTCAACAACAGGCCGAGCCGCGGCTTTCCTTCCGGCGCGGTGAACGGCCGGGCGAAACGACGCGCGGGCGGCTGGTCGAAGGCGGTGTCCTTCAGCGCGCGATCGCCGAGCGCCGCACCCTGGGCCAGGAGATCGGCGGGCGAGAGTTCCGGCCAGCCCTCGGGCGTCGCGCCACCGGTCGTGACCAGCGCCGGCATCTCGGTGAGATCGACGGGCGTGGTGCTCTGGGCGGCACTGCTGCGCGGCTGCGGCACCGGGGCGAGGTCGCCGCCGCTGCTGCTCGCCAGCCAATAATGGATCTGATCCGAAACGCGGTCGCCGGCGAAGTAGAGTCCCGCCGCCGCCCCACCCAGAACAAGAACGGCCGCCGGCAAAAGCCAGCGGCCGATTCCTGCGGATTCGTGATCGAGGTTACGCCGCATCGGGTCAGCGGCCGGGTGGCATCGATCCACCCGGCCCACTTACTCAGTCGGCGGTCCCGCCGTTCTTCACCAGCGAGAGGCCCTGCAGCAGGTCGAGCGCACGCGCCAGCTGATAGTCCTTCTCAGGATCGGTGATGGCGATCTTCTCCGAACCGACATGGGGCTTCTGCTGCGACTGGTCGACATTGGTGCCGGGTTGCACATTGGTCGGCGGCGCGTCTTTCTTTTCCGGCTCGCCGTCCTTGTTCTGGCTTTCCGGTCCGGGCTGGCTGTTGTCCGGCTGGTTGTTGATCTCCGGTGCCTTCTTCTCCGCATCCGGATTGGCGAGCGCACCGCGGAGATCCGCCTCATGCTTGCCGTTGTCGTCCACGGTCTCGATCTTCGCGGGCTCGACCTGGATATCCGGGTCGATGCCCTTGGCCTGGATCGAGCGGCCGGACGGCGTGTAATAGCGCGCCGTGGTCAGGCGGATGGCGCCGTGGTTCGGGATCGGGATGATCGACTGCACCGAGCCTTTGCCGAACGACTTGGTGCCCATCAGGATCGCGCGGTGGTGATCCTGCAAGGCACCCGAGACGATTTCCGACGCCGAGGCCGAGCCGCCGTTGATCAGCACGATCACCGGTTTGCCGTCCAGCAGATCGCCGGCTTCCGCGTTCCAGCGCTGGCCGTCATCGGGATTGCGGCCGCGGGTGGAGACGATCTCGCCCTTGTCCAGGAAGTCGTCGGAAACCGCGATCGCCTGGTCGAGCAGGCCGCCCGGGTTGTTGCGGAGGTCGAGCACCAGGCCGGTGAGATTGCCCTTGGTCGCGGTCTTGATCGCGGCGATGGCGCTCTTCAAGCCGCTGTCGGTCTGCTCGCTGAAGCTGGTGATGCGGACATAGCCCTTTCCAGCACATTGGGATCCTAAGCTTAGAATTCCACGTGGACAAGTTGTCGCGGCCGCTTCTATAGTGTCACCTAAATACTAGTGACTCCAGCGTAACTGGACTGGCCACAGTTAGGCCGCAAATGTAATCACACTGGCTCACCT
>JADMIO010817114.1_pt1 | contig 81646 bp, 69 predicted proteins | sample 8958161 | NCBI WGS metagenome assembly JADMIO01 (sample SAMN16585339, study PRJNA669376) | soil metagenome | isolation source: Crop rotation soil | place: USA: Cullars Rotation, Alabama | collected 2011
CGCGACAACTTGTCCACGTGGAATTCTAAGCTTAGGATCCCAATGTGCTGGAAAGAAGCTCCGCCAGGTTCTTGCTTTGCAGTATTTCTTTCTTGTTCTTCATATAAAATCAATTTTTGAATTGCTCCGGTTATTCCGGACCATTCTATTAAAAAATATTAAACGTCTCATTCATTGCGGGGAGAATGCCGCAAAGTCCTGTTTTATCTGTTAAACTGGCTTTCAACGCCTCTGCAGCCTCTCTTTCTCCATGTACAATGAACAGTTGTTGGGGCGGCTTTTTCAGCGTGCTCATCCATGAAACAAGTTCGTGTTTATCCGCGTGTGCGGATAATCCCTCGATCATCACTATCGTGGCTTTAACGGGCCAGAATTTTCCGCGCATCTTAATTTCACCTGCTCCGTCGAGTAAGGCGCGCCCCCGTGTGCCTTCACCCTGGTAACCTGTTAAGAGTATGGTCGCATTTGGATCGCCGATGTGATGCTCAAAATAGCTGAGCACTCTCCCCCCGGTGGCCATTCCGCTTGCGGCAATAATTATTTTCGGGGTTTTGTCCGCAGCAAGCTGTTCAGTCTCCTCGGGCTCTTTTATGATGGTGATATCTTCGAAAATTTGCGAGCATTGCTTATCGGATAGCTTATGCCAGGTTGGATGCCTGTTGAAGATGCCGATAACGTTTTTTCCCATTGGACTGTCCATATAAATAGGGAGTGGTGGAATGCGCTTTTCCTCCTGTAGTTTTTGCAGGTAATACATAAGCATTTGTGCGCGCTCAACCGCAAATCCCGGGATGATAATAACGCCTTGTTTTTCCGCCGCCTTGTTCAGCGCTTCTGCCAGTCTTTCTTCCTGGTTTTTTGGATGTATTTTGTTTCCGTAGGTTGATTCAATGATAACTACGTCCGCATCTTCAGGTTTTTTGGGGTTGAACAGAAGAGGATCGTTGTCCCGGCCCAGGTCACCGGAAAAAACTATCTTTTTTCCGGCAATCTGAAATTCAATAAATGCCGATCCCAGGATATGACCGTTGTACCTGAACCGAAAAGAGATCTCTGGAAAAAGTGCCAGCCATTGATCTTCCGGTTGCGGAGCAAACAAGGGGAAAACAGCTTCCGCTTCTTTTACGGTGTATAAAGGTTTTGCAGGTTTATGTTTGCTGTAGTGAAATGTGTTCGCTCTGGCGGCGTCTTCTGCCTGAATTTTTCCACTGTCCAGAAGAATGAGCTTCGCGATATCTACCGTTGGTTCGCTGGCATATATGTTTCCTTTGAAGCCCTGTTTTACCAGGAGGGGCAGGTAACCGGTGTGATCGAGGTGACCATGACTGAGCAGAACACAGTCTAATGACGATACATCAAAGGGAAGCCGGTCCCAGTTGCGTTGCCTGAGTTCCTTAAGACCCTGAAAGAGGCCGCAGTCAACAAGAATTTTTCTGCTGCCGGCCTCAATGAGGTATTTTGAGCCGGTTACGGTCCCCGCGGCTCCGTAAAATGTTATCCTCGACGGCTTATTTACTGTTTCCATGCGAAAATTGTTCTTTCGAAGTGTTTAAACTGCACAGCTGCTCCGCTTCATTCAGTATAGTGCGGATCCTCGCCGGCTTAACATTGATTGTTTCAAGCAGGTGAGGGCGATCATATATTTCCCTGCACAAAACAATATTCTTGTCGAGCAATCTTTGCTTTTCAATTCTTGTCAGGGATGTAAGACAGGTTAATGGATATAGTCCCAGTTTATCAATTTGCTCCCGTAAACTCAAACCTGCCGGATAATCCCAACTGGTGAGCGTCATGCCAGAACAAACCGCATATTGTAAAGCGTCGGTCGAAAACCGTGTGTTGGTTACCACCCATGGTTTGTGGGTCTTGCCTTGATGCACGGTGAGCGTGGTCCATTGTGATTCTACATCCCTGAATCGTGATTGTATGTACAAAGGAACTTTTACATCACAAAAAATACCGCGCTGATTATGATACTTGCATTCAATCATGCTAATCGAATTGTTCTTTTCAGCTATAATGTCAATTTCGTGACTGACACATTTTCCCTTAACTATCTCCCCGTTTCTTACGGCGTATCCCTGGATCTTTAAGATTTCAGCGAAATACCTTTCAAAAGGATAACCCGAGGGCCCAAGCTCCATGATTGCCTGTTTCAGGTGATAACGTGCCGCAAGACTCCTTGAGTTTTGTTTCAGTAAACGGAACGCAATTCCATATATTTTCTTCGTGGGAATTCCATCATAAAGTACAGAGGAAGTTTTTTCAATAATATCCGTTACCTGCTCTTCGCTCGCCCCGGCACGGAGTAATGATTTCTTAAGTTTCTCTGGCGAAAACCTGCTCTTCTCTCCGGAAGCCTTGGTAATATTAAGATTTGTTATCATACAGTTTTTAATGATCTAAGGCGGACTCCTGTAACAATGAGTAGAATAGCTGTTCCGCCAAGAACGAAATGAAGGTATGAGAGGGTTCTGATCATCGTTATCTGAACAAGTATCCATGTGAGTAGTATCAGTCCCTGCAGTATTACCAGAAATGTATACTTCTGAAGTTTTAATAAAACAGCAAAGAGTGCGACGATGCTGAATACACCATTGAAGCAGAACAGGATTAAGCCGGGAATAAAATAGCTGGAAAATGGAGAGTGTTCGAGCAAGTTAGCGGGTAATTGGATCTGCGATCCGCTGGGGTCTTTCATCAGCGAATACCCGCCGAAGAGCGCACCCAAACCGTTAAACAAAAGAAGTCCAGCCAGGACTATCCGAAGCGTTCGTACAACAGGTGTATTTGGCATTTAAAGTAGTTTGGACAAAGCTATTTTGATTGCGTGAGCATGGGAATGACGACAATTGCTGTCCGGACTGATTTTGATCAGTGTTTACATTGCGGAAAAGTACAGCGATTTAGCAAGCATGACTGAGCCGATAATGAGGATCAGCACCAGGACGAAAATCCGGAATTGATTTTCACTAAAATAAGCGAGTAATTTCTTACCCAGAAAAGTCCCGGCTAAACCAATAACCAGTAAAACGGGGACCAGGTACATGTCATGTTTGTGCATGTATCCGTTTGAAAAATAGACCACACTTCTGCTAAGGTCAATGCCCAGGTCAATGCATGCAGATGTTGCAATAAAGACATCTTTCTCGAGGCGGAATGCCGCAAGGGTTAGTCCGCGGATTGCCCCGCCTGTTCCAAGCAGACCTGCGGTTATACCTGATAGCGCGCCTCCCCCAATGGAATTGAACAAGGTAGGTTTTAGCGTTGCGCCTTTGAGCACAAGTAAGATCAAACTTATGACGATCAGGAAAATGCCGAGAATAATTTCAAGAATTTCACTGTCGAAGTAGCGGGTTAGCCAGGCACCGAGAATAACAAACAGTATGGCAGGTAAGCCTATTTGTAACAATATGGTTTTATCGATGCCTTTTCTGAATAATGTAATTTTTGAGATATTGCTGGAAAGGTGAAAGAGGGCGGTAAGTCCCAATACGGAATGAAAGTCGAAGAAGAATCCTGCAATGGGTACAAAGAACAAAGAAGAACCAAAACCTCCAACGGTTCCGAAAATTTCTGCGAGCAGCGCCAGTGCTATGAAATAAACCAGCGAGTTCATTTTCCTTTTTGCCCGTTTTTTGGCGCGTACTTTTCCTTATGCCTCGCAATTGCCTCTTCTATGGAATGAGACCGGGACAGCACCTTTTCCTTTTTAGCCATTTCAGCTAAGGTTTGATAATAAACGGCCAGATTCTCGAGTTCCCTCTCGTTAAGATCCTCAACGTCGATCAGGCGATTGCTCGGACCGTCCAGAGCCGCAACAAGTTCGTTCAGCTTCAGATGAATCGCTCTTGAATCCTTGTTTTGCATACGCTGGATTAAAAATACCATGAGAAATGTAACAATTGTTGTTCCCGTATTAATAACAAGCTGCCAGGTATCCGAAAAATTAAACAACGGCCCTGTGATTAACCATACAACTATGATCGCAAGGGCAAACATGAATGCCGCTGTTGTACCACTGAAAGCAGTAGCCCGGTGCGCGAGTTTTTCGAACGGATTAGCACTTTCTTTCATATCAGGCTCCGATGTGTTTTTTCACCTGGTGTTCCAGGGCCTTTACAGCTTCCGTGGTAGCCGCCTCAAAACTGTCGCTCTGTTTTTTCGCGAATAACTCATGACCCGGTAGTGAAAGCTTTATTTCACAAACCTTGTTTTCATTTGTTGCTGATTCATCTAATTTCAGACATACATTAACCCGGTCTATTTTATCCGATAAGCGGGCAAGTTTGTTTATTTTATTTGTGATAAACTCGTTCAGTTTTTCTTTTGACGTGAAATGAAGGGATTGGATGGTAAGGTTCATGATCTATTTTTTAGTTTTTTTCTGAAATATTTTTTGAACGGCCAGGTATGTTTTAATGCTTCCATGTTTTCATTGAAATTTCCGGAGCCTTCTTTTATATTCTTCATGCTGTTGTTAAGGTTATGCACGAACATCGTGTCGTTCAACAGTACGCCAGCTGCTCCCTGACCCTGTTTCAGATTCCGGACAATGCCTGATATATCGCCGGACATTATTGCCACGGAGTCGCTCACCTTTTTGAGACGTACAACCGTCTGTGTGATGTTCGAAGATAAAGTAGTGTCGGTAATAAGTGCGCCAACGCTTCCTTCCCCTTTTTCGATTCTGTCAATGATTGCACCAAGATCTCCGGTAACGTATACAGCTTTATTGCTCATGAGTTTCAGGTTAACCACCGAAGATTTGATGTTTTCGGCAACAACAGTATCCATTAGTACGCTCCACAAACTGTTTTTACTGCTTATTTTATCCGTTATGTTCCGGAGGTTAAACGATATGACTTTTATGTTTTCGTTGGTTGCATTAAGGGTCCGTATCATTTCATCCATTTCGAGCGGACGCATTACTTGTATAATATCCTCATCTGACACTTCCGCTGAAACTCCCGGTACAGATATGATATTTACAAGTTTGTTACCCATTAGGCCATCAGTACCTACGCTGGCAAGTGCATTTTTATGGATGAATTTCTGTACATCCTTTTCAATAACCATTAGTACGTTTACCAATGTGTCGTTGAGAATCTCAACAGATTCAACAGTGCCAACATCAATGCCCGAAAACCGGACATTATTCCCTTTCATTAAGCCATTCACAGTATGAAATCTGGCGCTGATCCTGAAAGTTGATCCGAACAGATTTTGACGGGCTCCCATGAAGTATAAAGCAGCGATAAGCAATAGCGTACCAACTAACACAAATAATCCTACGCGTATATTTCTTGACTTTTGCTCTGACATATTAATCAAAGAATCGGTTAATAACAGGATCGGGGGATTTTGCAAGCATCTCATAGGTTCCTTCGGTATAACACCTGCCTTCGCTCAGCAGAACGATCCTGTCAGCGGTTAATTTTACACAATGCATATCGTGAGAGATAATGATTGACGAAGTATTGTATTTTTCTCCAAGTTGCCGTATAAGTGTAGCGATTTCCTTTCCTGTGAGCGGATCGAGACCAGTTGTTGGCTCATCGTACAAAATGATCTCCGGTTTTAATATCAGCGTTCTTGCTAACGCAATCCTTTTTTTCATTCCACCCGAAAGTTCAGCTGGCATCATGTCAACGGCACCGGCAAGTCCTACGTTATTCAGGGCGTCCATCACCAGGCTATTAACCTGTTCTCTGGTTAGTGTTACAGCGTGTCGCCGGAGCGGGAACTCCAGGTTTTCCCGAACCGTCATGGAATCATAAAGAGCATTGCTCTGAAAAAGAAAACCGACTTTTACCCTTATGTTGTCAAGTCCCTCATGGTCCATATCGGTGATGCTTTTCCCAAGTACTTCTATTGTTCCTGAGTCAGGTTTTACCAATCCGATTATGCATTTTATCAGGACCGACTTGCCTGAACCGGATTTCCCCAATACAACAACGTTCTCACCTTTTTGCATGTCTAGGTTGAAATCACGCAATACCTGGTTACTTCCAAAGGATTTACGCAGGTTTTGTATCCGGATCACCAGCTCATCCTTCATATCCGGAGAGCGCGACGGAGCTATGGACGGCATGGTTATCATGTGAGTTTTAATAAGTCGCTTAGTTGCACTGCTAACAGATCAAGCACAAAAACAAGCAGTGAAGAAATTACAACGGCGGAATTTGCGGAATGGCCAACACCTTCGGTTCCTTTGCTGGAATGGTATCCTTTATAGCAGCCAATCAACCCTATTGCAAAACCAAAGAGAAACGTTTTACCGATAGAGGGGATTACATCGCCAAAAGTAAGCGTATCGAAGACCTGGTTCCAGTACAAGTCCCAGCTTACCACACCTTTTATATTTGTGCCTAGATATCCTCCGTAAAGAGAAACGGCATCTGCAATAGTCACCAGAATAGGAACCATGAGTGTAGCCGCGAGGATACGGGTTACGACGAGAAATTTAAACGGGTTTGTTCCGGATACTTCCATAGCGTCGATCTGTTCTGTCACTTTCATGGAACCTAACTCCGCGCCGATGCCTGACCCGATCTTACCAGCGCAGATAAGTGCAGTTATGACCGGCGCGATCTCCCTTACAAGCGAGACGGAAACCATTTTTGGTAACCAGGCCTCAGCACCGAACTCTACGAGGGTTGGACGTGACTGAATGGTTATGACCAGCCCCATAATAAAAGCAGTTATGGCTACAAGGCCTAATGATCTGTACCCGATAAAAAAACACTGGCGAAGCAGTTCGTAAAACTCATAGTTTGGTTTGAATCCCTCTTTGAAGAACCTGGAGCCAAAATTAAAAATGGCTCCCGTTTCGGATAGAAATGCCTGGAGGGGATTGAGTTTCATTTTTACTCATGTATTGCCATTACCGGAACTCTGGCGGCAAATGCAACTTTCTTGGTATTGGATTCAGAAAAAAGATCATAGAACGGAGCATGTTTTTTACTGATTAAGGCAACCATGTCGGTGTCTATTGAAAGACAATATTTTTTAATACCATCCTGGAGGTCGTTGGATTTAATGATTCCTATGGGAAGGTTCTTTCCGTTCATTTTCAGCAGTTGAGTTTTTGGTTCGAAGATCTCATCTTTTGTGCGTATATGAAGTAGTGACAGGTTGCAGCTGGTATGCGTGATAAATTTTTCAAATTTCCTGAGCGATGATTTAAGCAGTTTCTCATTATTGTCTACAGCGAGTACGACTTCAGACAGTTTATGTTTCCTGTATTTCTCGGGAACGATGATAACAGGGCAGTCTATTTTCCCCGCTATATTTACGCCATGACTACCATAAATGAATCGTGAGATCCGGTTTTTTGATTCCAGGCCCATAACAGCTGTTTCAACTTTATGATTAGCGATGAAGGTTTCGAGCTCATCTTTAAAAGCCCGATTCGTTGTAAACCAGGAGATCTTCAGGGAAGGAAATAATTTTTGAATTTCTTCGGTGAGCCGGGCGGTTTTGGTTCCGGCGGTTTTTTTCTCTGAAGAGTAGGAGATTCCATACAACCCTACATTGGAATGAATTACAGGAGCCTCAAACATATTGAATATAACTAGCTTGCAATTCAGACGTTGGGCAAGCATTGCCGCATACTTGCATGCGTTAACAGACGAGGGCGTAAAATCTGCGCCAGCGATAATTGTTTTCATGATAGGTTGGTTGAAAAAATTAAAGACCCGGTCCGGGAACAACAGACCGGGTCAGATGGGAATCGATCAGGCTACTTTTATCTCCTTTTTAGGATTGGTTTTGATGCCATCTTTTTTAGGTATGGTAAGCGCTAAGATCCCATCATTGTATTTCGCGTCAATTTTTTCCGCATTTACATGCTGCGGAAGGCTAAAGGAACGCGAGAATGAATTGTAGGAAAATTCTTTTCTTGTAAATCCCTCTTTGTTCTCGTTTTTTTCTTCTTTTTTCTCTGCGCCAACGGTAAGTATATTGTTGTCGGCACTGATTTTAAAGTCGGTTTTTTTGAACCCCGGCGCGGCGAATTCAACAGCGAAGTTTTTTTCGGTTTCACGAATGTTTACAGCAGGAAAAGACTGATTGAACTCGCTTTCAAACCAGTTTGGTGCGAACCGGCTATTATCGAGAAAATCGGATACGAGCTGAGGAAAAAAACCTGTTTTTTTGTTTGTTCTTATAGGTATCATCTTGTTGTGTTTTATAAAGTGAAACAATAATTTAATAACGATACAAAACTAGTTTTGGAAAGTTGCAGCTGCCATGACGCGACTCACTGCGCAAACTGATCCTCATCATGTTAATCAACTATGCAACCTTGCTCAGTTCTTCACCCTGCCTGTTTTGTTCTTCCAGTGTCCAGTCATCAGTTACCGTGGTTTCTAGCCATACCTTGCCCGACTTCCTGAATACCTGTACACTCAGCCCATATACTTCTCCGAAGCCTTGCTCAAGATCGGCAACTGTCATTCCGGGAGTTATGGTTACTGTGCCGCGTTTATGAACCGTGCGACAATCTCCCAGCGTTTCGGCGCTGCTTTTAATGTATTTCTTAGGTGAAGCTCCTCCCGCTTTATGTGGTTTAGAAAAGAACTCAAGCTTCAGGTAAGGAAATAGTTGGTTGAACTCCTCCTGGATCGCGAAGATTTTTCTTTTGTCATTGATGGTAATTTTCATAATTTATTTATTTGTAGTTGTTGAGTAATCAGGGATCGCGAGTAAAGGAACGTCGGTGTGAAAGGCCATTCGTTTGGTAAAGGGTTCCTGGAAAATTGATTTCAGGAGTGAGTGTTTTTTGGGGATCATCACCACCATATCCATGTTTCTTTTGATGATGAAATCGTTAATTCCGTTTACGGTATTGTCGTTATCGAGGTGGTGAAAAGTGTGATCTGTATCTTTCAGTGCCATTTCCAGCGAGATCAGGTCGTTTACTGTGCCGGAAATATCTACGCTCTTTCGGTTATCTGTAACTACGTTAAGAACGAAGATGTGGGCATTGAAAAGTTTTGCTATTTCTTTCAACGGATTCAGCGTAGTCTTATGCTCAAGTTCCTGGAAGTCGGTTGCCAGCACTATCCTTTTAACCGCGCTGTATTTTACCTTTTCTGCAATAACAAGCACCGGGCATTCCGCGTTACGGATAAGCGCCGTTGTTGTACTGCCAATAAGTTTCTCACTAAGGTATCCGCTTCCTTTCATTCCCATTACAATTAGATCGGGCCGGTTTGCCCCGATATAGCTTTCCAGTTCTTCCAGTGCGAATCCGCATTTGCATACGCATTCAATTTTAAGTTCCGGCCCATGTTCTATCAGCAGATCATTTTTGATTGTGGTAAGAGTAGCCACGCTGTCTTTTTCAATATCTTCCAGTGTCGGCCACACCACGGGTGTTTCGGTTGTGACAACCGGTACATGGTAAACATGGAAAAGAACCAGTTTTGCTTTTGCATAGTAAGCGAGTTCCGCGCCGTACTCAACCGCATTTCTGGATGCGTTCGAAAAATCTGTTGCAATGAGTATTGTTTTCATCTGTTGGGGCGGCTGAATTAGATAACCAGTGCAACAAGGTCAAGCACGATCGCCAGAGTACTTACGTATACAATTAGTCGCATTGGAGCAACTGCGAGCATCAGCGCCAGGGCTATAATGGTTGGGAAAGCAACCAGGGAAAGTCTGAACGGATCTCCGTGCGCACCGAAAGCCGCGGCCAGCCCGCCTATACATCCTATAACTACAATTAGAATAGGAATTATTCCAAAGCGACTCGATTCTGCCTGCTCCCAGATGCCGGATACGGAATTTGTTTTCCTTTCAGTTTTTTCTTTTGTAAAACGCTGGTTTGATTTCATTGTTGTTTCCATGGTAATTATAGTTTAGGGTTTAAATAGTAAAATATCGATTGACCAGTTGTGCATTTGCTGAGGAATACAGAGCAGGAACACGATCAGTACCAGGCGGGGGAAAACATGTTTGGTATCCCACATTGGTGAAGTAATTCCAAAACCAATTGCAGCAATTACGAGGTTCAGTGAAAGCAGGTAGAGGGCGGGATATTCAAAAAGGCCCAGGATAAGAAGCCCCCCGCAAATCAACTCTGAACAGGAGGTGAACCAGGAGGCCGCACTGATAAGGAATTTTGGAACGCTTTTTCCCTCAAATCCATTTTGATAGGTCTCCGTCACGTTCCTCATCCCGATGTTAAAGACCGCGTCGTAGCCCTGGAAAAAGAAAAGGATACCAAGAAAGATTCTTGCTGCAAATGCGCCTGCGATTTCGTGGTATTGGTTGAAGAGCTCCATTTTTATTTCATTTAATTATGAAACAAAATTAGGTTGCTCTTCCCGGCCCGCTAATGATGCCGGTCAGTACGGCGCATGAGTGATGTCAGAAAAGCCTTAATTCTTCATGCCCGCCAGTTTGGCGTAGTTCAGGATAGTAATAGTGCTGCCCGAAACTTCAATGAGTTTTTCTTCTTTGAAGTCGCTAAGCGTACGGATGACGGTTTCTGAAGCGGTGCCAACCATGTTGGCCAGGTCTTCACGCGAAACATTCATGCTGAAACGCTGCTCATTCTCTTTTTTGTATTTGTCCGACAGTTTGATAAGCGCTTCTGCAACTCTTTTTCTCACGGAGTTGTAGGCAAGCTTGATCAGCTGTTTTTCATTTTCGAGAATGTTATCGGTAAGTATGCGGATAAACCGGCGCGATACTTCAGCGTTTTTGTAGATCAGGGAGAAGAATTCTTCTTTGGGGATCATGCAAATTTCGGCATCCTCGAGGGTAGTGGCGGTACCGGTGTATTGTTCTTCATTCAGCAGGGAAAGGTAGCCAAAAAAATCTCCTTCTTTGTGCAGGCCGGTAATCAGTTCCTTGCCGGCTTCGTTGGTGTTGTATGTTTTTACTTTTCCTTTGTTGATGAAATAAATTCCCTTTGGAAAAGCTCCTTCTCTGTATATATCTTCTTTCTTCTTATAGTGCCTCACATCTCGCTCCGCGGAAATTTCCTGCAGCGCATTAATGCCCTTAGCTTCGTTGATAAAATCATTGATTCCTTCGATGTTGCGGGTGAATTCCTTTTTCAGCAGCTCATTTTTTTTGAGCCTTATTTCGATGGCGCTGAGCAATTCCACGTCATCGAAGGGTTTGGTCAGATAGTCATCCGCACCCATTTCCATTCCTTTCCTGAAATCGCCACGTTCTGCCTTTGCCGTGAGGAATATAAAAGGGATTCCGGCTGTTTCGTCATTTTTGGTAAGGAGATGAAGAACGCCATGTCCGTCGAGAACGGGCATCATGATGTCGCAAATGATCAGGTCTGGTTTTTCCGCATGTGCAAGCTCGACCCCGATCTTACCGTTAGCGGCGGTTACGACATCGTATTGCGCAAGTTTCAGGATCTCTGCAGTGTTTTCACGTACATCGTTGTTGTCCTCAATCAATAGAATTTTTTTCATGATCTTACTGTGGTATGGTAATGATAAAAGTTGTTCCTTTATTTTCCTGGCTTTCAAAACTGATCTCGCCATTCATTAACTCGATGTACTTTGTAACGATATTCAGGCCCAGGCCGGTGCCCTGGATATGGGTCGCATTGTGGCCCCTGAAAAAACGTTCAAACAAGTGTTTTTGATCTTCTTTTGAAATGCCGATCCCGGAGTCCTGCACCAAGATTTTTACCGCGGATGCCGATACCTGGGCTCCAACTGTTATAACTCCTCCCTCCGGCGAAAATTTGATGGCGTTGGAAATGAGATTGAATAGCACATTTTTCAAAAGCTTCTTATCCAGTAATGCGACCTCCTTTCCGTTAAAATCAAGCTTTAACTCCTGATTTGGATGAGTAATATTTCGCATTTCGCTTAAGATCTCGGTCAGGAATTCTTTCAGGTTAATTTGCTCTGGCATATTCGCAATCTTCCCTTCTTCAAGCTTGCTTACCGATAAAAAGTCATTCAGTATATCGGTAAGGTTGTTAATAGAGGTCTTGATCTTACTAACGTGCTTAACCTGGTTTTCTTTGTCGTTTTGCTCACCGTATTTGGTAACCAGCGACAGGGAAGACATCATCGTTGTAAGCGGGGTTCTGAATTCATGAGATGCCATGGAAACAAAACGGGATTTCAATTCATTCAGGTCTTTTTCCTTCTCCAGCGCATGGTGTAACTCTTTTTTAGTCTTCTCCAGCTCCTGTATCGCTTCTTCCAGAATGAGGGTACGGTTCCGGACTTGTTTTTCTAATTCGGTGGAGTAATTTTTTAGTTTGTCTTCGGCCTGCTTACGAACGGTTATGTCTACAATAAACGCGATAACAAATTTTCCTTCTTGGCTTGAATAGGGACTAAGGCTTATTTCTACGGGTATTTCAGTGCCATCTTTTTTAAGACCATTCAGGTCCATTCCCGCCCCCATGGAGCGCGCGTGCGGATTCTGACCGTATTTTTCCCTGTACCCGGTGTGTTTATCCGTGAGGCGTCGTGGAATCAGCGTTTCGATCTTTTTACCAATCAATTCATCTTTTTCATACCCAAAAAGTTTTTCTGCGCTTGGATTCATACGGGTGATTTCGCCTTTATCGTCTACCACCAGAATTCCTTCAGTTGCATAGAGAAAAAGGGCGTCAATTCCTTCTTTACTTTCCATATTCAGCTCGTTATGTTCGTTCATGGTAAAAATAAGAATTTTAGCCCCACAAACATAGAAAAGAGAATTCTGGCCAAATATGACGAAAGTCATACTGTGTTATGAGGGCCGTCAATTAAGGTTACCAAGGAGTACCCGAATTTTGACCCCAGGTATACAGATAACTGAATATATGAATACAGAAAAGACGAACTCAGGTACAAACGGCGCTCTTAGAGTGATGCTCGAAAAGGTAGTGGAAGAATTCGAGATGTCTGAAAGGAGATTTGGAACGCTGATCGAAAAAAGCCAGGATATGGTTACGCTGGCTTCGGCCGATGGTGAAATTATTTATGCCAGCCCGGCTATATCCAGGGTTCTTGGATATTCAATCGATGAGTTTGAAGGTAAGAAGTTGTTCGAGCTGTTTCATCCAGATGAACAGGAAGAATACCTGGAGAAAAGAAGGGGAATCATTGATACTCCCGGAAGTTCCATCTACCATCAACTGAGAATTCGTCATAAGGACGGAAAGTGGATCTGGTGTGAAGGAACGGTATCCAATTTATTGGAAGAAAAGGGCGTAAATGCTATCGTTTGTAATTTCAGGGATATTACGCAAAGTAAGGTCACAAAAGAGATACTTGAACAAAGCGAAAGGCGGTTCCGGGATTTTTTCGAAAACGCTCCGGAAGGAATTACAATTTTGGACGTCTCCACCATGAAATTTGTGGCCTGGAATTCAAACGCGTTAAAACTTACGAAATTCACTGAGGATGAAATGAGGGCGAAAGGACCCGGCGATATGTATCCTGAATTCCAGTTAGACGGGCAGCGCTCAGATGAAAAGGCAATGGAATTTATCGCGCGCGCCGTGCAGGGAGAAAAGCTTGTATTCGAATGGTTGTCGATGGACGCGGAGGGCAAACCCCTGATGGTGGAAGTAAGGTTGGTCCGGATTGATGGAGCCAGCAGCCCGCAACTGTACGCCAGTTTTGTTGACATCACGGAACGTAAGAAAACGGAAGCTCTTCTCCTTGAGCAAAACAAAAGACTTTCGGAGGTGAGCTTCCTTCAGTCGCACCAGGTACGTAAACCCATTGCGCATATTCTTGGCTTGATAAATCTGCTGAATGTTGAAGATGCCACGGACCCTGCAAATGCAGAGGTGATCGCCAAAATTAAGGAAGTCACCAATAATTTTGATACGATCATTCACGAAATTGTTCAAAAGACAAACCAGATTAACTGGACTCTGAATTTCAGGTGAGCTTACCCTGGGTTGTAAACCCCGCAGAATAACCCTGCTGTATTTATCGTTTTGAGGCAGTTCGCGCACTGATATGGCGGATTACTGACAACTGTCAACCGGGTGCCTGATCGCGCTCATTTATAATGAAACATTGTTCCCGGATCTTTGCTGTATAAACAATGACGACCATGACACCAATTCAAAATCTGCATTATGCTATAGGCGAGATCGCTTATGCAATTGCGCGCGCCGATGGCGAAGTGCAAAAAGAGGAGAAGAAAAAGTTCCACACAATGATGGAAGCTGAATTGCGCTGCAAGCATTACGATTTTGAGATTTCGGATCTCATCTTCAAAATTCTGGACAAACAAAAAACCTCTGTAAAGGATGCTTACAATGCCGCAATGCACCAGATCAGAATGAATAGCCATTACCTGAGCCCGGAGCTGAAAGCTACCTTCATTAAAGTAATCGGAAAGGTGGCCAGCGCTTATCCGCCTGTAACGCTGGATGAAATTCAACTGATTGAAATTTTCAAAGCCGATATTGATCCCTTGAAAGGTGATCCGGTTTACTATGAAGTGGCAGTACGATAAGCAACGTTTAAACTAAAGCAAATGCTAAAGCTATACAACTACCTCGAAAAAGTAACAAAGGGACATAACAAGCGCAAGTGGCTTTATGAGTCAAATCCTGAGCACGTTTATAGTGAGGTTATGGATGTCCTGGACATCAAAGATGAGTTGGAGGGATATATTTCTCTCGACCGCGCCATCAAGGCCTGCAAAGCGCTGCAAATTCCCGTTGCCAGAAATTTCAAAAAAATATATTGCCACAATGGGGAAAACCTGGGAATCGATTGGAAAATGTCGCCGTTTGCCTGTTATCTGCTGATCATTAACTGCAACCCGGCCAATGAAAATGTGGCAAAGGCGCAATTGTTTTTCGCAATGAATCAGAAGTTCGAAGGGGCGAAATAACGGGTTGAACTGAACGCTAAGCATCATCTTAAAAAATTCAATATGAGCCTTACACTGGCGGAACTTGCCATACATGTACCTGCGGCGATTCCTTTGTTCGAAAAGTACGAGTTGGATTATTTCCAGAACGGTCAACGTACCCTGGAGGAAGTATGCGGGGAAAAAGGACTTTCCTACGATGACCTGGACAATGAAATGAGTCTGTTGAGAAAAGAGGCGAACGATATTTATCCAATGGCGCTTATCGACATGGATATTGAACGACTGATCGACTTTCTCAATGGTCAATATCATGCTGACGAACAGCAAGTACTTGCCGGTATTCACTTTCAGATACGCCAGCTGCTCGACCGGGTGCCCTCGGTCATTTCGCACACGCTGTTGAATGAGCTGGAAAGAAAGTTTTTCCAATTGTCGGAGAAACTCATACAGCACTGCTGGAAAGAGGACCGGATCCTGTTTCCTTATATGCGAAAACTGGCCAGCCTCAGAAATAACAGGCAGGTCTCCCGTAACAATGCCGAGGTTTCACTGATACGTAACCCGGTCAGCATATTGGAGGATGAACACAGGGAAGCTTTGCAACTGCTTTCTGAGATCAGGAAGATCACCCGCGGATTTGAAGCTGGTCCCGATAGTCCTGAAGAATATAAAAAACTCATGGAGAGCTTTAAGGAATTTGAAAAGGACCTGCACATGCATTTACATATTGAAAACAATATCCTCTTCCCGAAGATCACAGAATTACAGGAAACACTGGAAAAGAAGCTGAATCAACTGCACGAATAGAAAAATCAAAACAACAATACCATGATCATAAACCAGGTTTATACAAAATGTCTCTCACAGGCCTCTTACTATATAGGCTCTGAAGGCGATGCTGTTATCATAGATCCGATAAGGGATGTAAACGTTTATTTGGAAATGGCCGAAGCGCAAAAAACAAAGATAAGGTATGTGCTCATTACGCATTTTCACGCGGATTTTATTTCGGGACACCTGGAGCTTGCAGCCCGCACCGGCGCAGGAATTGTATTTGGCCCCAATGCTAAGCCGCAGTACCCAGCCCTGGTTGCGGAAGACGGGTCTTCGCTTTACATTGGAAATTGTCGCATTAAAGTTCTTCATACTCCCGGACATACGATCGAATCTTCCTGCTTTTTACTTCACGATGAAAAGGCGAAGCCTTATGCTGTATTTACCGGGGATACCTTATTTGTTGGAGATACCGGAAGACCTGATCTCCTGAGCGGGAACCTCGATTCAAAGACACTGGCTTCCATGCTTTACGATTCCATCCAGGGAAAGATCAAGACGCTGAGTGACGATGTTATTGTTTATCCAGGGCATGGTGCCGGTTCGGCTTGTGGTAAAAACCTGGGAAAAGAAACCTGGTCAACAATGGGTGAACAGAAGAGAACAAACTATGCGTTGAAACTGGACAGGGAACAATTCATCAATACGGTTACATCGGAACAGCCGCTTGCACCCGCCTATTTTTTTAAAGACGCGGCAATAAACGCCAAAGGGTATGACCTGCTGGATAAATTTCTGGAGCGCGGTCTGAAAGGCCTTTCTCCGGCTGAATTCAAAAAAGAGAGAGCTGGAGGAGCGGTCATTCTCGACACCAGGAGTTCCGCAGAATTTGAGAAGAAATTCATCAAAGGTTCAATTAATATTGGCCTCGAAGGACAATTCGCGATATGGGTCGGGACCTTAATAGATTTCAATGATCCCTTGCTCCTGGTAACCGAAAAAGGGAAGGAAAAGGAAACCTTACTTCGCCTGGCGCGCGTGGGATATGAAAATGTGATCGGGTACCTCAATGCTGATATGACTGAATGGGAAAGTGCTGGCGAATTAACGGATTCTATACAAACAGCGGGGGTTACGGAGTTGAATTCAGGTTCGCAGTCGCCCTGCTTTCTCGATGTGAGGAATAAGACGGAGTATGACAATGAGCATGTACCGGGTGCGATACATATTCCATTGGCGTCCCTAATCGTTCGGCTTGATGAACTGGACAAGGATAAAGCCTATGCTGTATTCTGCGCGGGTGGATACCGCTCAATGATGGCGGCATCCATTCTAAAACGAAATGGATTTGAACGCGTGACGAACATTGCCGGGGGAATAGCAAAAATTAAGGCAACACTTCCCGGAATGGTAAGTTGTTCCTGTATAACGGATCTGAAGTCTTAGCTGATATAATTCAGATGACTCGCTGATGGTATTCAGTGTCCTGGTTGTTTCCCTGGTCTATTTTTGAAATAAATCTTTTTAATAATAAAAAAACAACAACATGAAAAAAGACATTCAAATTCAGAAAGACGTGATCGAAGAATTAATACACACGCCAATGGTGAATGCCAATGAAATTGGAGTAGCCGTTGTTCATGGTATCGCAACATTAACCGGCACGGTGGATTCTTATCCTAAGAAAATAAGAATTGAAAAAGCAGTAAAGAAGATTCGTGGAATAAGAGGGATAGCCGAGGAAATTGTGGTGAAACTGAATGGAAATCAAAAGAAGACGGACACCGAGATTGCGGAAGCCGTATTGCATGCTATCGAATGGCACAGCGCTGTACAGGTTGAGCAGGTGAAGATCACCGTGGAAGATGGTTGGCTTACCCTGGAAGGTACGGTAGACTGGGACTTTCAACGGAAGTCGGCGGCGACAGCTGCAGAAAGCATAAAAGGTGTTACCGGAATCACAAATAACATTAAGCTCTCGGCTACACCGGCAACAGCTGATGTAAAGGAAAAAATTCAGTCCGCTTTTGTTCGTAATGCCAGTCTTGACGCGGGGAAGATACAAATAGAAGTGATGGGATCGAAAGTGATCCTGAACGGTGAAGTGTATTCCTGGACGGAATATGAAGAAGCGGAACGCTCTGCCTGGAATACACCAGGAGTAAGCTCAGTGGAGAACAAGTTAAAAATCTACGGTTTCCTGGGCAATCCCTAATAAAGGACAGATGGTGATGAAAATAGATTTGAAAAATATCTCAGTAGAACGTATGGAGGACGGCATTCTGCATATTCACCTGAAGGCGGGCGCTGAGATCGGAATTGCTGACGCTGTTCTTGCCCTTGAGGCCATGGAAAAGCTTTCAGAAGGGAAAAAGCGTCCTGTTCTTATCGATGCCGGTGAATTCTCCAGCGTCGATAAAGAGGTAAGGGAATTTTCGGCGGGTAGTGAGAGCAATACGTTTACCCTTGCGGATGCCATTGCCTATGATAATATTGGTCAAAAGCTAATGGCCACTTTTTATGTGAACAAGAACAAGCCGGTTGTTCCAACGCGCTTATTCAGTAATAAAGATCAGGCACTGGCCTGGCTGAGAACATTTCTGCAGTCCGCATAATATACCGTTGCGTGATTTATAATGTGAAACGCCTGCTAAGAGTAGTTTAGCAGGCGTTTTTAGTTTTGCTGCAATTATTCGTTGGTGGAGTTGTTTAATACACCCGTGGAAAAAGACAACAGAATAACTGGGACCTGATTTTAAGTAATACCTGCCGTTTCTACCGGCATTCTTTTATGTTGCAGAGCCTCGTTAAATTCAGCCCTTTCCAGGATTTGAGGCACTTCTCGTTTTTATCAATAGCCCATTTGTTGTGAATGGCTCTGTCAGAGGTATAGTCCTTTAAAGTAACGGTATTGTTATTTAGTACCCACTTTCCTTTTACATCTGTTTTTTTCAACGGGTTGGAATTGTCGATGTAATGAAAGGTAAAATCATCGTTAAGCGTCAGGCTTACTGTGCTTTCAGCTGGATTATTACAGGGGCATACACCATAAGTTCCGGTTTTAAGCTGAAGTTTTTTGGGTGACTTCGACCCATTGAACGACATGAGTGTGAGAGCAAGGATCAGCGTGAAGAGTAGCGTTGTCTTTTTCATGGCAGGTGGATTTTAGGTGAAACTGAGCATAAGACGGTCCACACAGGTGAAAAGTTACAAAGTTTTCCCGAAAAGTCAATCAGTTGAAGGAGCGGGCAGAAAAGGGGGTCACTCGTTAGTTGAGTTGTCCTCCTCATTGTAAAATTCCGCGCTGATCTTTCTTCCGTCTGGCAGCACGAATAAAATAGTGCAGGAGTAAAAATTCTGAACGATTACGTTATCGGCGCTGAACCCATCTGAGGAAAAGGGCTTGATGTCGCGGTATTCCTTCTCGCATGTATTGAAGCAAAGGTTCAGCGAGCAGGAGATTCCCTTGTTACTGATGGGTTTTGAATTCGCATCCAGGAGGAAAGTATAGAAATTGCCCTGTGAATAGAGTAGTTCAATTTTGTTGGATCCCGCGTTCTTAACTTTTCCCCCGTGCGGCCCTGTTTTATAATCCTGGGCGCTGATGCTCAGGGGGAGCAGTAAGGTGATCAGCAACAGGCAACGTAACGTTTTCATGGTTGTTGTTTTGGACAAAGTTAGCCTGCTGGTATTCGTTTCTTCATGATAAAAGTCAGTGAGATTAAATTTTAGCGCTGATTTTGGCCAATTCCCCGGCCAGTTGCATAATAAGGTTCGTTTTCATGTTTAAATTCTATATTTGTATGACACTAAATTTACATGACGGAGAACGAAACAGTTGTAATCAAGGCGGAATTCAATCCCGCGGTTAGAATTTACATTCTGCTGTACGCGTTTTGCGTTTTATGCTCAACCATTGTGTTGATTCCCCTGGCACTGGTATGGATCTGTGGACTGGGTCAGTGGTATAGCCGCCTGTTTTTTGAAAAGCTGGATTGTGTGCTGACCACCGAGCACCTCCGGTTTAAAAAAGGGATCATCCTGCAGATCGAGAAAACAATTCCCCTGGAAAATATCCAGGACCTTTCTTTTATTGAAGGCCCGCTATTACGTAAATTTCACCTTTGTGTTTTAAAGATAGAGACCGCAGGTAGCTCAGCTCAGAATTCTCACCAGATGAGCCTGCTTGGGGTAAAGGATGCGCCCGCCTTCAGGGCAAAGGTACTTGAGCTGCGTACCAAATTAAAGAACGGGCATAAAGAATCAGGCGCCTCCGATTCGGAAGTGTTGAACGAAATAAAGAACTCCCTTCATCGCATAGAGGGTTTGCTGAAACACAAAAATAGCTAACGCTATTGTATCGAATTACGAATGGAACACGAATAATACGAATATTTCGGTAGCGCGAAACAGGTATAACAGATAACCAATAATCAACATGACCAGCAAAATTTTACTCGGGATCACTCTCTTTACCACAACACTTCTGTCGGCTCAGAAAATGCTTACTGTTGAAGAAGCGGTATTGAAACAAAGAACATCATTGGCACCTGCAAAACTCGATCAGCTGGGATGGATCGATAATTCATCGAGTTATTTCTATACAGATACTGTAAAAGGAAAGGAAATACTTTATGTTGGTAATGCAAGTGAAGCCAAAGCCGCGGAGCCGGTAATGAACATTGATGAGCTGAATACCGTTTTGAAAGCAAAAGGACTTTCAGAAGTAAGAAAATTTCCCGCGCTGAAGTTTGTAACCGTTCCTGTGGTGAGCGTAGAGACAGGCGGAAAGCTCGCACACATCGATTATAAAAACAAAACCGTTGTTGAGGTGCAGTCGATTCCTGCTCCTCCGGCTGAGGCCGAGAATATCGATAAGGCTTCGAATCCGAACATAGCTTATACCATAAAAGAAAATCTGTATGTTTTCAATGGAAAAGAATCGGTTCAAATTACAAAAGACGGAAGTCGTGAATTGGTGTATGGAAAATCCGTTCACCGCGAGGAGTTTGGGATCAATAAAGGAACATTCTGGTCACCTTCCGGGAAGTCTCTTGCTTTCTATCGCATGGACCAAAGCGATGTGACTGATTATCCTATCATGGATGTAACGGCACGTCCGGCCGAAGCAAATCTGATAAAATACCCGATGGCCGGAGATACTTCGCATTATGTTACGGTAGGTGTATATAATACTGCGAGCCAGAAGACAATTTACCTGAAAACAACAGGTCCAAAAGACCAATACTTAACGAACATCGCCTGGAGTCCGGATGAAAAGCATGTATACATAGTTGTGCTTAACCGCGACCAGAACCATAGCTGGTTCAACAGCTACAATGCGGAGACCGGTGATTTTGAAAAAACACTGTTTGAAGAGCAGGATGAAAAATACGTTCAGCCTTTGCACACCATGGAATTTGTGAAAGGAAAGAACAACCAGTTCATCTGGCAGAGCGAGCGCGATGGCTTTAACCATGTGTATTTGTATGACGTGAATGGTAAATTAATTAAACAACTTACCAAAGGGAATTGGGTAGTTACCGCTGTGAATGGCTTTGATGATAAAGGCGAGAATTTATTTTTTACTTCAACCATTGAAAGCCCGATCACGCGCCAGCTCTGCAAAGTGAATTTAAAAACCGGGAAGATCCAGCAGATCACCTCAGGAAGCGGAACACATACGGCAACACTCTCTTTCGACGGTTCTTATATAGCCGACAATTTTCAAAGCACCATCATTCCGCGTGAGCAAGCCATTTACGATTGTAAAAGCGGAAAGAAGATTCAAACGCTGAAGATATCTGAAAGTCCGCTGAAAGATTACGCGCTTGGCAAGCTGAGCTTATTTACCATCCCGAATAAAGATGGAATTCCTTTATACGCGCGACTATTCCTGCCTGTAGGTTTCGACTCCACTAAAAAATATCCGGCAGTAGTTTATCTGTATGGAGGTCCGAATGCGCAGATGGTGAACAACACCTGGAATGGAGGAGGAGATCTTTGGTTCCAGTATATGGCGGAGCAGGGTTTTGTTGTATTCACTGTAGACAACCGCGGTAGCGAGAACCGTGGAAAAGCGTTTGAGCAGGCTACCTTCCGCGAATTAGGAAAAGCGGAAATAGAAGACCAGGTAACCGGCATCAACTGGTTAAAGAGCAAATCTTATGTTGACGGCTCACGCATGGCGCTCTTCGGCTGGAGCTTCGGCGGCTTCATGACCACTTCTATCATGGAAAAACATCCTGATCTTTTCAAATGCGCCATTGCCGGCGGACCAGTGATCGACTGGAGATATTACGAGGTAATGTACACCGAGCGTTATATGGACACACCGCAATCCAACCCGGAAGGTTATGCGAAAATAAACACGCTCGATAAGGTAAGCAACCTCAAAGGACGTTTGTTATTGATCCACGGAACCTCCGATCCGGTTGTGGTTTGGCAGCACAGCTTGATGTTCCTCAAAGCCTGCGTGGAAAATAAGAAACAGGTGGACTACTTTGTTTACCCTGGTCACTTGCACAATGTATTAGGTAAAGACCGCGCACATTTATATGAGAAGGTGACGGATTACATTAAGCTGCATTTGAAGTGATAGTGTAAAGTTATTTCCACTCTACGTGTCCCAGGGGTAGTTCATTAAGCTCTATTCTTGCTTCACGCCAATTAGGATAGAACTTATTAAGTAACGTAACAAATGTTTCATTGTGTGTTGGTTCGATTAGATGTGCCATCTCATGAATGATAACATATTCAACCAAGTCTTTGGGTTTTTTGACTAGTTCGGTATTCAGTCTGATATTTCCTGATTTGTGATTGCAGCTTCCCCATTTGGTTTTCATTTTCTGAATAAAATAAGTGTTCACCTTAACGTTTAAGACTTTCTCCCATTTTGCAATTACCTCTTTGATGTATTTGTGCAGGATCGATTTTTGCCACTCATAAAGTAATTCCGCTCTTTTTATTTTTTTAGTCCCTGCTTTTACATGGAGATGAATTCTTTTATGATCAATACTTACATATTGTCTTTCATCTGAATCTACCACATTTAATAGATATCTCCGTCCCCATATATAATGTGTTTCTCTTTTAATCAATTGTCGTGGAGATTCACGTAGTTGTTTTGCCATCTTCTCTCGTTGTTGTTTGATCCAGAACAACTTTGAAATGGCGTAAGCCCTAGCTACTTCTAGCCGGGTATTTACAGGCGCAGAGATGGAAATACGCCCATCCGGAGGATGAACAGACAAATGGACGTTTTTAATATTCTTCCGTATTATATCAATAGTAAGTTCTCCTACTTGAATTCTGTCTTTCATAAGTAACCCTTCATGTTTTTAAGCAACTCAAATAATGCAGTTGTTGTAGCTCTGTTGCGATCCATAACGGGAAATAAAGCATTGAGTACTTGTTTTTCCCTGGTATCATCACCTCGCCAGCCAGCAGGAGCATGTTCCCGCATAATCCGGTCAATTTCGAGAGCTAAGTGAACCAACTGATCACTATATAGTTCTTCAGCTGATTCGGCAATTCCCGAAGCATTTTCAATATCTGTAAGAATTTCTGGGAGGTTTTTGTAAATAATGAGGGCTTCCGGTTTTCCCTGAAGTGGAACCGGGACATTTGAGGTATTCTTCCCGTTTGCCATTTTTTTCACGAGCTCTTCCGCCTTTTTCAGAAACTCTTCATACTCTTTTGTTTCAGCCCTTTTCAATAATATAAGATCATCTAACAGTTTTGACATCTCTTTGTAGAATCGCGGATCGGTTAACTGATCGCGAATGATTGTTTGGCGCACGTTATTAATAATTCCTTCCGCAATGGCATTGCGTGATAGCTTTCCTTTTTCATTCAGTTTTTTGGCAATAGCATCGTGAATTCCGGTTTGAATAATCAGTTCTACGAGCGAATATTTATCCACATCTCCCAATGGATCAGCAGAATCTGCCTTAATATAAGTGTTGATCAAGTGACGCATATCCGCTTCAAAAGGTTTTATGTCTAACTCTTCGCCTGAATATTTTTTGATAGCGGAGCGAATATCGCTGTAAAACCCAACTTCTTTGTGAATCTCTTCAGCTTCAGTATTCGTATAACCTGCTTCAATCAGATAATTTGAAATGGCTGCATAAGCCCGAACGAATGTAACTACCGACTTATAAAACGAAATACGTAGTGGTTCCGTTTCGCCTAATGAAAACGGATTATTGACATTTCCGCAAAAATAAAAAAAGAACTGCTCTATTTCTTTAGGTTGCGCAATAGGTTCGCATAAATATTTCAACGCTTCTCTTGCCGCATCCAATCTCTTTTTGCCCTCTACAAGCCAATTTTTAAGTTCAACATTATTTTCTTCCACATCTCCCTCATCATCTAATTCGTCGGAGGTATAAACGGCGATTGCTTTCTGCACATCACTGAACAATTCTTTGAAATCTACTATATAACCAAAGTCTTTGTCTTCACCATCCAATCGGTTGGTTCTACAGATGGCCTGGAAGAGGTTATGATCGCGTAATTCATTGTCCAGGTATATATAAGAGCAGGACGGAGCATCGAAACCGGTAAGCAGCTTGCTCACCACGATCAGCAGTTTGCAGTTGGCCGGTTCGTCCTTGAACCGCCTTTTCATTTCCTCCTCGTACTTAGAAGTGCTTTGTCCGTTTCTAAGAACAGACTGAGTGTATGTATCAAATTTATAACGCTCATCACTGTTTGCCGGTTCACGGGAAATTGCATTGTGATTGGGTTCGTAAGAAGTTATGATTCCACAATACTGCCCGAATGTAGTATTTTGAAACAAGCGGTAATAATGGCATGCATCGTAAATGGATGCTACTACAAGAATAGCGGTTCCGCGGTTGTTGTTCAGACGATTGCGCAAACTAAAATCTTCAATAATGCTGGCGATAATACGTTGTTTACGTTCGCCCGCGCTCATGAGACTTTCCATATTAGCCCAGGCTTTGCGTACCACAGCTTTTTGGAAGTTATTTAAATTCTTTGTAGTATTTGCGAACCAGTTATCAATTGCTTTTTGAGATGTCAATTGCTGGGGAACTGCCCTGGCTTCGTACTTCAAATCCAGTACTACACCATCTGCAACTGCTTCATGAAATTTATAGGTGTGAATATTTTTTCCGAATACCTCACGTGTGGTTTGCTTATCTTTTCGCAACAGTGGTGTGCCTGTAAATCCAATAAAGATAGCGCTGCTCATCCATCGTTTCATTTGTTTATTCATGTTACCACCTTGAGTTCGATGACACTCATCAACAAACACATAGAAGCGTCCGCTCACATTAGGCAGTTCGCCTTCCAGATCGGTAGTGTCGAATTTATGAACGAGTGCGCATAGTAGACGTGGGACGGAAGCGATAATACTTTCCATAAGCTGGACTCGTGAAGTGATGCGTGGTGATGGAGAGGTTTCTGGAATCACGCCAGCATTGCGCATCACACCTTCTATCTGTTTGTCCAGTTCATCGCGATCGGTAATAATGAGAATGCGCGCATCGGGATCCTGTTCCATGATCCATTTTGCGAGTAGCACCATAAGTATGCTTTTTCCGCTGCCTTGTGTATGCCAGATAACGCCACCTTCGCGAATGCGAATGCGTTCTTGTGCGGCCTTGATGGCAGCGAACTGGTGCGGACGCGGAACTTTTTTTTGTCCCGCGTCGAAAATAACGAAGTTGCGGATAAGATCGAGTAGGGTCGCTTTGTTGCAAAGTTGCGTTAGAGGTTTATCGAGCAATTCTCCAGCGGTATCTCCAATGGCGTTTTTCGTCTGATCTTTCCACTCTACAAAAAATTGCTCCTGAGTGCCCGTAGTTCCGTAGCGCATACCCTGAGCATCGTTACCTGCAAACACCAGTTGCACGGTAGAGAAAAATGCTTCATTAAAAATGGGTTCCTGATTGGTAATCAGCTGACGAATGCCGTCTGCCACTTCCACCGAACTACGTTTGAGCTCAATCACACCTACGGCAATCCCATTAATGTACAATAAGAGGTCTGGCCTCCGCGTATGCCCGCCTTTCAGCGTGACTTCTTCAGCAATACCGAAATCGTTAGTATCAATGTTCTCCCAGTCGATTAACTTGATGTCTTCATTAGGTTTATTGATGGCGGTTTTTACTTTTACAGGATAACGTAGTAGTTGATAGGTCTTGAGATTGCTTTGGTAAAGCGTAGTTCCCGTAACATCGGAAGCTGTTTCCAGTTGAAGAAGAGCGGCAGAAATTTGTGAGCTTGTATATCCTCTGCGTTGGAGATTTGCTTTTAATAGTTCGGTTTCAATATTACGATTACCTTCCCGTTTATGCCAGTCGCCAAGATAGGTATATCCTAAACTTTTAGTAAACAATTGAACAACCCTTTTTTGCGAGTTACGTTCTGATCGCGCTTGCTGACTCATGCTTTGGTGTGTAAATTCTTATTTTCCCTGTGAGCAGGGAGTGCTGCATACCTTGCTTTAAAAATTGAAATTTCTGTAGCTTTAACTTTAAGATGGAAATATGCGAGTCCATTTCAGATAAGACATTGGCTATTGATTCTTGAACAATTAGAGATGGAATATGGATCTCAAGTCCCTTAACTGTTCTAGCATTTAAGTTTTTTTGCGTTCCTTCGCTGATAAATTTAAATATTGCTTTTTGCATATCGGTTAAATAGTAATACATAAACTCTAGACAGGTTGTATCTTTGAATGTAATACCTAAAACAGCTTGTGAAATCGCTAAGTCTATTTTTGTAATTGAAACCAAACCAACAGATGCATACATTGAATAAATCAAGAATCCTTTTGGAACAAGCCATGATGAGGAATTTGCAAGGCCTAATTCTGAAATGGAAGAAGAGGTAGATCGAAGATACTTTCCCTGCTCGGTCATGTCGGATATAGAAAGAAAAGGTATTGTACCGTTATAATATTCTTTTTTACTAGTCAAGGGTGTTCCACCACTTTTAATTGTCTTAGCAACTTCTCCTAGACTCTTCGTTATCCATCCCTTCTTGAGCTTCCCGTGATCATCTATTGGAGAAAGCAGGCGTTGCATTACGGCCTGTTTAATGGATTCCTTTTTATAGATGAGCTTTTTGGTTTGTGAAATAAGGGCATCCATGTCGTAAAGAGCATTCGCAATCGTAGTTTGTTCGGACTTGTTTGACGGTAAAGGAATTGAAATATTTGCTAATTGGGTAGCGCTGATATGAACAACGGCATCACCTTGACCTCTACTGGCCTTTTGTTTTTGTATAATTGGCGCATTTAGTAGATAACCTAAAAAAAGGGAAGAAACTTTTTCAGGAGAAAGAATTACAATATCACCCCCAGCGTATGCCTCAAAGCTATTCAGAAAAGCCACACATTTTCCAATTTCTTCTTTAGTTTCACCGGACCCTGCAAAAAGTATATCGCCTGTTTTTAACAGTTTCGCCGTATTTGCCACATCCTTTGATATGGACGAATAGAATTGATCAATGAAATTATTATAACTTGTATATAATTCACCATATCGAATACAAGGGATATCTCCGGTTAATGCTTCATCTTTTCTTATACCAGATCCTTTCGAAAAAACTCCTATTTCGCCTAATTGTTTTACAGTCCAGTCGTCTGGAATGATGCCAACCTCAGTTTCTTTGTACCCCTCTCTTAACCCCATTCAAATCCCATTTTTTTCAAATGTACATTTATTTTTTTCTCTAGTTCCCTTATATCATCTTCAATTTTTGGCAAGGTTGATTCATATCGCTCCATCAAGGTTTTAATTCTGCTGGTAAGCTTATGACTCGTACGCTCCATTTCGGTATTTACAGTATACTCAATGGCAGGCAGCCATTTTTTATCAAGCACAAGGGTTTTGACTTCGGCATCTGTTAGCTTAGGATATTTTTCATAGGCCAGTTTATCCAGCATATCATATTTCTTTTTAATTTCTACTTTCAGTTCACTTTGTTTGTTCTCTAACTTCAACCATTTTTTTAAAATACTTTCGTCATCTTTGCGCTCTTTATCACCTTTAATCTCTTTAAGGCGTTTATTTACTTCTGCTCTATTGATCTTGTCCAACTCGGCAAAAGCGTCTTCTTCACCTGAGTGTTCTTCTTCCAACTCGTTAATAGATGCAACTATATTTTCTAGTTCAGTCTGTTTTGTATCGATTTCATTTTGCTCTTTTGCAAAGTAGTTTGCTACCAACAACGATTTTGGAATGAGGTCGCAGATCCAGCCTTTGTCTTTGTGTTTGCCTTTGTCCTTCCCGTTTTTTATTTCTTCCAGTACCCTTCGTGTCTGAGCTTTCCAGCCGTCTGCCGCAATAAGGTAGCAATCGTCTTGCATACTTTCGTTCCAGTAATCCATCAGGTACTGATAGACGTCATATGCATCAATGAGCTTAGCGACACGGAAAGAGTTCAGTAAGCTTTCAGAAATTTCGCCAATCAGGTCTTTCGGATGACTATCCTTTGTAAAAGCACTAAGTTTGGGTTTTGTTTTTTTCTTCCAACGTTCAAAAATCTCAGTGTTTGCTTTTTGTAAGGCATGAAATTCTGAACTCTTTTCTATTACGTGTTTGATTTTCGTACTATCGGCCTTCGCATCGAGATAGCCTTTCCGGTTAGATCTTTTAAAAAGATCATTGCGTAATCCAGGGAGCACATTCCAGTAGTTTTGCAGATCATCAATATCTGCCACTGGAATGCCTCCGTTGAGATGTGCGTCAATATCCTGTATATCTTCTTTTTCAGTAGTATCAATGTAACGCGGAATATTCAGGTTATAATCGTTCTTTGCATCAGCAATTTCATCAAGCGGAACCATGCGTGAGAATTTATCGATCGTTTCCTGCTTGAGAAAAGCATCCACTATTTTATGGATGTCCTGTTCACGTAAGCGATTCTTGTTGCCATCTTTCAGGAATCCTTTACTTGCATCGATCATAAATATGCCTTTGCGGGCCTGAGCGTTTTCTTTGTCCAACACCAGGATACAGGCTGGAATACCTGTGCCGTAAAATAGGTTGGCTGGCAGACCGATCACGCCTTTGAGAATTCCTGATTGAACCAATTGTTTGCGTATAACAGCTTCCGCATTTCCCCTGAACAACACGCCATGAGGAAGAATACAAGCAGCTTTTCCTTTACTTTTCATGGAGCGGATAATGTGAAGCAGATAGGCATAATCGCCCTGTTTCGTAGGCGGTTCGCCCCACTCAAAGCGTTTGTAAATATCATTGGAAGGTGTGAGCCCGGTGCTCCAGGTTTTATCCGAAAACGGAGGATTCGCCACCACGTAATCATAGGTGCGAAGCTTTTCGCCATCTTTGAATTTAGGCGAAGCGAGTGTATTACCCGCCATGATATTGGCCGTGGGAAAATCATGGAGGATCATGTTCATACGGGCAAGACCGGAAGTAGTAACGTCCATTTCCTGTCCCTCAAGTGTAATGTGTTTGCCCGCTTCTGCAGCAACTTTTAGTAATAGTGATCCTGATCCACAGGTGGGGTCATATGCAGTAGTTGCCGCAACCGAATTTTTTGGATTGATACCAATCACTTTCGCGAGAATGCGGCTCACTTCGGCTGGAGTGTAAAATTGTCCTTTACTCTTTCCACTTTCCTGTGCGAAATGCTGCATGAGGTATTCGTAAGCATCACCGAGGATATCATCATGGTCTGCCCGGTTCTTTGAAAAATCCAATCCAGGACTATTGAATATGTTAACGAGATTTGTAAGGCGATCTACCATAGCTTTTCCTTCGCCTAGTTTGTTGGGGTCATTGAAATCAGGAAAATCGCTTCGTGATAGACGTGAATTGCTGTCGATCAGCGGTTGAATGATTTGTGTGTTGATCTTGTCGCCAATATCATCCTTCCCACGGAGTTTAAGCATATCCTGAAAGCTGGCTCCTTTGGGAATGTTAACGGACGGAGCAAAATCGTCAGAGTTGGCGTACTTATCTGAAACGTATTTGATGAACAACATGAAGAGCACATAGTCCTTATACTGGCTTGCGTCCATACCGCCCCTCAGTTCATCACAACTCGCCCAGATCGAGCTATATAATTCGGATTTTTTTATGGCCATAAATACTTACTATCTTTAAAGATTTGATGAAAGCGGTTTGCGGCTGGGTGCCGATGACCACTGCTAAAATAATGAAATTCTGTCAACGAGGGTTAAGTCAGTTATCAGATATCTGGCATTTAGGAAGTAGTATTTGTATTACAAAGCGGATGTAGGCTCAACCAGACCGGAGAGGTATTCCGAATGAGACATGAATGTTAAGCAAAAAGATCAGTGGAGTAATTCTTAAGGTAGTTGTAAGATGCCTGAACATGTTCAGGCTTAAACAGTTCCTTTTTACGAATATTCCAACATGCGATTGCACTTAGCGTTTCGTCAATTGTATATTTGGGGTGTTGTGCTATAATGAAATCGACAGTGGCTAAAATTTCTAACGATAGTTCAGAAGTATAACCGGACAAAAATTTGACAAGGCTTTTTACTCTTTCAGCATCTTCAAAACTGAGTTGTTTGTTCACAAACTGATTAACCTCATCCCATTTTTCGTAATTAAGTTGCAAAGGTTCGAATGGTTTGACTTGGCCTTGTTCCATGCCTTTCAGATATACGCCATTAAGATGATAAAGAACTTTTTCAACGCCAATAGAATAAGGTCCATAGTGGTGCGCCTTGAAATCAAGGTTGAGTTTCTGCCCTTTTCGTTGTAAAAAATAGGCAAGTTTATTAGCAGCAAATAAGCTACTGTACTCACCCATACTTTCAAATGCGAATAATGCATAAAGCAAGGAAGCGCGAGCGGGTGTAAGATTCACTTCTTTTTTGCTTTCCTGTTTTTGTAAGATAGCTTTGATAGCAGCATTTGGTTCATAAATCATGATTTCAGTTTCTAAACCACTCAATGCTTGTTCTATCATGGGTTTTACCCGGTTCCAATCCAATCCGCCATTCCCACTGCCCAATGGAGGAATCGCTATACTTTTTATTTCTTCTCTTTGCAAAAGTTCACGAAGAGTAACCAATCCTTTCTCGATGTATTCGTATTGAGATGGATTACGCCAATGGATTTTTGTCGGAAAGTTTATAATCAGCTTTTTACCGAATTGCAAATTTTCATCCCATACGGCTAACAGTTTCCCTGGCTCTAACTCTTTTCTTTTACATGCTTCAACGTAAGCCTTATTATTATTAGGAAATGCCTCTTTAAATTGTAATGCGATCCCTTTACCCATGACACCAACAGTATTTACGGTATTTACAAGTGCTTCTGCACCTGATAGCATCATATCGCCTTCAACTAGCTTTATCATTTTAGAAGAAATATTGAGATTGAATATTCACTGCCAAGTTAACATTATTTTCGTTTAGTAAGCCTTTCACTATGTTAGCCGCATTTTGATCGTACACATTTAGTGATTCTATTTTATTCAAAGGTACTTCATTGAATACCAGAAATTCCGCCTGATACCTTCGTGGTCGGTCAAAATCCCCATCACTTTTAGAAAAATTGCTTTGCTGGATACATTCCCAGTCTATTTGGTTCAAATCTGCCAGTGTGTTGTAATGTTTGCTTGCCATGTCGTTACCTTGACCACTGGTAAAAAACCATTGCGGCAATTCGCACAGCTTTTCTATCATGCAACGAATAACAATTATTTCACTCCTATTTCTTTTTTGAACAACAGGATGTCTATATCCTGTGACAATATTGTAAAGCATAAGAGATTTAGGTGTAAAATAAAATGGAACATAGTCTCCAATCATTCCATAATTGTCAAATTTAACAGGTGTGGTGCTTCGTACGTCGATAATTTCAGGATTGCCAATTTCAACATAATCATTATTTGCATTATGATGATGTTTGTTGACAATGCCATTACGCAACAGTAATGTTCAAATATAAAAATTCCCAAATTCAATCCAATCAGAATCTCCAAATAGTTATCCCACCACCACCCGCATCATCCTGCTATTGATCATCGCAGGCAGCCATCCCGAGCGGATCACGAAGCGGAGGTAGTAGACACCGGGAGAGTCGGGGAATTTAACGTCAGCGTTCATGCGGTAGGGTTTATCCAGGGTAAAACCTTTCAGACCCATGAGCATTCGTTCGTGGTCGTATTCCTCTTCTTTGTAAAAGCAATAGCCCAGGGAGTCGGGATAGGTTTCGTTGAGTCCGAAGAGAACAGGGTGTGTATAATTGTTGCACACCTCGATAGGGATCTGCATGCGCTTTCCGGGTTTTACCTTATAGCTGTTCACACCGGTTGTTACCTGCACTTTCACGTAAGACCTGAAATTATCAATGAAGACGCCGTAGAGCGTTTCCGTTTTTGTTTTGATGATCTTTTCGTCGGGGAAAGCAGGATCCCAGTTGGGGATGTACATGACACGTTTTCCCTGGATATTCTCTTCTACTTTCCAGAAGTCGTATTGGTTGCGGCGGTAGTGCACGGAGTTCAGCGACATGCAGGGCATCCTGCTGTAGAACTCATATTTCGCGGCTTTCTGGTAGGAGTTGCAGAATACAACGGGAACATTGCCCGCGGCTTCTTTTATGCGCAGGGCCCAGTCCTTCCCTCCGTAAAATTCTCCCATGGCTTCGCTGCCTGCCCCGGGAAGAAAATTGAACATCAGGTTCATGCGCGCGAACAGAAAAATAAGACAGGAGAAAATAGCAAAACCGGTCACCCACTTTTTCATCTTCGCGCGTTCGAGAATGTATGGATAGGCAAGTACCAGCAAAGGGATCATCGTCACCAGTAACCAGTTGGGTTCAACACGTGAATTGATGCTGGATAAGAGGAAGAAAACAAAGAAGCCGAAGAAGGTGAACTTGAGGCTGCGCTCAAAAAGATCAGCCGCCTTACGTTTGAAGAAAGCGTAATACAAAAAGAACCCGGTGAATGGCCCTGCGATAAGTATAAGCCCTGCGATATAGTTCACCGTATCCAGCGGGTCATAAGGTGTCTGCGATTTATTGAGAATGTGGTACTGGTAAGAAGGATAATCGTGTTTCACCTGCCAGATGAGGTGGGGCAAATAAAGAATGACCGCAGCAACAATGATCACATAAAAGCTTTTGCGCTTAAAAAGTTTGAGGTTGGAAAGTATAGTAAAGAAGATGACCAGCAATCCATGGTATTTGCTATAGAGAAGAAGCGCAATTGTCAATCCCAGCAGGAGGGCGGAGGAGAGGCTGTCGTTTTCGAGGTAGCGTTTGTACAGAAAAAAGAAGCAGATGGTAAAGAACAAGAGCGGCACATCCGGAACAGCAATAAAGCCATAAGCTTCGAAGATCGCCATGGAGGCAAGGATGAGCACAAAGAATCCGGGGTTCTTTCCGCCGCTCAGTTTAAATAATAGAAAGACAGAAAGTGTGCTTAAGATTACGGTAAAAAGCCGCGTGCCCAACTCATTATCAAAAAGTGCAAAGCCCGCTTTTATCATTACGGCTATTGCCGGGGGATGATCGAAATAGCCAAAGTCAAGGTTATTGGCATACACCCAGTAATAGGCTTCGTCATCGCTGATACCGGTGAAGGCAGCCTGCAGCAGGTTCACCACGAACCAGGCTAACAGTGGAAGGAAAAGCAGTAGTTTATTTTTACCCAGGCTTTCTTGCATGATCACGGCAATTTAGCAAATTCCTTTCAGGTATACGTTTTTCATGGCGGGATATTGTTCCAAAATGTGTGATGAAAACCAAAATTTAAGAGACGAATTTTATTTACTCTTCGCTGTAATTTAAAAAAATTGATCTGCGTCATGAAAAACGAAAAAACGCCGAAGGGTGATTTAACAATAATTTTCGGTGGAAATTTGATTTTGCGATCTTCCTGATGTAGTTTCGCACCGTAAATGAAATCCCTGCTCAGATACGTAATTTTATTTTCCGTCATTTTCTCCGGAGGATATAAGCAGCTTTCAGCGCATACCGCGGCAGCGCATTCATTCGGAAACTTCGGGATTTCAACGGGCTTAAATCACGGTTCCGTGCAGCATTCATCAGAGCTGCTTGCCAAACACCTTTCCTTTACGAACAGAAAGCAGAATTATTCGGTGGATTCACTATTATTTGAAGAAGAGGAGGACGATGATGAGGTAACTTCGTTTAAACGCTACCTGGTGAATTGCAAAGAATTCTCTTCTGTTTTATATTTCCTGTTTGCTGAAAACACTTCAGCTAACGATCAGATCATTCCGGTCTCTTCCGGATCCAGCCCTCATGCAGATGCTGACCAGTTTCTGCTCTACGGTGTATTCCGTATATGATAATTTCCCTTCGGTAAGTTAATTACCATTCTCCTGCTGTGTTTTAAAGGCGGGACCCCGGTGTATGATCATCATGCGCCGATCAAATCAACAATTTTAATTTGTCAAGTTATGAAGAGAAGAATGCTCATGCTAGTGAGTCTTGGTGTGCTGTTTCTGCAGACAGGATGCAAGCACGAACAAGAAGAAAAATCAGAAGAAACAAAATTCCTGGTGACGAGTCCCTTGAGGAAAGACACGTTGATCACACGTGAATATGTCTGCCAGATCCACGCTATCCAGCACATTGAGATGCGGGCACTTGAAAAAGGATACCTGCAGCAGATCTTCGTTGATGAAGGTCAGTTTGTAAAGCAGGGACAGACCATGTTCCAGATCATGCCCCTGATCTTGCAGGCGGAAACACAGAAAGCGCAGGCTGAAGCAAACTTTGCTGAAATAGAATACCTGAACACCAAGCGGCTCGCGGACAGCAATGTGGTTTCGAAAAATGAACTCGCCCTCGCCAAAGCGAAATTTGACAAGGCAAAAGCGGAGCTCGCCTTAGCGCAAACACATCTTCAGTTTACGGAGATCAAGGCGCCGTTCAGCGGCATTATGGATCACTTCCAGGTAAGGCTCGGAAGCCTTGTGAATGAAGGTGACCTGCTGACCACGCTTTCTGACAACAGCGAAATGTGGGTTTACTTTAACGTGCCGGAAGCGGAATACCTCAATTACAAAGCGAACGCAAGTAATGTGAACCTGGATAAGGTGAATTTGCTGATGGCAAATAATGAGCTCTTCAACTACCCGGGCGTGGTAAAAACGATTGAAGCGGATTTTAATAACGAAACTGGTAACATCGCGTTCCGGGCCACCTTTCCAAATCCCGATGGCTTGTTAAGGCACGGGGAAACCGGTAACATAAAAATGACCTTACCCCTCAAGAACGCCATCATCATTCCGCAAAAAGCCACCTTCGAAATTCTGGAGAAAAGATATGTATTTGTAGTCGGCAAAGACAATATCGTGAGACAAAAAGAAATCAATGTCGCTTCAGAAATGCCGGATATCTATATTCTGAAAGACGGAGTAAAAGAAAATGAAAGAATTCTTCTCGAAGGGATAAGAAAAGTAAAAGACGGTGACAAGATCACTTATGAATACGAGGATCCCCAAAGCGTAATTCCAAAATTAGGTGTATACGTTGAGTAGCAATTTCTCAAAGCAGAATTAAAAAGATAAAAAATGTTCAACAAATTCATACAACGACCAGTACTTGCCATAGTCATCTCACTGGTCATTTTATTCATGGGAGGCCTCGCCATAAAAACGCTTCCCACATCGCAGTTCCCTGAAGTCGCGCCTCCTGTTGTGATGGTGAGCGCTTCTTACCCGGGAGCGAGCGCGAAATCACTGGCGGAATCGGTGATCATTCCCCTGGAGCAATCGATCAACGGAGCCTGGGGCATGCGTTACATGACCTCGGATGCGACCAGCGCAGGAGAAGCTAACATCCAGGTGGTATTTAATCCCGGTACCGATATCAACCAGGCGCTGGTGCAGGTTTCCAATCGTGTGCAGCAGGTTACCAACCGGCTCCCGACGCTTGTACAGCGCGAGGGTGTGATCATTACGCCTGTTATTCCAAGCATGCTCATGTATGTGAACCTGTACAGCAAGGACAAAAACGCGAACATGAAATTCCTGTTCAACTATGCGGGTGTTAACATGGTGCCGGAGATGCAGCGCATCAATGGCGTGGGGCAGGTAAGAATATTGGGAAGCCGTCAGTATGCCATGCGTGTATGGCTGAATCCCGACAGGATGAGGGCTTACAACATTTCACCTGACGAAGTAATGGAAGCGCTCAGCGATCAGAGCATCATCGGGAAGCCCGGCCGTATCGGACGTGGCGACAGCAAACAGGCCGAAGCACTTGAATATGTGCTGGCCTATTCTGATCGTTTCAGTGATCCGGCCCAGTATGAGAATATAATTATCAGGGCGAACGCCAACGGAGAATTATTGCGACTGAAGGATATCGCGAAAGTTGTATTGGGCAGTGAATACTACGACATCTATTCCAATATGAACGGGAGTCCTTCCGCCGCAATGGTTGTAAAGCAAACCTATGGCAGTAACGCAAGCGAAGTGATAGCGAAAGTGAAAGACAAGCTCGAAGAAATGAAAAAGGATTTCCCTCCCGGGATGGACTATGAGATCAGTTACGATGTTTCCAGTTTTCTTGACGCTTCCATTGAAAATGTGATCCACACACTCAGAGACGCTTTTATTCTTGTAGCACTTGTGGTATTTATCTTCCTTGGCGACTGGCGTTCCACGCTCATACCTACACTTGCAGTTCCCATCTCGCTGATCGGCGCTTTTTTTTGCATGCAGCTTTTTGGTCTCACCATAAACATGATCACGTTGTTCGCACTTGTACTCGCGATTGGGATTGTTGTTGATGATGCCATTGTCGTCGTCGAGGCCGTGCACGCCAAGATGGAGCAGGAACATCTTTCACCCTACAATGCGGTTCGGAAAGTGATCGGAGAGATCAGCGGGGCCGTCATCGCAATTACGCTACTCATGGTTTCGGTATTCATTCCGGTTTCCTTCATGAGCGGACCCGTTGGTACCTTCTACCGGCAGTTCTCCATAACAATGGCCTCCGCTATTGTACTTTCAGGGGTTGTCGCGCTAACTGTTACACCAGTGCTTTGCGCGATGATCTTAAAGAACAATCATGGCAAACCAAGAAAGAAACACCTGCTCAATCGATTTATAGACAGCTTTAACCGGGGATTCGAAAAGCTCACCGGAAAATACGTATGGCTCCTGAGAATAATCGCCCACCGCAGGTTAGTGACTTTCGGAATGTTTGCCGTTTTCGGGATTGGCATTTTCTTTCTCAGCAATAACCTGCCAACAGGATTTATTCCCAGCGAAGACCAGGGTATGCTCTATGCAATTATTCAAACCCCACCCGGATCTACGCTTGAAAGAACGAATGATCTATCGAATAAACTGGTAACGATCATTCAGAAGGTGGAAGGCGTAAAATCTGTTTCTTCCATTGCAGGCTACGAAGTACTCACAGAAGGACGCGGTTCAAACGCCGGAACCTGCCTGATCAATCTTAAGCCCTGGTCGGAGCGTAAACACACGGTAAGCGAAATCATCTATGAGCTGGAAGAAAAAGCGAAAGCGATTCCCGGCGCAACGATAGAGTTCTTCGACCCGCCCGCTGTTCCCGGTTTTGGTGCCGCCGGGGGATTTGCACTTCAGCTGCTGGATAAAACGAACAGCGGTGATTACAACCAGCTGGACCGTGTAACGAAGGATTTTATGAAAGATCTTGGGAAGCGTAAAGAGTTAACCGGACTCTTCACCTTCTTCAGCGCCAATTACCCGCAGTACGAGATTCAAATTGACAATCAGCTGGCCATGCAGAAAGGAGTGACCATCGGAAACGCGATGAATACCCTTTCGATCTTTGTCGGAAGTACCTACGAGCTGGGTTTCATTAAGTACCAGCGATTTTTCAAGGTGTTCGTGCAAGCATCACCAGAATTCAGAAGACTACCATCCGACATCATGAATCTCTATGTAAAGAACAATCGTGACGAAATGGTTCCGTTCTCCGCTTTCATGAAAATAATAAAGAAGCAGGGAGCCAACGAGATCAATCGTTACAACATGTATAACACAGCTGCGATCAGGGGTGCTCCGGCAAAAGGCTACAGCAGCGGCGAAGCGATCAAAGCCGTTCAGGAGGTAGCGGCGAAAACATTGCCGCACGGTTTCGATATCGATTGGGCAGCGCTTTCCTATGATGAAACGCGGCGCGGAAATGAAGCGATCTATATTTTCATCATCGTACTTGTGTTTGTCTACTTTGTTCTCGCTGCGCAATACGAAAGTTTCATTATTCCTTTTGCGGTTGTGTTTTCTCTTCCGGCTGGTGTATTCGGTTCCTTTCTCCTTATCAAAGGGCTGGGTCTTGCGAATGACATCTACGCGCAGGTGGGGCTCGTCATGCTGGTCGGTCTGCTCGGCAAGAACGCGGTACTGATTGTTGAATTCGCCGTGCAAAAGCACAACGAAGGTGCAACGATCCTTGAATCCGCGATAGAAGGGGCGAAAGTGCGTTTCCGTCCCATCCTGATGACCTCCTTCGCATTCATTGCGGGTTTGATCCCATTGGTCGTTGCACATGGCGCGGGCGCGATCGGTAACCGAACTATTGGATCTTCCGCACTTGGAGGTATGTTCTTCGGAACCATTTTCGGAGTGATCATCGTTCCGGGTTTATATTACATATTCGGCTCGCTGGCCGATGGCAGAAAATTAATCAGGAATGAAGAAGGCAGATCGCTCACTGAAGATCTTGCCCATACTGTAGACGATTTCCCAACATCAGATGACAATGAACATGAACAGTAAAAAAACAATAGTTTGCCTTGGGTTGGGCATTGCCATCCTGGTATTTTCCGCATGTAAAGGACCAGCTCTTATTACCCGTAAAGAAAATAAGAATGTCCCGGCAACGTACAGCGGTTCAGGTGATAGTTTGAACGCGGCGAAAGTGAAATGGCAGGATTACTTTTCCGATCCCTATCTCCAGGCGCTGATCGATACGGCGCTCAGAAATAACCAGGAACTCAATATTACCATACAGGAAATTGAAGTGGCGAAAAATGAAATCAGGGCAAGAAAAGGAGCTTATCTTCCATTCCTTGGTATCGGTGCTGGTTCAGGTGTTGAGAAAGTGGGGCGGTATACGCGGAATGGCGCTGTTGAAGCGAACACACAGATTAAACCCGGTACTGATTTTCCGGAGCCCCTTTCGGACATGATGATTGGCGCTAACGCTTCCTGGGAAATAGACATCTGGAGAAAACTGCGCAATTCAAAGAAATCGGCGGTGTATTCGTATCTCTCCACCGTAGAAGGAAAAAACTTCATGGTAACTAACCTCATTGCAGAGATCGCGAATTCGTATTATGAGCTGATGGCGCTTGATAACCAGCTGGAGATCCTGAAGAAGAATATCGAGATCCAGCAGAACGCACTGGAGATTGTAAAGATGGAAAAAAACGCGGCCCGGGTTACAGAACTAGCCGTGCGAAAATTCGAAGCCGAAGTTCTGAAGAACCAGAGCCGTCAGTTTTACATTCAGCAGCAGATCGTGGAGCAGGAGAACGAGATCAATTTCCTTGTGGGCAGGTTCCCGCAACCTGTTCAGCGCGACTCAAAAACCTTTAACGATTTCGTTCTTGACAGCATTCCGAATGGAATACCACCGCAATTGCTGGAAAACCGTCCCGATATCAGGCGTGCGGAAAAAACACTCTCGGCTTCGAAGCTGGATGTGAAGGTGGCAAAGGCGAATTTTTATCCTTCGCTGAATATTACAGCTGGCGTCGGATACCAGGCCTTTAATCCGGCTTTTCTGTTCAATCCCCAGTCATTGATCTATTCCCTGGCGGGTGATCTTATGGCCCCACTCCTTAACCGGAACGCGATCAAAGCGGGTTATTACAGCGCGAATGCGAAGCAGGTGCAGGCGGTTTTCAATTATGAACGAACGATTTTGAATGCTTATATCGAAGTCGCTAACCAGGTCTCCAACATCAGCAACCTCAGGAAGAGTTATGATCTGAAAGAAAAGCAGGTGCAGGCGCTTACACAATCAATTGATATCTCCACCACACTTTTCAAATCCGCACGCGCGGATTATATGGAAGTGCTGATGACCCAACGCGACGCGCTTGAGTCGAAGTTTGAGCTGGTGGAAACAAAAATGCAGCAAATGCACGCGAGGGTGAATATGTATAAGGCGCTGGGAGGCGGATGGAGGTAACAGGGTGACAGTGAGTGAGGAAGGATGTGGTGCCGGATAGTTTAGTGTGAAGTGTGGGAGCGGAATAGCCCTTCTCATCAGAACAAAAAAAATGCTATTTTTGTAGTCCCTTAATTGGGAGTTGGCACCGTAGTTCAATGGATAGAATAGAAGTTTCCTAAACTTTTGATACAGGTTCGATTCCTGTCGGAGCCACCACTTTCCCGCTAATGCGGGATTTTTTTTGCCGACAGGAATCTGCCTGCGCACCAGCCCGCTCAAAAGTCCACTGGACTTTCGCCGCCTGTCGAAGCGAGTGAAGCACAAAAATCCCCTTTCGTTTATTCGTGACTGGACTTTTCGATTTATCAGATTGGATATTTTTTCCGAAAAGCAGAAATTACGAATGCTGCTCATGGTGCGTTTATGTTACCGGAAAATACGTTGATCCTGTTATTTCCGCTATGGTTAAGTGATGAACATTTTATACAACCTTTTTTATTTCAGAAGGCAGGAAGCCATGGAATTCTCTGAAAGTCTCTGAGAATTTACTTGCATTTTCATAGCTGAATTTGTTAGCCAGATCTGATATCCTGAGATCGGTATGTTGAAGCAGTATCTCTCTGGCCTTCTCCATTTGAAGTGCCTGGAAGTATTGGAATAAGGTTTGGCCGTAAACAGTACCATTGGAACACGTACATATACAACATCGGGAACGTACGTCGATTCGCTGGTTAATGTAAATGGCTGTGATAGCGTTGTTACTACTTACCTTATGTTGAACGGTTCTTCATCAACTCAAACAGTAACAGCTTGCGGCAGCTATAACTGGATGGGAAATGTACTTGCGCTTACCGCGAATTACATGGATACTATACCCAACGCGCTCGGTTGCGATAGTTTAATGACGCTTGAATTAACCATTAATCCTTTTCCCAATAGCACTGTTACGGTCAATAATTTTGTAGCCACAGCTGCGGATTCAGTCGGCACTTACCAATGGATCGATTGCAACAACGGAAATGCTCCGATAGCTGGCGCAATTCAGCAAAGCTTCACGGCAACTGTAAACGGAAGTTACGCGGTAATTGTTACCAGCAATGGTTGCAGCGATACCAGTTCCTGTGTGGCGATAATTGTGACAGGGATAGATGGCGAATCAAGCTCACCGCATGGAGCTGTGATTAATCCTAACCCTAATAACGGTGTATTTGACCTGAGGTGGGAGAATGTGCAGGGTACACTTGATATACGTGTGTTCTCGGCAGATGGCCAGTTGATAATTGAAAAGATAAAGGTTTCGGATAAAACCGTTAGCCTGGACATGGAAAAAGAACCCGTTGGGATCTATTACCTGAAAGTTGTAGGCTCCGGTTTCACACAAACGTTGAAGGTGATCAAGCAATAAAAACAAATGGGTATGGAAGGTGCAAAACCGCTTCGATGACCGAAGCGGTTTTATTTTTTCACATCTCAGTAATTCCCGATAAGGACTAGAGGTAAAACAGCTTAACTTAAGCGTATAAAAAAAGTTCTTTGTACTACAGCTTCTTCACAAACTTCGTCAGGATCACGATCATCTGCTCGTTGATCTTACCTTCTATCTGCCCGCTGTTATCGGCAACCAGCTTTATTTTTTTAACAACTGTTCCTTTTGACGCCGTAAAATTTGTTCCTTTTACATCCAATGCCTGGGTAAGCACCACGTTGTCACCTGAGCTAAGTTCATTTCCAAAAGCATCCTTGTGTTTTTCTGCTACGTCAAAGACACTCATCGCCCATTGAATCACATTTTCATCGAGATCGACTGCACTTGCGGCGTTGCTTGCCCATTCTTCTGCCGAGTAATATTGAAGAATTCTGTAGCTCAATGCCTGAACAGCCGGTTCGGGACTCCAGATGCTGCCTTCCAGACAACGCCAGTGATGCGCATCGTTTTTACTTTCAATCAGTGACGAACAGGTACTACACAATGCGACCTGGTATTGCGGGTCATCACTCTTTGGACTAACAGTATATTCTATGGTTGCATCTGCGGAATTGCACAATTCGCAGCTGCCGTTGCTGCGTGTCTGAAGCGTGGAGGATAATGGCATAAGAAAAATATAAGAGCACAAAGCTAGTATTTATTTTCGCTTCAGCTTATTCAGGCTGCGCTCTACATATTTCTCCGATGTGATCAATGCCCGCTGTATTCGTTTGGCGTATTCGATAGAAGCAAGAACTTCTTTTTGTTTTTCCTCCACCAGCTTTTTCTGCTGTGAAATGAGTTCGTTTGATTTCATTTTTGTGCGGTAAGCGCGGAAAGATACGGCGGCGACAAAGATCATAAGTAAAAACCCTATCACTCCCCCCCAGGTATAGATCTTCTGTTGTTTGATCTCAGCTTCGTGTCTCAGTGACTCCTGCTTTTCCTTTTCCGCGTTTCTCAAACTGTCCGCCGCTTGTCTTTTGTCGAAGTCATATTGCATCTCAAGACGAACCTGCCGTGACGCGTTTTCATCGTCGGCAATGCTATCCTTGTACAGCATAAAGAGCTTATGATGGGAGTAGGCGTTTTTGAAATCACCTGTCGTGCTGTCCAAAAGTGCCATATCAGAGTAAGCGGCCATGAGCAGGTCTTTTATTCCAAGTTCTCTTCCAAGCACGATCGCCTGGTCCAGGTAATTTTTAGAATCGTCGTATTTTTTCATGCGTATGTAAAGCTCCCCGATTTCCTGGAGTCTGTATGCTTTCATTCGCTTATCGCCAAGCTGCGCGTGTATAAGCAATGCTTTGGAAAAACAGTCAAGCGCTTTTTCGTGCTCGTGCATTCCGCCGTAACAAACTCCGATGTTGCCAAGAGCGACGGCAATTCCATTCCGGTCATTCAATTCCTCCCGGAGCTTAAGCGATTTCTCATAGCAGTCGAGCGCTTTGCGGTATTCGCGTTTATCGGTATATGTCAACCCTATATTTCCGAGTGTTATTGCGATGTTGTTTTTATCGGCCAGCTCCTCAAATGTTTTTAAAGCTTTGCCGAAATACTCTCTCGCCACAATGTAGTCGTGCTGGCTCATGTGCACCAGTCCGATGTTACTAAGATCGGATGCCACACCGGTTTTGTATTTTTCGATGTCCGCAATTCTTCCGTTAAGCTTGGCTTTTTTCAGGATTTCCTCCTCAATGTGAAGTGCTTTGAAATAATTTTCGAGCGCGGCTGAATAGTTGCCCTGTTCATAATAAACCAGCCCTATGTTCCCTAAATGCCGGGTGATTCCTGTGAGGTTGCCGGATGTTTCGTCCATTTTCAACGCGCGGAAATAATAATCAAGCGCTTTTGGGTAATCGGCACGGCTGTAATACACAATTCCCGTATTGCCGAGGGTGGACGCCCACTGTGCCTTTCTTCTTCTTTCTTCTTCAGGTTTCCAGAGCTGGTCATTTTCCCAGATGCTCAGCGCGACAAAATCGTGAAGCAGGGCATTTCCATAATCCCGTTTGATATAATTGAACCAGCCCAGGTTATGCTCGCATTTTGCAGTTCCGCCATTCCATTCGTTCTTTTTGGAAAGTGCCAGCGCTTTATTTGCTAGTATTATTGAGGTATCGGGATTCACATACATGATCTCGCGTGCCAGCTCAATCAGCGTAACAATCTCTGTTGTATCACCTTTGCCATGGTTTATTATTTTCAAAAGGGAATCCTTGCGCTGGGAAAACGCGCTTCCGGCGAAAAAACAAAGTGCGAAGAATAGAAAAGAGTATCTCTGGTTTCCTTTCAGCATAAACAAAATCCAAGCTTCTACTAAAATAAAGTTTAATTCCCGATCTCTCCTATTGAACTCCTGGCTTTTCGAGGAATGATCGCTATCAGCGAACAAGCGGGAATGATTGAAAAACATACTTCCAATTAATTTTACCGAAATGCTTTATTAAATGTTTGCTAGGTGAAATAATTTCCGGATCAGACTTCCAATAATAAGCCACTTTTTTGACTTGCTTTTCTGAGGAAAAATTTTATTTTTGGTTGGTCCCAAACTGTATCAAATTCAATAATAAGATAAAATGAAGACACGCTGCTGCTATAAAAGATTTCTGATGACCGTTTTCGGCATTTTTTCCCTTTTGTTTCCCTTTTATGTGAGTGCTGATGAGGGTAAGCCCTGGAGTGCCGCTTTCGAGAATCGAAGGGCTTTTATTGAGAATAAAGGGCAGTTCAACCTGAACAAGGCAGGTGCGCCGGTTCTGTATGCGTACGATAATGGACCAAGCATGATCTATTTTACATCGCAGGGTCTTCACTATACTTTCATCAAGCGCTGGCAGAAGGAAAAGGGAGATGAGAAGGAACGAGCGCGTGAGCGTTCGCGCGAACAAATGGAAGGGTATAAGGACGCTGGAGAAATCGCGGAAAAAGAGAAGGAAGAACACGAGATGGAAATGAAATCTGACCGTATAAGCTGTTGGTGGGAAAACGCGAATCCTAACCCGGAGGTAATCGCTACTGATCCCCTGACCGATTATTTTAGCTATTCTTTTTTTGATCGCTCCGGGGTCGCAAAGAATGTGAATTTTATTCCAGGGTATAAAAAACTGACCTACAAAAATCTTTATCCGAATATTGATGTGGAATATACATTCCATTCCAGTGAGGGAATCAAGTATGCTATCATTCTTCATCCGGGCGCTGACGTTTCCCAGGTAAAACTGCACTATTCCGATAACCCTAACCTGGCCGCGAATGGCGATATTCATATTCATACGAAGTTTGGCGATATAATCGACCATGCCCCCGTGACTTTTTATGGTGATAACGTCAGTAAAGTCGTAGCTTCTAAATTTGAACGAAACGGGAAAGTAATATCTTTCGATCTTGGGAATTATGATCACGCAAAAACACTGATCATTGATCCATGGGTTCAGACGCCGACACTCGCTGCTTCGAACGGAGTATGGGAATGCGAAAAAGATGCAGCCGGAAACGCTTATATTATCGGAGGCGAAACACCGATGCGCCTGAGAAAATACAGTTCTGCCGGTGCGGTCGTATGGACTTTCAGTACAGCGTACGACACAACTAATGGCGAATGGTTGGGATCGATGGCTACTGATCTTGCAGGAAACTCTTACGTGACATGCGGCTCTACTGCCCGGATGACAAAGGTGAATGCCGCTGGAACACAAGTGTGGGCAGTAACCGGGGGTAGTGTGGATGAGTACTGGACGATTGCCTTCAACTGTGACCAGACAAAACTTATTGTTGGTGGTACCCGGATCGGGGGTGGATTAACACCATCACCCCAGGGTTATATTTTCGACATTAACACCAGCAACGGAAGTGTTATTACGGCAGTGAAAGTTGGATCCAAACGAACGTACACGTTGTTTGGTTTCCCTGTTACAGATGGTGAAGAAGTAAGATCCATCACTTCTTCGCGAAACTCACGCTATTACTTCCTAACCCTTGATTCGATCGGAACTATTGACCAGAATTTTACAGTTTGCGGAACACCTGCGCCATTGTGGGCGGTTAATCACGGATATTCTTTTGCTTATAAATGCGAAACAAATCGTCCTAACAATGGTAACGGAGCGATCGTAGCGATTAAGGCGAATAAAAATTTCGTGTATACACAGAATGGAACAACCGTACATAAACGGTCTCTCGGATCCGGAGCCGTGCTTGCCTCGGCAGCCATTCCCGGTGGTATTTCTGTGGCAAGCGGCGGGATGAATCAATCCGGAAACCAGGGAATTGATATCGATAGCTGTGGAAACGTTTATGTTGGATCTGGTAACGCGATCCTGAAATACGATGCAAACCTCAATCTGCTTACAAATACGGCCGTAAGTTTTCGCGTGTCCGATGTTGCCGTTAGTTATGGCGGAAATGTTTTTGTCTGCGGAACGAACAACGATAATTCAAATACAACCCGCGTTGGTTACATACAACAGGTGAATATGTCGGCATGTGATGCTCCGGTTTTATTTTGCTGCGATGCCACTATTTGTCCTGCCGGACCTTATTGTGTTACGCATGCTCCGGTAACGCTTACTCCAACAACTCCGGGTGGTGTATGGAGTGGCCCCGGTATAACCAATGCAAGCACCGGCTTGTTTAGTCCGTCCGTTGCCGGTGTGGGCACATGGACCATAAAATATACGCTTGCGTGCGGTGCGGATTCAATTACCATTAAGGTGAATAACTGTGGTGCATTGGTAGCATGCGCGGAAACGAACGGTAACATTACCATAAATTCTGGTACCGGCCCGTTCACCTGGTATCATCAGGTCACAACTTCAGGCTGTGTTTCCGGTTTTGGTAACTGCTCCGGACCATTTACGGTTGCGGGTCCTCCAACAACTACCTGGCAAAGTTTCGCTACCGGGACCACAATTACGCCGGGCGCGACTTATCCTATTTATGTTGTCAATACCAACCATGACAGTTTATATATTCCAAATTTCGCTGCATTACAACCTTGTGTTAGTTGCCCTACTTTAACGGTTACTCCTTCGGCGCAAAATAATGTGGCCTGTTTTGGACAGTCTACCGGAAGCTTCAGCGCTTCGACGGCGGGTGGCGCTTCCCCTTACGATTACACACTGGTTAACGCGAGCGGAACTGTTGCGGCATTCAACAATGTTGCAGGAGCACAGGTTTTCTCAGGACTCGCCGCGGGAACATATACACTGAACGTATTGGACAATGCGGGTTGTCCGGGTTCAGTAACCATTACAATTACACAACCAACAGCGGCACTTGCAGTTTCCATTACCGCTTCAGTTAACCCTTCCTGCTCGGGCACCAATGGAAGTGCAACGGCTCAGGCAAGTAATGGAACCAGTCCGTATGACTATGTATGGACCGGTGCTTCGGGAACGCTGCAGACAACGAATAACATAACCACTTCAAACACACTCAGCGGATTGGCTTCGGGAACATACACCATCACCGTGAATGATAACAATAACTGTACAGCTACCACTACGGTTGTACTAACCAACGCCGCCGCCCCAACCGTAACCATTACCGCGCAAACGAACGTTCAGTGTTTTGGTGCGAGCACAGGAAGTGCTACGGCTACGGCTGCGAGCGGAAGTTCACCTTATGATTATGTGTGGACTGGCGCTTCGGGAACTTTGCAAACAACAAATAATATTACCACACCCAATACGCTGAATGGGTTAGCAGCCGGAACATATACAGTAACGGTAACAGACAACAATAACTGTGTGGCAACTCAAACGGTTACTATAACACAACCTGCGACAGCGCTGACTGTGACTATGACAGCTTCTGTCGATGCTTCCTGCGGTAGCTCAAACGGGTCAGCCACGGCGCAGGCAAGTAACGGAACGAGTCCTTACGATTATGTATGGACCGGCGCTTCAGGAACTTTGCAAACAACGAACAACGCTGCAGGCGCAGATGTATTGGGAAGTCTCGCGGCAGGTACATATACAGTTACTGTGACTGATGCCAACAATTGCGCAGCGTCAACAACTGTGGTCATTAATAACTCCGGCGGACCCAGCCTGAGTATTAGCGCGCAGACCAATATTACCTGCAATGGGGGAAATAATGGAAGCGCAACGGTAAGCGCAAGCGGAGGAGTTTCGCCTTATGATTACGTTTGGGCGAACGCCAGTGGAACGATCCAGTCTGATTTGAATATTCCTGGACCAAGTATTTCATCCGGTCTCACAGCAGGAACCTACACAGTTAGTGTTACAGATAATAACAACTGCCTCAGTACTCAATTGGTGACAATTACGGAACCCGCAGCAATAACTTCCGCCATGACATCAACTCCTGCGGGATGTACAGCTAATGGAACCGCAACGGCCACTCCGGCAGGAGGAACAAGTCCCTATACTTATGCGTGGAGTCCTCTCGGAGGAACCGGCTCAACGGCTTCATCACTTGCTTCGGGAACCTATACGGTAACAATAACGGATAATGCCTTATGTACGCATACCGATACCATCACGGTTGGTAATACAGGCGGCGGTTTAACATCAACAGCCACATCAACTTCTGTTTCCTGTAACGGCGGTAACAATGGAACGGCTACGGTTACACCAACTTCTGGAACCGGTCCATATACGTATGCCTGGTCACCATCTGGTGGAAATAACGCTACTGCAATTTCACTCACTGCTGGAACTTACACTTGCACTTTTACTGACGCCAACTCCTGCGTTGCAACACAAACTGTAACCGTAACAGAACCCTCTGCGTTTTCAATAACTCCCGCGCAAATCGATGTGTTGTGTTCGGGAGCCAGTACGGGTTCGGCCACAGTAACGGTTGCAGGTGGAACAACACCATATACGTATGCATGGACCCCATCAGGAGGAACGGCGAATACCGCAACGGGGTTAGCCGCCGGCACTTACACGTGTACGATCCAGGATGTGGCGCTGTGTTCAGCGACACAGGTGTTCACCATTACAGATGTGAATCCGCCAATTACTTCAACCCTAACAAGTACACCGGCAAGCTGCAACCAGTCGAACGGAACAGCAAGCGTGACAGCAGGTGGTGGCGCTCCGGGTTATACGTACTCATGGTCACCTGCGGGCGGGACGACTACGAGCGCTACCGGACTTAATCCGGGAAGTTATTCTGTTACGATAACCGATGCCAACTTGTGCACGGCTACGGGCACCGTTACAGTTGCGTCAACCGCGGCTTACACGGTTTCAATCAGCGTAACACCGGTAAGCTGTAACGGAGGAAGCAACGGAAGTGCTACCGCGGTGATCAGCGGGGGAACAGCTCCTTTTGTAAATTCATGGGCACCGGCAGGGGGGGCCGGAATTGCGACCGGAACAATTCTCCCTGCGGGAACATATACGCTTACAACAACGGAAACCGCAACAGGATGTCAGACCAATACGCTGGCGGTAATTACGGAACCGGCGTTGCCAATAACTGTTGTGTCAAATGCGCAAAATATATGTTATGGACAAAGCGCAACGCTGACCGCTGCAGGAGCTGGCGGTAATGGTGTTCCGTATAATTACAGTTGGAACACGGGTGGTACAACTTCAAGCATCAGTGTAAATCCAACAACGCATACTGTGTATACGGTAACGGTTACAGACGCGCAAAATTGCAGCGCGCAGGATACGGTGAGTGTGTATGTGAGCGCGCCGCTCGCAATCAGTGTTTCGGCGGGAGACACACTTTGCCAGGGCGCTTCTGTTACGATGAGCGCGACTGCAAGTGGTGGTGATGGAACGTACACGATTACCTGGACGCCGGGTAATCAAACCGGGTCACCGTTAACAGTTACTCCTTCGTCATCTACAACATATACGGCAACGGTTTCCGATGGATGTACGGTAGGAACTGTTTCATCAACTGTACCGGTTCAGGTGTTGCCTGTGCCGATAATCACCTTTGGTACAAACCCAGCTTCGGGTTGCGCACCGTTGTGTCCGCTTTTCGCGGGAGTGTCCACGAATGTGAATGGAAATAATATTGACCCGCTCAGCTGGGTCTGGAATTTTGGTGATGGAACTACTGCAACAGGAATTAATGCGGCGCATTGTTACAACACTCCGGGAACCTATCATCCTTATCTTGCCGGGGTAACAACTCAGGGTTGCGCAGATTCTTCGGTGAACAATAGTACGGTGTATGTATATCCTGATCCGGTTGCTGGATTTACAGCATCATCATTTACTACGAGCATCTACGATAATACGATTGACTTTATCAATTTGTCTTCCGGTACAATCAGCGCTTATGACTGGAATTTTGCCAATCTTGGCAGTTCAACGGCGATGAATCCTTCATTTACATTTGATCCGGAGGGAACGTATCCTGTTACGCTGACAGTGACCAATTCAATGGGTTGTACAAATTCGGTTACACTTACCGTTACTATAGTACCGGAGTTTACCTTTTATATTCCAAATGCGTTCACTCCGGGTGGAGATGGCAGAAATGAAATCTTCCTTCCGCTGGGAACAGGATGGTCGGAAGAAAATTATGATTTCTGGATTTATGATCGCTGGGGCAATAAAATTTTCCATACGAGAGATATCACTACCGGATGGGACGGACGCGCGAATGGCGGAAAGGAAATAGCTCAAATCGATTCCTATGTCTGGAAGGTGAAGCTATACGATGTATTTGGAAAATTCCATGAATACCAGGGGGTATTCTCACTCATTAAGTAAAACAAAACGTCACGCGAAATCAGCGTGACGTTTTTGCTTAACGAACATGTTATCGTATCTCCACAAACCTTTTGCCGGAGCTGTCTGATTTTCCCCGCTTCTTTTTTATTTGATGCCCGCGATGTAGCCCACGTGGAATGAATTACCGGAAGGATGATTTAAGAATGGGTGTTCACCAGGCTTATTAATGCACGGAGTTGTTCGGGCTGCATCAGAATAATTGAAATTAACAGTACGTTCGCGAGCGAGGTGGAGCTGGCCGCCGACTTAACTATTTTTTCGGACACTGACAAAATCCGGCGGTATTGTCTCTTCAGGAAATAACTTTACATTTGATTTTTAGCTCAATTTAGATTTGTTTTTATTGGAGAAGTAATGATTCCTGTTATTAAAAAGATTTTTGCTTTTTTGGCAAAGCTATTTGCAAAAGAATTCCTCTGGTTGATCGCTGTTTTTATTCTTTCTATTCCCCTGTCCATATTGCTATCCGCCCTCAGTAAGCATATCTCATTTGAGAAGCAATCGGTCCATGACGGTATTCTTCTTGAGTTGAAAAACTCACGCATGATGTGCTCAGCATTTTTTTATATTCTCTCTTTCGCGTGTATTTATTTCTTCCGCGTTGTCAGGTCTTCTTTGAAGATTGTACTGTCAAAAAAAGTCGGTTAACAGACATTGTTTAAAACTTTCGATTATCTTTTTTTGATTTTAATTAATGTTCAATCTATCTTGCCCCCACTTACTGGTTGACTTTATGATAGACGCATGCCTGACATTTATTACGAAGGAGCTTAACTCTTATCTGAAGTTGCGATATGATATCATGGAAGACGTCGCTGTTTTATCGGCGCTTTCGAATGGGGATTCAAATAATGGTGAGAAGGGAATTGACAAGATCTCTGTAACGATCGTAAAAATTGAGGAGGAAGCAACGCTCAAGAACCAAACAGGCAATAGTTTCTCTTCCGGGAAGATAATTTATTCCGCTCCGCCGGTTCATCTTAATCTGTACATACTCTTTTCCGCCAATTATACTAATTATGATGAATCATTGAAATTTATTTCCGGCGTAATATCTTTCTTCCAGGCAAAGAACACTTTTACGCGTTCCAATTCCCCGTCAATTCCTGTCGGGATTGACAAAGTTATTCTTGATATGCTAAGTATGGAGTACCAGGATATAAGTTATATGTGGGGAATCCTTGGAAATAAGTACCTGCCATCGGTCGTGTACAAATTGAGAATGCTGACGCTGTTTTCCGGAAATATATTGCAAGAAGTTCCGGCTGTTTCCGGAGTTGATGTCCATAACAATAAGTATTAGCTTGGCGTACTCGAGAATTGCAGATATTGAATTTAAGCCTGAGGTATTCGGGACTTTTCCAAATCCGGATATAAGGGCTGCGTTCAGTTTTTCGTCAGCCAGGCACGCTGAACGCGGGGGGATTTCTTTGTGTCATGAAAAGTCAGGGTTTGCTCTTTATGCCAGCCAGGACTTTCATTTAAATCGCTCTTTCTGGTCTGATAAAAATATTTGCACACATGTTTTTCTTGAATCCGGGTCGATGCATAATTACCTGGATTTTGCGGGATTCGTTCCCGGTAAAAATCTTTATTATTTTTCTAACGTCACTGATGAGAACAAAATTGAAGCTACTGCGAAATTTAAAGTGGTAAAAAGCGAGCTGCTTAAAGTGGTTGCACCTTCTGTTTATCTAGCTTCAGCAAAGGATCCCGTTTCTGTAAGAAATGTGGGCGGTAAGATCATGAAGGTTCCTGTTTCGTTTTCCGCGCCGGGACAGGCAGTTGATTTGTCGAAATTGCCGGAAGGGAAGTACACGATTTATTCGGGAGAAGAAAAAGCCGAGACCGTTTATTTAGTAAAGCAGCGATCGCAACCCGCAATAGTTATTGAACTTTCCCTTGGCAGTCTTCCACCCGAGGGAATGTCGTACAGTATAGAGTTTGATTCTCTAACTACCCGCTGGCGTTACCTGATCGTGGACGTGAACAAGAAATACAGCGATTTTTCCATACTAAGCGACGCAGGTATTTCTTTTGCTAAAAACAATGTTTCACATGTGTTTTCTAATGGCACCGAATCGTGCGCGTATGAGTCGGATGTTGCCATTCCAAGGAACATTTTACCGGCGCCCAGATTTTCGCTCGTCGGAATTGATAAAGAGAACATGGACAAACGCGAGATAATCAGTTTTCTTCCCTCGCCGGCCCCGGAACAGCTTAACGTGAGCCAGGGCTCTGGTAGTCCGGCGAAATATTCGGAAATAATAATTTACGTTTAATATTAAAAACCAATCAAAAAAACAAAAACAACATGGCAGCAACGTTCAAGACTCCCGGCGTTTACATCAAGGAAGTAAGTGCCTTTCCCAATTCGGTTGTCGCGGTTGAAACCGCGATCCCGGCTTTTATCGGCTATACAAAATTTGCAGAGCACAATGGCGAAGATGTAACAAACAAGCCAATCAAGATTTCCTCCTTAATGGATTACATTAATATTTTCGGTGGAGGATCCGATAACAAATTTACACTTGGCACTCCGAAGCCAGGCGACACGGTTAAAATCAACCTGAATGGGAAACCATTTTCTCCGGCTCCTGTTGAGACTACCTGTTATCAGCTTTATAACGCGCTGAAATTCTTCTACCTGAACGGAGGGGGAGATTGCTTTATTGTTTCAGTGGGCGCATATGGTACTAAGCCTTCGTTTACTGATTTGTCAGGACCTTTGAGTCAGCAGCTGGGTTCAGGTACTTTAGTAAATGAGCATGAGCCAACAATGGTGCTTATCCCGGACGGTGTGCTTCTTGACGAAAATAACTACCATAGCTTAATGGAGCAAATGCTCGCGCATTGCGCAAAAATGCAGAATCGCGTAGCGATCTTTGACGTTTTCGGGGGCAACCTCACAAGCTCGATGGATGCGGATATTGACCCGGTTATTCTTGCGCATCGCAATGGCGTTGGCGAAAATGATCTTAACTATGGAATTACCTATTTCCCATGGGTAGAGACCACTGTTATACAGGATGGGGAAATTACCTTTGCGAATATAAACGGAAATCTGGCAGACTATCTTGAACCAAATGATAGCACAGTTGCAAAGCTGGTTGGAAAAGTTGCGGCAACGATTGCAGCTTCTGCCACCGATCTTACGGCTATTCCCAAGTTACATAACGCGCTGGTTAACGCAAGCCCTAATTACAATACGCTTGTAAACGCTATCACAAAATTCATGAACATTATGCCGGTAGCTCCTGCAATGGCGGGTGTGTATACAGCTGTCGATAATTCACGAGGAGTATGGAAAGCGCCGGCAAATGTTAGTCTTGATAGTGTTGTTAAGCCAACTGTTAATGTTAACGATGATCAGCAAGGTAATCTGAATGTTGATGCCGAAACTGGCAAGTCAATTAACGCGATCCGCGCATTTCCGGGTCATGGTGTAGTTGTTTGGGGTGCAAGGACACTGGACGGTAACAGTAATGACTGGAAATATGTGAGTGTGAGAAGGACAATGATCATGCTCGAGCAATCGGTGAAGCTGGCTGCGCGTCCTTACGTATTTGAGGCTAATGATGCCAATACATGGGCAACGGTAAAAAGCATGATTGAAAATTTCCTCAATGACATTTGGAAGCAAGGTGGGCTCCAGGGAGCAAAACCGGATGATGCTTACCAGGTGCTGGTTGGTTTAGGAAAAACTATGACAGGTGAGGATCTGCTCGAGGGTATTATGAGAGTGACCGTTCTTGTAGCTATGGTTCACCCGGCGGAATTCATCGAGCTCACATTTGAACAACTAATGCCTAAGTCGTAAAAACAAAGTATTTAAAAATTAAATAATAACAAAAAAACAAATATCATGGCTGGAGATTCTCAAAATAACATATGGCCTTTGCCAAAATTCCGCTTCTCTATTGACATAGGAAGCCAGACTAATCTTGCGTTCCAGGAAGTATCCGGGCTGGATTCCGAAACGCAGATAATTGAATACCGCGCGGGAAATAGTCCGACATTCTCTACCGTTAAAATGCCGGGCATTGCAAAATTCGGAAATATTACGCTTAAGAAAGGAATATTTGCTAAGGACAATAACTTCTGGACCTGGTACAGCCAGATTAAAATGAATACAATTGCCAGGGTTACGGTGAACATTAAGTTGCTTGATGAGGGAGGAAATGTTGCGATGATGTGGACACTCGCAAATGCATGGCCTACTAAAGTTCAGGGAACAGATATGAAGTCGGATGGGAATGAGGTTGCTATTGAAACAATAGAAATTGCTCATGAAGGACTCACAATAAAAAATCCGGGTAGCTAATGGATCCGTATTATCCACCTGTAGCCTTTCGGTTCAAGCTTGGGTTTTCGGACATCACGACCGCCGGTGATGCTGCTTTTCAGGAGGTGTCCGGAATTTCGGCAGAATTGGGAGTTGAGGAGATTGCAGAAGGAGGGGAGAACCGGTTTAAATACCGGATCCCTTCCGCTGCTAAATTCAATAACCTGGTTTTGAAAAGGGGATTGTTAACGGAAACATCTCAGCTTGCCAAATGGTGCAGCGATACGGTAGGAACGGATTTCAGTACCGCTATAGAAACAAAAACCATCGTGGTTACCTTATTGGATGAAGAGGGAAATGATCTTGCGGTTTGGAATTTTTATAATGCATGGCCAATAAAATGGAGTATGGCGGATTTCAAAGCAATGGATAATGGAATTGCAATAGAAACGATGGAGTTCGCATTTAACTATTTTAAACGGAAGTGATATCATGGCGATTGAAATCAGAGAACTTATAATAAAAACTACGGTATCAGATGGTGATGTACGTGACGTTCGCGGAAAAAAAATGCACGAAAAAGAAAGTGCTGTACTAAAAAAAGAGATTATTGAAGAGTGTATTCACCGTATCATCGAGCAATTGAGAAAAGAAAAAGAAAGATAATATCAATCATTAATAATGCCTGCTCCGAATTCTGCCAAGCTGGTTAAGCTGAGTATTATCGGTTATACCGATGCAAAGTTCTCGTCCAAAGCGGGGAACCCCTACGAGGTCATGCTTAATCCGGAAAAGTACACGCATACGCATTCCGTAAATTACAACGCCGATCAGCCGCCGGGATCGCTGGGAGTTAATTTTAAATTTGAGAAAATTCCACCTGAAAAGGTGAGTTTTGAACTTACCCTGGACGCAACAGGAGCGTTGCCAAATCCTATTTCGGATCTTCCCGCCAATATTTCCGCACTGAAGGAAGTGGTGTATAATTATAACGGGAGTATACATAGTCCAAACTATGTGAAACTGAGTTGGGGCACAATGCTTTTTAAGGCGAAACTAACCAACCTCACGATAAATTATACAATGTTCAAGCCTGATGGTACTCCGTTAAGGGCAAAGGTAAATCTGGATTTCGACGGATATCTTGATGGGCAGGTATTGGCTGCCGCTGCTGATAATCAATCACCGGATATTTCCCATATGGTTACCATAAAAGCGGGCGATACTCTTCCGTCGCTTTGTTTTAAAATATACGGTGATAGCTCTTATTATAGTGACGTTGCGGAAGCAAACGGAATAATCAATTTCAGAAAGCTCATTCCCGGAAAGAAAATTTTATTTCCACCTTTAACAAAATAAGAAATCAGCGCAGCTTCGCCCATAACTGAAAAAACGGATCTTATTACCCACGCCCTTGTGGTAAACGGTAATCCTATGAATAGCGCCTACCAGCTGCTTAGTATAAGTATTAGTAAGGAAGTTAACCGCATTCCAATCGCGAAAATTGAAATTCTTGATGGCGATCCTACAACCAATGATTTTGTTATAAGCGATTCTTCTGATTTTGTTCCTGGAAATACTATTGAGATCAAGTCCGGGTATGAGGCAACCGACGAGTCTATTTTCAGCGGTATAATTATCAAGCATGGGCTTAAGGTCCGCCCCGGTAAGGCGGCTATACTATCAGTAGAATGCAGGGATAAATCAATTAAGATGACGGTGGGCAGAAAAAATGCTTACTACAGCAATACAACCGACAGCGATCTGATTGGAAAGATTATCGGAACATATGGCTTATCCAAAACAGTTGATGCGACGAGCAACCAGTTAAAAGAAGTGGTCCAATATTATTCAACTGACTGGGATTTTATCGTGTCGCGGGCTGAAATCAATGGACTCGTTGTTTTGGTAGACGCAAATAAGATTACAGTTCAGAAACCCGACACGTCAAAACAAGCGGTACTCGAACTGGAGTATGGAGATTCAGTCCTTGGATTTGAAGGAGAGATGGATGCGCGTACGCAGCTGTCTTCGGTGCAATGTACTTCATGGGATAGTTCATCTCAGGCCGTGAAGCAGGTTACTTCTCAACCGCAAAGTGTATCACTTCCGGGTAATTTGTCTTCATCAACACTTGCGGACGTAATTGGATTGTCGACATTTCAACTCCAAACGGCTGGGGCCGATGAACAGGGAATGTTGCAGAGCTGGGCGAATGCAAGGATATTAAAATCTAATTTATCAAAAATCCGCGGGACAGTAAAATTTCAGGGCAGCTCGCTTGTCGTTCCGGGTTCGATGATTGAACTAAAAGGACTTGGAGGCAGGTTCAATGGCAATGCTTATGTTTCAGGAGTGGAACACAGCATTCGCGATGGGAACTGGATAACGATAGCTTCACTCGGTTTAAGTCATGACTGGTACAGTGAGGAAAGAGAGAATATAGTCGCCCCTTCTGCTTCGGGGCTTTTGCCCGGAATAAAAGGATTATACGTTGGAACTGTAAAACAGATAAATGAGGACCCTGATGGACAATTCAGGGTATTGGTTAATGTTCCGGTTATCAAAACAAGTGGCGATGGCATCTGGGCCAGGCTTGCAACATTTTATGCAACGTCGGGAGCGGGAAATTATTTTTTCCCGGAAAAGGATGATGAAGTTGTGCTTGGGTTTTTCAATGAAGACCCAAGATTTCCTGTCATTTTAGGGTCGTTGTATAGTAGTTCCAGAACCGCACCCTTTACTCCGGATGAGAAGAACGGGACAAAAGCGATTGTCACCAAAAATAAGCTGAAAATTAATTTCGATGACGAAAATAAAGTTATCACAGTCATAACACCTGGAGGTAACCAGGTGGTATTAAGCGACCAGGATAAATCGATCACATTAAAGGATCAAAACAATAATAAAATTGAAATGACATCCGGGGGAATTACGTTGGACAGTGCTTCTAACATAACCATTAAGGCAGCGCAGAACATAGAGATGACAGCAACAAATAACCTCACGGTGAAAGCTACCAACGAAGTAAATGTGTCAGGATTAAATATAACGAACAATGCCCAAACGCAACTTACCGTAAAAGGTGGAGTTACCGCCGAGCTTTCGTCAGGCGGAGAAGTAACCGTTAAGGGGGCTATGGTCATGATCAATTAAAAGGAATGCCACCAGCTGCAAGAATAACAGATCTTCACACCTGTCCAATGCTTACGCCGGGCCTGCCTCCTGTTCCGCATGTAGGCGGGCCGGTAAGTGGTCCTGGATGTGCAACAGTTTTAATAGGGAAGATGCCGGCAGCCCGGGTTGGCGATATGGCAATCTGCGTTGGTCCACCTGATTCGATAGTAAAAGGTTCGGCTACGGTGATGATTGGAGGGATGCCGGCTGCAAGGATCGGTGATACAACCGCGCATGGAGGTTCTATTGCGCTGGGGTGTTTTACAGTAATGATAGGAGGATAATTAATAATGAGTCAAAAAGATTCCGCTTTTCTCGGTACTGGATGGTCCTTCCCGCCATCATTCGATAAAGAATCCGCCTCTGTAGAGATGGTATCTGGCGAAGATGATATTTTACAAAGTTTACAGATACTTTTGTCCACTTTTTTGGGAGAAAGGATTATGAGACCCGGGTATGGCGTAAATATTCGACAGTACCTGTTTGAAAGCATTGATACCTCAATTCTCACTCAGATCAAAGATGAATTGGCCGGCGCAATTTTGCTATATGAAACAAGAATAAAGATAAACAGTATTGATGCGACTTTTCCTTCGAAAACAGATGGAATTGTATATATCAACCTGGATTATTCGATTAAGGCAACTAACAGCCGGAATAATATGGTGCATCCGTTCTATCTTCTCGAAGGTACACTCATTCAAAACAAAATTCAGGGATTATGAGCGATCCGGAGTTAAAATATAAGGGTGTTTCTCAGTTTGAGCGCATGCCGGAGGCGCTTGAGCCTGGATATTTCAAAACAGATGAAAGAGAACTCCCTGAGCTAATGTCGTATGTAGCTGATTTCTCAAAAATTGTTACGTACTATAATTCAACTAATGTTAAGGATGGGAACTGGAGTTCCTTCTTCGCAGCCAATGAAGTTTTTCAGCTGGCATCCCTGGCAACAATAAATAGCGAAGAGATAAAGAAAAAATTGAACAGGCTGCTGGCGAAATTGTCGGCTCCCGATTTGCCGGATTCACAGAAATACTATGCGATGACTGCCTGTTACGAATTTTGTTTTTCGCTTATTCAAAAAATGAATTTACTGGAAACAAATTTCAGGATCGGAGAAATAAGCAGTTCCATAAAAGGTAAAAAAAGCGCACTCGGCGATTTTAATAAATTCGCTCTTAGCATAAAACAGGATTTAATAAATTCATCCCGAAGACTTTTTGCCCTTTCACCAGGGGAGAGAAAATTTTCCATTGAAAACTTCACGGATATTAATTTCCGGGAACTACCGGTTCCTGAGGGTCTTTTGCAAAAGGAAAAGATATCATTATTGATTCGCGAGGCTCAGGACATCATAAATTGTTATGTCAGCACGATAGATCATGCGAAAAAAACGCTGAAAGAAATACTTGATGACAATACCTACGAGGCCGCCCCTCACCTTTCAATTATAATTTCATATTTGTCATTGCTATTAAAGTACCCTATTCATAACCTGAATACTTTCCAGGAAAGAATCCAGGATTATTATTTTGAAAAAGTACTGCTTGAAAAAAAGAAGCCCGCGATACCGGATAACGTGTTCCTTAATTTTATCCCGGCGGCCGGAAATAATAATATTTTCCTGGACAAGGGAACCCGATTCCCTGCTGGAAAAGATTCTTCCGGTCGCGAGATTCTGTTTGAAACGAATCAGGGACTCAACATCAACACCGTGGAAATCGCCGCGCTCCACACAATGTTCCTGCCCCAAAATGAGATACTTTATTCGCCTTATGCAATTCCGTTCATCACAGGAATGTTCCTCTCCGACAATAAGGCCCTTACTGATCCGGCAAACGGATCCGGATGGGCTGCGTTTGGTGAAGATCAGCTGGGAAGGTCGACGCGTGAACGAACAATGAAAAATGCTGAGGTAGGATTTGCCATTTCTTCACCGGTTTTTGATTTGTGTGAAGGATTGAGAACAATAACAATTGATGTGCAATTCCATCCCGAAACATATGAAAGAATATTCTCTTTGCTTCAGTCTGGTAATACCAAAACTTCACAACGTAATATCATATCGGATATTCAGTTCAACTCCGTTTTCGTAATTTCAGCAACGACACCCGATTCCTGGACTATGCTTGACTATTCCGTTGTATTTGCGGAAACAGTTCAAGGTGGGAATCAGCCTGGTTCGATCAGGTTCAAAATGAGCCTGCCGGAGTCTTTTCCGCCTCTCGTAAATTTTGATCCGCGGGTGCATAATGGAAATTATTCACCGGATAATCCTGTGGTCAGGATTTTGCTTAGTCAGGATTCATCGCCATTTGCATACACGGTCCTTCAGCCCTTGGGAATAAAATTTATTGACATTTCCTGTACCGTAAAAAAGCTGAAAAAAGTCTCCGTATTTTATGAGCAATCCAAGCTTGACAATTCAAAACCCTATTATCCGTTCGGTCCCGCCCCTTCGAAAGGCCGGTTCTTTCTGATAGGACACCGCGAACTATTCAAAAAAAAGTTATCCGCGCTTAGCTTTACGTTAAACTGGCAGAACGTCCCGGAAAATGGATTTGAAGATTATTATAAAAGTTACCCGGTTTCTTTTACAAGTCAGCTTTTCAAAGTTGGAATGAGATCCCTTTCAGCCGGAAGATGGAGTCCGGATGGAGACTCTCTGAATTATTTTCTTTTTGAGGAAGACGAGGCGGGGATGCCGAAATCCACGAGTGTGATCCAAATTGCCGATCTTGACAGGCTGAATATCCAGGTTGACCCTTCTCTTAATGAAGAAGTGATCTACAACCTGGATTCAAAGTCGGGATTTTTTAAGTTCGAATTGATTGAACCGGATTTCGCTTTTGGAAAAGACATGTATATGCCGGCGCTTACAACGGTACTCCAGGAAAATTCCAGGAAAAAAGAAAATCAACCATTACCAAAACAGCCATATAATCCACTATTGAATGATATTACAATCGATTACGAAGCTGCCGAAATACTTGACCTGACGAAGAAAAACCAGGGTTTTTATCATATTAATCCTTTCACTCAATACGAAGTTAATCCTGGCCAGGCAATCGCCTCTCAGAAAACTATCCCGGTCAGTAAAGAAATACTTCCCGTGAAGCATCAGCAGCGGGCCAGTTACAGCTATCTTTTTCCTTCATATAAGGACCAGGGTTATCTCTTCATTGGGCTGAAGAATGTAATACCGCCTCAGTCATTGTCCTTGCTTTTCCGCATGACTTCCCCTGTGGAAAATGTTTTCGGGATCGGGAAATCCCCTGCTGTTAAGTGGTCCTACTTATCGAATGATAGTTGGAAGTTATTCCCGGATGATAACCTGCCTTTGGATGGAACCGATGAATTGGTCAGAACAGGAATAATTACTTTTAGTATCCCGCATGACATAAAGAGCGACAATGTTATCATGCCTTCAGGTCTTTTCTGGCTAAGAGCCTCAGTTGCTAATAATAAACCAGGAGAAAAATATGTTGTTTCCGATATTGTGGAGATAGTGTGTAATTCCGCTCTTTGTACACGGGTTCTGAGTGGAAATGATTTCGAAAATATTGAACCCGTGCTTCCTTTCGCGATAAAAGATCTGGAGGTGCCGGATCCATCAATCAAAAAAGTAATTCAAAGTCAGGCATCGTTTGGGGGCACAGAATTGGAATCAACAAAAAAATACTATACGCGTGTCAGCGAGCGGCTCAGGCATAAAGGGAGGGCAGTAACGACGTGGGATTTTGAGCGTTTAATACTGGAAAGATTTCCGGAGATATTTAAAATTATATGCATCAGGGGTGCTGGAAGCGAAATGCCATCTGCGGGAGGCATACGGTTAATTGTTGTTCCCGACGTGGAAAAAAATTCACTTCTTACAAATAGGCTCGCTCCTCGCGCAAGCCTCTCGCTCCTGGAGGAGGTAAGGAATTTTGTCGCAGGTATAGCGTCTCCTTTTGTTTCTGTTTTTGTGTCAAATCCCAACTATGAAACAGTTAAGGTTAATTGCTCCGTTAAGTTCAGGGATAACTCAGGCGCAGAATTCTATGCCAATCAGTTAAATTCGGATTTACAGTTTTTTTTATCACCATGGATAAGAAACGGACTGAACCAAATGAAGTTCAATACTGAAATTAATATGTACACGGTCCTGAATTTTATTGAAAACCGTCCTTATGTAAGTTCGGTAACCGGTTTTTCGATTATCAAAATTTCCAGCCTGAATGAGGAATACAGGTTATGCGACTCTGTTTCTAAAGACAATCCTGCGTTTAATTTACCTGTTAAAGCGAGTTCCAACTGGTCCATATTAGTGTCAGCTGAAAAGCATAATATAACTATTCTGGAAAGCAAGACTCCTATTGCTCCCCAGGCTATCGGACTGGATCAAATGATAATTAGTGACGATTTCATAATTAATAACACAGATTTATGCCTCTAAGAGAAAGATTGGTACTAAAAAGTTTTTTCGCGTCAGGAAAAAGACCCAGCGAGGGTGATTTCGAAGATCTCATTGATTCTTGCATAAACAGAATTGATGACGGCTTTTCTAAGTCAGCGGATCAGGCTTTTCAGCTGACTCCGGCTGGTAACGGCTCGTTGTTAACGTTTTTCAAAAACACACAGGCGATTAAAAGTCAAATTCCATCATGGTCGCTCACCCTTAATACGGAAGCCAACGGTTTAAGCTTTGACGAAATACAAAATGGTAAACCTGTTTCGCGGCTTTTTATTAAAGAGGGCGGAAATGTTGGGATAGGAACGGCCAACCCCTCCTTTCCGCTTGAAGTGCAGGGAACGATTGGAATGACCGGTGCAATTGGCACTTATCTTAATTCTTCTTCTGCAAAACCTCTCGCAGCAGATGGTGAATGGAAGGTGCTTATTCCGGGCTTACAAAAAATCCGCGCGTTTGAGGTGGTTGCAATGGCAACTGGTGGAGATGGAAGTGGAAAACACGCCCTGCTTCATGCGATCGTTCTGAGCACTTTTGGAAAATCAAAGAGTGCGATAAACAAGACCGTGGCGCGATTTGGTCCTTGCAGGGATAGACTTGAAATCAGGTGGAATGGCGAATGGGATCGGGAAAAAAAAGGAGAACAGGAGGGATACCAGCTACAGATCAGGACAAGGAGCAACTTTGGCGAGAAAGGCGTGATCCAGTATCATGTTAAAAATCTATGGGACGATAAATTCTTAAAATGAAACCAACTACAATAACAATCAACCTTACAGACGAGGAAGTAGATTTAGCGATCAAGGCGCTTTCCAGGCTTCCTTTCGGAGACGTATATGCCATAATTGAAAAATTGGTAGTTCAAAGGGAGGAGCAGCTTCGACAGGCCGGTGAGCATGAACGGAAGATGTTAGCAAACAAAAACATGCAATGACTGAACTCTTTGCCATATCGCAAAGTAAAAGTATCCCTCCCGGAGAGGATTATCAAAGTCTTTTCGAGGAGGGTCTTGCACTGGCGAAACGCCTCAGCAGGAAGCATTGGACTGATTTCAACGAGCATGACCCTGGTCTCACTATTCTTGAAGTACTTAGTTATCTTATTACTGAATTAAGTTATAAGGCGAATCTTCCGGTTGAAAATCTGCTTGCTGATTCGCAGGGTCGAATTGATTACAAAAGGGCCGGTTTTTTTAAACCGAAAGATATCCTGCCGTCAGCCCCGGTCACTATTCCCGATTTCGTCAAAATAATTCTCGACCAGTTCCCTAATGTTTTGAATGCAGCTATTCAGCCTGTAAACAAAAAAGGCCAAATGGACGGGAACTACCAGGTATTGGTTGCGGTTGATCCTATGACGGAAAATAACCCTGCCCATGATGATGAACAATATAAACTCGCTGATGATATAAAAACATTCCTCAACGCAAACAGAAATTTGTGTGAATTTTTTGAATCCGTCACTTTCTACGTAGCCAAACCGCTGGTCCTTCACCTGGCAATTGAAACCGGAAAGCATGTTGATCCCAATAAATTATTGGCGGGCATTTATAAAGGCATTAATGATTACCTCTTCAATCCCGCAAGGTTCCATTCTGCGTCTGAAATGATCAGCCTCGGATATGATATAGAAGAGATATATTCAGGACCTTTGCTTGAAAACGGATTTCTTCCTGATAAAATCACCGCCCCTCCGAATGCCATAGATACAAATGATTTTGTCAGGATTATTTTTGAGATTGATGGAGTGCTTGAAGTGAAAGAGTTGAAAACGGAAGGTTCTTCTATATGGATTTCGAATCCCGGGGAGGTTTTCTACATTGATGTCAGGGCAAGCTTCGAAACAGCACTGATCACATCTGGAAAGATTAAGCAGGCATGCGATCTGAACGCAGTTATCATGGAGTATAATCTCCTGTCGAAAAAAAAAGGATTAAAAAATAAAGACAATAACATTGAAGGTAAAAGTGATTTAAAAAAAATAGCGGGGATACATGAATATTCTAGTATTCAAAATGATTTCCCGCAAGTATATGGAATTGGTGAACATGGCTTGCCGGTTATCCATGACAAATCAACCCGAAAAATCCGGAAGGCAAGAGCAAACCAGCTAAAAGCTTATTTGCTGCATTTTGAGCAATTGGCGGCAAATTTCATGATGCAGGTTGAACGCACAAGGGATGTTTTCAGTAATTCGCCTCTTACTGAAACATACTACAGTCAAACACTCTCGTCCATCAAAGGAATATCAGACTTGTTGGATAGCGGTGATGAGAATATTTCCCGGTTCTTTCTTAACTATAAAGATTATTTGAAAAAGCTGGACAGCAATTTTGACAACATTGAATACCGGCGAAACAGAATGCTGAATCACCTGCTGGCGAGATATAGTTATGACCTCGACTATGATCTGGAAGAGTCGTCGGGCTACAAGATATCAAGAAAGCAAATGTTAATGATAAAATCCGGGTTTGTTTCAAAACTTCCGGTCATAAGCAACCGAAAATTCTCAGCGAATGTCAGAGATGGATTTTTTTCAGGGAGTACTGTTGAACTGGCGCTCAGACTTATCCTGGGATTAAAGACAGGCACCACGCTTTCGACCAAAAGAGTAAAGGAGCTGTTTTATAAACTCTATGAGGAAAATAAACCGGAGGGCCTGTATTTGAATGAAGAAATCTCAACGGATGAAATGGAGTTTATATATGAAACCGCCGGCAGACCTTCAAATTACGGAATCTCCTCTGTTGAAAATGAATTTCAAGCAGTACTTGTAAGAGATTCAAAAGAAATCCTGAGAATTTCAGATGATAAATCAGCCGAAATAGTGAAGCGCAAGGTTAATGAACTTGCAAACTGGGTGGACAAACTCTTTTTGAAGTTCGATAGTTTTTATGTTGTTGAGAATATCCTGTTTTCCGGTCTTGAGTTGCCCGGGCAGGTTGTTCCTTTAACCGAGTCACGGGTAGATTTCTATAAAATGGAAATTACTTTTCTTTTTCCGGCATTTACGGGAAAGTTCAGCAGTGCGGAATTTAAGGTTTACGTCGAAAAGGAAATAATGAATTTGTGTCCCGCTCATATAAACTTCTCCATTCTCTATTTGAGCCTGGCAGATTATATGGAAGCAGAGCGTTTAATGCCAACCTGGAAATCACATTTCTACGAGGGAAAAATTCAACCGGATATAAAAAATACAGGCGCGCTTCTTCAAAATATTATTCTTAAAAACACGGCTGTAACTAAGTTATTTAAATTAAAATAGAAACATGGCGCATATCATCAGAGATCTTGTGGTGGAGGCGGACTTTAATAATAATGGAACCGTTTCTCCATTTCAGGACAGGATTAGTGATTTATGTCAGCGTAGGCTCCCCGCGGCTCTTGATGTTGTAATTGATGAAGTGTTGGGTCATAGCGTGAAGTTGAAGATAGATCGCCTTGTGATTGAAACGGGGAGTATCGAATTCAAAAATCTCGATAAAGAATTCATACCATCGGTTGTTGAAGGATTCAGAAGGGAGTTAATTGCATTGCGCAGGGAGATGCTTCACCTATCTGACTCCGGTGATGAAAATTATATATTGGATTGGCTGGAGGTCTTTCTTGTCACTGGTTCTCTGCCATGGTGGGTCAAAGCTGAGGAATCTGATTTTGTCGAGAAAAGTTTTTATTTTCTTCTTAAGGGACGTTCACCCGGATTGATTTCTCTTGTGAAGCGTGTGGGAAAAAAAGCTGCTGTAAGAAGAAGGATATCACTTCAGTTTAAAGAACCGGTGGTGCTGAGCCTGATAAAGGGACTTGAGCCGGTCTACGCGGGGTTGATCATTGAATACGTGAGAAATACACAAGAGGCAGTAAACGACGACAGCAGAGTAAAGGGCCGCGCGCGGGAGTTAAAACAGGCACGGTGGTATTTTGTGCTTACTTACCTGCTGGATGAAAAGAGCTCTTTTTTTGAAACTAAAGCCTTCCTGAAAAGTATCCTGACGCAGTATGCCGGTCATTTGAACTTATCCTACAGAACACTCTTAGGAACATTTAATCCTCCTTTGTTAAAGGCTCATGGAAAAACGCTTGAATTCCTGAGGATAATTAGACAACTCCAGGATGAAATGGTAAAGTCCGATCGTTATTCGGGACCAGGAGAGTGGACGGAGAGAAGTAATCAGGAGACAAAGAAAGAGAAGGAGATTAATGCGGCCGCATGGAAGCCGGATGGAGAAAAAAGAGTCCCTGCCAGTCTTATTTCTTCTCTTATCAGAGGGGATCAGCTCCGGTTGCAAACGTCATTGGAAAAAAACAATTCCGATCTAAAAACTGAAATTTATTATTGGAGGGGTGATAAATTTCCGGACGGTATTCAGGCCTACAGCCGGCGTTCTGTTCTCAGACAGCCGGGCAATTTACCTGATGAGGACACCCTTTATTCTCGCTGGCCGATGGGCCAACCGGCAGGTAAAATTCACCGGGACCTGCTGACCTATTTTTTTAAAAACCATTCTGTCCGTACAGATGAGCATATTCTGCAATTTTTTTCGGACGAAAGACGGTTTCACGGGTTTGTTAAAAGATTCATTTCTGAATTTCCGGGGGAATTCTCTTCCCTGGTGAAAGAGGCGCTTAATTCATACGCACGGATTGGTTTTTTTGTTGAAAGAATGAGTGAAGAATTGATCAGGGAAACAGTAGAGCTTGTTTATCCTGACCAGGCTTCGCTGCTTATCAGTATTAATAAGACATTGTACGATAATCGCGGGCCAGTTTCAACTGGTGAAAACCGGAGGTCAGTGTTTCATAAATTGAAGTGGCAGATTGCATTGAACTTCCTTTTTGTTGACCGCGGTTCACTTTTCAATACAAAGGCATATATAAATTATACCCTCAACCAGTTGGTTAACCGCTATAACCTGGAACACAAAGCCGTGCTCGATCTGATCAGGGGAATACTTAAAGAAATGGAACGCTCTGGCTCACGCGACGCGACATTAGCCGTTATTCTCAGAGAAATTGTGGAAGAAGAAGCCGTGATTTTGAAAGATCATACAGGACACCCAAACGCTGAGCACAAGAGACGTTCAGGTTTGAGCAGAGAGGCCTGGTTGAATACTTTTGTGAGTTTCCTGGATACGGGGCGTTTACCATGGTGGAGTGAATTCAGATCAACCCGGGAAATCCTTCACAAAACGGAAATACTTAGCCGGGTCTCGACTCAGGAAGCGGAGTATATCGTGAATGCTATACTGCAAAAAAAGAACATCTCAGCGCTTTCCAGCTTGGTAAATAAATCAAGCTTTCGGGATATTGTAACAGTTTTGGAAAAAGTACGCAGTCCGCTCACTATGGATTTCCGTTATTACAGCGGACTGACTTTTAACCTGGGTACCGAAACAGAACGGAAGGCATTTCAGCTGATGGTTATATACTTTGGAGGGGGAATAATGGCCAGCACCTTAACTGCTGACCTTTTTCTTGGATCCGTACTTAAAAATATAGCCCGGTCCCTAAACCTGTCTTCCCGTGAAATATTTTCGGTTGTTAAGAAATTTGTTTCGAGCGCCCCATTCAAAACAGATTTGTTTGTTTCAGCATCAAGAATGCTGCTTGTAAATCATGGGTATGCTGTTCCAGGTATCCTGGGAAGTGACGTGTCAAAAATAAATAAGCGGGAAAATAACATCATAGGCTCCGATGGGGAACAGGAAGCGAAGAATGAAGCGGATAGTTATTGTTTTTTTTACTTTTTGCAAAATGGATTATGGCCAGCGGAAGTTAGTCAAACATTCAGCCTGGATGAACTGCTGAACAGGCTTATAAAAACCAACAATGATTTATTTGTCTCCGATTTACGACGGTTGATGAAGAATGAAAAAATTGTTCACCGGTTGATTTTACATCTTTCGGAAGATACATGGAGAGCGGTGCTAATCAGACTCACCGGGAAAAAGAGTATCGTGCAAAGCGATGAAGTGCTTAAAACATGTTTCGGCTATTTTTTAACGGGTAAAGAATTTACGTCGAATTATGCCGCTGCCTGGCATATTATCCTTTCAGATTGGGATGTGGCGAAAAAATATTCACTGGGTAGAGTATTCAGGATCGCATTGCAGCGTCTGGGTATGATAAATGAGAAGAAAAGTCCGTTGCTTCTATCTGAATTGAAACAAAAAATGCAGGCCGCTTCAGCGGGTAATTTTATGTTATTACGGGAGCTGATTGATATGGAGGAATTCGTTGCCAAACGTAAAACTCTGCAGCGCGGAAAAAAAAATGCAGCGTCGAAATTACCCGAAGAAGAAATGGCCAATTCCGTTTCCCGACACTCAGCAAATGAGGCAGAGGAAGTGTTTTATGTGAACAACTCGGGATTAGTCATTCTTTCTCCCTTTCTTGTGCCTTATTTCACCAATTGCGGGTTACTTGAGAGTAATCAATTTGTCGATAAAAACGCGGCGCACAGGGCTGTTCATTTGCTGCAGTATCTTGTTACGGGAAAAGAAAATTTTCCGGAACATTTTTTAGCGCTTAATAAATTGCTATGTGGTATAAAAACAGCGCTGCCTGTTGAAAGAACTGTTGAGCTGACCGTAAAGGAAAAGGAACTTTCTGATAGCCTTCTGGAAACCGTTATTACATATTGGACCGCGCTCAAAAAAACAAGTGTAGATGGTTTGCGCGGATCTTTCTTCATCCGCAAAGGGAAGATCGAGAACATGGACGAACATTATAGATTGACGGTTGAAAAGCAGCCATATGATATCTTAATGGATAAATTGCCCTGGGGAATAAACCCCGTTAAGTTACCGTGGATGGATAAACCGCTATACGTGAATTGGAAATGGACGAACTAAAAAGAAACAGCGAAAGCATTGAAAGGGAAACGATTTGGCTTGGGAAGGTGATTGACGCCTCAATCAAGCTATATTTTCACAACAAATGTCATTTCAAAAGCATTTCGGAGATTCAGCCGCCGGATCTGGATAACGACAATTCGGGATATTCGTCGTTGGTTAAAAGCATGGGTTTCGGATACGAGGAACGCCTGGTGCTTATTCTGGCACTTTCACCACATATCCAGCCACATCTCCTGGATATATTCTTTACAAGAAACTCGAATTTCGACAGGGGATTCTCAGAGTTTGGAGGAATAAAAGGAAAAAGTCATGGTGGATTTTTACCTACCGGAGAAACTGCGCTGTTCATACTTTCCGGCGGCAATATTAAGACAAGATTGCTTACCAAAAATATTCTCAATGAAAGTTCGCTCTTTCGCGAGAATATTTTGAAACTGTTACCGGTTGAAACAGGCGAGCCAATTATGGCAGGCGCTCTGGTTGTTTCCGATGAATACCTGAGCCTCGTCATTTCAGGTAAAACGAACAAACCTGATTTTAACATGTTCTTCCCTGCCAAACTGGTAACCACACAACTTAAGTGGAGTGACCTGGTATTGGAAAAGCACGTGAAAGATGAACTTGAAGAAATAAAACACTGGATCATTCACGGACACGCCCTGTTAAACGATAAGATAATAGGAAAAAAGATCAAACCAGGCTATAAGAGCTTGTTCTATGGTCCGCCCGGTACCGGAAAAACACTGGCTGCATGCCTGATAGGGAAGAGTACAGGTAAAGATGTTTACCGTGTTGATCTTTCAATGGTTGTTTCAAAGTATATAGGAGAAACAGAAAAGAACCTTGCGAATATTTTTGACATGGGGCAAAATAAGAACTGGGTTCTGTTCTTTGACGAAGCAGATGCCTTATTCGGCAAGAGGAGCTTAACAAGCTCTTCCAATGACAGGTACGCAAACCAGGAGGTAGCTTACTTGTTGCAACGAATAGAAGATTATCCTGGTGTGATCATTTTGGCGAGCAACCTGAAGGCGAACCTGGATGAGGCTTTTGCACGGCGCTTTCAGTCAATGATCTATTTCCCAATGCCGGCATTCTCCGAGAGACTTGCATTATGGAAGAATACACTCGCGGAAAGTATAGAACTTCATCCAGATGTTGAACTGGATAAGATCGCGGAAAAATACTCGCTGTCGGGCGGTGCTATCTCAAATGTGCTCAGGTATTGTACGCTAAAAGCTATTGCGCATCAAAACAAATTTGTAACTAACAACAGTATCCTGGAAGGAGTGAAAAGGGAATATAAAAAAGTAGGTAAAACGATATAGTAAAATAACCTGACATCGGCTCGTGAGAAAATACCAGCAGCATAAAACGGACAATATGGAGCCCGGCTCATCACCGGGAAGGAAGATAGCTCCTGCGCAACTGGTAAACGATCAAAGGGCAATTAGTGCGGAGCAAAGACGGGTAATTGAACAGATCAATGGAAGTGAACAGGTCAGGCAGCTTAAAGCAACCGTGAGTTCTATTTCAGGTGGGTTTGGTGAAACAGTTATTCAGCCTAAACTGCGGGTGGCGCTGGATAAGAGCGATAAAAAAAGTGCCGCGCGGTGGCAGGTATACCTCGAACAACTGAACGAGCTTTACAGGCTTGGGAGTGCTGAACGGAACGCACTCAACTTTGGCCGTTCAGAGGACCAACACTATGTGTACTTTGAGGCGCAGGAACCTGAGCATCCCAATCATTCAATGAGTGCTGATCTGCTAAGCAGAATTATAGCCAGTGGAAATGAAACTACATTGTACGCCGGTTCAGATACAAATGAGGCGGTGGTGAATGACCGGGACAGGCACGAAGCCGGCCATGACTCGCATAATCGTGTGCTTCTTCGGGATCACTCAAATACCATTGAGCTGGCACATGAGCTCATTCATATTTCACACTTCAATGAAAACCCGCACTGGAATGAAGCACATCGGAAGGCCGCGTATGAGTGGCGTGATCCTCATGCGGGAGACACCGTACGTGAGCCGGACGGAAGGGAAGAAGCAAGAACAGTGGGCTTGGGGCAGTACGATCTTGATCGAAGATCGGGAGGTTATATGGGAACGACGGAGAACGATCTCAGGTATATTATGGGAATAAGAAAGCGTGCGAACTACGCAGACAGTTCTTTTGCGCCGGAGACTGCCGTGGGAGCACATTATGTGGAACAAAACCACGCCCGGTGGGCGCGATTTGATGAGGCTGTGGCGGAAAGAGAGGAAGCACATCCGGCTGCGGCTGCCGGGCGAAGAGCACCACGGGTGGTGGCGCGCGGTGGTGGCGCGGCGGCATCCAGTGCGGCGGGCACCAGGGCACAGCAACCGAGTTTCCGGGAGCGCCTGGCTGCACATCAGAAAGCGCAGGCTGAAAAAGCAGCAAAAGAAAAAGATGAGCACGAGTAAACAGGTTGATTGGTTAGCAAACTAAAGAGATAAAAAATGAAAACACAGCTCCGTATTACGGGCGGTTCGCGATCAGTTGCACATCAGGCACGTGCTGTTGTTAAAAAGAAAACGGCTATGCCGATTCACGACGAACGTCCGAAAGAGAAGATACATGTATTTGGTAAGCAATTGCACCTGCCGGATATTTCAGCTCACGGATCAAAAACGGAAAAGAAGAAAAAAAATTCCGGCAACTCGCTGAAAAAATCCATGGCGGCGCTGTTGAATGAATTGATAAATGAAGCGCTGAACGCGACCCGCAACGGGGTTTCGGTAAAGGCAAAGAGTAGCGGAAAGGCGAATCTTATGCAGGGCTGGCTGAAAATCTCAAAGGCCGATCTTTCCAGTATTAAAACTTCCGCCGCTGACAATGAACTGGCGAGGCGTTTATTTGCGCAGACCGAAAATTCAATGCCCGGGAGTAATGAGAAAGAGGCTGCTCAATGGATATCCGAACATAAAGAATGGTTGTGGGAAAAGATATCCATACTCAGAAGGATCGTTGAAGCAAAAGTTAAAGTGAAGATGCCGGTTAAAAGCAAGGTCAAGAAAGTAACGGCTGGAAAAACGGGCAAATAGTGTCACATCGATCAGGATTAAAATCAGTTGAAAAGAAATGACAGAAATAGACTTCTTTCGCGATTTCAGAAATTAAAACCAGTAAATTAGATATAAGATGTCTGCACATAATCGTCATAACAAGCTGGTACATGATCATGCCAAAGCTGCGGCGGGTGCGCTCACGCAAAAAAAAGCACGGAGCACTCCGGTAGAGAAAACGTTTCCTGACAATCGAACAGAGACGGCTCAGTTGCAGACTTTGCAGGATCTTATGAAGACTAAGTCGGATTTTCCCGTTCAAAAAAAAGCAAATAAGACAGGTTTACCAGATAATTTAAAAAGTGGAATAGAGAATTTGTCGCGTCATTCGTTAGATGATGTAAAAGTGCATTATAATTCTTCAAAGCCGGCACAACTGAATGCTCACGCTTTTGCGCAGGGCACCCAGATCCATATAGCACCAGGCCAGGAAAGGCACCTGGCGCATGAAGCCTGGCATGTTGTTCAGCAAAAGCAGGGAAGAGTCAGGCCAACGAAACAACTAAAGTCCGCAGTTCCGGTGAATGATGATCCGGCATTGGAGAAGGAAGCTGATGTGATGGGTGCGAAGGCAATGCAAATGAAGTTCATGCATGGCGCCGCGAGCGGGAGTTTTGCGACCGCTGAAAGACGGGGCGCCGGAGTTTTTCAACTTGCATCGCCGTTAAGAAATAATGTGCTGAATGTTGTTGGGGAAAATCATCCCGAAACAGAAGCACGGCTTGCAAGGGAAAAACTTTATACAGCTGCACACGCTGGATCAGCCAATTATTGGACAGAGGAGAAGTTCAGGGTTCGCGCGTATAAATTCTCAACGGATTGGTTCCACGATAAGCGCGCCTTTGCGGATCCTTTTGAACAACGTTTTAATCATTCGCAAAAATTTATGCAAGGCAACGCCGCGATCATCAGAGGCGACGCTAACGCGGCCAGGAATGATGCGGACGCATGGGACCATCTCAATTCCGAACGAAAATTCATCCATAACCTATGGGTCTATCTTAGCAATTTAAGCTCAGGATTGCTAACCGATCAAACAGACGGATTTGAAGTGCCAGAAGCGCGAAGACAGGAGATGCTCGGATACAAACAGCAGGTGAAGAATATTGCAGCAACATGGCAGTCTGCCCGGGTTGATCTTGCGGCGGCCATGCATCGTCCGGCTCCGGCGGTTGTTTTTGACTGGAGTGCCGGGGGTGTTGCAGTAGCGGGCGGCGGTAATTATGGAGCCAGATATAAACAGAGTGTGGATGCACTGGCCGACCTCAACATTGTGAATGAAACGGCAGATGACATAAGTCGTAACCGTTCGGCAGCGATGCATGTGGCTGCGAACGCAAGGCATGCGGAGCTCGGCGTATGGAAAATAGGGGAGGCCCATAGGGGGCACATGGCTGCTGAGGCGCATATCAACTATAACCTCGTCAGCCGGGCGGCCTTTAACGCGGATTACAACACCTGGAATCCCTGATTCTAAATGACGCCTTCTCTGTTCAAAATGAAATTGAGCAGCATTGAAAGAATAGACCATACTAATAAAACCAGATGAAGCCCCATATTGATAAAACTCCAACAGCGAAGAGTCGGGCTTCAGCGAATGATCGCGCTATTTTCCCGCTAATGTCTGCGGACAGTATTCAGATGCTGAGTCCTCATTCCGAGCAGCATGTTCAGAAGGAGATCATTGAAAATAGTAACCAGGTAAAGCAGATGAGGAGCTATCAGGCAATGGCAGATGGCTTTGTGTCGTTGAACCAGGTTCCCATTCAAAAAAAAGAAAACAGAACAGGATTGCCGGATCAACTGAAATTCGGAATAGAGAACCTGTCGCAGCATTCCATGAATGATGTTAAAGTTCATTATAATTCCAGTAAGCCTGCACAACTCAATGCATATGCGTATGCACAGGGAACACAAATCCATGTGGCGCCGGGACAGGAAAAGCATCTTGCACACGAAGCATGGCATGTGGTACAGCAAAAGCAGGGAAGAGTTAAACCTACGCGGCAATTAAGATCTTCGGTTCATGTGAATGATGATCCGGCATTGGAGAAAGAAGCTGATGTGATGGGCGCAAAGGCTCTTCAGTTAAGTAGAATTCATACTGAACCGGAAAAAGCGGAGCGGAAAAAATCCCAAATTGAAAACGCTACTCAGCTTAAATCGTCATGGGAATATGGATCAGTAGTGCAACGGGCTGTTGGTTTGGAAATGGAACTCGATGTCCCGGTTTTCACCTCCCTTGCTGACCCGGGAGGAGGGATGGGCAACAATCCTTATGGATTTCTCTACTCTACGAATGCATACACAAGAAATGATATTTCGGGAAATGCGGCGGGTCAGGGCTATAAAGTCCAGATGGACCACGGTAATAACAGCATAAGACTAAATGCCCTCAACAAATCCTTCAAAGCAAAACAGAATATTTCAGAAGCAGACGGCGGTTTGGCAAATCTAGAATATGTAATTGGAGGCGATCACGGTATAGATGAGGAAAGTGACGCTGGAAAACAGCAACTGGCAAATGCGATCGCTGCCGTTGCCGTTGCCGTTGCCCAGCTTGTTGCCCAGATTAAAGCAGGAAACATAGTTGCCATCGGCGGCTTTCATGTGGGTATGCCTATTCCTGACCTGGAGAATTATGATCAGGCCCATGCGCAAAACAGCGCGGCAATAATTGCACAGTATCGTGCTGTTTTGGCCTCATTAAAAGCTGAAGTATATGTGCAGCTTACCGCCGGGATCAATCCAGCAAAAGCAACAGAGTTTGTAAAGAACACAGGTTTTTTTGGTGATTCTAATAAATTTACGGCGAGCAGTGTAATGGGAGGAAAAACTAAAAATATCCTTTATGATCACGTCAGCAACCATGCAGCCAAAGGTTATGGCCTTGAAGCTTACCTGGAAGAAAATCATCTTGGAAAGGATGCGGCTGCCAATTATAACAATATGCTGAAAGGATATGTTATGCTTATGGCACAGCATATATACAGCTTATTACTTCGTCATCCACATATCGGTAAATGGAATGAGAACCGGCCTAATGAGGCCCCTAAAAATGCAGTATATATGTTGCCCCAGTCGGCTTTATCTTCAATTATCCCTAATTCGGCGCCTCCTCAATTACGTGCTTTTCTTGTTGCGCAAAAAGCCGCCGTAAAAACTGTGGTTGAAAATAAACTGAAAGCGGTATTCTCGGGAGGTTTTTTGGGTGGCAATATCTTCGTAACAACGGATGCGGTAAAAGGTACTATGGGCTCAGATAAAGTAGCCGCAGATTATCTTCTAACGGGTTATATTGAACAAGTCTTGCCCAATATGATAACATCAACGGTTAATGGTTTTTTCGGGCAGCTTGGAGGAGAAGGATTACTATTGCCTGGAATGAGTGTCCATGATTTTACATACCATGACGTAAATCCGGCTGATGACAGTAAAGGTAAAAAAATACCCATTGAGTTCCGTCATTTAAAGAATAACACAATCGGAGTTGATGTTTTGCATGCTACGGTGGAAGCTATTCTTGCCGACCTGCGAACACTTAACCGATGATTTTAGGACGTCTTAATTGTTTTGAACAAATGACAACAACTTAAAAATGAAAAAGACCCGGGCCCGGACGCCGTTGAATGAGAATAAGATTGCTGCAAACGGTGTTGCTGCTCAGCATAACGTATATACCGGTACCCGGCAGTTCAGAATTGATCCGGGGCAGCTTGCGCAAATACAAATCATCGAAACGAGCGATCAGGTAAAACAACTCAGAAATTATCAGGCAATGGCTGATCGCTTCACATCAGCTGTCCCCCAGCTTAAGGAGAAAAAGGAAAACAGGACCGGACTTCCCGATCAGCTGAAATCAGGTATTGAGAATTTATCAGGCCATTCGATGAGCGATGTCAACGTTCATTTTAATTCTTCAAGGCCCGCACAATTGAACGCGCACGCGTATGCACAGGGAACTCAGATTCATATTGCGCCAGGGCAGGAAAAACACCTGGCGCACGAAGCATGGCACGTGGTACAGCAAAAACAGGGTAGGGTTAAGTCAGTAGGGCAGCTAAAATCTGCGGTACAGGTTAATGCTGATCCCGCGCTCGAAAAAGAGGCTGATTTCATGGGGGCGAAAGCATTGCAAATGAAAGCGGCTTTTCCTTCACCGGGCGGAAAGATTTCAACTTTTTCTGATACCGTTATTCAGCTTAGGGTAATAGCGAATGTTGCAAGCTTGAAATCTGGGTTGATTACTGCACTTGACAAGGGGGAAAAAACAGGCGGCTCATCCGATAAGATGATTTCGGGAAAGGCCGACAATGTTACGAAGTTAACGGCGCTATATACACCGGGTCATTCTGATGAGGCAACGCAGAATTCGCATTTTAGTAAGGTGGCGGCAGGAAATTGGCGTGAGGGCTGGTATGATCGTGTTGATAGGCGGATCGAGGAGGGCGCGCGAACTTCGACACGAGCGGTAATTTTCTGGGAAAAAGATATTGAACGGTGCATGAAAGCAGAAGAAGTAAATGTTTCTTCTTTCGAATTGCTCGGAGAAGAACTCCACGATAAAGGACTCGGACCCGCTAAGGTGACATTTGATATTGAGTTGCACCATAATCCCTTAATTGCCGTTTCCAGGTCTTACGTGGTTAAACCGGAGGACCGAAGCGTTGAAAAAGCTATTCTGGGATCTGGTGATAGTATTGCAACCCGCTTGAATACCCATGTAGGAAAAGGAAGGAAGGTTGCTACGCTGGATATGAAAACAAGTAAGGAGCATGGAACTATTATGGAATATGTTGGCATGAATCTTAAATCAATTGGCGAAAGTGCATTAAGAAAAATTCATTTCTGGGATTCTTCGCGTACAGTGACCGTAGAAACTATCGCATTTGCTTTCCTGGCTGGTTTGTATGACCTGCATGATAAAAACGTTATCACTAAAGGCGGCGCTCCTGTGCTGATTGATGCAGACGTAGCCGTGCGTCCAAAGGAATATGAGGGAGGGCCAAGTAATCAGGCTGGATTTAGCCCTGGCGCTACAAAGGAAGTACAGAACCAGCTGAAAGGTAATAAGTCAGCCGCGAGTCAAATTCTTCAGTACGCAATTGACCATCCTGATGAAGTAACGGCGATGATTAAGAAAATGATCGGAGGACGTGTAAGCAGGATTGTTCCCTTGCATACTTCCAGTCTGGCCCTGGGATTACAATTGTTTATCCTGGATATGCAGGCTAATAACATTGTACAGGCTAACCAGGGTATTACAAAACTCGCCAATGACCTTAAGAATGGGGATAAGCTGGGTTCTCCCGGTCTTGAAAAGGAACTAGGACAAAGTCGTGGAAAATGGAATCAACCGTTAATAGAAAACGAAATTAAAAAAGACTTTGATAAAGGTGTAATTCCTCATTTTCAATATCAGGCACAATCGGGACAAGTATTTTTCCACGGACAGGTTATCTGGATGGGAAAAACACTGAATATGTCGATGGCGGTCCTTAAGACTAAATTAAAAAAAGGATAAAAACGCCTGGTTGAGACTACCGGAACTGGATTTATCTATCTGAAATGCTCATCTTCTGAATCGGAGCCATGCTGTGGCAGTCCCATTCCTTTGGTACTTGCTTTCTTCCTGAGTCTAACCATACCATGATCGTCTGCTGTGGCATCAATACGTTCTGCTGCCAGTTTAGCCTTAAACATTGCCCACGCTCTGTCATTTTGGTACAGCCACTGAGGCGCCTGCCACTCGTTGGGAATTCCACTATGTGTACCCCCGGTTGTAATCTCGACACCGTGATGCCTTCCTATGACCTGGTTAAAGATAGCATGAGCCCAATGACAAAACATGCAATCGAGCATAACACCCGATATATGCTGTTGCTGTATACGTGTGCGCGGCAATCGGATATCGCGTCGGTGTAGTCCGCCTAAAATGGTTTCCTGCAAGTGCATCTCACCATGCATTTTTCTTGGGTCAGCCGAATTGCCCCAGTGTATGTGGTCGGGGCGGGCGATTGCATGCCCAATTGCATTCATGGTGTGTGGGTCGGTAACTCCGGTTGGGTGATATTGTCCTCTTGCATGGGCAACGAGTTTATTCCTTAGTTTGGCTCGTTTCCGTCTTTGTTCATCACCTCTCCCCAGATGGGTATCACTGCCCATCAGTTCGCCAAATCTTCTTGCAGCATCCCAATCGGCTGGTATTGGCCTTTCACCTGTATTGCCCATTGCATGAACCCTGTTGCCCAGAACAGTCATTGCTATATGTGGAGGCTGTTCACTTTGCCTTATCGTGTTGAGCATGGGAATCCAGTGTCCCCGCGCAAGGCGGTCAAGTGAGCGTGCCTCAGGTGTTCTGTGATGCTCAATCGGATCAGCTCCCGGTTGCGTATCAAGTGAAGGAGCGGTATTGGGGTGCAGGCGTTCCGGCTCTTCGTGTGGAAGGTGAAAAGTAAAAGCATCTTCACGAATAAATGTGCCCGGAGCAACATCCCTTTCGCCGATCCTGATAACGCGAAACCAACGGTATATATGCGTGCCGCGTTGGTGATCCTCGGCCCTGAAATGTTCCTGATTCGGACCTCTTCGTGAGCGCAGTCGCTGATCTGTATCTACTATAACAACCTGTCCGTGTTCAAGCTGAATAGTCTCGGTACCGCGATAAATGGATTTCCCATTTATTTTTACCAGGTGTGTAATTCCAGTAACCATGCCAGGAGCCGCCCTTACCATCTGTACCGGAGAAGCTGAGGATTGTCCGAAACCCGACTCTTTGGTATCGGGCTTAAGACTCATTGTCTCAATTTGTTTTTTTTGAAATACGCTGGAAGGTCTGTTGTCGGTTATTTGTCCTTTTGTGACAGGAGATTTTTTGGCGACATGTTCACTCGCACTGGTTTCCTGTTTAGAAAGAATAACCTGTTTCCGCATTTGACGTGTGCTTATAGTTTGAAGAAGGATCAAATAAACAGAGACAAGCATTCGGTTACTTGCCTCTGTTGTTGATAGGGTGAGAAACAGGAAAACCTGTTCTGGTTCTATTCTTACACCTGGAGCGCAAGGGTTTTTGTGCCCTGTGCTAACGAAGCGTTGATTGCCGCTAATTCAGCTGATGCTTCTGCGAGGTCTTTGCTCGCATCCAGGTAATCTTTATTGGTAGCGTTTTTAGCATCTGCCGATATTTTGGCTTTATGAGCTGCTTTTTCATATACTTTTTCCAGTTTATCCCGGAGGTCTACAAGATCTTTTAACCCATTGGTTTTTTCATCCCCTGGCGACAGAGAGTCAAGATCTTTAGTTTCGTTCTCCAGTGTTTGTACAGCTTGGAGGGCGTGATAAATACCTGTAACAGCATTGATTGTATCGGTAATAGCCGTAATTGTATCAGTAACGGCTTTGCCGGCATCTGTAACAGCGGCTTTCGCATAGGTTACCAGGTCTCCTGAAATATTTGGGTCTTTTGATTTCTGTATGTTTACGTAATCCGCGATTGCCGTTGCTGCTTCCGCGGCCGCGACAGTCAGCAAAGCCGTTTCATACGCCTCTCTTACAAGAGTGGTCGCAGTATCATGCATCTCTTTAGCGTTCGTTACCAGTGCTGCTGCAAGACGCTTGGCATTTTCTGCTGACTCGTAAGCATTCTTCGCGAGTGAGGAGTTAGTAAAAGCGGTGTCGCTGTCAGCTTCATCCTGATCGTTTACCGCTGTTCTTGCCGCCAACGTATTGCTTTTAGCATCGGCTTTTGCCTGCAGCTTACTTTGCATTCTTTTTACCGCTGTAGCTTTTTCCTGAAGTTCAGCGATTATTCTGGATTTGTCTTCTGTATATCCCATAAGTATGTTTTTTTCGAATGATTATTTACGTGATTGATTTTTCTTGTCAGCATCTTTTTCGCTGGCCGTAAGCACGCCGGGTTTCTGTTTGTCGGTACCTGAAACAGCTTTTATCGAATCAAGATCGATGCCCGCGGCTATACCGGTTTGCATGGTGGTTAATTGTTTTGTCAGCGCAGCAGCGTATTTTTTATCGAGAGCCGCAAGACTGGCCTGAGTAGAAGTAACCATGGTTGTTGTCGCCGCAAATAAACTATCAGCGTTTGCGGATAAGGTCTTAACCGCGGCTTGTACACTGTCGGCGTTTGCTGCCGCCGCCGCAATAGCTGCATTTAATGCCTGAACCGTAGTTTTTTTCGCTTGCCTGGCAGCGGCCATTCCTGTGTCAGAGGCATCCTTAGTTTTCTTTTCCAGATCTGTATTACCGTCCTCAGTTTTTGTCCGGTTATACAACTGCACCAGGTCATTTTCCATTTTATAAACCGAAGCGTAGGCTGTTTCTATACTTTTTGCTGCTTTCATGATGTTGGCGTTGGCTGCTGCAACATCAGCAACGACAATAGTGGTTGTACTTATCAAGTTCTTACCGAGCTGGCTGGTATTCATTGCATGGGTGTTCACTTCCCGTGCAAATTGGTAAGCATCCATGCATTTTTCCACCTGCCCTGATACCTCATCGGTATCTTTCCTGAGGGACTTTGTAGAAATATCAGCGCTTTCATACGCCAGGGCAGCCGTTTCCTGCGTAGTGTTCATAGCTGTTTTCAGCGTTTTTAGCGCTACATCCAGTTGACTTTGATAAATACTTGTTTTTTCCATAGTGAATGTGTTTTGGATAAATTTTTAGTGAAATGTATTAAATTAAATATGGCCCTGACATTTTTTTAATTAACAATTCCCGGAACAACCAGACGTTTTTAGCCTATATTTGTTTCCCGTTTCCTTAATTTCCTTAATTTTCGAAATTATTATGGCGCGCTTATCGTTGTTGATAATTTTTGTCCTGTGTTCTTTTTTACAAAAAAATGCACGGGCCGCCGAAAAAGTCAGTCACTGCCATTTTTTGACAAAAAATGTCATTAAAATCCCTTCCCTTCCCGGTCTGTCAATTAAGCGGAAAAGGCCTGATAGCCTTAAACTGGGTCACCATAGCCATTTCATAAAAAAGGTAATCGATAAGATTAAAAGGCGTGAAACCGAGTGGGAATTTATTCAACATCCGGATACGGTTAATAAGCTCAAAGGAAAATTTGTGTTAAAGAAAGGGGTGAATGTTCTCGGATGGCATCTACCGGGACTGGGGAATGTTTCCGGCGCGTACAATTATTCGCTTCTTTCACACATCGCTTATTTTTCTTACGAGGTTAATCCACATACGGGTTCATACCGGACAATTCATGGCTGGAACAATTCCGATCTTGTGAAAAAAGCGAAAGCAGCGAACCCATCTTGCAAAGTGCTTCTTACTATAACCTGTTTTGACAGAGATGCGGGTATTTTTTTGAATAAATCGAAAGCAAGGGCAACCTTGATCGATTCGGTAATTGCCCTGCTGAAACGGAAAAATGGAGATGGTGTGAATTTAGACTTTGAGGATATTCCTCGCGGAAATCAAAAAAACATGACCGCTTTTGTAAAGGAAATGTCCCTCGAGCTAAAAAAAAATGGAATGATCCTGACAATGGCCATGCCGGTGCTCGGAAATGAGAACCTCGATGCTGGTGCGCTCGAGCCCTATTGCGATCTTTTTGTTATAATGGCTTATGGATTTCATGGGGATTTCCGTGGAAGCGACCCAGGGCCCAATTCTCCACTTCATCCGTCTCATATCTGGGGCCAGCGTTCGGTAAGCACCGGGATTGACGACTATTGTTCACAAGTGCCATCGTCCAAAATACTTATGGGAGTTCCTTATTATGGCACCATATGGATGACACGTGACTGCGGGAAGCCTTTTTCCAGCACAGTGGGATCCGAAGCTTGGAATTCACGTGACTTGAAGTCGCGGCC